>RCMY010001924.1_pt1 | contig 19143 bp, 16 predicted proteins | sample 2041341 | NCBI WGS metagenome assembly RCMY01 (sample SAMN09708234, study PRJNA481090) | Marine sediment metagenome, whole genome shotgun sequencing project. | reverse complement strand
GCTGGTCGGCCAGGGCGCCGTAGTAGCGGGCGATGTCGTCACAGATGGCATCGACCGAGGCCGGGTCGACGACGACGAAGGGGTCGGTGACCCTTCGCAGCTTCGTTGATGTCTCCTTCACCCAAGCCCACTGCTCCCTCGGAACGCCAATGAGTTCGGCGATGACGTTGATGGGGAGTGGCTCGGCAAAACCCGTCATCAACTCCGGTTCGGGATCGTCGGCCATGTCGACGAGCAGTCGGTTCGCGATTTCGGTGATGGAGGGTTCCAATCGTGCCATCTGACGAGGGGTGAAGGCCCGATTGACCACTGACCGCAACCGGGTGTGCAGCGGCGGGTCAGTGAACAGGAGCGTGTTGCGCAACAGCAACTTCGTACTGTCGGCAAGATCGGCGTACGGGCGGGCCTCGAGCAGCAGATCGAGTTGGGCTGCCACCCCGAAACTCGCAGAGCTCAGCACTTCGCGCGCCTCGTCGTAGCCAACGACAGCCCACTGTTGGAAGAACGGGCTGAACGAAACCGGTCCCGCCTCGCGCATGCGTTCATAGATCGGATACGGATCGACGAACCGGTCGGGACCCAAGATGTTGCCCCACTTGTCGAACCGGAACACGGCGTTGGCCAGCCGCGGGCGCTTCACCAAGCCCCGCATGACCCACAAAGCGATCTCTTCGCGACGCATCACGGAGCCCCTTTCGAACGGTTCACGGAACTTGGTGACGTGACGCAGGCCAAGGACATAAGTAAGATCTTACTTATGTCCGAACCTCGACGTCGAGTCCTCAATGCGGCAATCAAATGTTTCGGGTCGAAGGGCTACGCGGCAACAACGATCGCCGACATCGAAGCGGCCGCCGGTCTGAGTGTGGGAGCAGGCGGCACCTACCGACACTTCACGTCCAAGCAGGCCATGCTCGAGGCCGTCGTCGATGCCGCCGTCGCCGCACCCGACGAGGAGATCGCTCCGCCGGGCCCCGATATCGAAGCCGTGGCTCACGAAATGCTCGACTACATGCGTACCGACATGATGCGCATCTATCTGCGCGACCTCGATGACTTCCCCGACCAACGAAAGCGAATCAATGACCGGACGATCAACGGCTCCTACCGAGTGGTTGCCAAACGCATCGCCGAGCAGAACCCCAACATCGACGCCGAAGCTGCGGCCGCAGTGATCCTGGGATCGCTCATCAATTTCCGAGTCAACGAAGCCCTCGTCGGCGAGGACGCCAACGGCGTCAGCCGAGACCGATTCATCGCCACCTGGGCCGCCATCTACCGCGGGGTCCTCGCCCCCGCCATCCCAGGCACCGGCTCGACACCGTCGTAGGCGCCGGCGTTGCGACCCGCCACCCCAAAGCACCAGTGGGTATCCTGCGGCATGGCCACCACGCACGCTGTCCTGTTCGATTTCGACAACTCCTACGCCCGTGAGCTTCCCGAGCTGACCGTCGATTCGCAACCGGCGAACGTACCTCGTCCCGAGTTGGTCGCGGTCAACCGCAACCTTGCCGAATCGCTCGGCCTCGATCCGACCGGGCTCGACACTCCCCACGGTGCGGCCGTGTTGTCTGGTGACGCCGTTCCCGAGGGTTCGACGCCAGTGGCGATGGCCTATTCCGGCCACCAGTTCGGCGGGTTCTCCCCCATGCTCGGTGACGGAAGGGCGGTGCTGCTCGGTGAAATCCTCGACCCGGACGGCCACCGGTTCGATGTCCACCTCAAGGGGTCTGGCCGGACCCCCTTCGCTCGTGGCGGCGACGGCAAGGCGACCATCGGCCCGATGCTGCGCGAATTCCTCATTGCCGAGGCAATGGCGGCACTCGGCATTCCAACCACCCGAGCCCTCGCCGTTGCAACAACCGGCGAGATGATTCGGCGCACCCGCCCCGAGCCTGGTGCGGTACTCACACGAGTTGCGGCCAGCCACCTGCGGGTCGGAACGTTCCAGTACGCCGCCCGCGTCGATGATCCCGGTGTGGTTCGCCGTCTGGCCGACTACGCGATCGCCCGCCACTACCCAGAGGCCGCGGCTGCCGACAATCCGTCGTTGGCTCTGCTCGACGCCGTCGTCGACGCCCAGGCTGCGCTGGTGGCGCAGTGGATGCTGGTCGGATTCATCCATGGCGTGATGAATACCGACAACGTGACCATTTCCGGTGAAGGAATCGACTACGGGCCCTGCGCGTTCATGGACCGCTACGACCCGGCAACGGTGTTCAGTTCCATCGACCACGGCGGCCGATACGCCTATCAGAACCAGCCGCAGGTGACGCTGTGGAACCTGGCTCGCTTCGCCGAGACGCTCCTCCCCCTGATCGATCCCGACCCCGACCAGGCGGTTGTGGCGGCCACGGCCACGCTCGACACGTTCCAAAACCGGTATCAGACCTACTGGCAAGCCGGCATGGCCGCCAAGCTCGGTTTGGCGCCGAACCCCGATCAATCGCCGGTCGAGCACGCGCTGTTCGACACCTACCTCGACCTGCTGGTCCAGCATCAGGTCGACTACACGACCAGCTTCCGGGCCTTGGCGGCAACACTGCGAGGCGACCGCCAGTCAGCCGACGCCCTGTTCGGGGAGACCGACACGAACGGCGACACCGGGCCGTTCGCCGAGTGGGAGAAGCAGTGGCGAGCGCTCCTCGGCGAACGAGACCTCGGCCTGATCGCGGCCGAAATGGACCAGCGCAACCCCATCTACATTCCCCGCAACCATCTGGTGGATGCCGCCCTCACCGCGGCCACCGATGGCGACCTCGGCCCATTCCAGCAGCTCCTCGATGTCGTCACCAACCCGTTCGACCAGCGACCGGGACTCGACCGATACAGCGAACCGGCGCCCGTCGGATTCGACGACGGCTTCCAGACCTTCTGCGGGACCTGAGTCCTGCGGAACCCGCGCCACCATCACGGTTGCGGCGCAACTCTGCGCTGATGGGAGCCTTCACCTACCATGCGCCCATGACGAACGTGTTCCCCGAACAGGGCCGAGCTGCCGACGAACTCGATGACCTCCTGGCCGAATGGCAGACCGGTGACATCGACTGGAAGAGCGGCCGGGCATTCAGCCTCGTGTACAACGCCGACGACCCCGTGCTGGAGGATCTTCAACATCGTGTTGCTGATCGCTTCCTCCACGAAAACGCGTTGAACCCATTCGTCTATCCGAGCCTCCTTCGAATGGAACAAGAGGTCGTTGCCGCCGCTGCCGCGCTGTTCGGAACCAACCCTCGAGCCGGCACGATGACTTCGGGCGGTACCGAAAGCATCTTCCTTGCGGTCTACACCGCACGCGAGCAGGCCAGGGAGCGCGGCATCACCGCCCCACAACTCGTGCTGGCCAGCACTGCGCATCCGGCGTTCACCAAGGCCGCCCATTACCTCGACGTCGAGGAAATTCGGGTGCCCGTCGGCGCCGACCTACGAGCCGACGTTGCGGCGATGGCCGACAGAGTCGGTGACCGAACGGCTCTCGTCGTCGGTTCCTCACCGTGCTACCCCTACGGCGTCATCGACCCGATCCAAGAACTGGCGCAAGTGGCCCTGGAGAACGAAACGCTCTGCCACGTCGACGCCTGCCTCGGAGGTTGGCTCCTTCCGTTCTGGGAGGAAATCGGTGAGCCGGTCCCGCCGTGGAACTTCTCGGTCGATGGCGTCACATCGATCTCCGCCGACATCCACAAGTACGGATACTGCTTCAAGGGCGCCTCGACGATCATGTACCGAGACGAAGCAATGAAGCGTCGGCAGCATTTCGTTTTCGATGGTTGGCCCGGCGGGGTGTACGGATCGGCCACCACCGCTGGCACCCGGCCCGCGGCACCCATCGCCGCCGCGTGGGCCACCATCCAACACCTCGGCCGAGACGGATACCTGGCGAAGGCTCGGGCCGTTCGCGACGCCACCCATGCGTTCCTCGGCGGCGTCCACTCGATCGACGAACTGCAGGTGTCGGGCAAGCCCGACATGTCGCTCTTCGAGTTCTCCTCCAAAGAGGGAACCGACGCCACCGGGGCGATCGGCGATTTCATGGACGATCGAGGCTGGCACCTCGACCGCCAACAGGGCGGGCTTCATCTGATGGTCTCACCCGGCCATCTTCGGGTCACCGAGGCGTTCATCAACGACCTTCACGACGCCGTGACCAACCGAGGTGCCAGCCGAGGCGTCGGAGCCAGCTACGGCGGGGTGGCCGATGGCTGATCCTGGCCGGTGAGATCGCCGACGCTGCCGGCTCCACCAGTATGAAACAGGTGTTCCTGGCCAACCAGCCGGTGCTGTTCACCAACGAGGATCGTGGCTCACGATCATGACCCGGGGCGTCAGCTGTCGCCGATGACGGCACGCCTTGCGATCGACGCCAGGTCGAGACGAGGATCGAGCGTCCCGTAGAGGTTTCCGTGGTTGGCCAACAGCCGTGAGTCGATCCAGGCGTCGGCGACCGCCGCCTCGAGATGGCGAACCGCCAACGACGCACCCCACACGATCGCCATCTGTTCCACCAAGCGGCGGGCACCGGCTTCGGGATCGGCGATCGACGTCAGATCGTTGCGCAGTTGGTCGATCGCTCGGTCGAGATGAGCATCGGCGCCACGGGCGAGGTCGACCTCGGCCATGAACGCGTCGGCGACCTGGGGTGACCGGGCCAGCGCCCGCACCACATCGAGGGCGATGACGTTGCCCGAGCCTTCCCAGATCGCATTGACCGGCGACTCCCGGTACAGCCGAGGCATGATGGACTCGTTGATATAACCATTGCCGCCGAGACATTCCATCGCCTCCCGCACGAGTTCCGAGCACCGTTTGGTCACCCAGTACTTCGCAACCGGGGTGGCGAGACGCTGGAATGCGGCCTCCGCCGGATCGAGCTCCGCACGATCGAATGCCCCTGACAGTCTCATCATCATGACTGTCGCCACCTCGACCTCGACCTCCATGTCGGCGACGACGTTCTGCATCAGAGGTTTGTCGATGAGAGCGGCGCCGAACGCCGCCCGGTGAGCTACATGCCAGCCTGCCCGGGTCACCGCCTGCCGCATGATTGCGGTGGAACCGACAACACAGTCGAGCCGGGTGTTCGCCACCATCTCGATGATCGTGGCGACCCCTCGGCCCTCTTGACCAACCCGGTAGGCCAGCGTGGCGTCGTATTCCACCTCGCTCGATGCGTTGGATCGGTTGCCCAATTTGTCCTTGAGACGCTGGATCAACAAGGTATTGCGGGTCCCGTCGGGCAGCACGCGAGGCAGCAGGAAGCAGGTCAGACCACCCGGGGCCTGGGCCAGCACCAAAAACGCGTCCGACATCGGTGCTGAGGTGAACCACTTGTGACCGACCAATCGGTAGATGTCCGCCCCACCATCGGAGTCACCGGTCGGCGTGGCAACGGTCGTGTTGGAGCGGACGTCGGATCCGCCCTGCTTCTCGGTCATCCCCATGCCGAGAGTGGCACAGCCCTTCTCGGCCACCGGCACCAGACGCGGGTCGTAGGTGCGACTCAGGATGTGCGGTTCCCACCGGGCCGCCAGCGACGGTTCGACCCGGAGAGCCGGCACCGCCGATGTGGTCATCGAGATCGGGCACCCGTGGCCTGACTCGACTTGGTGCATCATGGTGAACAACGCGTCACGGACGATCCGTCCGCCGTCGCCGGCCGGGCGTTCGAATGGGTGGCTGTGGAGCCCATTGGTGATCGACGCATCCATGAACCGGTGCCAGGACGGATGAAACTCGACTTCGTCGATCCGGTGACCGAAACGGTCATGGGTGTGCAGTTCCGGCGAGTGCCGGTTCGCCAGGTCACCCTGCTCGAACCACTCAGCCGTGCCGACCATTCGGCCGAATGCGCTCAGCGAATCGTTGGCCCATCCGCCGCCCTCTCGCTGCACGGCCTCGACCAAGACCGGGTTGGAGCCGAACAGGTCCTGGTCGGGGATCGGCGGAGGCTGGTTCAACACCTCGTGAGTCGTCATGATCGAACGCTAACCCAACAGCGAAGCACCGGGCCAGGGTCCTGCGTCACTACGACGCTTCAGGTGGTCGCGTGACGGGTGAGCCATCCAATGATGTCGTTTGTGACCTCGTCTCGATTGGTCTCGTTGAGGATCTCGTGGCGAGCACCGGGGTACAGGGTCACGGTGACGTCGGCGAGGCCGGCATCGCGGTAGCGCTGTCCGAGCAATTCGACGAGTTGACCGCCTCCGGCCAACGGGTCGTCGGTGCCCGAAGCGATGAGCAGTGGGAGGTCCTTGCGAATACCGGCAAGCACGGTCGGGTCGGCGAGACGGGCCGCCGGGGCGAACAGCGATGGCACCATCTCGTCTGGCAGGTCGAATCCACACCACGGGTCGGCGACGTAGGCGTCGACCTCGGACTCATCACGCGACAGCCACTCGTAGCCGGTGCGATGCTCGAAGCCGACATTGAACGCTTCGAGTCCCGCCGGGCCCTCGGACTCGGCGAGGCCTGCGGCCAGGGCGTCGAGGGCGGTCGAGCCCGATAGCACGACGCCGGCGTACTGATCGGCGCTGTCGACGATGACCGACTGCGCGGCGAACGACCCCATCGAATGGCCAAGGAGGAACAGGGGAACACCGGAATGATCCGATGCGATCGACGCTCCATACTCGACGACATCGGCAATCAATCCGTCGAAGCCGACCGCACCGAAGTCGCCCAGCCGGTCGGCACCGGTCCGGCCGTGCCCACGATGATCGGTCGCAAAGGCCAAGAAGCCTGCCTTGTTCAGGGCCGTGGCGAATCGGTCATAGCGAGCGCCGTGCTCGGCGAGTCCGTGAGCAATCTGGACGGCGCCGACCGGTTCACCGTCGATGTCGGTCCAGGCATAGGTGGCGACCTCGGTGCCGTCGGCAGAGGAGACGAACGAAGACGGTTGGATGCTCATGAACCGATCATCACACAGTCGCGACGCGTGCGTCACGTCAACCGTCATTCGCTCGGCGTGAAACGACGTCCGGAGTACGAAGTGGCCCAACAACAGACACGGACTCGAACCGATTCCCGGCCCAGCGGACGAGCGCTACGGTGGACGGGTGAATTGGGCGAGCAGTTGACAGCGACACGCAGTGATGTGCCGGAACCATCGGGGGCAAACGCTCTCGGGCGGGCACTCATCATCATCGGCGACAAGTGGAGTCTGCTGATGCTCCAGATGATGTTCCTCGGCCCTCACCGCTTCGGGGACTTCACCGAGCAGCTCGGACTGTCCGAACCGGTGCTGTCGCAACGTCTGTCGGATCTCCTCGACTCCGACCTCATCGAGCAACACCAATACAGCCAGCGTCCGCCCCGCTATGAATACGGGCTGGCCGAAAGCGGCCAGGGCCTGTGGAAGGTCTTCGTCGCCATGTGGTCCTGGGAGGCCCGATGGGCAACCGCCGATGAGGGATCCGTTCCTCGCCTCGTCCACGACACCTGCGGCCAGAGCATCCGCCCGCTCTTCGGCTGCGGTGCATGCGGAGCGGTCGGGGTCGACCATCGACAGACCTCCGCCCGACGCCGACCCGGATCGTCGTTCACCGAATCCAACCCGCCGCGCCGCTATCGGCGCTCCACCGTCGGCCCAGCCGAACAGGGCCACATGCTCGGTGGCGCAGCGATCAACCTGCTCGGTGATCGGTGGTCGGTGTCCGTCCTCGGCGCCGGGTTGCTCGGCATCAACCGTTTTGGTGAGATCCAGAGCGAGCTCGGCATCTCACCGGGCCTGCTACAGGACCGGCTCGAGAGCTTTGTTGCCGACGACGTGATCACCCGGCGTCCGATCGCCGACGGACAGCGGCGTATGGACTATCGCCTCCGACCAAAAGGCCTCGACATGCTGCCGGTGTTCGCCACCGTGAACGCCTGGGCGAACAAATGGATGGCCGGCACCGACGCCAGCGACCTCGCCATTTCGCACACCGTGTGCACCGAGATCCTCGATCCGATCTGGGTTTGCCCAGCGTGCAGCCAACCCCTCGAGCTCGGCCAGTTCCACTTCGAGCCCTGAATGAACTCGCACGGCGTCCCGGTCAAACGACCGCCTTTCGTGTCACGCTCGATCCGGCGGCCCACGTGCTGTGGGTGCCGAACGCGATCCGCGCGGGAAGCCCCACCCGTGCCACCGGACCAGCAGTGATATCGGAAGCGTCGAACACCAAACACTCTGAACGATCATTGTTCATGTCGGTCGTGTAGGTGACGAGGTAACCGTCGTCTTCGGCCGTCGAACCGTCGCGTGGTGCCATTGGCGTCTCGCTGAGGAAGACTCCGTCCGGAAGGCGGTATTCCTGTACATCGCCGGTTTCGACATCGGTGCGGAGAAGCCCGTTGAACAGGAACCAGCCCGGCTTGTTCGTGGCTGACCATGCATAGCGGTATGGGAGCCCGCCGTGCTTCGGGTTGATCATCCCGAACTCACTGATGCGATCAGACAGATGCCCCTCGGAGGTTGCGCCGGTCTTCAGGTTCATGCGCCAGCGATGGGGCTTCGGCTTGAGTTTGGCGTTGTCGAGGAACCTAAACAGGCGTTCCTCCACCGTCAGATTGGGCGGAACGATCGGCGCAGGATCCTCCTGGAAGAACCCATCGACGATCAGTTCGTCGCCCTGTTCGTAGGCATTGATCCAGTGGAGGACGAAGGTCGGTTCGAACTCGAACCAACGGATATCGGCATTGGAACCGCGACGCGGGATCACGCCGAGCCGCAACGGCAGATCGGGATAGAACCGAACCGCGTGGCGGCCTCGCTGCAGCAGTTCGGGGTCCCAGAACATCGGACAGTCGTTGAGGATTGCGTAGTTCGTCGTGAAGGCCATGTCGTGCGGGAGCCGGGGCCCGGGAAGCTCCACCGGGGTGTAGTGCGCAAGTTGCCCGGCAGCATCGGCAACGCCGTAGTGCATGTAGGGGGCAGTAGTGGAGTAGTTGAAGAACAGCATCTCGCCGTTCTGCTCATCGATCTTGGGATGAGCCGACACACCGTCGGTGGGGAACTCTCCCTTCCAGTCGATCCGACCGAGTTGCTCGAGGGTGACCGGATCCATGGCGTACAGATCGCCACACTGATAGAAGCTACTGAGCGCTTGCCCGGCATGGACGACCACATCGGTTGACGACGAATCCTTGAGTCTGGTTCGCGCCCCCCAACCTCGCTGGTCGATCGATCGGCTCGGGGGCTCGATGAGCCCTGCCCACAGCGGACCACCGTTGGCCATTTCGGCTTCGAGCCCGACGGTGCGGACAAAACGGTTTCGGTAATTGGCCGTACCCCCGGCGATCTCCATCGAGTGGATCATCGCGTCACCATCGAAGGGGTGATACCTACCGATCGCATCGTGCAGCGGATTCTCCGTGTTGCGGAGATACACACCGTCGAGATCGTCGGGCAAGTCACCGACCACCGGACAGTCCATCGAGGTCCATTCGGTGAAGTTTGGTTGCCACGCACCCGTGCGATACGGGTGCTCGTCATCTTCGGGAATCGTTGATTCGTAGGTTGCGACCTTGCGTGCTGACATCACTTTCCTCCTACGACGAAGCTGACCACGGTCGACGCCGAACCACCGACGTTCAGGGTTGCCACCCGATTCGCTCCATCGACTTGGTAGTCGCCTGCCTCGTGGCGCACCTGCTTGGCCGAATCGGCAAGCATGCGGATGCCGGTGGCACCGACCGGGTGGCCGGTCCCGATCAGACCACCGGATGGGTTCACGGGAAGATCGCCGTCGAATGCGGTCGTACCCTCTTCGATGGCCTTCCAACTCTGCCCGGGATCGGTCAGACCGAAATGATCGATCGCCATGTATTGCGTCATCGAGAAGCAGTCATGGGTTTCGATGCTGTCGAGATCCTTCGGCCCCTCGATCCCGGCCCGACCCCAGGCGTCGGTGATTGCCTGACGGACATGGGGCATGACGAACTCTTCACCCTGGCTGCGGCGGACCTTCTCGTCGTAGCCCAACCCCGCAGTACGATGGCCCCAGCCTTCGATGACTGCGGTACGTCCCGACTCTCCGGGATGGCGACGACGACGCTCATCGGCGAAGCGTTGCGACACCAGCACCACGCCGGCGCCTCCATCGGTCACCTGCCCACAATCCTGACGCCGCACCCGGCCTTCGATGACCGGATTGGATTGGTCGTCTTCGGTGAAACTGGCGGCATCGAATGTCCACGAGCGGGTCTGCGCATTCGGGTTGCGCTTGCCATTTTCGAGGTTGCTCTTGGCGATCGCCGCCAGGTGCTCGTAGGAGATGCCGTAACGGTGGTCGTACTCGTCGATCAGCTTGTCGAACATGTACGGCCACATGTAGGTGGCTTCCTCGCCCTCATGCCCAATCCACGCCGCAGCACCGAGGAACTCCGCTGCCTTCACTCCAGGCACGTTCCGCTGCTGCTCGGCGCCGACCACGAGAACACAGTCGTACCGGCCGGCTTCGATCTCGGCCATCGCCGACAAAATGGCGATGCTTCCCGACGCGCACGCTGCTTCGTGGCGGGCCGCAGGAACGCCCCACAGCTTCGGCTCGACCGTGGCCGGCATGGCACCGAGCTGGCCTTGACCGGTGAACAATTGGCCGAAGGCGTTGCCGACGTGGATCGATTCGATCTCGCTCGGATCGATCGAGGCCGAGGCGAGGGTGCCCTCGACCACCTCGGCGAAAAGGTCGGAAATTCCGCGATCCTCGCGGGCATAGTTGCGGGCAAAATCGGTCTGGAATCCGCCAAGGACGATGGTGGGCTCAGTCATGGTCATTCCTTTGAGGCTGCCGTCGACAGCAACGGCGTCGGGTAGTCGTATCGAGAGGTCGGGATGCGAGGTCGTGTTGAGAGTCGGTGGCGGGTTGTGAGGTTCCCCGCCAGGGAGCGAACGAGATTCGCACCGTGGGGAGTTGCCCGCCATGGGATGTTACTTCAGTTGCGACAGTTAGTCACGAACTATCGGGAGCCGCCCCCGTAGTTGGCGGTGGAGCACCTTTCCGACCGGGTTGCGCGGGAGTTCGTCGATGAGAACGATTGCCTCGGGCCACTTGTACTTCGCGATTCGGGCGTGCTCGACTTGCGCAATCAGATCGCTCAGCTCGACGGTTTCACCGGTGACCGGAACGACGAACGCACAGATTCGTTCTCCCAATTCGGCGTGAGGCATACCGACAATGGCGACCTCGGCCACCGAGGGGTGATCCTGGAGAATGAGTTCGATCTCCGATGGGCTGACATTGAACCCACCCCGGACGATCAGGTCCGTGGCCCGGCCGTGATAGGCCAGCAGTGCCAGGGTGTCATCGGTGAATTCGAAGAGGTCACCGCTTCGGTAGTAGCCCTGCTCATCGAACGCGCCGACCTTCCCTGTGCCCTCGTAGTAGCCGGCGAAGACCGTCGGACCCGAAAGCCGCAACTCACCGATCGTGCCGGGTGTCTCGATGTCTTCCCCGGTTGCCACGTCGACGAGCCGGATCGAGGTGTGCCTGCCGAGTCGCACCCGCAGCTTTTCTGGCGCCACCCGATAGCTCGGGAAGAGATGACCACGATCTTCGGGGTTTGGGACGCTGCTGGCATCGCTGATCAGGTTGAGGCCTTCGTTGGAGCCGAAGAAATTGATGACCTCGATTCCCATACCTTCCCAACCGGCGATGGTCGAGGCGGGAACCGGTGCCGAGCCGGTGCCGACGGTTCGCAACGACGAGTAGTCCCAGTTCTCCAGGGTTTCGGGTTGTTGGAGGAGCCGGGTGAGCAGCGCCGGTGGCATCACCGTGTAGTTGACTTTTTCGCCAGACACCTGCCCGAGGAAGACGGCCGAATCGAAGGGGTGATGCATGACCAGCGTGCAGCCGGTTTCGATCCACGGACAGAACAAGCCGCCGAAGGCACCCATGTTGACCAACGGGAACGGGTTGAGGATCACGTCGTTCTCGGTCATCGAGGGGGAATCGATGCAGCCGGTTCCCACCGCACACCAATCGATGTAGGCCCGCGGAATTCCTTTGGGTGTGCTCTCGGTTCCTGACGTCCAGCAGATCGTGATGCAGTCGTCGGATTCGATGGTTCGGGTCGAACGATAGGCCGCCAGGGCCTCGAGATCGGCCGAGCTTGCTGCTTTCCCATCGAGGCGAATGGTCCCCTCTGGCACGTCGTCGCCAAAGGCGAACAGCAACTCGGCCGAGTCGATGGACTCGCACAGTTCGGCAATCGCGGCTGCATTCGCTCGAGCGAGAATCCGGGCCGCCGTGATGAACCCTTGGGCCTTGACCAGCTCGAGCAACTCGCCGAGCTCGCCTTCGCGGTACTGCACCGGGAAAGGTGATGCGATGGCACCGATGCGAGCCAACGCGAGATAGGTGATACAGATCTCGACCACGTTCGGCAACTGGACACCGATGATGTCGTCAGCGCGAACTCCGGCCTGAACGAAAAGCGCCGCGACCCGGTCGACTTCGACATCGAGCTCGGCCCACGTGAGTCGGCGAGGTTCTCCGTCGGTCAGGGCCGATCGATTGTCGGGATCGATCAGAGCGAGGCGATCCGGGGCCGCGGCGGCATGGAGCGTGAGGGAGGCATCCCAGTTTCCCTCGGTCCACTGTCCAGACGCCAAACGTTCGGTGACCGTCTCGGGTGGAAACAACTTCATGGGGCTGGCCTTCCATCGGTGCGCGCGGCCGCTGATACTCCAACAACAACAGTCACCCGACACCGTGTTGTCAAGCGCCAAGCTGCGCGGAACGGCTAGTTCGCCTCGATCCAGTCGAGCATGGCCGGAACACCGACCTTATGGGCCCGGCGACCAATGAACAGGCCGACGTGGCCCGCCGGTAGCTCGAGGTCGGTGACTTCTTCGGAACCAACCAGGGTGCTGAGGGGCCGAGTTGCTGCGGCGGGCACGATGTGGTCCTTCGAACCGAAGACGTTCAGGAATGGCACCGTGATGTCGGACAGCGAAATGTGACGGCCACCGAGGCTCAACTGGTCGGTCATGAACGCATTGTCTCTCGTCAGCATGGTCCCCATCTGCTCGAAGGTTGCGCCCGCGAACGGAATCTGGTCGTCGCCCCACATCGTGATGGCGTTGTGGGCCGCCACGTAGTCGTCGTTCCACAGATTGGCCAGCAGATTGGCCCGAGCCGCGAACTCGGCAGTCGGGTCGAGCGATCGAATCGCGTTGCCGATGACCGTCCCCGGAACATTGCCCGTGTCGTCGATCGCCAGCGATGAATCGAACGACGAACCGGCGGTGCTTCGGAGCTGCGCCGGCATCTGGGTCATGTCGGTCGGCGTCGCCAAGGTCGTCAGACTGCGAAGCGGCGCGTCGGTGTGTCCGGCGGCATAAATGAGTGCGAGAATTCCGCCGAAGCAGTAGCCGAGCAGGTTCAGGTCTTTCGCCTCGCTGTTGGCGACTACGAAACTGACGATCTCCGGCAGGTAGTCGTCGCAGTAGGTCTCGAAAGAGTTCTCGGCATCGGCCGCGTCGGGCACACCCCAGTCAACGAGGTAGACGTCTTGCCCCCGTGCGAGCAGTACTTCCACCATCGAGTTTCCGGGAACGAGGTCGAAGATGTAGCTCCGGTTGACCAACGAATGGACGAGCAAGAGCGGCGGACCACCGGCACGAGACGTGCTCCGGTAGCGCCACAATCTGACCTTGTCTCGTTGCCACACCGTGTCTTTCGGCGTCGAAGAGATCGGAGGCCGATCGAGGCGCGCGTAGTGTCGCAATCCGTTACGAACGCTCTTGAGGTTGCGTTCGGTTTGGGTGCGGAGGAAGTCGACGACCTTCTCCACCCCGCCGCTGTCTTGCTCGCTCGTCTCGGTGGCGACCATCAGGATCCTCCGTCTTGCTTGGCGGTCGTCTCGGAAGCACCGTTGCCGGTACCACCCTGCAGTTTGTCGCTCTGCGGTGTCTGGCTTTGCGGTGTCTGGCTTTGCAGGGTCTCGATCCGTCGATTGAGTTGACGGATCTCTCGCTCCAGACCAGCGACCTGGTGCGACACCTTGCTGATGTCGGTCCCCGCCGGCAGATTGAAAAGATGGAGGCCACGGCGAACCAGCTCGGCGAGATCAGACTCTGCTCGCCGACGCACGGCGACGGCCAAAGTCATCGCCTCGATCACTTCGGGGTTCGACAGCGTTTTCGTCAACGCTGGACCCGAGTTGCGCTCGACGACATCGAACGCTCGTTTCCACAGTGGCACGGACATATCCGAACCTTAGGTGTCAGCGTCGAGCGATGACAATGAAGTCAGCGACATTCGTCACGTCGGCTCGTTGTTCACCTCGGCCAGCAGGTCCATCAACTGGCCGAGTCGGTCGACGCGTTCGTCGAACGTCTCACCGACCGGGTGCACCCGCAAGGTGGTGACACCACAGTCTCGATACTCGCGAAGACGTTGGCGGATCACCTCTGGTGGGCCGATCAGGTTGGTCCCCAGGCCGATCTCGGCAGGGATGCGATCGGCCGCAGCCTCACGGTCACCGGCACGCCACAGACGTTGCACCTCGGTGACGACCTCGCCGAAACCCTGGCGGGCGAACGCCTCGTTGTAGAAGTTCTTCGATCCCGAACCCATGGCGCCGAACGTGAATGCGTAACCCCGCGCGTGACGCAAACCGGCCTCGTCGAGGTCGTCGGTGAACTCGACGGTGGCCGCCACCGTCAGGTCGATGTCGGTGAGGGCGCGACCGACTTTGGTTGCGCCCGCTTCGATGACATCGAAGAAGACATCGGCGGTGTTGGTGAAAAACGAGTTGCCGATCCATCCGTCGGCCACCTCGCCGCTGAGCGCCAGGTTCGCCGGGCCGAGTGCTGCGATGTAGATCGGAATGTCGTCGACCTTGGCTGCCGAACGGATCGGTACTCCGGCGCTGTTGGGAAGGGGCAATTGGTACACCGTGCCGTCGTAGGCCAGACGATCGCCCGACACGATCGTCCGAATGATCTCGATGGTTTCACGAGTCCGTTCGATGGGCCTGGAGAAGTCGACCCCGTGCCAACCCTCGATCACCTGAGGTCCGCTCACTCCCAAACCCAGCAGAAATCGGCCATTCGACAGCGCTTGCACGCCCATGGCCGTCATGGCCAGATTGGCCGGGGTCCGTGCGCCGAGTTGAGCGATGCCGGTCCCGAGCATGATCCGATCCGTCACCGCTGCGATCGCAGCCAGCGGCGTGAAGGCGTCGATTCCCCAGGCCTCAGCAGTCCAGATCGAATGCACACCGAGCCGTTCGGCTTCTCGGGCGTAATCGAGGTAGCGGTCACCAACGCCCAGGCTCATCACCCCGATTCGCATGCCACCCGACGACGTGGTCATGACCCGGCGGGCTCGGCGGCTCCTGCCTCGATCAGTGCCTTGACGCCGTCGAGGTTCGCCTGCATGTTCGTGGCGTGTTCGGCCAGGCGCCGGGCAATGATCTTTGACTCCTTGTCGGGCATCGCTTCGATTGCCGGTGTGAGACCCGACGGTGCCGGCCCCATCTGGAACCGCTGGGTGAGGGTGACCGAGCCATCGCTGTCGACAACCTCGAACGCCCACACTGCGGACGGGTGTCCGGGTTCACCGGTCGACCATTCGAGCAGACGCTCCGGTTCGTAGCCCGTGATGGTGCATTCGACCTGCCACTCCCCGATCGCCTGATGCTGGTTGCGACCAACGAAGCGGGCACCGAGCGCGGGGCCGGTGGCACCATCGAGCCAGTCGACCCCTTGGACCTCGGTCGAGAAACGAACCGGCATTTCCACATCACCGACCAGCGCCCACACGTCGGCGACTGATCCGTTGATCTCGGTACTCACCGACGTTGTCGGACAGTCGGCGTATTTCCACTCACTCACCGGTTCATCGGTCACGACCCGAAGCTAGCGGAGCGTGGGATGTTGTGCCGCGAAGCAAGCAACTCCGGAAGAGAGCGAAGCGAACGGCTAGCAAACACGAATGGGCACACTGCGTTGCCGGATCCGACTTCGGGGCCATGATGGGTCAATGGCGCTCACCGGTTATCTGGCTCCCGTCGATCTCGAGCACGAGCTGATCGCCGAGCTGAAGCGCGCCGAGGTATCGATCGACGCCCGACACGATCGGCTCTTCCTCACATCGGATCCGCCGGTCGCCTCACGATGGGCGGCGAACATCTGGTTCGATGCCGAGTGGATCCCGATCGAGTCGATCGGCCATGGCGCCCGACAGCTGCGATCGATCCAACGAAACTGGGCGTTGTACGCCCCCTACCACGGCGGCCGAGCTCGCCTGATCGACGACAATCTGCCCCACGTGTCGGCCAAGTCGCTCGAGATCGGCGGTCTCGCCCCGACAGCGCCACTCGGATCCTGGATGCTGCTCGAGCCGACGCTCATGCTGGCCGCCGCCCACTGTTCCGACCCATTCCCCAATGGCGAGGCAAGCATCGAGGAACGCAAGATCGGCCCACCGAGTCGGGCATATCTCAAACTGTGGGAGGCATTGGCCCGCGCCGGGCGTTGGCCGGCTCCGCGCGAAACCTGCCTCGACCTCGGGGCAAGCCCCGGCGGCTGGACCTGGTTGTTGGCCGAGACGGGAGCATCGGTGACCGCCATCGACAAGGCGCCGCTCGACGATGCGGTTGCCCGACGGGCGAATGTTGCGTGGCAGCAGGGATCGGCGTTCGCACTGGAACCACGCGGTCACCCGCCCGTCGACTGGTTGTTCAGCGACATCATCTGCTATCCGGCCCGCCTGCTCAGCCTGGTCGAGCGTTGGATCGACGCCGGCTCGGTTCGCAACGTGGTGTGTTCGATCAAATTCCAGGGACCGACCGACCACGACATCGTCGAGCGCTTCGCTGCTCTCCCCGGTGCCGACGTACGCCACCTCCACCACAACAAGCATGAGCTGACCCTCACCCTGCTCGACATCGCGTGATGCACCCCGCCCTCGCCGGCAACGAGTGACCATCGGGCGTGCGCCGTCCGTTTTGACCCGGCAGCGCTCGACGTGATCGTGTCATGTTCCGAGATCAAAGGGGACAAGCCATGTATGACGTGCAGGGCAAGACGGCAGTGGTGACCGGCGCCGCAAGCGGAATGGGTTTGGCGATGGCTCGCTCATTCGCCGGCGCTGGGATGTCGGTCGTCATGGCCGACATCGAAGACGAGCGGCTCGAAACCGCCGTTGCCTCGTTGACGAACAACGGGCACCGCGCCGTCGGTGTTCGTACCGACGTCAGCGATGAATCCCAAATCCAGGCTTTGGCCCAGGCGGCGCTCGACGAGTTCGGTTCCGTGCACGTGGTCTCGAACAATGCGGGGATCGGCATTGGCGGCGCCGTCGACGAGATGTCACTCGATGATTGGAAGTGGGTCATCGACGTCGATCTGTGGAGTGTGATCTACGGCGTCCGCACCTTCCTTCCGCTGCTCAAAGAACAGGGTGAGGGCCATATCACCGCCACGTCGTCGATGGCAGGACTCGTGTCCGGTCCGGTGCTTGGGGCCTACCACGTCGCCAAGCACGGAGTGGTCGCCCTGATGGACACCGTCCGAATCGAACTGAAGATCGCCAAATCACCGGTTCGCGCCAGCGTGCTGTGCCCGGGCCCGATCGACACCGATATCACCACCAGCGTCAGGAACCGGCCGGCCGAACTCTCCGAGCACCAGTCCAGCGAGCAGGAAGAGAAGTTCTGGAACAGCCTCAGCAACGAGTTGTCCCGCGGGATGGACCCCGCCGAAGTCGGTGAGCTCGTGCTCGACGCCGTACGCAACGAACGATTCTGGATCCTGACCCACCCCAACGAGTTCCTTCCCCTGGTCGAGCGCCGAGTCCAGGCCATCAAAGCCGACCACGCTCACCGCATGCCCTGACCAAGGTCCCCCGACGCGGATCCGGTGCCCGACTGTGCGAGGAGGCGGTGAGAGGGCAGGCGTGGCCGGAGCGACGAACTTGCCGATGTGGGATGGTGGCGGCCATGGCCACTCTTGCTCCTCATGGCGATCTCTCCACCTACGAACTGGGTTCGTTCGAATACGACGGCGCCAGTCATGGGACCTACCGGAAGGGCACCGGACCGGCGGTGATCGTCATCACCGAGATGCCCGGCATCTCGCCCATGGTGCTGGGCTTCGCCGACCGAATCGTGGCCGCCGGGTGCACAGCGATCCTTCCTGATCTCTACGGCACAGCAGGCCGCGACCCGTTCGCTGGTTCAACTCTGTCGTTGGCCCTCTACGCCGCCCGGTCGATGTTGTCGGGATGCGTGAGCCGAGACTTCACAACGTTCGCGCTGGATCGAACATCACCGATTGCCATCTGGCTCCGGGGACTCGCTCGGGCCGAACATGATCGCTGCGGTGGAGCTGGGGTGGGCGCTGTCGGCATGTGTTTCAGTGGCGGCTTTGCGTTGGCGATGGCAACCGACCCGGCGGTGATCGCACCGGTCATGGCCCAACCCTCGCTCCCTCTCGGTATCGGCAAGAAGCGCAAGGCCGCCATCGACCTCAGTGACGCCGACCTCGACACCGTCGTCGGCCGTTGCTCAGCCAACGGGCTCCGAGTGCTCGGTTTACGGTTCGAGGGTGATCCGCTGGTTCCGGCCGAGCGGTTCGCGTTTCTGACCGAGAAGTTGGGTGATGCGTTCATGACGATCGAGCTCTCGCAAGCTGATGGCAATGCCGACTTCCTCGAGAGCCCGCTGATCGCGAGCCACCACAGCACACTCACCGGATCGGTGATCGATGAGCCAGGTGAGCCGACCAGAGATGCGGTCGATCAGGTCATCGACTTCCTTCGCACTCGACTACTCGACTCGTGAGTCTTCGGGAGACGCGTCAGCTCCCCGACAACGGCCGGAGGTTGTCGGCGGAGAAGATGTTGGGGGAATAGTCCTCCTGCACGTTCCATCGAGGAAGGTAGTCGGCGCTGTCATCGCCAGCTGCGGTCAGCCACGAACGCGTCGGACCGCTACTTCGTTTCGCCCTCTCATTTGATGCTCTCTACGTCTACTTACATTTACATCTCGCCATAACCGTATTTTGACAATTTTCTGGTCTTATTCTGGTTGACATCGAAACGTCTGTTCGATAGTATTTGGGCATGACCTTTGGCGAAGGGCACGACAGCAACCTCGAAGATGGCTCGGCGGCCGCGAACGTGTCGGACGGTTCGGGTCCGGTTGATCCGG
>RCMY010001923.1_pt1 | contig 19145 bp, 18 predicted proteins | sample 2041341 | NCBI WGS metagenome assembly RCMY01 (sample SAMN09708234, study PRJNA481090) | Marine sediment metagenome, whole genome shotgun sequencing project. | reverse complement strand
TCCACGAATTATTGCATTGATGCCAACAAGCGCCTGGTTATCACCAAAATTTTTAGCTACATCTTCAATTTTAATAAAATTTTCCATGCAAAATTAACTTTTTGTCTAGAGGTAAACCATGTTTAAAATTCAATAGTGACTGGCATGCCTTGTCGTAAGCCTGAGTCAGGATCGCTTACCAGTATGCGTAAACGGTAGACAAGATCAGTACGAAGGTCGGCCGTTTCGACGGACTTTGGTGTGAATTCGGCGTTTGGCGATATAAAACCCACCTGACCGCTATAAACTTTATTAGATGAGTCTGTTTTTATTTTTACGCTCGTCCCCGGTACAACTGAACCTAAGAGTGTTTCATTCACGTAGGCTCTAACATAGATACTATCAAGGAGGCTAACACTATAAATTGCTTGCCCAGCACTCACCATTTCACCAGGCTCATGAATTCGCGTACTGATCACTCCATTCGATGATGCGACTAGCTTTGCATCATTAACCTGAGTCTCTATTTGTTGCATTTTTGCTGTCACTGTAGACACTGCTGCTTGGGCTGCTGTGATCTCCTCAGCACGTGCACCTTCTTGTGCAAGCTTTAAACCGCGTTGCGCCGTGACTAGTCTTGCCTTGGTCTGTTGCTGTAAACTTTTCGCAGCATCGAGAATTTTTTGACTCCCTGCGCCAATATTTAGCAACTCTTTTTGTCGAGCTAAATCTTTACTTATGTTTTCATAGGCCGCTTTTACTTCTGAAACTTTAGCTTTGGCTTGGTCGATAATTTGCACACGAGTTCCAGCTTCTAATAAGGATAACTTTGCCTTGGCTTCTTCAAGCTGTGCGGCGATGACCGCAAGATTTTCTCGCATTGGTTGATCATCTAAGCTAGCGATCAAATCACCTTTTGTAATTTTATCGCCTTCCTCAAAGCCAACAATCTCTAAGCGACCAGAAACACGAAAAGCAAACTGTGCTTCACGTATATCAATATTGCCGTATAAACGTGTGTTTTCATATTCAGGTTCGTTGGTAAATCTTAGATAGCCAAAAATAGCTAGGGCAATGATTACTAAAGCAAGTGCAAATATAATTTTCTTATTCATAGGATTATGTCTCCGTCAAACTGGTCCATCTTGTTGCCGCAGTCCAGAAGGAAGCAGACATCTTCTGATTCAAGCTGATAACAAGACTTTGTGACCTCACGTGCGGCAACTAAAAATAGCAGTTTCATTTTTTTCTCTTAGGATCTTTAAAATAGTGATTGCATTTAACCCAGCTTTGCGATGCAATTTAGCGAAGTAAGAGTCGAGCTAAATTTCATAATCAACTCTTTCATTGCGATCACACTAATGCGACCTTATCTCATTGCATACAACACTCGTTTTTATGTTCGTGTGGTATACAGTTTTCAAGTGTATTGGTTGATAGAATGCCATCATGGCTGTGGCGCAGCGTAAAACTTCTCTAGTACGCGTATTGCTTCTTCTGCCGTTTCCACAACGCTAAAGAGCTTCTTATCACAAGGACTGATTAAGCCTTCTTCGGCCAAGAAGTCGAAATCAACCGCCCGGCGCCAAAATGCTTTTCCTACCAACACTACGGGAATAGGTGATATCTTCTTCGTTTGTATAAGTGTCAAAACATCGAATAATTCGTCAAGCGTACCGTAGCCGCCTGGAAAGGCGAGCAAGCCTTTAGCTCGCATCAAGAAATGCATCTTCCTTATCGCGAAATAGTGAAAACGAAAACTCAATTCGTCACTGATGTAAGCATTGGGTGTCTGTTCGTGTGGTAACTGGATGTTAAAACCTGCGCTTCTTGAACCAACGTCGTGTGCACCTCGATTGGCCGCCTCCATTATGCCGGGACCGCCACCTGTTACCACCACAAAATCGCGGTGTTGTTCTTTCTGAAATCGCTCCGACACTAATGCTGCAAACTTCCGCGCCTCAGTATAATAAGGGGCGTATTGAACGCGCTTTCGAGCTTTGGTAAGAGCACGTTGCTGGCTTGCATCGGCAGTATGTGTACCAATTGATGCTATCAATGTAGCTAGCTGGTGTTCGGCTACGTCAATCGGCAGCAATCGTGCGCTACCAAAGACAACGACAGTGGATCGTACATTAGCCTGGCGCAGATACCACTCGGGCTTTAATAGCTCAAGTTGCAATCTCAACGGGCGAAGATCATCCTTGGCGAGAAAATCGATATCCTCGAACGCTAGTTGGTAAGCCGGATGATCCGCCAAATGTTGATTAAGAGTATCTTTGCTCATTACCTTTCCCGCCTTGCTTGCCATGGCCATGATATCCGCGCTTCAAGCAGAAACGCGAAGACATCTTCCAGTACCGTAAAATTGCGTTTGACCTTTGCAGCAAAGTAGAAATATTGACTGTTTTTACGAGGTTTACTGAAGATTTAGCATGACTAATATTTGAATACATTAGGTTTAATGCTATAGACGTTTTCGAGTTGATCATTGATTTATATCAATATGTCTAATCTTGTCAATTACGAGCTTGATACAACTGCTCAATGGATTAATCGTTGATTTTTATTGTGAATATATTAATTCGTAGAATTAAACATTAATAACCGTCTTGCAGTGGCCATCACAAATTCTTTTCTAAAATTTAATATGCATAACTTAATCTATCCAAACAAGCAGTCTGAAGAGCAAATCTGATAGACTTGCAATATGAATCTTGGGTGTCTAAGCGTTTGATTTATCTAAACTGGAAATTATATGAAAAATCTTTTTTACATCTCGCTCTTTGCTTTTGTATTTCTAACGACAAGTTATGCAGAGGATAAAAATAAACACGAAGAACATACAGAACAACATCAATTACCTTCTGGCGTTGAGGCACTCTCGCATGATTTAAGAGATTTACTCTCTCAAGAAATGCAAGCAATACAAGATGGAATGATGTCTATCATCCCTGCGTATATTTCTGGGAACTGGAGTGATATCGAAAGCATCGCTGGAAAAATAAAAAACAGCTACATACTGAAACAAAAACTAACAGAAGACCAACTAAAGGAGTTGAATTCAGTATTGCCAACTGAATTTATTGAAAAAGACCAGTATTTTCATTATCTAGCAGGAATGCTTGAACATGCCGCTAAAAATAAAAAGCCGGAATTAATTAATTTCTATTTCTCTGAAATGAATGAATCCTGTGTGAGCTGTCATACTGCATTTGCAACACATAAGTTTCCTGCCTTGAAAACAAAGAAAAAAAGTGAGCATGCACACTAATAATATAGAACAAAAGGTTTAAAACACTTACAAAAATAATCATTCGCATTTGTAGTTTAAGCATTCATTTGTATTGAAATCAGGAAATATACCTACTAGGAATTCATTAGCTATTTTCTTGAATGTAAAGACAATTTATAAGCTATACACATGAGTGGCTTAAACCTATTCAAAGGTAAACTAGATGAATGAACAAGTCATTCCTTTTAATCAGGAATTTATTACTCTACTGAGTGAGCATCGCAGTGAATGGTTGACCATTCTGTTCCGGTTCTTTTCTGAACTTGGTAATGTTGAAGGTTATCTGATTATTATCGCTTTATTGTTTACGATTTTTAATAAGCGCTTAGGAATTTATGCATCCTTAGTAGCACTAAGCACAATTGTAATAAATCACTTAATTAAAATTTTGATTAAAAATCCACGGCCTTTTGTTGTCAGTAATGAGTATGCAGAAGCGTGGGGCGTGTCTGAGCATCGTGCAGTTGAATTGATTACTGAATTTTCCACGCCTTCAGGTCATGCTATGACTGCGGCAGCATTTTTTAGTTTTTTGTATTTACGCATAAAGAATAAATTCATTAGAGTGGCTTGTGTGTTCACTATTCTTGGAATTGGTCTGGCTAGAGCTTACTTAGGAGTACATTTTTTTGAAGATGTATTGTTAGGCTGGTTGCTGGGATTGGTTATGGCTTTTATTGCACATAAATATATTAATGTGTTTTGGGAGAAATGGTTACGTTTAAGCTTTATTAAACACTGTATTTACACTGCGATTGTTGTAACTGGATTGTGGTGTTTAATAATATTAATTGAAGATCGCTCGATTACTGAGTTTCCTTTGTCGATAATAAGCATTTTAGGCTTCTTATCAGGAACCTTAATATCTGCGGCATACGAAGAAGTTCATATAAATTTCTCACACGATAATAGTGGTATTGTCAAAAATTTCGCACGATTTATATTGATGGTAATAATACTCATAGGCTCAATGACTGGTTTAGATTGGGTATTCAGTCAGATTGCTGAAGATAGAACTGAGCTTGGTTTGGTTTTACGTTCTGTACGTTACTTACTTGTCAGTGTGTTGGGAATTTTGTTTTCGGCTAAGTTGTTTGTAATTTTAAAATTGGCTAAGCAGGGCACTCACCGTTCGAATTATCATGAAAAAAAGAATGAATAATAGTCAGAGCGTGCTTATATTTGAACGCGTCAATATTTAACATCATGTCACCATCTGCGTCTTGCTTATCCTTTATACTTACACAATAGCAATCAACTAACTGAGCCACAAATGAGTCAATACTTAACCATCACCAATATTATTATCGCCATCACCTGTTTGATCTCAATGGGTCTCATGCAAAATCGTGAGGGAAAATATAAGCTCATATTTCATCCTGTCACGATCAAAGAACACAAGCAGTGGTATCGATTCATTACCTCAGGATTTATTCACGCTGATGGCATGCATTTAGCAATTAACATGTTTGTATTGTGGTCTTTCGGTAACGCCATTGAAAGCTATTACTACCCAGCAGCTCTAGGTGGAAATACTGCCATCAAATTTTTAGCCTTGTATTTTGGCGGAATTATTGTTTCATCTATTCCTAGTTACATTCGGAATAAAAACAACCCACAATACGCCGCACTCGGGGCATCTGGTGGCGTAGCCGCTATTGTGTTTGCGTGTATCTTATTTGGACCGTGGCAAAATTTATATTTGTATGCGGCTATCCCAATCCCACAAATCCTCGCAGGCGTGGGCTACATATATTACTCATGGTACAAAGATAAAAAATCCAACGACAACATCGGACACATGGCACATCTCACTGGCGCTATTTGGGGATTCGTATTTACCATAGCCATGAATCCAAGCTTATTGACACGTTTTATTGAATTGACTATGCAAGGCCCCAGTTTTTTGAGATAGATAAAATTTTACTAAATAAAATCTATACTAAATACAATAAGGAAAATTATTATGAGTGAAACAAAAGAAAAAGTTGAAGAGACAAAGAGCTTCGTATATTTTCGAGACCTAGCTACTGAGCTTGGTTGTAAAAATGTAAAAGAGCTAGGTGATCTAGCTGTGTGGAAATATATTAATGCTAATAGAAGTAAATAACTTATTATCAACAGGATAATTTAATGAACAAAAAATTACCCATTATATTAATCGTCGGTGGAATTACGATTGCCGCAATCTCCTTTTTTGGTTATCAAGCAGTAAATAAAAAATCTGATATTCAAGTGCTACAGGAAGCTATGCGTTCGTATGAAAATGCGGAAGCTAAGAAACAAATGGAGTTTATTGAGCTAGGGAAAAAAATTCTAGTTACACCCGCAGTTTGCGAGCAGGTTAAAGCTCTCCCGTTTTTCGGAATTTGTGAACTTGAGCCATACGAGGGCGAACCTGCACCGGTCTGGAATAATGGCTTAAGTGAAGCCGAGCAAAATTGCATTGTGCAAGCGTTTCATACTACTAATAGCCATGCTTTCAAGTTTAAAGAAGCCGAATACCTACGCGAAGTGCCTAGCGATATACAAGTCATCAATTTCAGCTGCGATGTCATGGGTGCGATCCTGTTCACAGACAATATTGATTACGATGATCCGGATGCAACTGCATCTGAACTACTAGAAATTTTTTATCGTGAAAGAGCGGGCACCCGTTCAGAGCCTAAAATAAGTTATTAAACTCAGAAAAAAAGCGACTCATTTGAACTGAGTCGCTTTTTTTAATACCTGAAAATTTTAAACGAATTAACGTAATCCAGTTTCCAAGCGTCCAATCAACATACGTTGAATCTCAGAAGTTCCTTCATAAATCTCAGTAATTTTTGCATCACGGAAATAACGTTCAATTGGCATTTCTTTACTGTAGCCCATACCACCATGAATCTGTACTGATTGATGAGCAATAAACATCGCAGTTTCAGAAGCATAGAGTTTTGCCATACTACCGTTAAGTGAATTTCTACCACCAGTACGCTTCGCTTCATCTTTTCCCCATGCGGCTTGCATGGTGAGTAGACGCGACGCTTCTAAACGCATTTTCATATCAGCAATTTTAGCTTGCGTCATTTGGAACGTTCCAATCGGTTTTCCAAAGGCAATACGCTCACGTGAATAAATAAGAGCTGCATCGTAAGCAGCTCGTGCAATTCCCAATGCTTGAGCTGCAATTCCAACACGTCCAGCATCCAGAATAGTCATGGCAATTTTAAAACCTTGGCCAGGCTTACCAATAACGTCAGCAGCATCACATTTGAAATCGGTGAGTTCGATTTCACAAGTAGCCGATGCACGAATGCCCAGTTTAGGTTCAGTTTTACCACAAGCAAAACCTGCTTTCTCAGTATCAATCAAAAAGGCCGTTGCGCCTTTATTGCCTTTATCAGGATCAGTCATCGCAAAAAGCACTATGAATTTAGCCACAGGGCCAGAAGTAATCCATGATTTTTTAGCATTAATTGTGTAATACGAACCATCAGCAGACAATACGGCTTTAGAACGCATATTGGCCGCATCTGAGCCTGATTGAGGCTCAGTTAGCGCATAGGCAGCTAGTTCTTGACCAGAAGCCACAGGCTTAACGTATTTAAGTTTTTGTTCGTGCGTGCCAAATTCGATAATGCCATTACAGTACAGTGAGTTGTGTACCGACATAATCACTGAATGTGAGGCATCTACGGCAGCCACTTCTTCAATGGCCAAAGCAAAACAGGTGGAATCTAAGCCAGAACCACCATATTCTTCAGGCACTTGAATACCCATTAAACCAAGCGCGCCGGCTTGTTTAATAGTATCCATAGGGAATTCGCCAGTAATGTCATGAGCTGCTGCGATAGGAGCAATTTCTGATTGAGCAAAATCACGCACACTGTCGCGGATCATTTGCTGTTCTTCGGTAAGTGTAAAGTCCAAAGTGGCCTCCAAAACAAGGGTAAAAAGATGAATTAGTCTAGCCGTAGATTATAACATGTAAGACCAATTTTGATTTAACGAGCGACTAGCTATCTGCTTGTCATATGGTTAAGATAGAGCCCTGTAAATGAAGTTTTTGAAGGAAAAATAAGCATGTCAAAGCTCAATAACCAAAGTCTCGATCAGCTCTTTTTCGAGGCTCGTACGCACAATGCTTGGCGAGACAAAGAAGTGTCTGATGATTTGCTAATAAAACTTTTTGATTTATGCAAAATGGCACCAACCAGTGCGAACTGTTCACCAATGCGTATAGTGTTTGTGAAATCAGCAGAGGCAAAAGAAAGACTTAAGCCAGTTTTATCTGCAGGTAATGCTGATAAAACCATGTCAGCACCAGTCACTGCAATTATTGCTTATGATTTAGATTTTTATGAACACCTGCCAAAACTGTTTCCTCATGCCGATGCCAAAAGTTGGTTTGAGGGGAAAGAGCAACACATTAAAAACACCGCAATTTTAAATGGCAGTTTGCAAGGCGCTTATTTTATTATGGCAGCACGTGCTTTAGGATTAGATTGTGGACCGATGTCTGGTTTTAATAATAAGCAGGCCGATGAAGTGTTTTTTGCAGACACCAATATCAAATCTAATTTTTTAGTAAATTTAGGATACGGTGATGATGCCGGTTTGTTTCCAAGAAGCCCACGTTTTAGTTTTCATGATGTATGTGAAATAGTATAAATATATGAAACTTACAAAACTTAAAACTAAATTTTCCGACAAGCTCTTAAAAGAACATGAGTTACCTGCTTTTGAGTGTGTGCACTTTGCAGATCGGCCAATCATTATTAATTGTGAGCATGCAAGTAATCGTATTCCTGAAAAATTAGAAAATTTAGGTTTAGCAGAAGAATTTCTGCAGACTCATATTGCTTGGGATATAGGTGCCGGTGAGCTGTGTAAAAGAATTGCTCTTAATTTAGATGCAACTGCAATGTACTGCAATTATTCTCGACTGGTTGTGGATTGTAATAGAAACCTCAAAGATCCCACGGCATTTATTGAAGTAAGTGACCACATCATTGTGCCTGGCAATCAATCCTTAAGTGCCGCTGACCAACTAGCCCGTGCTGATGCCATTTTTGATCCTTACCATAAAAAACTTAAATTTGAATTAGACAGGCATACAATTGCTGATAACACACCAGTGTTGATAGCGATTCATAGTTTTACTCCCGCGCTAAATCAACAAGAGCAAAGACCTTGGCATGTCGGCATTCTGTGGGATAAAGATCCGCGGCTTCCAGAACAGCTTCTTGAGGCTTTGAACTTGGAACCAAATTTGATAGTAGGTGATAACCAGCCTTATTCCGGCAAGCATTTTGCAGATTACACAATTGATCACCATGCTGAGGAAAATGGCTACGCTCATGTTTGTATTGAGATTAGGCAAGATTTACTGGAAAATGAAAAAGGCATACAAGAGTGGTCAGAACGATTGAGTAGGATCCTAGGGCAGATCCTTGACGATAAAAGTCTTTATAAAAAATACCCAAATCAAGACTGAACAAGATTAACAGGAGAAGGGCATGCTAATGAAAAAACCAAGCCTAACCATGGGAGTTGAAGAGGAATACTTTCTGGTTGATAAGCAGAGTCGGGACCTTGCTGTTGATCCTCCTGGTGAAATATTTTCCCGATGCCAAGATATGTTTGCTGAGCAGGTAAGTCATGAGTTCATTCGCTCACAAATCGAAATAGGGACTAAAGTTTGTAAGAATATTACCGAAGTGCGTGAAGACCTAATCAAATTACGCAGTGGTGTTGCAAATATTGCTAATGAGTATGGTTTTGCCCCGATTGCTGCGTCTTCTCACCCTTTTGCTCGTTGGCAAGCACAAAAGCATACAGAAGGTCCCCGCTATAATAACTTAGCGGAAGCCATGCAAGTCGTTGCAAGTCGGATGTTAGTTGGTGGAATGCATATACATTTTGGCATCGAAGACGAAGATTTGCGTATCGACCTGATGAACCAGTTTCTGTATTTCTTGCCGCATCTTCTTGCACTCAGTTGCTCATCACCTTTTTGGCTTGGTAATAATACAGGCTTGCAATCTTACCGATTGACGGTTTTAAATGATTTACCACGAACAGGCTTGCCAGCACATTTCGATAGTTATGCTGAATTCGAAAGAAATATTGGCTCCTTGGTTAATGCAGGAATTATAGAAGATGCCACGAAAATTTGGTGGGATATACGCCCTAGTGTGCGTTATCCAACGCTTGAACTTCGCATTATGGACGTATGTACCAATGTTGAAGATGCAATAACTATCGTTGCTTTAGCTCAATCTATTATGCATATGTTATTTCGTTTACGAATGGAAAATAAACGTTGGCGTGAATATCGTAAAATGTTAGTGTATGAAAATCGCTGGCGTGCAATGCGTTACGGTATTAAAGATAATTTAATTGATTTTGGTAGAGGGGCACAGGTTCCATATAAAATTTTACTTGATGAAATGATTGAGATGATTAAGGAAGATGCTGAGGAACTAGGCTGTTTAAAAGAAGTTATGAATGCGTATAACATTCTTGAACGTGGTACCAGTTCACAACGACAAATTAAGGTGTTTGAAGAAACAATGAATACCCAGCACAATAAAGACGCGGCTTTAAATGCTGTAGTAGATTGGATGATTAAAGAGACAGTAAACTTTGCTTAATATTGACCGCCGCTTATCCATTGCTCCAATGATGGATTGGACTGACCGTCATTGTCGTTATTTTTTACGTCAAATAACTAAACAGTCGCTTTTGTATACCGAAATGATTACCGCACAAGCTTTGCATCATTCTGATCCTGAGCGGCTCCTTAGTTTTAGCGATGAAGAACATCCTTGTGCTTTACAAGTGGGTGGAAGTGATCCAAAGCTACTTGCAAATGCCGCCAAGCTTGGACAAGAGTTTGGCTATAAAGAGATAAACCTGAATGTAGGTTGTCCCAGTGAAAGAGTACAGTCGGGTAGTTTTGGTGCTTGCTTAATGGCTGAACCTGAATTAGTAGCCGATTGTGTTGCTGCAATGGAATCGGTAACGTCATTGCCTGTTACGGTTAAAACACGCATAGGAATAGACGATAAAGATAGTTATGAATTTTTACATACCTTTGTAGAAACTATTTCAGAGCGTACGGCTTGTAATGTTTTCATAATTCATGCTCGCAAGGCATGGTTAAAAGGCTTAAGTCCAAAGCAGAACCGTGAAATTCCAAAATTGGATTATCAACGTGTTTATAAACTTAAAGAAAATTTTCCAGATCAGCATATTTCCATTAATGGTGGCATTAAAACTCTAGAAGAAATTCAAGAGCACTTAAAACATGTTGATGGAGTCATGGTAGGGCGTGAAGCCTATAAAAATCCATATTTTTTGGCTCAAGTGGATGCTCAGATATTCGGCCAAGAAGATACCAAGATTTTAAGCCGAGACAGTGTATTGGCTGAAATGCAAAAATATATCGCTAATGAGGAGAGTGGTACTCATGCACGCTACATCACAAGACATATGATGGGTTTATATCATGCCCAACCCGGTGCTGGCGAATGGCGTAAAAGATTTGCCCGTGGTGAGTGCAAAGTATAGATAAACAGATTCAACCTTAGCTATAATGAGAAACAGTACTATTTACAAGAACCCTTTTTAAAGAGTCAATTTATGCATCATCTTTATGATCGTACTGCAGTACCTCAACTCGTCAATCTAGCAATCAATAAAGATTTGCTTCGACTAGCTAATAAGTTAGATATCAATTTAGCAAAAGAACTAGAAACGCTACTTATTGCTAAACTTGAGATTGCCGCTAAAAAAGAATGGGCTGCAAAAAATCTTACTATTATGAATAGTTTAAGTAATATCGCTTAAGTAGTTATAAATGAGTTTTTTCAAAGCCAGGTGAGTCAGTAAATTCAGGATGATGTGTTAAAAATTCTCTTTTTCTTTGAGGCGTAGTTTGTGAACTCCCGTCGTGACTCCAGCCAGGTGCTGCAAATATATATTTAAAGCGTTCGCTTATTTTTAATCCCCGTCTCCATTGGTCTTTAGAAATCGAAAAATAGCCATGAAAAGCTACTTTGATGGGATTAAAAGTATTTATATTAGTTACTAAGCCATAATCGACTGGTTCATCTTTCTGTTCTGCTACAAAACTTCCAAATAACTTATCCCAAATAATAAAAATTCCAGCAAAGTTGGCGTCTAGATAACGTAAGTTACTGCCATGATGAACACGATGATGCGAAGGGGTATTCATTACAGCTTCAATCCATTTTGGACATTTATCAATGGTTTCTGTATGAATAAAAAATTGGTAAAACAAGTTTACTGAGTAAGCAAAAATGACTAAGTTAGGATGGAAGCCTAAATAAATTAATGGCAATCTTAAAATAAATAAACCGGTTAATACAGAAACCCATGGCTGACGAAGAGCCGTACTTAGATTGTAATGCCGACTAGAATGATGAACGACATGATTGGCCCAACACCAACGGATGGTGTGTGAAAAGCGATGCGACCAATAGTAACGCAAGTCATCAATAAAAAGGCATGCTATGAAAGCAATTACTGTGTAAGGAATATTTATTAAGCGATGTTCATAGACTGTGAAGTATAAGCTCATTAGAGCATCGCCAATAAAGTACGCAATGATGAGTCCAAAAATTACACTGCCAGTACCCATGACAATACTAGTGATGGCGTCTTTTTTTTCGTAAGCGCCCTTAGCCTTGCCTTTTCGAATTAACATCAACTCGAAAAATATAATCAATATATATAGCGGTGAGGCTAACTCAGAAATATTGGGTAAGGATTGCAGTTCGCTCATTGTTTTTAATTTAACTCTCGACTACTTCAGTGGGTTCTGATTTTGGAATCAGCAACACAGGTCGTGGTGTAATATCGTATTGGTATAAAAATTCGAGCATGATAGTAAGCATCGGTTGTATGCTGTCGGGAGAGACAATAGCACTGGCTAATACATGCGTATCTACGGAATCATTAAACTGTGTTATTTGTTTTTTACTAGTACCCCATACTTTAAAATTTTCTTCAATAGCAGAAATTGATATCACCGTATCTTTGGCAGAATAGACCATCAGTGTGGGCGTATGAATAGTGTGCTTATCAATTTTTTTAACTTCTTTTAGAAGTTGTATCATCGGCCTAACTGCTTTTATCGGATGATTAGTGCTCCAATATTTTTCTTGCAGTTCATTTTTTGGTTTCCAGGTGTGGTTTTTTCCTGAAGTGAATTCCGCAATTTTCAGGCCGATGCCTAAAGGTAAATCAATTAGGTAGGCGTCTTTATTGGTAATATCGAAATTTGGCGAAATCATTAGCTGTGCAACAATTTGTTCAGTACTTTCTTGTGCTGATAACCAGGTACTTAAGGTACTACCTGTTGAAACTGAAACCACGATGACTTTGTCACCGATGGTTTTGGCAACTTGGTAAGCTTCTAGGGCATCTTTTTTCCAAAGCTTTAATTTGCTCATTGCCATCATCGCATCAGCTCGTCCATGACCAGTTAGGCGTGTATGAAATGCATTGGCCTTGAGTTGATCCGCTAACAATTGAGTGAGTGGGGCGCTTTCTTGTCGAGTTGCAGAATAACCATGTAAATAGATTACGGCAAATTCTGTTTTCGTCTTGCTCGGGTTTGCCCAATTTATACTTTTTTCTGCACCGTCGGTGATGTCTGTATATTTTGATTCTTGCTCTATAAGATACGATTCAATTTTATCCATTGCAGGTACTACAGGCGCAAGAACTTTTGCTGAAGGTAAGTAGTGTGAGCCAATGGCTAAAATTAAAAGGACGCTTAGGATTAATAATATTTTTGTAAACATAGGAAGTCTGTTTGAATATAGTGAGTGTAATTATGCACTACTTTGACAAATAAAAAAGGCGTTAGCTTCGCAGCCAACGCCTTTATTTTCTAAGTATTAAAAAGTCTTAGAATGATTTCTTAACAGTCACACCATAAGTACGCGGTTGGTTTGGATAGCCGTTGAAAGAACCAGACTGAGCAACACCAGGGAACGCACTTAATAGATATTGATCATCTGTTATGTTACGACCCCAAAGAGTAGCCTGCCAGCCATTTTGCATCTCAACACCAAAACTACCGTTTAGAGAGTTTACTTGTCGTGATGCTAATGCTGCAGAAACATTATCAAGCATTCTTACATTGCTCTCATAAAGGTAATCGCCACGGATGAAACCGTTCCAACCATTGCTAAACTCCATTTCGTAAGTTGCAGAAGTTGAAACACTTAGTGGATGAACGCCATTAACAGGCTTGCCAGATAAGTCTTCAGGGCCATTGATACCATTCGCACCAACAAATGAGTCATATTTAGCGTCAAGATATGTACCTGCCATTGTTAATGTTAGAGCATCTGTTGCTTGGTAAAGGGCATCAAACTCAAAACCAAGAGTAGATTGCTTACCTGCATTAGCAAGTGAGAAGCCTAAACCAGTAAAGACATTAGATTGGAAACCTTTGATTTCTTGATTAAAGGCCGCAATATTCAATGCACCTTTGTCAAACTTTGTTTTATAACCAATTTCTAAAACCTGTGAATCTTCAGGATCTGCGAAACGTGTACCAGTGGTTATGTTATTAACCAACAAACCACCACTTGTAAGGTCTGGTATGTCAGCAGCAAATGGACGAGCATCTCTAGATAAGTTCCAAGAAGTTGCTTTAAAACCAGTTGCAGAACTTAAGTAAACATTTGTACTGTCATTAACATCATAAGCAACACGAAGCGTATAAGTTGTTGAACTATCATTACTTTTACCATCTTCAACACCATTTGGATAGTTTAGGAAAGGTGGTAAGAATTGCAAAGGCTGTAAGCCGGCAAATGCACCACCAGCAATCACACCGAAGGGAAGAGATGAGAAAACGTCTGTATTTGCTTGAGTAACGCGAACTTCTTTTTCATCACGGGTATGGTTTAAACCGAATGTTCCTGTGAGTGAATCTGATAGATGCCAATCAACTTGACCAAATAATGATTGTGCATTATTTTCTTGAGATGATGAATCAACTGTGCCTTGTCCTGGCACATGGAAAGTATTGCCAACAGCAGCTGGACCAAATACAGCCCCTTCAACAAAGCCTAATGTGCCAGCAGCAGGATTGCCAGTAAAGTTACCGGTGAGAAACTCAGCATAACCACGGAAATCTGTACCGTATTGAATATTAGTAACAGCGCTTACATCTTCTTTAAATAAGTAGGCACCCAGCATCCAATCAACATCACCTTCACCAGAAGAAGATAAACGGAATTCTTGTGTGAAAGTATCAATATCTTGATTCAGAGAGTTGCGACCCAAAAGATCAGCAGTGGTGAAATCAGAATCTTGGTTAGTATCAAGATTTTGAGTGCGATAAGAAGTTATAGATACTAAGTCCATTGTGTCATTACTAAAATCAGCTTGTAATGAAATACCATTATCTTCAAGGGCATTTAAACTTGCAAAGTTAACTGCAGATATGTAAGAAAATGGATCATTAGAAACTACCGTGCCACCTAGTGCACGTACAGCATTTCCTGTAGGACCATCTTGTAAATTAGTAACGCCACAGCAGTTCTCATCTAGTGAGTTGTGATCAGCAATTAAACGGAATTCAGCATTGTCAGATGGAGTCCATAAAAGTTGTCCGCGAACATTATAACGGTCACGATCATTAGCTTCGCCACCACCAACTACATCAAAATAACCATCACGTTGGTTCATGCTACCTGAAGCACTATAGGCTAGGTCTTCAGTAATACCGCCAGTCACATCGCCTTTAACAACGATTTGACCATAATTACCAACAGTAACTTCAGCAGAGCCACCGAAATCTTGGCTAGGCTTTGCTGTAATTACACTGATAACACCAGCAGAAGCATTTTTACCAAATAAAGTACTTTGTGGGCCACGTAAAACTTCCACACGTTGTAGATTAGGTAAATCTGAAATAGCGCCAGCTGAACGAGAGCGATAAACACCATCAATGAAAACGCCTACTGATGGCTCGATACCAGCGTTATTAGCGCCATTACCGAATCCACGAATTACAAAGTTTGTATTCGCTGATGATTGCAATTGAGTAATACGTAATGAAGGAACTAATGATTGCAGATCTTGAATATCTAAGATTTGTGCTTTCTCAATAGTATCTGCACCAGTAACACTTACTGCAACAGGAACTTCTTGTAGTGTTTGTTGACGTTTTGTAGCAGTTACATAAATCTCTTCAATTTGACCTTCAGCGGCAACTGAGAGAGTAAGTGAGCCAGATAAGCAGCCTAATACTGCTAAGCGGATGAGTTGATTACGGATGGGTTTCATCGTTCCTCCAAAAAATGTTACGAAATAGATAGATTTTAATTTTTAAACTGATTAGTAATTTTTAGGCATTTATACCTATAATTAAAATTCTGTTGCTGTAATAGTACATTAAAAATAAGCAAAATTTAATATTATTTACTTTTTTAAGCGTATGAAAAACATAGAAATTAATTGGTTTAATGCAGCTTGCGGCTAAGAATCAAATAATGGTAAATTTTTAATATGTTTCGTTTTCACCACATAATTAAAAAAACCTATAAAAACCATGGGCTTAAGTTATTAAAGAAATAAAGTTATGGGATATTCAGTTTAGAGCTATTAGCAAAGCCAGATTATTAGGACTGTATTTGACGAGAAATTATCTTTGCAGTGGCTTTTATGGAGATGGTCAAAATCTGGTGTTTGAGTAATTATTTTGTAATTTTGCGAGTCTTTTTAACCCAAACACCGTAGATATTTGATTATGTTACAAATCCGCCATGGCGGCTAAATAGGCAGCAACCGAATAGATGGCTACATTTTGTTTGAGTTCTTCAGGGTCAACCTTATCTAGAGTATCGTCAGCGGTATGGTGATAGTGGAAATACTTTGAGCCGTCTTGAGTGAAAGCAAAGGTTGGCATGCCTAATTGTCTCATTGGTCCTAAATCGGCTCCACCACCAGAGGTGTTATTACCAAGCTCAACACCCAAAGATTGGATATTGTTATAAATATCTAGTTTTAGTGCCAGCATATTCTCAGGAAGCTTTGATGCAAACCGCCAAATTTTTCCAGCTCCAAAATCTGATTCCATGGCAACAATATGATTAGCGACATTGTCTTTATTCAAGCGGGCATATTCTGTTGCACCCGATAATCCAAATTCTTCATTGCCAAAATAAACCACTCTAATCGTACGTTTAGGCTTAAGACCTTGGTCTTTAATTAATTTAGCGGCAGCAGTAATAATACCTATTCCTGAAGCGTCATCAATCGCTCCAGTACCTAAGTCCCAAGAATCCAGGTGTGCGCCGAGTAAGATAATTTCATTGGGCAATTCTGTTCCTATGATTTCGCCGATTACATTGGCAGACAGTTCTGGTGCAAGATGCTTAGAGCTCATTGCAAGTTTTAGTGTGACTGCTTGAGTTGGGTTTGAGTTAATGGCGTAAGCAAGAATATCAGCATCAGCATTGGTTAATGAGGCGGCAGGAATCTTTCCATCTGCTTCAATATATTTCCCCATGCTTCCAGTGTGTGCAAAACGATGATGCGATGTTCCGGCAGGACGTATAACAACAGCGACGGCTCCTTTTTTTACCGCATTTTGAGCACCACTCCAGCGTTCTTTACCTGCAACACCGTAACCACTGCCATCTTTAGCGGCTTGCATTACACGATTAAAAAATACAATTTTTCCACTTACTTCTGAATCTGCTAGGGCATTCATGGTTTCTACAGTATCGGTCATAAACACTTCTGCTTCGATCCCACCAAAAGGAGTTCCAATGCTGCCTCCAAGAGCCGTTGCCACTAATTTTTGTTTAAATGGTGTGCTGATTTCGACTGAAGTATCACCACTAACCCAATGTGGTACTTCAACCACTTGTGTAGATACATTGTCAAAACCAAGCGCTTTAAGTTTATTTACACCCCAAATGATTGATGCTTTATCGCCTTCAGATCCCGCTAAACGTGGACCCACTTCCATGGTTAAGGATTCAGTAAGTTCGTAGGCGGTATTGTCTTGATAGGCACTTTTAATAAGAGACTGTGCAACAGGATTTAATGGGCTTTTAGTAGTGCCTGCGTCGCTTGATGAGATGCTGGTGCTAGTGCAAGCTAATACGGCAAATGTGGATAATATGGTAAGTGCTCTTGCAGAAGAGTAGATGCTCATGCGTAGTCCTTGTTTAAGTGGAAATAGTTTTTGATAATTTTTCTAGGAATTAATGTAAAGAAAGATTAATAATTGTTGTTATTATGTCATATCGTTTAATACCATGGCATAATAAACGATTGAATTTAATGTAAATTATTGGCAAGTAGATAAGAAATGAACCAAGCAGTAAAAAAATTAAATCTAGCTGAAAGTGCAGATAAGCATTGGCTATACGAACAATCAGTTCAAGATGTAGAAGTTGAAGTTGAGTTATTAACTACAACTTACCAAGCATTGCGTGGCAAAAAGCCTTTGTCACTGCGGGAAGATTTCTGCGGTACAGCTAATTTGTGTAGAGAGTGGATACAAAGTGATAATCAGCGATCTGCAATTGGTGTAGATATAGAGCCATCAGTTTTAAACTGGGGCAAAATAAATCACATGAGTAAGTTGTCTTCAGAAGAAAAATTACGCTTAAGTTTAATAGAAGGTGATGTACTTACTTCAAATACTGAAAAAGTTGACATTAATGTTGCGATGAATTTTAGTTACTGGTTATTCAAAACCCGTGACGAGCTAAGAAATTATTTTATCCAAGTTAAAAAGCACATCAAAGAAGATGGCTTATTTATTCTGGACTGTTTTGGTGGCTCAGAATCTTTTGAAGTGTTAAAAGAAAAAACTAAACATAAGGGATTTACTTATGTTTGGCATCAAGCTAAGTACAATCCAATTAATGCCGATTACACATGCTATATTCATTTTAAATTTCCTGATGGTTCTAAAATGAAAAAAGCCTTTGAATACGAATGGCGTTTGTGGACTTTACCTGAAATTCAAGAAATACTTTTGGAGGCAGGATTTTCAAAAGTTGATGTGTATTGGGAAGACGAAGATAAAAAAGGCAATGGTTTAGGAAGCTATAGCGCCACCAAACAAGGCCTACCAGATGCTGGCTGGGTCTCGTATTTAGTAGCACAAGCTTAAAAACTACATTTTAATTATTTAAAACTAGTTATAAATAGAAATATAAAATAGACATTATTTATGGTATTGAAATCAGAACTATCTATCGTTTTTGCCGACATCGTTGCAAGCACAGAGTTATTTGACTTGCTTGGCGAAAGTCAGGCGCGTGAAACGATTAATTACTGTTTGCATATTATGACTCGTTCGGTCTTAGATAATAACGGTATTGTTATTAAAACTATTGGCGACGAAATTTTAGCAACTTTTCAGCACCCTGACGATGCAATTGAAGCTTCGCAACAGATGCATGAGAAAATATCTGATACCTTAGTAGTTAAAGGGCGTTCAATAAACCTACGCATTGGAGCTCATCATGGTGTTGTTACTCGAGAAAAAAACGATATCTCTGGTGCCGCTGTTCATCTAGCAGCTCGTATGGCAAGTCAGGCCAAATCTGCTCAAATAGTTATTAGTGGTTACATGCGGGAATTACTCAGCCCGATTTGGAAAGGATCTAGTCGTCAAATCGACATAACTAAAGTACAAGGCGTAAGTGAAGATATAGTCTTATTTGAAGTTCATTGGAAAGTTGAAGGTGTAACCAGCATGGTTCCCGTTGGAGACTTTAAAGACTTTGAAGTAGTAAAATCTATCTCTTTAAAACTAAACTTTAATGGCAAAGATATCATCATTGATGAAAACAGTCCTCATGCACATTTA
>RCMY010002968.1_pt1 | contig 19147 bp, 17 predicted proteins | sample 2041341 | NCBI WGS metagenome assembly RCMY01 (sample SAMN09708234, study PRJNA481090) | Marine sediment metagenome, whole genome shotgun sequencing project. | reverse complement strand
TCGCTGACCATCGCGCCCATCTCCGTTTCGGCATCGGCAAGGCTGCTTTCCATCGCGGTGCCGTGGTGTGCATCAAAAATCGCTGTCGCTTCAGCGTCCAACTCACGCGATAAATACTCATCTGGCCCCTCAACAGGGGTTTCGTCTAACACCAGCGCAGGCGTGTCCATCTCAAGCGGCACCGCCTCGTTTATGGCACGCAGTTGCACCTGTTCGGGGCCCGGCCCGTCCACCACCGCAGCCGTCGCAGCCGCCTGTTCGTCGCCCGCCTGCTGGGACGCAGCCGTGGCTTGTTCGCGTGCGCGCTCGGGGTCGCCTTCTTTCCCGGGTCTTCGCAGACGTTCTCCCGTGCGACCACTGCCAGCCCGGAACGCGCCACCCCGGACCGCCCAGCGCAACTGGTGAACCTGCGCATCGATATCCAGCCACCGGCTTACACCGGCGTCCCATCAAGCAGCATCGACACGCTCGCAGCGAACGTGCCCGAGGGCTCTGTCCTCCAATGGACATTGCGCTTCGAGCCGATGCCGGAACAGGTCGAACTGGTCTTCCACGACGGCGAGCGGCTCGGCCTGAAACCGGAAGGCAACGCCTGGGTCGGCCGCCGACGCATCGACACACCCGCGCTCTACCATCTGCAACCCGAGCACCCTTTGCCGGCCGGACAGGCCGGCCCGCACCGGCTCGATGTCATCGTCGACATGCCTCCCGAAGTACGCGTTGTGCAGCCACGCCGGACCCTCTCTCTGGCCAGGTCGGGGCAGACAAGCTGGACCCTCGAATTCGATGCCAGCGATGACTATGGACTGGCCCCAGCGGCCCAACTGAGCATCACCCGGACCATCGGCAGTGGCGAGAACATCACCGCGCGGCAGCAGGTCTTCACGCTGCGCGGTCGAGGCGACCCCGGGCAGATGCGCTATATACACCGGATCAATCTCGCGGCCTTCGGCATGGTCGCCGGGGAGGAGCTGATCGCGAAGCTCAGCGTCAGCGATCGGCGCACACCGTCGCCGCACACCACGCAGAGCCCGAGCTACATCCTGCGCTGGCCCCCGGAGGTCATGATCGAGTCCGCCGACCTTGACGGCCAGGTCAAGCGGGTCATGCCGGCCTACTTCCGCAGCCAGCGCCAGATCATCATCGATGCGGAGGCACTGCTGAAGGAAAAGCCAACGTTGGAGCCGGATCGCTATCTCGAGCGCTCCGACCGCATTGGCGTTGACCAGCGACTGCTTCGACTGCGCTACGGCCAGTTTCTTGGCGAGGAAACCGGAGGCACACGGCCACTGCTACCCACCAACGATGCGCAGGACGTGCACGAAACCACCCTGCCGATCGAAGTCGCGTCCGAGGCGCCCGCGCCAGCACCTGCCCCAACGGATGCGCGCGCTGAAGCAGGCGCTGAAGGACACGACCATGCCGAGGGCATCCAGCGCCAGCCGGTCTTCGGGGAAGCAACTGCCGTGCTCGAAGCGTTCGGCCATACCCACGACCACGCCGAAGCAGCCACCCTGCTCGACCCGGCAACCCGCGAACTGCTGAGGTCCGCACTCAACCAGATGTGGGAGTCGGAACTGAACCTGCGCCAGGGCCAGCCGAACCGGGCATTGCCATACGCCCATCGGGCGCTGGATCTGATCAAGCGGGTGCAGCAGGCCGACCGGATCTACCTGCCACGCATGGGCAGCCAGTTGCCACCGATCGATCAAAGCCGCCGCCTGGGCGGTGACCGCAGCGGCATTGCCAATCGCCGTGACCCGCTCAACGAGGCAACGACGGCCGATCCGATCATAGAAGATGCGTGGCGGATGCTGGCTCCGCTGCCAGGCGTCGCAAACGCCGAACTGGACATTGAGGCGCTGGCACGCTGGATCGACTCGAACGATGTCGGCGACACGGATCCCCTGCAACTGGCTGCCGCGATCGATGAAGTGCGGCGCGACCCGACCTGCCGGGACTGCCGCGTCCGCCTGCGCGATGCATTGTGGCCGTTGCTGGCGACACCACCGGCAGCGGCCGCTGACCGGTCTTCCGCCGGGGACGCGGGCGACGCCTATCTCGACGCGCTCAAACACGAGGCCCGGCAATGAGCCCCCAGTTGCTGGTCGCTGGGCTGCTCGCGCTGGCGGTGCTGATCGGAGGCGCTCGCGCGTTGTGGGTCCTGACGCGCCCCACAACATCTTCTCGACCACGCGCATGGCGCACCAACGTTGTGTTGCTCGCACCACTCGCGAGCGTGGTACTGCTCTACCTCACACTTTTCCCACCGTCTGTACCGCACGAGGCGGGTACGCTGGTGGTCTTGACTGCCCGAGCAGACTGGGTGGCTGCACCCGTCGCAGCCGGCGACCGCATCGTGGTGTTGCCGGAAGCAGACGCCAGCATGCCCAGTGGGGCCGAGCGTTTCCCCGACCTCGCCAGCGCCTTGCGCACGTATCCGGCGACCCAACGCATACGGGTACTGGGCGCCGGACTCGTCGCCCGCGATCGCGACGCCATCGGTGACCTCGAAATCGAGTTCCACGCAGCATCGCTTCCAACGGGCCTGTCTGAATTGCAATCGCCGGAGCGGGTATCCGCTGGCCGGCGGTTCGCGGTCAGCGGGCGGGCGGAGGCGCTCGATGGTGGTTCGGCCGAACTGCGCGACCCGGCGGATCAGCAGGTTGATCGAAGCCCACTTGATGATGACGGTCGTTTCGAACTGCGCGCCACCGCGCGCAGCGCTGGCCTGACGCCTTATCGGCTGCTGTTGCTGGATTCAGAAGGAACCCCCGTCGACGAGACGACCTTGCCGCTTGAGGTCGCGCCTCCCCGCTCGCTGAAGGTCCTCATACTGGCCGGCGGACCCTCACCGGAACTGAAGTTTCTGCGCCGTTGGGCCCTCGACGCCGGCGCCGAGCTGGACACCCGCATCAGCCTCGGTGCCGGCATGCAGGTCGGCACACCGGCAACGGGATTCGATGCAGCGACGCTCGATGGATTCGACCTGCTGGTGCTGGACGAACGGAGCTGGCGCGCGCTCGGCAGCAGACAAAACCACGTCCTCACCGCAGCCATCGATCGTGGCCTCGGACTATTGCTGCGGGTGGGGGCACCTCTTGAAGCAACCGACCGCAAGCGATTGGCGGAGCTCGGCTTCGGCTTGGCGCGCTACCCTGCCGACCGCCAGGTCAGGCTCGGCGGGAGGTTGGTGGGCGCGGGCGATGCTGCCGACGCACTTCCAACCCTTACCCGCAGCATGCGCCTGGAGGCGGCCGACGGTATCGCATTGCTGGCGGACGGCGCCGGGGAGCCCCTCGGCTTCTGGGTGGCGCAGGGTCGTGGCCGCGTCGGCGTATCGGTCCTCGCCGACAGCTATCGCCTGGTGTTGGCAGGGCGCGACGACGTGCATGGCGAGATCTGGAGCGACGCGTTCACCACCCTCGCACGCGCCGGGGTCGCAACCGTTTCGCCAGTCACCTTTGAACTGGCCGTGCCATTCCAGCGCAGCGTCATCTGCGGCATCGGTGCCGGCGCACGGGTCCTGTCGCCTGAAGGTGAGTCGGTCGCGCTGCACGTCGATCCCGCCAGCGGCGCACAGCTGTGCGCTGGATTCTGGGCATCCGGGTCGGGCTGGCACGAACTGGGCAACGGTGAGCGTACCCAATCCTTCCTGATTCCAGATGCGGACCACACACCAGGACTGAGCGCCCACGCATTGCGGGAAGCGACCCGGGCCCTTGCCGCGAGTGACTCCGGGACGCTTGTGCATCACCCGTCCTCACGGCCCGGGCGGCGATGGCCATGGTTTCTGGGGTGGTTACTGGTGACAGCAGCGTCCTGGTGGTTCGAACGAGCCCGTTGGGGACTGGTGAGGCAGTGATGCGGTATGGGGCAAACGTGCCCGGTACCCGGGCCAGTTCACGGCAACTTCAACGGGCCGCCTGCCACCCCGCCATCGGTTCGTTACGGCCCCGTAGCTCAGCTGGATAGAGCGGTCCCCTCCTAAGGGACAGGTCACACGTTCGAATCGTGTCGGGGTCACCATTCATCGATCGCGACCGGTTTTCGCGACAGTGCCGCGTGCCCCGCCCGGAGTGTCCGGTTGCTTGTGGCGCGGTTTCACCACGTTCTACCAACAGGAGATCTTCATGACCCATCCCGTCCTTACTGCCCTCGGCCTCAACGACACCGAATCGGGCACGTACCTCGGCAATGGAGAATGGGCCAAGGCTGGCAGCGCAGACAGCATTGAGCCGCTCAACCCGACCAACGGCGAGTCCCTGGCGAAGGTGCATGCCAGCACCCGGGCCGACTACGACATGATCGTCGAGCGCGCGCAGGCCGCCTTCAAGATCTGGCGCACCACCCCTGCCCCGCGCCGGGGCGAAGCCGTCCGCCTGTGCACCGACGCACTGCGCGAGCACAAGGACGCACTGGGTTCGCTGGTCGCACTGGAGATGGGCAAGTCCAAGCCCGAGGGCGATGGCGAGGTGCAGGAGATGATCGACATCGGCGAGTTTTCCGTCGGCCTGTCGCGCCAGCTTTACGGCCTGACCATGCATTCCGAGCGCCCGGGACACCGCATGTATGAGCAGTGGCAGCCGCTTGGCATTGTCGGGGTGATCTCGGCGTTCAACTTCCCGGTCGCCGTGTGGGCGTGGAATGCGCTGGTGTCGGCTGTCTGCGGCAATATCACCATCTGGAAGCCGTCGCCCAAGGCGCCGCTGTCAGCGATCGCATCGATCAAGATCTGCAACGAGGCGCTGCGCAAGGGCGGCTTCCCCGACATCTTCTTCCTGTTCAATGACGCCGGCACCGAGTTGGCCGAGCATTTCGTCGACGACAAGCGCATCAATCTGGTCAGCTTCACCGGTTCGACCAAGGTCGGCCGTCACGTGGGTGAGCGTGTCGCCAAGCGTCTCGGTCGCTCGCTGCTGGAACTGGGCGGCAACAACGCGATGATCGTCGACGGCAGCGCGGACCTGAAGCTTGCAATTCCGGCAATCGTGTTTGGCGCCGTCGGGACCGCCGGCCAGCGTTGCACCTCCACGCGCCGCGTGTTCATCCACGAGTCGATCTATGACGACGTGCTGGCCAAGCTGGTCGCCGCCTACAAGCAGGTCGAGGGCAAGATCGGCGATCCGACCGATCCGGCCAACCTGATGGGCCCGCTGAACAGTGTCGAGGGCGTCAAGGGCTATCTGGCGGCAATCGACAAGATCAAGGCCGCCGGCGGCAAGATCGAGACCGGTGGTGCGGCGATTGACCGCAAGGGCAACTTCGTCCTGCCGACCCTGGTCACCGGCCTCACCAACAGCGCCGAGATGGTCCAGACGGAAACCTTTGCGCCGATCCTCTATGTGATGAAGTACAGCGACCTCGATCAAGCCATCGAGATGCAGAACGACGTCCCACAGGGTCTTTCTTCGGCGATCTTCACCGAGAGCCTGAAGGCGGCCGAGAAATTCCTGTCCGCGCCAGGTTCCGATTGCGGCATCGCCAACGTCAACATCGGCACCTCGGGCGCCGAGATCGGCGGCGCGTTCGGTGGCGAGAAAGATACCGGCGGCGGTCGCGAGTCCGGCTCCGACGCCTGGCGCGCCTACATGCGCCGCCAGACCACTACCATCAACTACTCCGACGAACTGCCGCTGGCCCAGGGTATCAAGTTCGATCTCTAAAACCGCCACCCACGGGGCGCTGTCAATGAACATACCTGTCTCCCAACCGCTGCCGCCCGCCGATGGCCCGGTGCCGCCGGTCAGCGGCCATCGCACAACCAGCGCCATGGCGATCGTCAGCCTGATTGCCGGCATTCTGGGGTGGACCCTGCTGCCTTTCGTGGGCAGCATCGCCGCGATCATCACGGGCCACATGGCACGCAGCGAGATCAAACGCAGCAACGGGCAGGTAGACGGCGACGGGCTGGCGATCGGCGGCCTGGTTCTGGGCTACGCGATGGTCATCGTCGCCGTGTTGTCGATCTTTGCGGTGATCCTTCTGTTTGGCGGCATCGCCGCGTTCATCGCCATTGCGTCCAACTGGGGATAGGCGTGTACCGATTGGCCCGACCCCTGCTTTTTTCCATGGACGCCGAGCGCGCGCACGAGCTGAGCCTGCGCGCGCTCGATGTGGCATGGCGCACGGGGGCGGCCGCTTTTTTGGCGAAGAAGCCGACACCGCTACCGACGCGAGCATTCGGGCTGGAGTTTGCGAACCCGGTGGGCCTCGCGGCGGGACTGGACAAGAACGGCGAGCACATCGACGCGCTGATGGCACTGGGTTTCGGCTTCGTCGAGATCGGCACGGTCACACCCAAACCACAACCGGGAAACCCCAAGCCGCGCATGTTCCGACTGCCGGGCGAGCAGGCGGTCATCAATCGTCTGGGCTTCAACAACGGTGGCGTCGACGCGCTGGTTCGCAACGTCGAGCGGGCCGACCGGAAAGGCGCCCTGCTCGGCATCAATATCGGCAAGAACAAGGACACCCCCAACGAGATCGCCGACGGCGACTACATGTACTGCCTGTCCCGCGTCTACGGGTTGGCCGACTACGTCACCATCAACATCTCCTCACCCAACACCGCCGGTCTGCGCGAGTTGCAGGAAGAGCAGATGTTGCGACGCCTGATAGGCACCCTGCGCGAGGAGCAGGAGCGACTGGGCGCCAAGCATGGCCGGCGCATCCCGATGCTGGTAAAGATCGCTCCCGACCTCTCGGATCCCGACATTGAAGCCTGCGCGCGGGTGCTTGCGGAAATGGAGGTCGATGGCGTTATCGCGACCAACACGACGGTCTCCCGCATCGCCGTGGAAGGCGTTCGTGGAGCCGAGGAAACGGGTGGTCTGTCGGGACGACCGTTGATGGGTCCGTCGACCACGGTGCTGCGGATGATGCGCACCCGGCTGCCCGAATCGATTCCAATTATCGGTGTCGGTGGCATCCTCAGCGGCGCCGACTCGGTCACCAAAATGGCGGCCGGAGCGACGCTGGTGCAGTGCTACTCCGGGCTGGTGTACCGAGGGCCCGCGCTGATCGGCGAATGCGTGGAAGCCATCCGTCGCCGCAAGTTCGCGCCCAGTCGTGGGCCGATGCCGCCGGTTGGATGAGCGCGTCCGTGCGCATCCTGCGCGATGTGTCTCTGCAATCGCGCAATACCTTCGGCGTTGCCGCGCGCGCGCGCCTGCTGGCCGAGATCAGCGATGCCGCTGCCCTGCCCGAACTGCTGGGACGCCCCGATTTCCGCGATCAATCGCCGCTGGTGCTTGGCGGCGGCAGCAACCTGCTGTTCGTCGATGATCCCTCGGAGCCCTTGCTGACGCTGACGGGTAATCGGGTGAATGTCGTGCGCGAGGATGGCGATGCCGCGATCCTGCGCGCAGACGCCGGCACGCCGTGGCACGGTCTGGTCATGCAGTCGCTTTCGCTGGGCCTCTCCGGGCTGGAGAACCTCGCCCTGATTCCCGGTACCACGGGCGCCGCGCCGATCCAGAACATCGGCGCGTACGGGGTCGAGGTAAGCGAGTTCATCCACGTTGTGGAGGCGTTCGAGCCCGCCGCCGACCAATGGCACCGCCTCGATCGCAACGCCTGTGCGTTCGGCTATCGTGACAGTGTTTTCAAGCAGCAACCGGGGCGCTTCATCGTCACGGCGGTCGAATTCGCCCTGCCCCGCCATTTCTCCGCGCGGTTGGGGTATGCGGGAATCAGTGCCCAGCTGGAGGCGACGGGCGTAGTCAGTCCCACCGCCCGATGCGTAGCGGAGGCCGTGGTGGCGATCCGGCGCAGCAAACTGCCCGATCCGGCACTGATCGGCAACGCCGGGAGCTTCTTCAAGAACCCCATCGTGGCATCAAGCGTCGCGGAAGCGTTGCTCCGCGGCCACCCTTCGATGCCGGTGTTTGCGGGCAGCGACGAAGGGGCAAGGAAGTTGTCAGCCGCTTGGTTGATCGACGCTTGCGGCTGGAAAGGCCACCGTCAGAGAGATGCCGGAGTGTCGGCGTCCCATGCCCTGGTACTGGTCAATCACGGACACGCCAGCGGCCGCGAGCTCTTCGACCTTGCACGGCGGATAGCGGAATCGGTGGCAGAACGGTTCGGCATCGCCCTGGAGCCCGAGCCCCGGGTCGTCGGGACAAAGTGGTAACGCCGCAGCGGGTACCGGTATCCATCCACTCCCGCGCCGCGCTGTTGATGCTGGGCAGCACCGGTTTCTTCGCGCTGATGGTAATCACCATCCGGCTGGCGTCAGAATCGCTGCACACCTTCGAGATCGCCTTCTTCCGCAGCTTCTTCGGCATGCTCGCTGCGCTGCCGTTGCTGCTCAAACATGGGCCGGGACTGCTGCGGACCCAGCAGCTTCCGCGCTACTTCATCCGGTGTGTGCTGGGCACGGTGTCGATGTTCTGCGGATTCTGGGCGATTGGTCACCTGCCGCTGGCGCAGGCGGTGTCGCTGTCCTACTCCACTCCGCTGTTCGTCACTATTGCAGCGGTTGTGTGGCTGGGCGAGCAGGTTCGGATACGCCGTTGGAGCGCGGTCATCCTGGGCTTCATCGGCGTGCTGGTGATCGTGCGTCCCGGCACGGCGGAGTTCAGCAGCGCATCGCTGGTCGCCGTATCGGCAGCCATCATCAGCGGCATCGTCGCTATCCAGATCAAGCAGCTGTCCTACACGGAGCCTGCGGATCGCATCGTGTTGTTGACGACCATCCTGTGGGTTCCGATGTCACTGCTACCGGCGCTGTGGGTGTGGGAATGGCCCCACGGCATTGTCTGGTTGTGGGTGGTACTTGCGGGTGTTCTGGGTACGGGGGGGCACATGCTGTGGACCCGCGCCCTGAAGCTGGGCGAGGTCTCGGCATTGACGCCGATCAGCTTCATGCAACTGCCAATCGTTGTCGTACTGGGGTATCTCCTTTTCGGCGAGCAGCTCGACCGCTGGACGGTGTTGGGCGCAGCGATCATCTTCAGCGCCAACGGCTACATCGCCCACCGCGAGGCGCGCCTGGCGCGTCAGGTGGCTTCGGTGGCTGCCGCCAGCGCCGCCCCCCTTCGGGAATAGGCGACGACCTAGGCCCCCCGGATTCGATTGGTCGGCCAACTGCGCGGCTGTAACCGGTACACGGCGAAGAAACTGGCCACTGTCCACGCGCTGGCAACCGCCCATCCTGCGAGGATGTCCGAGGGATAGTGGACGCCGAGATAGACCCGCGACACGCCGACGAGAATCACGAACGCGACCATCACAAAGCATGCGGGCCATCGCCATCGGGTATGCCACGCAAGAGCGATCACGACCGCCGCGAGTGTCGCCGAACCCATTGCGTGGCCACTGGGGAAACTCCATGTGACCTCGGGGGCGATTGATTCCCATAGCGATGGGCGTTCGCGCGTGAACACACCTTTGACCATCACGTTTAGCAGCCCTGAACCCGCCAGCGCGATAGCTGCGAACGTCATGGCCCGCAATTGCCGGCGTGCAAACAGTACCGCCACCAGTGCGATGTCGACCGGCACCACACCGTACAGATAGCCCAGATCGGTGACCAGGCGGAAGAACTGGTCGCGACCCGGGGTAGCCAGTGAGTTCAGCTTGCGCAGGATCGGCTCGTCAAACGGGATCAGCGCTCCGGCATGCAGCTCGCCTGCGAGTCTGGCGAAACCCCACAGCGGCAACAACAATGCGACAAACGCCAGCAGCAGCCGTAACCCGTTGTCCCGCCCTACCCGGGAGAGCAGCCGCGATTCGCGCTGAAGGACTTCCGGGGCGCTTTCGTCAGCAGGCCCGCCGTTGAGCGGATCCGGCTCAGGCTGTCGAGGACGCGCCATGCTTTCGCTCGACATAGGCGTCGATCAGCGCGAGAAATTCGTCGGCGATGTTCTCCCCACGCAGGGTCACGGTCTTCTCGCCATCCTCGAACACCGGCGCGGAAGGCGTCTCACCGGTACCCGGCAACGAGATGCCGATATTGGCGTGGCGGGACTCGCCCGGACCGTTGACGATGCAGCCCATCACCGCAAGGGTCAGGTTCTCGGCGCCGGGGTGGGTGACCTTCCATTCGGGCATTTTTCCCCGGACGTGTTCCTGCACCTTCTGTGCAAGCTCCTGAAAGAATGTGCTGGTGGTTCGACCACACCCGGGGCACGCGGTCACCATCGGCGTGAACGCCCGCAGTCCCATGGTCTGCAGCAGTTCCTGGGCGACGATCACCTCATTGGTGCGTGACTGTCCGGGCTCGGGGGTCAGCGAGATACGGATCGTGTCGCCGATACCTTCCTGCAGCAGCACCGCAAGGGCCGCGCTGGAGGCGACGATGCCTTTGCTGCCGATGCCTGCCTCGGTCAGCCCAAGATGCAGGGCATAGTCGCCGCGCGTGGCCAGTTCGCGATATACGGCGATCAATTCCTGCACACCGCTTACCTTGGCGCTGAGCACGATCCGGTCCGCGGACAGACCGATGTCCACCGCACGCGCGGCGGAGTCCAGCGCCGAGCGCAGCAGCGCTTCGCGCAACACGCGACCCGCGTCCCAGGGGTCCGCGCGCAGGGCGTTCTCGTCCATCAGCTCGCGTGCCAGCGACTGGTCCAGCGAGCCCCAATTGGCGCCGATCCGTACCGTCTTGCCGTACTGGATGGCGAGCTCGATGAGGGTCGCAAACTGGGTGTCACGCTTCTTGCCGAAGCCGACGTTGCCCGGATTGATGCGGTACTTGGCCAGCGCCTCGGCCGCCGCAGGCTCGTCCGTCAGCAACTGATGACCGTTGTAATGGAAGTCGCCGATCAGCGGTACCGGCGCGCCGATCATCGCCAGTTTGTCGCGGATGCGCGGGACCGCCGCAGCCGACTCGGCATTGTTGACAGTGATACGGACCAGCTCGGAGCCCGCGCGCCACAGCTGCGCGCACTGTTTTACCGTCGCCGCGACGTCGGCGGTATCGGTGTTGGTCATCGACTGCACCACCACCGGTGCGCCGCCACCGACGGTAATTCCACCAATGGTGACCGCGCGGGTGACGCGCCGCGGCATTGGACCAAAAGCGGGCGCTAGGCAGGGAAAAGCAAGATGCTGGCTCATGGGCACATTGTACTGCCCGGCGCCAAACGTAAACGCGACGCGACCGGCTCCAGTCGAATGGCCGCCAACTGACCGGATCGCCAGTTCAACTCGCGCCGGAATGGTACATCCGGCGGGCGGCCAGGCCCGGTGGCTTGATAGACTCCATGGATATTCTGGATGGAAGTCGCGATGACCCTTCGACCGCTTTTCTGTGCCCTCGCCATTGGTTTGGCTTCCGGGCTCGTGCTGCCCGTCGCCAACGCGCAGGATGCCGCTGCCGCCTGCAGCGATTTCTACAGTTTCGCCAATGCGGGGTGGCTCGCAGCAAACCCGCTACCGCCCGGCGCTGCGTCCATCTCGGCACTGGAGCAGCTGGATTCCCGCGCGCGCCAGCAACAGATGGACCTGCTCAACGCTTCGATGACAGCACCCAAAGGGGCTGTGCAGCTCCTGCTGGGTGACTTCTGGGCCAGTGGACTGAACGAGTCCGCAGTGGAGCTCGACGGCGCGCAACCACTGGCACCGCTGCTGGACCGGATTGTGGCGATCAAACGTACCGACAGCATCGCTCCGACCATTGCCGCGCTGCACCAGGTGGGTATCCCGGTCGCGTTCCACTTTGGTGCGGATGTCGACCTGAAAGATCTGTCGCGCCACATCGGCTACTTCAGTCAAGGCGGTGTGGGACTTTCCGATCCGGCGTTCTATCTGCGCGCTGACGCGCCCACCCAGGCGGTCATGGAGCAGTACCGCGCGTATGTGCAGAAGATCCTCGCCCTCACCGGGGTCAAGCAGAAGCACCTTGCCAAGGAGGCGCAGCTGGTCATTGATCTGGAAACACGTCTGGCCAAGGCGTCCCGATCGCTTGCGGAGATGCGTGACCCGCGCAGCAACTATGCACAGGTGAGCACTGCCGGTCTTGCTGCGCAATACCCCAGTCTCCAGCTTGACCAGTTCCTGCAGGCGCAGGGAGTCCAGGCGAACACGGTGTCGATCGCCAATCCAACCCGTATGGCAGAGGTTGATCGCCTGATCCGCGAGCTCAAACCCGAGCAGTGGCGCTCCTACCTGCGTTTTCGCGTGGGCGACTCCATGGGCCCCTACCTTGCCAAAGCCTGGCGTGATGCAAGCTTCGACTTCCACGGTCGCGTGCTGGCGGGCGCCAAAGTACAGCCCAGTCGCGAGCAGCAGGTTCTGGATGCGATCAATGTCGCCGCGGGGCCCATGCTGGGTCATGAATACGCTGCCAATTATCTGACCGCTGAAACCCGTCAAACCGCGCTGTTGGTCGCAGGACAGGTGCGCGACGCGCTGGGGGAGGCGCTTGCGCGCGACACGCGTATCAGCGAACCCGCCCGCGCGGAAGCCGCTTCCAAACTGGCGAAGATGCAGATCGAGATAGGTGTCCCGGCCCGTGATCTGGATTTCACCATTCAGCCCATGGGACGGGGAAGCTTCGGCAGCAACATGCTGATCGCCTCAACCTGGCGCCATCGCGAGGAAATGCGCCGGATCGGCGAGGACAATGCCGGACTTCGCTGGAACGTGCTGCCGCAGCAGCCGGCGCTCGCCTATGACCTTGGGCAGAACCGTCTTGTGGTCACTGCCGCCGCGCTGCAGGCTCCGCTACTCGATCCTCTGGCATCAGCGGCAAACCGGTATGGCAGTTATGGCGCACTGGTCGGCCACGAGATCAGCCATGGTTTCGACGCGCGCGGTCGCCACGTTGCCGCCAACACCGATCTCCGCGACTGGTGGACGCCACAGGACACTGCAACCTGGGATGCCATGGGCAATCGCGTGGTCGCCCAGTACAGCGGTTTCGACTATCCAATGCTGAACGGCGTCAAGGTCAACGCGCTGACTACCCGCGACGAGAACATCGCCGATATCGCCGGCGTCCAGTTGGCATGGGCGGCGTTCGCCAAGGCCGGACCCGATGCCGACAAGCAGGTCAAACAGGCCTTCTTCGAAGGGTGGGCAGGGCTGTGGCCCCAGCATGTGAGTGCCGGGACCGCCGCGAAACGCTCCGTCCAGGGCGTCCATTCGCCGGGGCAATGGCGCACCAATGGCCCGCTGATGAACATGGCCGAGTTCGGCACCACCTGGGGTTGCAAGGCGGACGCCGCGATGCAGCTCAAGGCGGACGAGCGTGTGGTGCTACGCCCCGCTCCGGCTCCTGCAAAGGGAAAATCCAAGCGTGGGGGGCGTTAAAGCGGCACCGATCCGGTCGCTTTGACGAAAATGGAAACGGCGCGTGCAAACGCGCCGTTTCCATTTGATGGCAGCTCCCGGCTGAACCGGTGACTCAGCGAACGACCCGCGGACGCGGCGGTCCACGTCGACCAAACGGCGGCTGTCCGCGCCAATAACGGATCAACAACCAGCCAAACAGCATGCCGCCCAGGTGGGCGAAATGGGCGACACCGGGCTGATAGCCACTGAACCCGAGCATCAACTCGATCGCTCCGTAGACAATCACCAGTGTGCGCGCCTTCATCGGGATCGGCGGAATAAGCAGCATCACGCGCTGGTTGGGAAACAACATTCCGTACGCCAGCAGGAATCCGAAGACGCCACCGGACGCGCCCACCGTCGGGTAGGCCATGCCTCCCTGGGACATCGTCCACGCCCCGACTGCCAATTGGCAAACCGCCGCACCGGCGATGCAGGTAAGAAAGAAGGTCAGGAAGCGGCGCTCACCCCAGGTGTGCTCCAGCGGCGCACCAAACATCAGCAGCGCCACCATGTTGAACAGCAGGTGGGTGAAACTGCCATGCATGAACCCGTAGGTGAGCAGCTGCCATGGCATGAACTCGGGCGCAGGCGAGACGCCTTCGCCGCCGCCAAGCGGCCACAGCATGAATGCCGACAACGCCGCCTCGCCGATAACTGTTTGCAGCAAGAACACCAGCGCGTTGGCAATCAGCAATCCGCGCGTAACGGGGGGAAGGTTGGAAAACATCGCAGCTCCTTGAGGGTCCGCCAATGGTAGCTGGTGCCGCCTGCCTTACGGCATCACGCACCCCTCAATCGCAGTCACCCCACAACTGCTCGTCCAATGTTGCCGCGGCGCGCTGGCCGCGTACCCTGCCGCCTTCGACCCGCACGCCCTCGGCGCGCAACCGGCCGCACTGTTCCGCGTATTGCGCCGAGTCGGGCGGAAACGCTATACGGCCGTCGGCACGTACGACCCGGTGCCATGGCAGGCCGGGATCGTCATTGCCCGAAAGCAGGCGCGCGACCATTCGAGCCCTGCCCGGCAGCCCGGCACGGCGCGCCACCTCACCGTAGCCGGCTACCTCACCAACTGGTATCGCACGTATCACCGCCAGCAGGCGGACACGGGACTGGTTTTCCATCGCGGTAGGATAGGCCCCCCACGCAGGAGCCAGCCATGCATACCTTCAAGTCCATCCGCCAGCACCTTGCCGATGCCGGGTTCAACGTCGTCCTGCAGGACGAAGGGGTTGCCAGCATCGAACTGTCCCTGGAGCAGGGAAGCCGGCACCAGACGATCTTCCTGTCCGAACTCCATGACGAAGACGGGCGCCCGTATCTGCGCGTAAGCAGCGCCGTGGCCCCGGCCAACGGCGCTGATGCCTCGCGAGCGCTGCACTTCAACTGGCAGAGTCGGGTCGGCTATCTCGCCATCGGCGAAATGGGCGGCGACCCTTACCTGCAGCTGTGCGAGAACCGGCCGTTTGAAGGCCTGGACGGCGCCGAGGTGCACCGGCTGGTGCTCGACATCGGCGGCACCAGCGATCGCATGGAGCGCGCGCTCTCGGGTGAGCGCGACGTGCTGTAAACCGCGACTTTCGGCTACACCCAGCCCATCGCAGCCAAACCGCGGAACGAGAGGTAGGCGATACCGCCGGCGGCCGGAATGGTCAGGATCCATGCCCAGATCATCCGCTCCACCATCGTCCACTTGATGGCATTCAGGCGTTTCGCTGTTCCCACACCCATGATCGCGGCGGAGATGTTGTGGGTGGTCGAGACCGGGATTCCCAATGCGGAAGCGGCCAGGATCACGGACGCGGCGCTGGTCTCGGCGGCGAAACCATGGATTGGATGCAACTTGACCAGCTTGTGACCGAGCGTCTTGATGATGCGCCAGCCGCCCGCGGCGGTGCCCGCAGCCATCACCAGAGCGCAGGTGAACTTGATCCATAGATCGATGTCGCCATCCGCCAGCGCACCGGGCGACGGGTGCAGGAAGGCCAGCCAGCCGGGCAGGTCGTCGAGCACGCCAGTGCTCTGGGCGCTGACCAGCGTCAGGGCGATGATGCCCATGGTTTTCTGTGCGTCGTTCATGCCGTGGGCGAAACCCATGCCCGCTGCACTGACAATCTGGGCACGGCCGAAGAAACCGTTCACCCAGCGCGGACGGGCCAACCTCGCCAGTCCGCCACCACTGGCCGCCATCCCGGAGATCATCGCAAACAGCACCCCCATCAGCAGGAAGCCGGCGACAAATCCGAGAATGGGCGAGCTGAACATCGGCACGATCACCTTCCAGACCACGCCAGCGCTGCGGTAGAGAGGCTCGGCGGGCTCGGACCAGATGATCGCGTCCCAGTTGTTGGACGCTGCCGCCAACGCGGCACCAATGAGCCCGCCAATCAGGGCGTGGGACGACGACGAGGGCAGGCCCATCCACCAGGTGATCAGGTTCCAGACGATGCCACCCAGCAGGGCACACAGGATCAGCTGTGCGCCAACCTCCACCACGCCGATGTCGATCAGCCCGGAGGCAATCGTCTTGGCAACCGCGGTTCCTACCAGCGCACCGACGAGGTTCATGCTCGCTGCCATCGCCACCGCCTGAGCCGGCGACAGCACCTTGGTTGCGACCACGGTGGCGATCGAGTTGGCGGTGTCGTGGAAACCGTTGATGTACTCGAAAACGAGCGCGACGATTACCACCGACATGACCAGGGTCAACATGCCGGGCGCCTCAGGAATTCTTCAGGACGATGTCATACGCGACCACGCCGGCCTCGCGGCAGCGGTCGATCGCCTTCTCCAGGATCTCGAAAAACTCCTTGAGCAGGAACATCTGCAGCGGCGCCAGTTCACCGGAGTAGATCTCGCGGTACAACTCCAGCATCAGCCTGTCCGCTTCATTCTCGATCGACCGCAGTTCGTCGTTGAGTTCTTTCATCGGCGCGAGCTTGATCTTGCGCAGCTGCTTGACCATCTTCACCACCACGCTGGCGGCCTGTTCGAGCATCGCCGCGCGCGGCGCGAAGTCGATGTGCTCCAGGTGCTGCAGCGCCAGTGAATAGCGGTCCGCGAATTTTTCCACCTGCTTGTTGATCTTGTGCAGGGCGGAACTCAGCGCCTCGATGTCCTCGCGCTCGATCGGAGTGATGAAACTGTCCACCAGTTCCTGACTGATCCGGTCGGATACGTCGCGTTCCCGCTGACGGGCCAGCTTGAACGCGTCCAGCGCCGGCTCGCGCTCACTGCCTTTGAGCATCTCGTGCAGCGCGCGGGTGCTGTCATGCGCCGCCACGGCGGACTGCTCCAGCAGGTCGTAGAACTGATTGCCTTGGCCGAACATGGTCTGCAGGGAAAACATCGGTCAAATACCTCGTCGTACCGGGTCAATGCGTCTGGGGCGGGGAGCTGAAACCCGGCGTGGGGACCTGCACCGGATTTCGTCGTATCGATCCGGGCAGCGGCCCGGAGGTTCGCAATTATGAACGTTTCGCCGGCTTAACGCTCGGTCATTGATGGTTGCAAGGCCGGACATGCCTACCTGCTAAAATCCGGAAGCGTCGCTCCGACGTGTCACTACGGTCACCTGCGCTCCATGGGCGACGATCCACAACCTCCGTCTACACGCTCCACGGCACCGTCATGCTGCCGTGGCAGATCCGTGCCCGCGCCCTGCCGACCGGAGCGCGCGGCATGCTGAAATTCGGGATCGTGCTGGTACTGATCGCCTTCAATGCCTTCTTCGCGTTGTCGGAGATGTCGGTGGTGACGGCCCGCAAGGCCAAATTAAGGCACATGGCCCTCACCAGCCGCCGCGCGCGCAAGGCGCTTGATCTGGCCGAGCATCCTGACCGCTTCCTGTCCACGGTGCAGGTCGGCATCACCCTGATCGCCATCCTGACCGGCATGTTCGGTGGCGAAGCGATCGGCTCCGCCATCGGCGAATGGCTGACGTTGCGGGCACCGTTTGTTGCCGACTACGCCGGCACGATCGGACTGGTATTGGCCGTCGGTCTCATCACGTTCCTCAGCATCGTGTTGGGCGAACTGCTGCCCAAGCGCCTTGCGTTGCTGGCGCCGGAAAAACTTGCCAGCTTTGTGGCCGCACCGATGCACTGGGTCTCATGGATCGCCACGCCGGCTGTCTGGCTGCTGATGGTCAGCACTCAGGGCATGCTCAAACTGATGCGGCTCGATCAGACCCAGGCATCCAGCGTGACTGAAGAAGAGATCCGTCTGCTGGTCAGCGAAAGCCACGAGCAGGGCGTAATTGATGCCGATGAGCGAAAGATGATGAACCGGGTGCTCGGACTCGGCGATCGTACCGCCGACAGCCTGATGACGCCGCGCAAGCGGATCACCTGGCTGGACGCCGACGCGCCGCTGGACGAGAACCTGGACACGATGCGCACCTCCACCGTTTCCCGCTTTCCGGTACTGCGCGGAACCGACCAGGATGTCATTGGCGTGGTGGAGGCCAAGTCGCTTTTGCGTTCGCTGGCGCCGGGCGTGCCGATCGATCTGTTCGGGAGGATGCGCGAGCCGCTGTTCGTCTCCGAGTCGACCCACGCGATGAAACTGCTGGAGATCTTCCGTGAGGAACAGCAGTCGCTGGCGCTGGTGGTGGACGAGTATGGCGATGTGACCGGCCTGGTGACGCTCAACGATGTGATGGGAGCCGTGATCGGACGCGTGCAGGCCGGCATGGGCAACGGCCACGGCGAGACCTCGGACGATACCGCAGGGCCCGTGGTGCAACGCACCGACGGATCCTGGCTGATCGATGGCAGCCTGCATCTGGAGGACCTGCACGAACTCGTGTCCGGTTCGGTGCCCGGTGAGGATGAACACGATTTCCACACCGCGGCTGGCATGGTCATCGCACATTTTGGCCGCATTCCGAACGTCGGCGAGCAGTTCGCGTGGCCCGGTTGGCGGATCGAGGTGATCGATCTGGATGGTCCGCGGATCGACAAGCTGTTGCTGCAACGCGAGCCCGTGCAGGATCCCGAAAACGATGAAACCACCGGATAGCGAGGCGCACGACGTGCCAGCCCGGGGCACGATGACCGGGACGCGTGCGCTTTTGGACGCCTTTACCGTGGGCGATCAGAACGAAGTGTTGCCGCTGGGCGAAATGTTCGGCGGACTCGGCAAGCGTTCCTTCGGGATGATGCTGTTCATCGCCATCCTGCCCTCGTTTCTGCCGATTCCGGGATCCGGTGCTGCCAGCGGGCCGTTCGTGATTCTCTTGGGTCTGCAGTTGGCGGTGGGGTTGAGGGCGCCGTGGCTGCCGCAGTTCATCGCCCGGCGCGGTCCCACCCGGCAGACGGTCACCCGCTTCCGCGATCGCATGGCGCCGTGGATCGAGCGAATCGAGCGATTCTCGCGGCCTCGGACCCCTGTCATGCTGGAGGGACGACTGGTCAACGTTGTCACCGGCACGCTGCTGATGATGCTCGGATTCCTGCTGTCGCTGCCGATTCCTTTCACCAATTACGTGTTTGGCGTGTTGCTGTTGTCGTTCGCGCTGGCATTGCTGGAACGCGACGGACGCCTCATGGCGGCGGCGTGGCTGGGGGGCGCTCTCGCGGTGGGATTCTTCGGCGCGGTTTCCGGACAACTGGCGGGCGTTGTTGCCGAGTGGATCGATGTTCTGATCTGAAGACCACCCGGTCTCAGACGACCATCCGGTCCCCGGCGGTCCGCTCGCACAGCGCGAGGAACTCATCGGCCGGGATCGGATAGCCAAGACAGAAGCCCTGGGCGAGGTCGCAGCCCCGCTCACGCAGCAGTTCGTACTGCGCCACGTTCTCGACCCCTTCCGCAACTGCGGTGATCCCCAGAGAATGCGCCATCGCGATGATCGCGGTGG
>RCMY010001920.1_pt1 | contig 19149 bp, 20 predicted proteins | sample 2041341 | NCBI WGS metagenome assembly RCMY01 (sample SAMN09708234, study PRJNA481090) | Marine sediment metagenome, whole genome shotgun sequencing project. | reverse complement strand
ATTCGGTCGCTGAAAGCTTCTTCGCCACGATCAAGAAAGACTTGATTTACCGTCACAACTTCAAAACAAGGCGCGAGGCGGCTGCAGCCATCTTTGAATACATTGAAGTGTTCTACAACCGAGTACGATTACATTCGATCCTCGGATACACCAGCCCCGCTGAGTTCAGGCAAGCTGCAGTTGTACTTGCTCAATCAGCATAACCAGGTGTCTACGAAATCGAGGGAACTTCTGACAATGGCGATTTACCACTTGCACATGGCCCCTGTTAGCCGCTCCTCCGGGCGTAGCGCGGTGGCGGCTGCCGCTTATCGATCGGCCGAGAAGCTATTGAATGAGCGTGATGGTGAATTGCACGACTTCACCCGGCGGTCCGGGGTGGCCGGTTCTGAGATTGTCTTGCCCGAAGGGGCTGATGCCGATTGGGCACTGGACCGGTCGGTGTTGTGGAATGCCGCTGAGAAAGCAGAGAAGCGCAAAGACGCACGGGTAGCGCGGGAGTTTGAAGTGTCGCTGCCGCATGAGCTGGATGCGGATCAGCGGGTGGCACTGGCGCGGGAGTTTGCGCAGCACCTGGCCGACCGGTACGGGGCGGTGGTGGACATGGCGATCCATGAACCGCACGGCAAGACCGATGACCGGAACCATCACGCCCATTTGCTGATGACGACGCGGCAGCTGGTGCCTGATACCCCGAATCAGCTTGGCGACAAAACCCACTTCGAGCGGGAAGGGAAGTGGCTGATGGCGCAGGGCCTGCCGGTTGAGAAAGAACAGCTCAAGCAGGCGCGGGAAGTCTGGGCCGATATTGCTAACCGGCATCTGGCTCAGGCCGGGCTGGATGTGCAGATCGATCATCGGTCCCATGAAGACCGGGGGTTGTCGATTGCGCCGACCCGTCACATGGGGGTGCATGCGTCGCAGATGCAGCGCCGGGGGCTGGTGGTGGAGCGCACAGCGCTGGAAGAAGAAACGGCGCGGCGCAATGCCGAACTGATTGCGGCTGACCCGGCCGAGGCGCTGACGATTCTTACTGGGGAGAAGAGCGTCTTTGACCGGCGCGATATTGCCCGGACCTTGCACCGGTACATCGATGATGCGGAGGATTTCCAGGGGGTCTTGGTGGCGGTGATGGCGTCGCCGGAACTGGTGCCGTTGCAGGCCGAGCAGACGCTGGCGTCAGGAGAGGTGATTCTGGCGCGGTACTCGACGCGGGAAATGATTGAGCTTGAGCGGGCGATGGGGGCCAGTGCCGAGCGGATGGTGCTGGAGCCTAGCAAGGCTGTTCCGAATCGGCAGGTGCAGGCCGCTTTGGCCGATAAGTCTGATCGGCCGTCTTTGAGCCTGGAGCAACGGGCGGCGGTTGAGCATGTGGTCGGGCTGGATCGGGAAGATGGGGGAGTGCGGATCGCGGCCGTGGTTGGTCTGGCCGGGGCCGGCAAGTCGACGATGCTGGGGGCGGCCCGGGAGGCCTGGGAAGAGTCCGGGGTTCAGGTATTTGGGGCGGCGTTGTCTGGGAAAGCCGCCGAAGGCTTAGAGGCTGCGAGCGGGATTGAGAGCCGGACGCTGGCGTCCTGGGAGTACGGCTGGAAGCGTGGGCGGGATTCGTTGGAAGCTGGCGATGTGCTGGTCATTGATGAGGCCGGGATGGTGTCATCCCGGCAACTGGCCCGCTTTGTTGAACACGCGGACAGAACCGGGGCGAAGCTAGTTCTTGTGGGTGACCCGGAGCAGCTGCAGCCGATTAACGCCGGGGCGGCGTTCCGGGCGATCACGGAGCGGACCGGGGTGGTGTCGCTGGAAGAGGTGCGACGCCAGAGATACACCTGGATGCGGGAAGCGTCGGTAGCGTTCGGGCAGCACCGCACCCGCGAGGCTTTGGATCAGTATTTTGAGCGGGGCCTGGTGCAGAGCCATGCGAGTCCGCAGGTGGCGCGTGAGGCGCTGACTACAGATTACGTGATGGATCGGCAGGACCGGCCCGATGGTGACCGGATTGTGCTGGCGCACCGGCGGGTCGATGTACGGGCGCTCAATGACGAGATCCGGGAGGCACTGACAAAGGAAGGGGCGTTATCGAACGAGCAGACTTACCAGACCGAGACCGGGGAGCGAGTGTTTGCGGCCGGGGACCGGCTGGTGTTTCTGCGCAATGAGCGAAGTCTGGGGGTGAAGAACGGGACGCTGGGCACGGTGGAAAAAGCCGGGCCGGGTGAGCTGCAGGTTCGGCTGGATGCTGATGGCCCAGAAAAATCCGGCAAACAGGTCACGGTAGATCTGGCCGACTACAAAGACATCGACCACGGGTATGCGACGACGATTCACAAGAGCCAGGGGGCAACGGTGGACCGGACGTTTGTGTACGGATCGGGGTCAATGGACCGGCATCTGACCTATGTCGCCATGACCCGGCACCGGGACACGGTGAAGCTGTATTACGACCGGGGCGAGTTCCCGGAGTATGAGGATTTGGCGGATCGCTTGTCGCGCTCGAACGCGAAGGAAACGACGCTGGACTATGAAGCAGTATTAGCGTCGTCGTCAGCGGCCGGGCCGTCGCTGGACCGGATGATTGCCGTGCAGAAGGCGCAGGCTGACATCCAGAGAGAGGAGGTTGATCGGTTCGGTGCCCGGCGCGGGATCGACGTGGGCGGGATGCTGGAGGTGGCGACCCGGGCGATTCAGGATCTGGCGCGGCGGGCCAGAGAGCGGTTTGAGGCTTTCCGGGAAAAACAGGAAAAAGAGAAAAAACAGGACAAACAGGAAAGATCGCAACGGGTAAGCCGTTCACAGGCAAGCCGTAAGCAGGTACGAGATCAACCAGCATCAGACGTTCAGGCGAAGGCGCGGGGCAGGGCGCTTGACCGGTTGCGGTCCGCCCTTCAGTCCGCCCCGGCTGATCGTTCCCCGGACCGGGTGACCGAAGATCCGGTGCAAACCGGGCCGTCCGTTGAGCCGCCCACCGAGCCATCTCAAAGTGCTGTCGACGAGCTGGCCAGAGGCCGTGCCGTGCTCGTGCTGCTGACCCGGTTTGTAGACCAGGTGGAACGCGTTCGTACGATGGAGCGCGAAGGCTTGCCGGTGTCGGGTGAAGATCGCCGCCAAGTCGAGGTGGCGCTGGAGGCGATTGAAACGTTCAAGCCGGGCGCGGCGCATCTGCTTCATGCCATCCGGGAGCAGGACGCCGGTTTTGTTGACCGGATTGCCCGGGATCATGCCGGGCAGGACCGGGGCATGGCGTTATGGAATGGTCTGAAGCAGGAGTACGTCGCGCAGCGCGATCCGGCGGTGATGCAGGCGCGGGAAGATAAGGCGCAGGAACAGAAAAAACAAAGACTGGAAAGAGACCGGGATCTTGATCAGGGATTATCCAGATGACGGACCAACTAGGGCTCGATATGGGCGTAATGTTCGGCTTTACGAACAGCAAGCTATACGAGGATTTCCTTCACGACACTTCACCAAAATAGAACATTCTGGTCAATCTTGGCTACGTCGCGATACCGACAAGATCTATCGCCGGTTGCTGCGCTTGCCCTTTGAGAGCGTTTGCGAGTTTGCAAAGCGGGTGAAGCAGTACACACAGACGTTGAGCGGCCCCGGCCCGTCGAGGTGTCGGGCGGCGAACCTACCTTCGACAGTCACTCGGCCACTAAAATCGACCAGGTATTGGTGCTCCCGTCAGATGCAGCGCGAAGCACATCATCGAGCGGTTCGGGCTTGTGAGCCAGAAAACCCTGGGCGTAATCGATATCAATCTCTCTGAGTTTGTCGAGTATCGCCGCAGAATCCACGAATTCCGCCACGGTTTTTACGCCCATCAGGCCTGCCACTTCAACGAAACATCGCACCGCCGCATGGTCGAGCGGTTCCTCGATAATATTCTGGATGAACTGTCCGTCGATCTTGATCAGATCGACCGGCAGGGATTTCAGATAACCAAACGACGAAGCTCCGGCCCCGAAGTCGTCCAGAGCGACTCGGACCCCCAGTCTGTGCACCTGGTCGATAAAGGCGGCAGCGTCCGCGAGATTGGTGATGGCGGCCGTCTCCGTGATTTCCAGACAGAGGCATCGACAGACTTCCGGGCCCGCATGAGTCAGAATATCCAGCGCTTCGCGGTGAAACACCCGGTCGCCGATCGAGCGGCCCGACAGGTTGATAGAAAGATTCTCCAGATAGGACAGACAGGTCTGATGGCGGATTTTCTCGACGGCGCGGCGCAATACCCAGCGATCTATCCGTGAGGACAGATCGAAGCGCTCCGCCGCCGGCAGGAAGGCGCCCGGCTGTATTAACGCGCCTTCATCGTCTGTCATGCGCAATAAAACCTCGGCATTCAGCGCCCGGGAGTTGCCATCCAGCGAATAGATGCGCTGTGCGTACAGGACAAACCGGTTCTCATCGAGCGCCCGCTCGAGTTGGTTGACCCAGCGCCTTTCGCTATTGCGTGCGCGTAGAGTCAGGTCCGATTCGAGCCACTGGCGAACCCGGTTGCGACCGGCCTCCTTGGCGGCGAAGCACGACGTGTCCGCAGCTCGCATGAGCGCCTCGGTGTCGGCCCAGCGCTCATCGATGGCGACCAATCCGATGCTGGCCCCGATACGGAAACGCTGATCGTCATGAACGAAACGGAATTGATCCATCTGCTCGCAAATCTGTTGGGCCATTTTCATCGCGTTGCCTGCATCGCAATGCTCGAGAATGATTGCGAACTCGTCGCCGCCCAGGCGGGCCAGCGTATCGCGTGCCCGTAGCATTTCGCCGAGGATCTTGGCCGTCTGCTGCAGGATCTGGTCGCCCGCGGCATGGCCGCAGGCATCATTGACGAGCTTGAACTGATCCAGGTCGATGATCATCAAGGCATGTTTGCTGTGATTTGCAAGTGACTTATGCAGGGTGCGTTCGAGCCGGGTTTGAAACTCAGCCCGGTTGACGAGATCGGTCAGGGCGTCATGCGTTGCCCGATAGCTCATCTCGGTGCTGATGCGCCGCTGTTCGGTGACATCGTGGAAGACCAGCACCACGCCCAGAATCTCATTGGCGTCGTTACGGATCGGCGCGGCCGAATCTTCGATACCAAACTCCTGTCCATCTCGCGATATCAGGATGGTATGGTTGGCCAGACCGACCACTTTGTCTCGTTGCAAACAGAGCTGTACTGGATTTTCGGTGGGCGCGCGTGTCTCTTCATTGATGATGTTGAAGACCCGGGTCAGTGGTTGCCCCTGGGCTTGCTCGACCGGCCAACCGGTCATGTTTTCGGCGATGGGATTCAACCAGGTGACATGACCAGTCGGATCGGTTGTGATGACAGCATCGCCAATCGATTGCAGGGTAACGCGCAGCAACTCATGTTGCTCGGCCAGTTCTGCGTTGAGCTGAATAGCAGTTACATCCCAGGTGACACCGATCATTCCGGTTGGCTCGCCACGGTCGTTACGGTTGATCCGGGCGGTTGCGCGCATATGCCGGATGCTGTCGTCTGGCCGAATAACGCGGAAAGTGACATCAAAATCCCGGCTGCCGGCCAGCGCCTGCTCGGTGGCCTTCTTGATGATCCAGCGGTCGCTGGGGTGAAAAAGCTCCAGCCAGAGATCAAACGGCGGGTCGTTCTGCCGCGGTTCAAGTCCGTAGAGGCGGAACATCGAATCATCCCAGTTCAGGGCACCGGTCACCAGATCTCGTTCCCAGATGCCGATGCTGCCGCTATCGGCAGCCACCCGCATGCGTCGGTTTGCGTACTCCAGAGCCTGGCGCTGAAGCACCTGAGCCGAGACGTCCTGAAACGCGCCGACCAGGCGGACGATCCGATTATCTTCCCGCACCGCCTTACCGGTGGTGCGAACCCAGATCTGATGGCCCGACACCGGAGTAAACGGCACCTCGAGATCCCAGCTCTCGCCCGTTTCGATAGCGTCGCGGACCGCCGCCTCTACGAGCGGACGCGTCTGAGGAGGATAGAAGCCGATTCCGCCTTCCACGGTCGGTTGATAGTCGGATCCAACGCCATGAATATGTCTGGTTTGCGCAGACCATGAGGGCTTACCCGACGCGATATCTAACTCCCAGCCGCCGACATTGGCAAGCTCGCTGACGCGGCTAAGCAGTTCTTCGTTGCGGCGGATCGATTCTTGTTGAAGCCGGCTTTCGGTAGTGTCGACCTGGGTGCCAAACATCCACTCGGGCCTGCCGTCTTCGGTACGGGTCAGCAATCGGCCACGGTCGCGTACCCAAATCCAGTGGCCTTCGCGATGACGAATCCGATACTCGTTGGAATACTGCTGCAATTCACCGGCGAAGTGTTGCTTCAACATGCTGACCGACCGGGCAAAATCTTCTGGATGGACCAGGTCACGCCACGCTTCCCGGGTGAATCCATGCACCTCGTCCAGGCTGCGCCCCGTGATATCGGCCAGGCGCTGGTCTAGCGTCGTTTCACCGGTTTGTACGTTCCAGGCCCAGGTTCCTGCACCGGTACCATCGAGAATTGCCGACATCCGATTGCGCTGCTCGAGCAACGCATTTTCTGCTTCCAACCTGGCCGTGACGTCTTCGGTATAAGCGTAGCTGCGCAGTGGCTGGCCGGAACGATCACGCTCCAGAGTGGCGGACATCAGAACATCGATGACCGTGCCGGATTTACAGACCATCTGGTAGGCGATGTTTTCAGCGCGCCCCGTCACAAAAAACTCGGCAATGGTCTGGCGGGCCCGTAGCCGGGAGGCTTCGGTTAGAAAATCGACCGACTGCCTGCCGATGACTTCTTCCCGGCTGTAGCCGAGTGTCTTCAGCCATCGTTCGCTCACCGAAATGATCCGGCCTTGGGGATCAATGGAATGCAGCATCGCTGGACTGAATTCGTAGATATTCATTGAGGAGCTATGTCTGCGCTGCGGCTGGCCGCGTCGAACGATCCAATAGACGGCGCTGCATGAGTTGACACGTCGGTCTGACTCATGGCTTCAGTAGGCAGCAAGGCCGGGGATGCCCGATGGCATTCCGGGGCTGATTCGCGGCTGGAATCAACTCGGTTTTCGGCTTGGGGCATGGGGCGCGATTGATAGATTATGGGGCTGACAACCAAGGCTGGCCTCGATGTAGCCCCTCACTCCCGAGGACTCGTATGGATGTCAACAATACCGACAGTTTTATCACTAAAGATCGGTACCTGCACCGTATTCGATAGGGTGGTGACGATCTGACGCAACAAACAATAACCATTCGCATTTCTTCGTGGGATGTCGAACCCGGCGCTCCCTCAATGCGACCCCGAGACAAGTTAATTTCCAATCTATTCGAGGATCGGATGGATGAGCGCTAGCGTTGCAACTGACACCTGACCCTTATGCAGTCGAAATCAACTGCGATAATTAATACCGATAACATATTTTATCGGTATATATTGGACAGATAAGCGCAGGACTCGTATCCTGACCTTATGAAAATCAATGTGAACTACGAATTTCAATCCGGAGCAGAAAATCTTTGGCAGAACCAGCCACTGGAGACGGTCGCCCAGGTTCCCGAGGACCTGGCCGGCGACGACCTGGTTGAAAAGCTGACGCTCATGGTGCTGGAAAACAATCCCTATATCTCCCGGGTGAAAAACCTGACGATCTGTTATGACAATGGCTGAGGCGCTTGTGCACGCAACCGACGGTGAGCTCGATAAGCCGGAGTCGACAATGGGTTCACGGCGGCTGACGGCCGTCGAGTTTCAGGGGTTGGCCGAGGTGCCGCCCGAGGCCGAGTGGTTCGCCAACATCGATAGTTTGCAGACTCGCCGGGCGTACCGAAACGACCTGGCTGAATTCATGGCATTCGTCGGCATCTCGGGGGCGGGTGAATTCCGCGTTGTGACACGCTCCCACATCATCGCCTGGCGCAAGGATCTGGAGGCGCGTGAGCTCGCGGGCTCGACGGTGCGGCGCAAGCTGGCGGCGCTGTCCTCTTTGTTTGAGTTTCTATGTGACGCCAATGCGGTGCCCACCAACCCGGTCAAGGGCGTGAAACGACCCCGGGTGGAAAGCTATGAAGGTAAGACCCCAGCGCTGGGGGACCACCAGGCCAAGGCGCTGTTGTTGGCGCCAGATCCGACCACGCTGAAAGGTAAGCGAGATCGGGCGATTCTTTCGGTGTTCTTGTTCCACGGGTTGCGACGGGAAGAGGTGGCGCAGTTGAAGGTCAAAGACATCCGGGAGCTTCGCGGGGTGAAGCACCTACGGGTGCATGGCAAGGGTGGCAAGCTGAGAAATGTTCCATTGCATCCCGGGACGGCCGAGCTGGTGACTGGCTATCTGGAGCTGGCCGGGCATGGCGAAGATCGAGGGGGCGGCCTGTTCCGGTCGATCCGGAAAAACGTTCGGAGCGGGAACGTACGCGGCGGCCTGTCGGCTGAAGGTCTGTATCTGATCGTGAAGACCTGGGCCCGGGTGGTTGGGATCACGGCCGAGCGAATTGCGCCCCATGCGTTACGGGCGACGGCCGCGACCAACGCGCTGGATCACGAAGCGGATATCGCCAAGGTGCAGGAGTGGCTTGGGCATGCCAACATCGCGACGACACGAATTTATGACCGGCGAAAATTGCGGCCCGAGGATTCACCGACGTTCAAGGTGAGTTACTAATTCAGTTCAACTAAAATCTTCAAAGCCGACATTGAGTCTTTGTGAATTTTCCGCTGCAATTGGCTCAGAACGGTCATAGCCGGCCGTTCTCACCAGGAGATCGGCTTGCCATCCCAAGCTAGAAACTGGCCGCTGTCGGAGAGCCTCAGGTTATCGATAACGGCGAGAAGTTGCTCGGCGGCATGTGCCGCCGTAAACAACTGCTTGTCTGGCACATTGCGCTGAAAAGGTTTAGACAGTTGCGTGTTTACGGTGCCAGGGTGCAGAGCGACGCAGATCAATTGACTGTGCCGCCGGGCCAGTTCGATCGACAGATTTCGCGTCATCATATTTTGCGCTGCTTTGGAGGCGCGGTAGCTATACCATCCGCCAAGCCGATTGTCCGAAATGCTGCCAACGCGGGCTGAGATGTTTGCGAAGACGGCACGATTTCGACGCGGCAAGAGTCTTGCGAAATGTTTGGCAACCAAGACTGGTCCGACTGCATTAACCTGAAAACTGGCCATTAAAGAATGGCTCTCGACCTCGTCCAGTCGCCGTTCCGGATAAACCGCAGGGTTCGTCGAAGCGTCATGAAGTAACCCAGCCGTGTTGACGATGAGTACCAAACTTGGCGTGTGTTTCGCAACCTGCTCACTCGCGTTCGAGATCGACTGATCGTCGCAAACATCCATCAGGTGAACAAATAATCGCCCACTTTCCCTCTGCATCAGATTCCCAAGCTCTGACCCTTCCTTGATGCGACGGACTGCAGCATGAACCTGTTCGACCGAGGGGTCTGCAAGTAGCGCCGATGTTAGCGCAAAGCCAATTCCGCCACTGGCTCCAACCACCAGTGCATGTTTGATGGCATTGGCATGATCTTGCGTCATATGGGTGTGCTCGTCGTCAGTCATGCTGGAGAAAATAATAGGAAGACGATTGCAATGTCCGCCACATTCGAAGCGGGTACAGGGCCTCTGAATGAGCACCTGGAAATGGCTTGAAATTAAATGCGCAAAAGAAGTTTTCGGCAAATAGTTAAGATGACGAAGTAAAGCGGTAGTCCGAGACATAGCGGGGGAAGATATGTTGCGACGAAGGGCCGTGCTAGGCTGGATTCACCACTTCGCCCTGTGCGATTAGCTCGTCAATGCGTCCCAAAATCTTTTGTCCGCTCGCCGAGTAGGGATCGAATTCAGGCCAAACAACGTTCGTCTGCGGGTCGACATCTGACAAACGAACACACACCATCGACCAGGCGCCGTAACGCCGCTCAGCAATGCTCTCGCAATGGAGCAACTGTAAATCCTTATGGTGTGGATCTGCCGAGATACGTTCGTACAAACGCGTCACTTTACTACTCTCACCTTCTAATGCCTGGAGGAAAAGACCCTGGCCCTCACAGAGCACACCTGTAATGTCGTTTCGTGCATTCCAAACACTCGACTTGCGTAGAATCGATTCGGTCAGCGTGTTGGTTTGCAGTTCAAGTGCTTTGCTTAAGTAAATCAGGCGAATCAGCATAGTCTAAGGATCTCTGGGGTTGATCGTCGCCGTCGAATATGATTTTTCCGAAGGTGATTTGTATCGCGTCAACGGGGCCCGCAATCATCAAGCTTTGACCGTTCGAGGCGCAGGGCCCAGCGCTGCAGCGTGGGCCGCCAGTGCAGGAAGAATCGATACAGGCGTTCCATCGACCAAGCGGCGCCGGGTAGACGGCCAACCACGGCTAGCCAGCGCCAACCCGGCAGTGCAGCCCACAGTGCTAGAAAGGCTCGTGCGCCGCTGAGCAACCGGCCGTCGCTGCTACGGACGTGAAAGCGTTCCATCAACTGCTCGCGCGTGGTACCACTCGGCAGGGTCAGTGACTGGTCGCTAATATCTGCAAAGCGCAATGGCGCGTTCGGTTGCAGATCGCGATAGACGCCAATTTCTCGCCGACACAATGGGCAGGCGCCGTCGTAGAGCACAGTTAGCGTCGGTACTTCATTTACGGCGATGGTCATTATTAAGGCATCTCGTTAACGGCCAACAGGTCGCCACGGAGTGGTTACTGAAAGCTTTGTTCTTCGCAGTCAAACGAAATAAAGTGACAGAGTCAGGCAGGGGACTACTAAGTCCCCTGCAGTGACCGGAGGTCAGAGTGTCCTTCAGGACAGATAAACTCGACCAACCGGTATTACCCCCTATCACCTATTTTGGGATAATTACGGTGTCGATCACGTGAATGACGCCATTAGAAGCGCTGATATCTGTTTTGATGACATTGGCGTTGTCGACTGATACCTTGCCTTCGGCCGCTTTCACCATAAGCGAATTTCCCTGGACAGTTTTTACTTCTCCAGATTTAACATCTGCAGCCATTACCTTTCCTGATACGACGTGATAAGTCAGGATCGAGGTTAGCTTTTCTTTGTCTTTGAGTAAGGCGTCCAGTTGCTCCTTCGGGATCTTGGCAAAGGCCTCATCTGTGGGTGCGAACACAGTGAACGGGCCTTTTCCTTTAAGCGTATCTACCAGGCCTGCCGCCTTTACGGCGGTGACCAGCGTATTAAATGAGCCGGCGGACACAGCGGTCTCGACGATGTCGCCAGCCCAGGCGTGGGCCGATAGACCAAGAGCCATTACGGACGCGATTAAGGTCTTCTTCATAGGTGTTTCCTCGGTAATAGTGGTTGACTGGAAATCAGCCAATCTGATCTCGTAGCTAAATAATAGAAGAAAATGACTAGTCAGTCACGTAATGACCCTGTAGTCAGGGTCGGTACAAGAACGCCGTTGATATAAATAAAATTCAGATTGGAAAGAAGCGGGCAATTCGAAGTCGAAACTGAATCGCGCGTGAGCGGATCGGCAACTGACCATCACTCGCAATGCGTGTTAGAGCGCACCGGCGGTGCCGCGTAGTTTTGCATCCCGCAGGTTGAGCGCAATCTCGTCACGCAAGTTGGCGGAAAGCCTTTTTCGACTGAACCCATATTCGGGCTATCGGTAGCTGATCGCGCTGCGCCTGCGCTTTTTCCTACTACCGATCGTCCGAAATGTAGTCGATCTGTTCCGTTCTCAATGACCGGTCTGGCATTCGCAGCCGCTAGGCCAGGCTTCTTCGATCAGCCCCGAACGGCCACTTCCAGTCATTCAATCGGCCGGAAGGTCGCCACGCCAATGACCGGCTTCAGAGTGCTGCTGTCATAGGCCGTCGTTCGTTCTATGGAGCCACTTCTCCAAAGAAGTCGTTCGCGCTTCTGCGGCGCTGGTTGGCGTCGAACGCAGACTGAACGTCAGCAGTTCCAGCAGCCAAAATGGAACTGACGACCCTGAACGGTACTTCGGGACGCGCCTTTTGGTTCCACATAGCCGTGATTCAGTGCCATGCCTTGCTCGCGCAACGCAGATGCTGCCTTTCAGTACCGTCATTTCGATCAAGACGTGACTTTATTGTGTGTTCACTGGTTCACCAGCTGCCGCCTAAGTTACTTAGTCAACGTCGGGCTGGGCACCGCCATGGAAAGTCTGTCAATGATGCTCCTGACTGTACCGATATCTTCCCGGTGGTGACACGGTTTGGATTCGATCCGATTCGGCATCCTGATTGCTTGTGTCTTGGGTAGCCCAAAAGAGATACGGATTTTTTTGTACGCTAAGCCGTCTCGGTTGCCCCTTTCGGGCGCAGTCGGCACATCAAAAGTGACTCGCTTTCCTTGTCCTCGGCAGTTACCAATAATGATGAAGGGCAACTTGTGTCTGGAGCGCTTCAATTACTCGGCGTGTGAGATTTAAGCCAATCCTTAAGGGCTGAATCAACTCGTGATTGCCAGCCCTCCCCTGTCGCGCGAAATGGGGCCAGGACGTCGGGCGAAAGCCGGATGGTGATTCGTTCTTTGGTGGGTGTCTTTTGTGGTCCCCTGCCCTTCAGTTTTTCGCGCAATGCCTGAGGGAGTGTCTGGTCGGCCGGTCGGAAATCCGCTATGTCTTCCGCCGTCAGCTCGCGGACCTCCCCTTCTCGATCAATCAATGGTTTTTGCGTTGACATGGAGTTTGACCTCTCGGGCGTTGGCTTTTCGGAAACTGATGACCCGGATTCCTGTGGGGGTCTCTGTGAAGCAAAGTACGTGGACTCGATCCCGGAGATATCCGAGCGCGATATATCGCTGTTCGTTATAGTCGCGCCGGGTATCAACGTGAACCAGAGCAGACTCAAATTCAAAATCGGCAGCCGATTCGAACGAGAGTTGCCGGTCGCGAATATTCCGTTCGTTTTTGCGAGGATCGAATGAAATATCCACTATTTAATTGTACATACAAAAAAGTATGGGAGCAATGGCACCCTCCCCTGCGTGTGTTGGATTGATACGTTGAATCTAGAGGCCTTCGTTGTTTCGAGTGAACGATGATGGGCAAATTTCATTTGATATCATATGATATCAAAGCAAAGGCTTTGGAAGCAGATCATGATTGTTCTGATTGGTGGGGAAAAGGGTGGCACTGGGAAAAGCACGATCACCACGAATTTGGCGGTGTGGCTAGCGAACGAAGGTCGCGACGTCATGCTTCTTGATGCAGACCCTCAGGCAACGTCGGCCAAGTGGGTGGAGCGCCGTAATGAGCAAGGTCTGGCCGCGATTCACTGCACTCAGAAGACTGGCGATGTCTACAAGACTTTGATGGATTTGGGCGATAGGTACGAATGCGTAGTGGTCGACGCGGGGGGGCGGGACAGCAAGGAGCTGCGGACCGCACTAGTGGCTGCTGACGTTCTCTACGTCCCTATTCGAGCCAGCCAGGCGGATCTCGAAACTTTGCCGCATGTGAACGAGATCGTTGGTTTAGCTCAGGGGCTTAATCCAAAGCTCATGGCTTACACCCTTTTGTCGATGGCCCCGACCAATCCGGTCATTACTGAAACTCAGGATGCGAAATCACTCCTTTCGGAGTTTTCGGCTTTGCAGTTGTCGCCCTTTATTGTCCGCGATCGGAAGGTTTATCGGGATGCCCTACTGGAAGGTAAAGGTGTGATCGAAATGACCAACAGTGCGGCTAAAGCAGAGATTCAACTTTTGGCGCAGGAGATTTTTGATGAGCAGCAAGTTCAAGGTACAGACGAGCCCGAAACCCAGGGTTGATGAGCGGGCATTGGCCGCTTTCTCTGCCGGCGCCGAAACACATAGTGCAGCGCCGGCTCCTGCCGCCTCACCGGCCACCCCCGACCGCAAGCGAGCGGAGAGAGCGACGGAGAGTTTTTTGCTGCGCCTGACCCCTAGTCAGATGGAAACGCTGAATTTTGTGTTCGAGCGCAGTACCGTTAAAAGCAAGCAGAAGCTGGTCGAGAGCATTCTGATTCCAGAACTGATTCGCCAGGCCGAAGGGTTTCGCGATGAAAATTGACATGATATCGTTTGATATCATGTCATATCATTTTAGATGATTTAATTTGAGAATCGCGCTTGGCTACTAAAACCTCCTCGAAGAAGGCCTCTTCGCCTCGCAAGCCCAAGCGATTGCGGCCGGCGCTTGCGCCAGATCGGTATTTGCAGCGCGATTTTTTCACGGCGGATATCAGCGACGTTGCCAGCAAAGACGATCGGCATTCGATGGAACATCCGATGTTTTCCATCGCCAAGAAGCCTCAAATGGAGGCGAGGGTGTACGAGTACAGCAATGTCACGGTGAGCATCACGCCGGGCTCTTTAGGGGCTCCAACGATATGGGACAAAGATATTCTGATCTATGCGATCAGCCAGGTCGTAGAAGGCAAGAATCGGGCGCGCTCCGATGCTCAGCAAAAGCGGATCCGGTTCAAGGCATTTGATTTCCTGAGGGCGACCAACCGGCGTACCAACGGCGATGAGTATCGCCGGATTGAAGATTCGCTGTCCCGCCTGCGCAGTACTGAAATCAAGACCAATATCGAAACCGGCGGTAAGCGTATCCGCAAAGGTTTTGGCTTTATCGACAACTGGGAAATCGTGGAGCGAAGCTCTGATGGGCGGATGGAGGCGATCGAGCTGACGTTGTCTGACTGGATCTATAACGCGATTCAGAACTTTGAGGTACTAACCCTTAATCGCGACTATTTTCGGCTCACGGGGGGCCTGGAACGCAGGCTTTACGAGCTCGCCCGCAAGCATTGCGGGGGGCAGGCGACCTGGCAGATAGCGCTTGAACAATTGCATCGGAAAAGCGGTTCGAACGCGAAGATAAGAGAGTTTCGGCGAATGCTGAAAGACATGATTGAGGCAGACAACCTGCCCGACTACCGGATTCGGTTCGACATTGAGCGTGATCTGGTGATGTTTTATCAGAAAGATCCCAAGGCTTTTGCCTTAGCGGCAGAGCAGGGCGAGACTTGGCTTTCCTGACAATTCATCGTCTTTTCACACACGCTCAGAGGCAGCCTCCTGGCTCAAAAAAGGTAATTCCTTCGTCTTTTTACACACGCCTCTCTTTGCATGGTTTTTGAGCAGGGAAATCGGATGAAAACGGACCTACTGACTGTATAACCTCGTCTTTTCACCCACGCTTCATCGTCTTTTTACACACGCTTCCTTCGTCTTTTTACACACGCCTCCTTCGTCTTTTTACACACGGGGGGTATCTGTAGGTGTTTGATTTATCAATTTAAATTTTAGATATCCACAGCCGTAACACGCGCGCGCGTCTTTAACTCTTTTTATTAACGTATTTAACGCGTCGGAACTTATCCCCAAGCCGGCTATTCATTCAAATCCAAACCCCCGATTTGCGCGACTAACCAAAGATTCCGAAAACCTCGCGTTCAACTACCCGCCGCCTCTTTGGGGCTACGCCCCCGCCGGCTCAACCCCACCAGCGCTTCGCGCTTACCCGGCATCCCCCAGGGCTTCGCCCTCAGCCCTTCGGGCTTTCACCCATCAAGTGGCTGCTCCGCAGCCTGTTGGGTTTTCCGTTGAGCGCTTTCGCGCTAGATCTTCAATCTCCTGCCAACTTTGATTGGTCTTCAGGAAAGCGGTTGGGGCGATTGGTGTGTTTTCGGGGCTGTCGCTGACGACGTGAGGCTGTGTGAGGCGAACAGGGCAGGGGACGACCTTCTGGTCGTTCGAAGGGTTTAGTCGCTTAGAGAGCCTTAAATCGTTTGGTCGATGCTCATCCAGCGACATTGAACTTCGATACAAAGGGCGAAGTAGGATGAAATCCTATTCATGACGGACGCTTTGCGATGCGTCTGGCCGCTGGGGTGACTCAGGAGCAAATGGCGCAGATGCTGGGCACGCAGAAGAGCAATATTTCTCGGCTCGAGAACGTGAATTCAGAGGCTTCTCCGCGTCTGGCGACGGTTGAGGCCTACGCGCGAGCGCTTGGCTATGCGGCCAAAGTCGAGTTTGAACCGGCCTGAAGCTTTTCGATTTGGTTGGCTTCAGCCGTTCGTATTTCTTAATGCGAATTATTGATTGACAGTCCTGTCCAAATTTGAATAATCAGCGGTAGACCGTTCCTTGGTGTAGCTGTCTGACAATGAATCCAGGGAAGAAAAAAACCGTCTTTGGGCGGTTTTTTCATTTCTGGCATAAGGCGCACTGGCGTGACCGAAAAGAAAACACTAAAACCGATCGTTTCGACTGTTCAGGAGTCTGCTCATAAGGCGATCGAGCAGGTTGAAATCATGCGGCTGTCTCAGGCGGATCAGGTTGCGTTTGCGCAGGCGCTGATAACGCCGCCTGAGCCTGATGACGCGCTTGACCGAGCCTTTGAACGGCGTCGCCAGTTGTTGCAGCCGGAGTGATCAAGGCATCATTTTGCGTTCAATTGTTTGATCCTTTTACTCCTTTGATGTCGGTGACTGACGCCCGGATTCAAGTTTTGGACGGGCGTTGTGAATATGCTCTATACTATATGTATAGAGCATAACGGGAGTTTGCTATGACCACTGGATCTGTCTTCGTTAATAACCGTACACAAGCGGTTCGCCTGCCCGCTGAGATGCGGTTCCCTGATGACGTCAAGCAAGTTCATGTTCGCGTGGTGGGCCGGGATCGCGTGCTCTCGCCTGTCGCACACTCATGGGACAGTTTCTTCCAGGCAGAAGAGACGGTTTCTGATGATTTCATGACAGAAAGAGCGTCTCAGGAGCAGGCGGAACGCGAGTCCTTCTGATGCTTAAATACATGCTGGACACGAATATCGCGATCTACGTCATCAAACGTCGTCCGGCGGAAGCGCTCAGCCATTTCAACCGACATGCTGCCCAGCTGGCCATGAGCAGCATCAGCCAGGCGGAGCTGATCCACGGCGTCGAAAAGAGCAGCATGCCCGAGCGGAACCTGCGCATCCTGGAGGACTTTTGTTCACGGTTGACGATCCTCGACTACGGGCAAAAGGCGGCAGCGCACTATGGTGATATTCGCGCAAATCTTGAACGCCAGGGCACGCCCATCGGGGTCAACGACATACACATCGCCGGGCATGCCCGCAGCGAAGGATTGACCCTCGTGACGAACAACCTGAAAGAATTCGAACGGGTTGAAGGCCTTCGGCTGGAAAACTGGGTCTGACTCTGTGATCGAGGACAGCCCGGAGGAGGCGCAGAGAATGCGGTTGCGCTCGACCTTGATGATGGCGCTCAAGGCGCGCATTGAGCGGGGCGGGAGGAGCCGGACGGAGGCCGCTACTTTGTTCGGGGTGACGCAGCCTCGGATTTAAGATCTGATGCGGGGCAAGACCATTGGATTCAAAATTTGCGGTTCGAGTCTTCTCTCCGGCACCAAATTATTACGTCTTGGGTACAAGGGTTTGAATCCCCTACGGGACGCCATTAATCGCAGACTGACGGACTGTTAATCCGTCAGTTCAGTGTCGATGAAAAATCCACCACTTTTCGCGCACGGGTTGCTGCACAAAGGACTTAGTCCTTGAGGGATTCGAGCATTTCCCGGCGCAAGATGGCGTTGATTCGGGATTGATAGCCTTTTCCCTGGGACCGCAACCAGACGAGGACATCCGCATCGAGTCGAATGGTGGTTGACTGCTTGAGCGGCCGATAGAAGCGCCCGCGCTCGGCTTTCTCAAAAAACGCCTCTGTCGCCGGAGCGATATCGCTCGTATCGACAGCGGATTCGGGGCGTTGGGCCAGGGCCTCCAGCTCGACTTTCTGCTTGTCCGTGAGCGGTGGCAGTTTCTCTGGATTCAGTGAGTACTTAACGGTTTTCTCGCTCATAACGTTGTCTCTCGGAACGGTCGGCCTGGCGGGCCGAAATGATTCGGATGAGTTCACCTCCGGGCGTGTCGGGCTCATCGGTGGCGCTTTCCTGCACGGTGTGCGCGACGACGACGACCAGATGGCCTTCGACCACACCGATGGTCTGCCAGCGCTGCTCTGCGGCTTCGATGCGCTCAACACCACTCAAAGCGAACGGGTCGGCAAACACCCGAGCTGCGGTTTCGAATGAGATGCCGTGCTTACGCGCATTGCTGATCGCTTTTTCGGGGTCCCATTCGAAGCTAATGTACATACATTTATGTTACTACATAAGTGATTTAAATAAAATCAAAACTATTAGCAAAGTATAGGAAAAGTATGTATAGTTTGACTTACGAAATACAATACTTAAGAGATACTTTATGGAAACTATCAATAAAGGCAGCGTCATTTGTGTGCTGACCGCCCGGGGGATTGGCAGGACTTTGGCTGAAGGAGGTTCTCAAGCCTGGGTTCTCGACGCCAAGCGTGCTCGGGGGTGTGAGTATGTGGTGTGTGTTCAAAATCGCGTCACTGACGATTGGGGACAAGCTTCGGCAGACCATCACGCCGCCTTTGTGGTTGGCCGCTTGAAAAGTGTCGTTCGCTCGAATGAACCAGAGTCTCAGAATCGGTGGATGTTGGCGTTCAGTGAGTACGCGGAAATTAACAAACCCAACGCCTGGCCGGGTAATCAAAACCCAGTGCTTTATACGGACCTGGCGAGCCTTAATATCGATGTTGCGTCGTTGGATTTTCAGCCGATGCCAGAGCAAGAACTACCCGTGACAACGGGTGGTCCGCTGACGATTGCCGAGGCAAAGGAGGGCCTGGCGCTGACTTTTGGTGTTGAGCCAACGGCGATTGAAATCACAGTGCGTGGGTAAAAGGGGGAAGCTCCAGTTTGTCCTGCCATCAGCCACGGACAAGTCGTGGGGCTAAGGTTTGAGCCGACTACTTAATTGGTTCGTTGGAACGATGGTTACTTAAAATCCCCATCCGCGTAATACCGAATCTTCTGCGCCATGATGACTATGGTGGATACGCGGCTAGATCACCTCGACTGTCTATCTATGTTGCACAGCTACGTTCAGAACGTCCTAGGTTTCGCCAAAAATCCTGAGCCTAGTTTTGCTGTGGTTCTCCGGTATTGATGAATTCCGGAAACAGCTCTTTATCGGTCTCCCGCGTCAGAAACCCCGGTAACTCCTTGGCCACCCAGGCCTTCATCCGCTCGCCGTTTTCCGCATCGTTCTCAATCCGGTGCAGGATCATCGCGCCGAGCAGGACTTTGCGTCGTGTGTCCTGCGTGCGCTCCTGCCTGGC
>RCMY010002322.1_pt1 | contig 19155 bp, 19 predicted proteins | sample 2041341 | NCBI WGS metagenome assembly RCMY01 (sample SAMN09708234, study PRJNA481090) | Marine sediment metagenome, whole genome shotgun sequencing project. | reverse complement strand
CATAAAACCCTGACGTTACCGTCAGGGTTCCTTTCGCTGATAGGCTATACTAAACACTAACCATTAACTATAAACATATAGCTTTACCAACGACCTTTATATTACTTCAATAAGTATGAATCTCTGTTGTCTTATCACTAAGACGTCTTTTTCATAAAAAAGTTACATTTGCAAAATAATTTTAACAAATGAAAGACACTCTTGTTTTTGGGGCTTCTTTGAAACCTAATCGCTACAGTAATATCGCAATAAATCGTCTTGCCGAAAAAGGAATCGCTACGAAAGCATACGGATTACAAGTAGGAGTAGTACACGGGGTCCAAATTAATACCAATTTGGATGATATCCAAAATATACATACGATTACTTTGTATTTAAATCCTAAAAGGCAGGAAATCTATTATGATGACATCATTAAGCTACAACCTGTAAGGGTAATATTCAACCCTGGAACGGAAAACCCTCCATTTTACAAATTACTACAGAAAAACGGTGTTGATGTCGTCATCGCCTGTACTTTGGTTTTATTGGCAACCAATCAATACTAATAATTTATTTTTTTTCACTTATTTTTTTCTAATAATTAAGAGTCCAATAAAGGTTATCAATCCGTTTAAAGGTAGTAACTCATATCCGAAGACATATCCCCCCAAATTTTCCGGTGGTAATTTGCCTAAGATGAAACTTATTACGACCGATAATAGGGCCACAATCCATACATACTTGTCTTTCACTTTATATTTCGTGAAAATACCAAAAGCGAAAAGACCTAATAGCGGTCCGTAGGTGTATGAGGCCACTTTTAAAAGTCCGTCTATAACATTGGTATCCAAGATGTGTTTAAAGGCGATAACGACTAGAATCAATAATACGCTCATGCCCACATGTGTAGCTTTACGGATCTTTTTCCTTTTATTTTCAGGTTTTTTCTCAATACCCAAAAAGTCAACACAAACAGATGTGGTCAAAGCAGTCAAGGCGCTATCGGCACTGCTATAGGCTGCAGCGATAAGACCTAATAAAAAGGTAATTGCCACGGTCATTCCTAGACCGCTATTCAAGGCGATTTCAGGAAATAAAAGATCTGATTTTGGTTTTCCATCCATTAAAGGGATTGCAATTTGAAATTTCTCCGCATAAATGAATAGCAATGCTCCCAAAAGCATAAAAACAAAAGTGACAATGACCAATACAATACTAAAGCTCACCATATTCTTTTGTGAGTCTTTCAGAGTTTTGCACGTAAGGTTTTTTTGCATCATGTCTTGATCCAAACCTGTCATACAAATGGTTACGAACATGCCTCCTAAGAATGATTTTATTACGTGTTTGCTGTCCATAAAATCATCGACAAAAAGAATTTTATTATATTGTTTGAACTCGTCAGAGGCTAAAAACTCCATAAAACTCCAATCTAATTGCTCCAAGATAAAATAGATTGAAAGACCCACTGAAACAAGCATGAACAGGGTTTGCAAAGTATCAGTCCAAACAATGGTTTTAATACCCCCCCTAAAAGTATAGACCCATATAAGTAAAATAGACAGGGTTACGGTAACCTCAAAAGGTACATTCCAAGTATCGAACACAAACTGTTGCAAGACAATAGCTACTAGAAAAAGCCGAAATGCGGCTCCTAAGACCCGGGAAACGAAAAACGAAATCGCACCCACTTTATAGCTAACAAATCCAAAACGGTCATCAAGATATTCATAAATTGAGGTTACATTTTGCCTGTAGTAAATAGGTAAAAGAACATAAGCCGTTACTAGATAACCCAATAAATAACCAAAGACAACCTGCATATAGCTGAATTCGGAAGCTTCAACCCAACCAGGCACCGAAATAAAGGTTACTCCAGATAGGATAGAGAAGCCCCAACCATTCCAAATGCGACCAAATACCAAGGTGATTGCTTTCCCGCTTTGAAGAAATCAGCATTGGAATCATTTTTCCCAGTGAAATACGATATCAATAAAAGTAAGATGAAATAGGCCCCGATCAAGAGTAGAATATGGCTGGCTGTCATAGAAATAAATTTCAAATGCAAAGTACAAAAAGAAAAAATAGTGTGTAATTTTGTTGTTATGGATTTTTCGTCAAAACTATTGGAGAATGCGGTACATGAGATGTCCCAACTTCCGGGAATTGGAAAGCGAACCGCTTTAAGGTTGGTACTTCATCTGTTGAAACAACCTAGTGGGCAAACAGCCAGATTGTCCTCAGCACTTGAAGATTTAAGAAATACGGTAAAATTTTGTGCTCAATGTCATAACATCTCGGATGTTGAACTATGTGAGATTTGCACCAACCCAAAGAGAGATGAAAGTTTGGTATGTGTGGTAGAGGATATTCGTGATGTAATGGCGATTGAAAACACAGATCAATTTAATGGACTTTATCATGTTTTAGGCGGGAAAATTTCTCCCATGGAAGGTGTTGGCCCACAAGAGCTGACCATTTCGTCTTTGGTCAATAAAGCCAAGGAAGGTAAAATAAAGGAATTGATTTTCGCATTAAGCTCTACAATGGAAGGTGATACCACTAACTTCTATATTTTTAAACAACTGGAAGGATTGGATATCAAAACTTCAACCATTGCCCGCGGTATAGCGATAGGTGATGAATTGGAATATGCAGATGAGGTGACATTGGGAAGAAGTATTTTGAATAGGATTCCTTTTGAGAACTCCTTAAAGGCCAATTAGAAATATAATAACATTAGAAAATAGCGTTATTATTTATTAATTTTGCAAATAACCTATCTAAAATAGCATACAAATTAGCGATATGTCAAAATTTGAATTGAAATTACCACGAATGGGAGAAAGTGTTGCTGAAGCAACACTGACCTCTTGGTTAAAAGAAGTTGGTGATACTGTTGAAATGGATGAAGCGATTTTTGAAATTGCCACGGACAAGGTAGACTCAGAAGTGCCAAGTGAAGTAGAAGGTGTACTGGTTGAAAAACTTTTCAATATTGATGATATAATAAAAGTTGGAGATATTGTCGCTGTTATTGAAATTAATGGAGAAGCTAATGAATCTCCTGAAACCCATGTGGATGTGGAAGACTTGCCTGATGACTCCAAGGAGGTTATAGCTTCAGTCACCGAAACAATTGAAGTGGCGAATGCTACCGTTAAAGCACCTACTCAGGATTTTGGTTCTTCAGATCGGTTTTATTCACCTTTGGTTAAAAACATTGCTAAGCAAGAAAGAATCCCGATAGCGGAATTAGATGCAATAAAAGGTACTGGCAAAGAGGGTAGAGTTACAAAAGATGATATTTTAACTTATGTTGAAACAAAACAATCCTCTGAGGCTACAAAAGCTCAGGATTATGCTGAAAAACAAGAGTCTGTAGTTGTAAAAGAGGTTATACAGCCTGTTATTGAAAAGCAGCAGGTCCCAAGAGTGGTTGCATCAATTGGTGATGAAGTAATTGAAATGACCCGAATGGGTAAACTCATTGCCAAGCATATGGTAAATAGTATTTCAACCTCGGCACACGTGCAGAGTTTTATTGAGGTTGACGTAACAAACATTGTCAATTGGAGAAACAAAATGAAGGACTCCTTCTTTAAAACTGAGGGTGAAAAATTGACATTTACGCCCATTTTTATGGAGGCAATAGCCAAGGCGTTAAAGAAGTATCCCATGATGAATATTTCAATTGAAGGGGATACAGTAATTAAGAAAAAGAACATTAATATAGGTATGGCGGCAGCCTTACCAGATGGTAATTTGATTGTTCCTGTAATCAAAAATGCAGACCAATTAAATTTGGTTGGTATGGCTAAAGTCGTGAATGATCTAGCAGAACGTTCGAGGAACAATCAACTTAAACCTGATGAAATTCAAGATGGTACGTACACTGTAACAAATGTCGGCACGTTTGGCAGTGTCTTTGGAACGCCGATTATTAACCAACCCCAAGTAGGTATTTTAGCTTTGGGTGCCATTCGTAAGATTCCTGCTGTTATCGAAACCAATGAGGGTGACTTTATTGGTATACGAAGTAAAATGTATATCTCACATAGTTATGATCATAGAGTAGTCAATGGTGCATTGGGCAGCATGTTCGCAAAATCGGTTGCGGATTACCTTGAGGCTTGGGATGTGAATCGGGAGGTTTAACCTCAATTATTATAAATAAGCGATTATTATCCTATTACAGGATTCTTACATTAAGTGATTATCTGTATAATTATTGAAAGAAATTACGCGACTATTAAATGGAATTAATCATTTCGTTAAAGTTTTCTAAGACTTATCTTTGCTGAAAAATTAGGATGTATGGAGCTTAAACTAACCAGACCAATTTGCTTTTTTGATCTTGAGACTACAGGCATGAATGTGGCCCATGACAGAATTGTGGAGATATCTATTTTAAAAGTATACCCCAACGGAAATAAAGAGAGCAAAACTTGGTTGGTAAATCCTGAAATGCAAATTCCTGAAGTAGTTGTTGCGATTCATGGAATCTCAAACGAAAAAGTGGCCAATGAACCTACTTTTAAAACGTTATCCAAAGACATATATAATATGATAAAGGATAGTGATCTCGGGGGCTTTAATTCTGACCGTTTTGATATTCCGTTATTGGCTGAAGAAATGCTTCGTGCTGGTATTGACTTTGAGATGAAAAATATGGTTTCAGTTGACGTTCAGACCATATTCCATAAAATGGAAAAAAGAACCTTGGAAGCTGCCTACAAATTCTATTGCGATAAAGACCTAACGAACGCTCATAGCGCAGCTGCTGACACAAATGCAACATATGAGGTATTGCTGTCCCAATTAGACCGTTATCCCGAATTGGAAAATAATATTAAAAAATTAGCAGAGTTTTCCACCCATAAAAAAACGGTAGATTTTGCAGGATTTATTGTTCTAGATGAAGATCAAGAAGAAATATTTTCCTTTGGAAAGCATAAGGGAAAAAAAGTATTGGAGGTCTTGGATAAGGAGCCAGGATATTTTGGGTGGATCTTAAATGCTGATTTTCCATTGTATACTAAAAAAGTTTTGACACTGATTAAATTAAGTAGACTAAACAATAAGCTGGGTTAAATGCGATTTTTTTCACTTACTTTTTTACTGCTTACCATAAATTTAAGTGCCCAGGAGGTCCTTTTTGAGGGCCATGTTTTTGACCATAAAAACAAACGGCCTATTCCTTATGTAAACCTTAGTTTTTTAAATACCTTAAAAGGTACTTCTACTGATGAAAAAGGGCATTTCTTTCTGGATTTACCAGCTCCATATTTAGAAAAACAAGTGCATATTTCATCTTTGGGTTATAAAGATACCATTGTCGTTGCCAAAAATATTTTCAAGGCTAAGCGATTTGAAATGGTTGAAGAAACTTATGAATTGGATGAGGTGGTAGTATCTGAATCTTTTGGAAATTCGGATGTCTTGAATCCCATTAGTAGTTATAGTTTAACAAGTGGATTCTCATCTTCAGCTACACCATGGGTATTGGCACTGTACTTTCCTAATATAGGAGCACAGGAAAAATATATTGATAAGGTCACCGTGTTCCTTCAAAAAAACAACAAATTCAAAAGGTCCACTTCAAAGTTTAGATTGCGTATTTATGATATCGATACAGAGACCAAAAAACCAAGCAAGGATATTTTACGAAAGAGCATTGTGCTTGAGTCCGATGTTGAGGAGGATTTTGTTTCAATAGACTTGGGGTCCTTACATCTGAAAATTCCTGAAAGTGGCATATATATTGGTGTAGAGTGGTTATTTGTACCTAATAATTGGTATCGGAATACAATTGAGCATCCAATTTCAAAAAAGAAAATGGTCGAAGACAGGTTTGCGCCTACCTTCGGCGCTGTATTTAATAAGAACCAGAATTTCAAAACCATGGTGTATGGTATGGGGAGCTGGACAGACTTTAAAGTGAAATCAAAGGATAATTCTGAAAATTTGATACCAGCTATAAGTTTAAAATTATTGAAGGAGTAAGACCAATTATGAAGATTATTTGCATCGGCAGAAATTACGCGGAACATATAAAGGAATTGGCCAATGAACGGCCAGAAGAACCTGTTGTATTTATAAAACCCGACTCATCGGTTTTGCCGAAAGAGCAGGATTTTTATATTCCTGATTTTACCCAGGACGTACATTATGAGGTTGAGGTACTGGTAAAAATTTGTAAGGTAGGCAAACATATAGAGGAACGCTTTGCACACAAATATTACAATGAAATTGGTTTAGGTATCGATTTTACGGCAAGAGATCTTCAAACAAAATTGAAACAAAAAGGACTTCCCTGGGAAAAGGCAAAAGGTTTTGATGGTTCGGCAGTAATAGGAAAATGGCTTCCAAAATCCAATTTTAAGGATTTGAACAATTTAAAATTCTCCCTATTAAAAAATAATGAACTGGTTCAAGAAGGAAATACCAGATTTATGCTTTGGAAAATAGATGAGCTTATTGCCTATGTTTCAAAATACTTTACCTTGAAAAAGGGAGATATTTTGTATACGGGTACACCAGCCGGTGTTGGTCAGATTGCAACAAATGACTATCTTTCGGGTAAGTTAGAAGGACAGGAACTTTTTTCAGTAAAAATAAAATAATGATATACAATCTTGATAAAATAAATGAAATGGCCGATGGTGATGAGGAATTCATCAATTCTGTAATATCTGTCTTCTTGGAGGAAGTACCTCAGGATCTTGAAGGACTAGAAAATGCATTGGAAGAACAAAACCATGAACAAGTATATCAATTGGCCCATAAGATAAAACCCAATGTTGATTTATTGGGTATGGAGCAAACAAGGGCAACGGCGCTACAAATAGAAACCTTGGGTAAAAACGCTGCTAATATAAGCGAGATTCGTGATGTATTCCCAGTCTTGAAGAAGGACATATACCAAGTCGTTTCGGAGCTTAAAAAGGATTTTAATCTATAATGTTTGCAGAAATCATTACTATTGGCGATGAGATTCTCATTGGTCAAATAATTGATACCAATTCTGCATTTATTGCCAAAGAACTCAATAAAATCGGTATTTCCGTTTATCAGATAACATCAGTTCAAGATGAGCGTGAACACATTTTGGCGGCTTTGGACGAAGCAAAGGCAAGGGCTCAAATTGTAATTGTTACCGGGGGCCTGGGACCTACTAAAGATGATATTACCAAACATACGTTTTGCGAGTTTTTCAATGACACCCTCGTTGAGAATGAGATCGTTTTAAAGCATGTCGAGGAATTGTTCGCAAGCTTTATTTCAACGCCTATCTCGGATGTGAACAGACAACAAGCAATGGTGCCTTCAAAAGCGACTGTATTGCATAATGCCAATGGTACTGCCCCAGGAATGTGGATGCAATCTGATGGCGTTTCTTTTATATCGCTGCCTGGAGTGCCTTTTGAAATGAAGGCCTTAATGAAAAATGCCGTCATTCCGAAAATAATCCGGGATTTTGAAAGACCTTATATTATTCATAAAACTTTGATAACCTATGGGCTTGGCGAAAGTGCCGTTGCTGATAGAATAGGAGAGTGGGAAGAAAATTTACCACCGTTCATTAAACTGGCCTATTTACCTAATTTGGGAAAAGTTAGGTTACGTTTATCGGCAAAAGGTCCGGTCCAAAAAGCACTTGAGGATAGCATTGAAGAAGAAATCAAAAAATTACATCCATTAATTGATGATATTTTTTATGGCACCGACGATGATCAGACTTTAGAAGAGTTTGTGGCCAAGTTGCTCACTGAAAAACAGATGACCTTAGCTACAGCAGAAAGTTGTACCGGCGGAAGAATTGCCCAAAAAATTACGGCAATGTCCGGTGCATCAGCTTATTTTAAGGGTAGTATAGTTAGCTATGCAACAGAGAGTAAAATCAATGTTCTCAAAGTTCCAAAAGCCTTGATAGATAAGCATTCAGTAGTAAGTGCGGAAGTGGCAAAAGTCATGGCAAAAAATGTAAAGGAGCTATTAAATTCAGATTTTGCAGTTGCCACTACCGGTAATGCCGGGCCCACAAAAGGTGATTCAGATGCTGATATTGGTACGGTCTTCATAGGCATTGCTACCCCAAATGAAGTGTTTGCAGAAAAGTTCATGATGGGAAATCAGCGCACAAGAATAGTTCAAAAGGCTGTAAATAAGGCATTTGAGCTGCTTCAAAAAGAAATTTTAAAAATCTGAAGTAGAATTTTGCCCGTCCCACAAAAATGATATAAATTTGCAGCCTGTTTAAAATGAAAAATTAAGCGCAATGTCAAAAGTTTGTGAAATTACTGGAAAGAGAGCGATGTTTGGAAACAATGTGTCGTTTTCTATGAATAAAACAAGAAGAAGATTTAATGTAAATCTTTCTGAAAAGCGCTTTTATATTCCTGAGGAAGATCGATGGGTAACGCTTAAGGTATCTGCCAAGGCGTTGAAAAGCATTAATAAGAAAGGCATTTCTGCTGTTTTAAAAGAGGCTAAAGCAAAGGGATTAGTAAAATAATCCTAAAAAGATAGATTATAATGGCAAAAAGAGGAAATAGAGTTCAAGTTATATTGGAGTGCACAGAGCACAAAGAGTCCGGACAACCAGGGACTTCTAGGTATATCACCACAAAAAACAAAAAGAACACTCCAGAAAGGATGGAGATTAAGAAATTTAATCCAATCCTTAAGAGAATGACAGTTCATAAAGAAATTAAGTAATTAGGATATCTTCACTAAGGTGAAAATATCAAACAACCCATAAGGTCATGGCAAAGAAGACGGTAGCAAGTTTACAAACAAGTTCAAAAAGATTAACCAAAGCAATTAAAATGGTAAAGTCACCAAAGAGTGGTGCTTATACATTTCATGAGTCTGTAATGACGCCAGAGGCTGTTAACGATTGGTTATCGAAGTAAGATATCATTGATAAAATCAATTTTTAAAAGCTCCTTTTGAAAGAAAGGAGCTTTTTTATTTTCATATCTTTGGTGAAAGTTTTTCAGGTATTATGAGTTTATTCAAAAAGATATTTTCCTCTCAAAAAAAGGAGTCCTTGGATAAAGGGCTAGAGAAAACCAAAACTACTTTTTTTTCCAAGTTAAGTAAAGCTGTAGCAGGCAAGTCCAAGGTTGATGATGATGTATTGGATAATTTGGAAGAAGTTTTAGTTTCTTCAGATGTTGGTGTAGATACAACTTTAAAGATTATTGACCGTATTGAGGCCAGGGTTTCCAAAGACAAATACATGGGCACGGATGAGCTTAACAGAATTTTGAGAGAGGAAATAGCAGGCTTACTTTCAGAGACTCATGTGGGTGAGGAAACCGAATACAGTATTCCAAAAGATAAAAGACCATATGTGATTATGGTGGTTGGCGTCAATGGTGTTGGTAAAACCACGACTATTGGTAAATTGGCGTATCAATTTAAAAAACAGGGACTCAAAGTTGTTTTGGGTGCTGCTGATACCTTTAGAGCGGCCGCAATAGATCAATTGCAGGTATGGGCCGATAGGGTAGATGTGCCTATTGTAAAGCAAAAGATGGGCAGTGATCCTGCATCGGTCGCTTTCGACACATTGAGTTCTGCAGTAACCCAGGATGCTGATGTGGTCATAATCGATACGGCAGGGAGATTGCACAACAAAGTGAATTTAATGAATGAGCTTACTAAGATAAAACGTGTAATGCAGAAAGTAATTGAAGATACCCCACATGATGTTTTATTGGTATTGGATGGTTCTACAGGACAAAATGCCTTTGAGCAGGCAAAACAGTTTACCAAGGCTACCGAGGTTACTTCCTTGGCAGTTACAAAACTTGACGGTACAGCCAAAGGGGGAGTGGTCATCGGCATATCAGACCAATTCCAGATTCCTGTTAAATATATAGGTGTAGGAGAGGGCATTGAAGATTTACAGATCTTTAATAAATATGAGTTTGTAGATTCGTTCTTTAATATTGAAAATTAAAAATAAATCTACTCAACTATGAGAAGATTATTCTAATTGATAAAAGCATTTATTTTACCCCAAAGCTCGTTGTCAAAACTAGAAGGGCCCAATTGCATTGTCCCTGCACTGTCCCCACACCTAATAATTACAAGGTCCTTGCTAGGTATAACATAGATCTTTTGGTCGTTGGCACCTAGGGCAGCGAACATATCATCAGGTGCATTTGGTACAAGCGGACCAGGTAAGGTTGCTGTTGAAGTGGTTCCAACAATGTTTTCTTTACCATTTAACCACCATAAATATCCGTATGATTTATTTATGTCCTGTGATGTATTGGTCATTGCGTTAAAATAGGATTCGCTTACGATTGTCGAGCCATCCCATACTCCTTTGTTATGCATTAATAGTCCAAAACGGGCCATACTTCGTGTATTGCTATTATAAATATTTAAGCCTAAGGAATTGGTCCAATTGCCATTCATTCCGATTTTATCGGAAATTCTGGTCTTGCAATACTCTTGAAAAGAGATACCCGAACTTTGGGTTATCATTTCCTGAATAAGCATAAAAGCACCTTGATGATACGCCCAACTTGTACCCGCATCCGAAGTGTATTCAAGACAAATGGGCAAGGTGCAGACCCAGGGGACGAAATCACCTAAATGTGGAGTGAGTCCTGTAGTCATGGTTAAATGGTGCTTTACGGTTATCAAATCCTGTTTTTCAATAGTCAATTGACTCCAATCGGCACCTAAATAGTCAGAAGTCTTGTTGTTGATATTAAGAATACCCTCATCTTGGGCGATTCCCACAAACGTGGCAGTCAAACTTTTGGCAGCTGAAAACCAGGTCCAATCTGTATTTTGATTATGACCATTGAAGTATTTTTCTACTACAATTCTTCCATTTTTAAGGATGATAAAGCCTTTGGTATTGGTAGACTGCAAATATTCATATAATTCTTTCTCATTTTCCATGTTCCATTGTAATTGGCTTGATGTCACGGTTTCCCAGGTATCCCCATCCAAAGGAGGGAAATACATGCCAGAAGGCTCTGGTATTTCATTTTCAATGTTGTCCGAATCATTACTGCAACCAATGATTAGAAAAAAAATAAGTGAAAGAAATGCGATTGATATAGATTTCATGTTGATTTAGATTTAGGGTTTGATGACAAAATCCATTTAAGGTTTAACGCAAAAACTTAAGAAATCGTCTTAAATCGTTATAAGTCCTAAGCCAAGTTGTATTTTTGCAAACCATTAAAAAGGTTATGCGAACAAAATCCCTTAAAAAGAACAAAATCAATGTGGTAACCCTTGGTTGCTCTAAAAATGTGTACGATTCGGAAGTGCTCATGGGACAATTACGGGCAAATGACAAAGAAGTAGTGCATGAGGAAGAGGGCAATGTTGTCGTAATCAATACCTGCGGATTTATTGCAAACGCCAAAGAAGAGAGTATTAATACTATTTTGGAGTACGTTGAAAAGAAGGAAGCTGGCGTTGTTGACAAGGTTTTTGTCACTGGTTGTTTGAGTGAGCGCTACAAGCCTGACTTGCAAAAGGAAATTCCGAATGTGGATGAATACTTTGGAACTAGCGAATTACCCAATTTATTAAAAGCACTTGGTGCGGATTATAAGCACGAATTGATTGGGGAAAGGATAACTACAACACCAAAAAATTATGCGTATTTAAAAATTGCTGAGGGCTGCGATAGACCTTGTTCTTTTTGTGCAATTCCTTTAATGCGTGGGAAGCATAAAAGTAAACCAATTGAAGAATTGGTGACCGAATCAGAAAAATTGGCGGCAAAGGGTGTCAAAGAATTGATATTGATTGCCCAGGATTTGACGTATTACGGATTGGATCTATATAAAAAGAGAAATTTGGCCGAATTACTCTCGCAATTGGTCAAAGTTGAAGGCATTGAATGGATTCGTTTACATTATGCCTTTCCCACTGGTTTTCCCATGGATGTTCTGGATATCATGAACAAAGAACCTAAAGTGTGCAATTATTTGGATATTCCCTTACAACATATTTCAGATGAAATATTAAAGAGTATGCGCCGAGGTACTACCCAAGAAAAAACCACCAAGTTGATCAAGGAGTTTAGGTCTCATGTTCCAGATATGACCATCAGAACTACCTTGATTGTTGGTTATCCAGGTGAAACCGAGGAGCACTTTCAAACCCTTAAGAATTGGGTGGCCGATATGCGTTTTGAGCGATTGGGCTGCTTTACCTATAGTCACGAGGAAAATACCCATGCCTTTAATTTAATAGACGATGTTCCCGAAGAGGTAAAACAAGATCGTGCCAATGAGATCATGGAGCTTCAATCACAGATTTCTTGGGAATTGAACCAAGAAAAAATAGGCAAAACATTCAGATGTATCATAGATCGTAAAGAAGGTAATTATTTCGTAGGTAGAACGGAATACGATTCTCCTGATGTGGACAATGAAGTGCTTATTGATGCATCCAACTTCTACCTAAAACAAGGCGAGTTTACTAATATCAAAATTATCGATGCGGCTGATTTTGATCTTTATGGGGAGCCGGCTTAAACGCCATTTTTATTTTCTTATAAATTTCCAAAGACCAATGATTTTAGTTGGGTTTTGGTGCATAGTGAATATAATTCCTATTTTTAGATATGTTCAACGCTTAAGCCAAACCAATTAAAATGTTGTATATCCTTGCTTTAATCCTTTCCTTGGCCTTTATCATTTTGGGAATCGTTAAATGGAAGATCCATCCTTTTTTTGTACTTCTCATTGCAGCCATAGGTTATGGTTTTATCACCGGAATGGGAGTTTCAGCTATTATATCAGCGATAAATGATGGTTTCGGCGGACTTATGGGAAAAATAGGTCTGATCATATTTTTTGGAGTGGTAATAGGCACGGTATTGGAAAAATCGGGTGGCGCTATGGTCATCGCCATAAAAATGATAAATGTAATAGGCGATAAGTCAATTCATTTGGCCATGTTGCTCACGGGCTATTTAATGTCGATTCCTGTTTTTGCAGATAGTGCTTTTATTATGATGAATTCATTGAACAAGGCATTGTCGCATAGAGCCGGTAAATCCTATGCAGGTACATCGGTTGCATTGGCCTTGGGGTTGTTTGCAACCCACGTTATGGTACCGCCAACCCCAGGGCCTATTGCAGCTGCCGGTATATTAAAAGCAGATTTGGGCAATGTTATATTGTGGGGTATTATTGTTAGTTCAATTGCCTTGGTTCCTTGTTATTTCTTTGCCACCAAGTTTGCCTCTAGGATGAAGATTCCTATTTTACTGGAAGCTGTTAAGGAAAAGGACTATCGACCCAAGGTTTGGATTTCATTATTGGCAATCATAGTACCCATTGTACTTATTGTATTAAAATCGGTTTTTGATTATCCTGATGCCAATTTAAAATCAAGCCAGATGTATCCGGCTATTTCGTTTTTAGGAACTCCGGTTATAGCCTTGTTCATAGGCGTTGTACTTTCCCTCCTGTTACCCAAGAAATTAGATGAAAAAGTGTATTCCGCCACTGGTTGGTTTGGTGATGCTCTGACGACCGCTGCGCCAATCTTATTAATTACGGGAGCCGGTGGAATTTTTGGAAAGATGTTACAAAACTCAGGTATCGCAGAATTAATAACCGACAATTTTTCAGATTTGAGTATCGGTTTGTTTTTGCCCTTTCTGTTGGCCGCTTGTTTAAAAACAACACAAGGGTCCTCTACCGTAGCACTGATTACAACTGCTTCAATTATTGCTCCAATAATGCCGGCCTTGGGTTTAGATAGTTCCTTTATGGCAACTATGACGGTATTGGCAATAGGAGCAGGGTCAGTAGTTGTATCCCATGCCAATGACAGTTTCTTTTGGGTATTTACACAATTAACAGGAATGGATGTAAAGCAAGGGAACAAGACCTTGACCCTGGGAACATTGGTGCTAGGGGTATCTGCAATCGTAATAATATATGTTATTACACAAATCATTTAGTTTGATGAGGATCGTATTCATTTTAAGCTTCTTTATTTTACTAGGATGCAAGAACGTTACTGAAAATAAAATTGATACTGAGCAAGATCGGTTTTCTATTGAAATCCTTGATGATGAGGCATTACAAATTATTTCACCCAATACTGAAATCAAGGAAATTGCAAGTGGTTTTACATGGACGGAAGGTCCTTTATGGATTGAGGGGGGAAATTATTTGTTGTTTTCAGATATACCCAATAATAAAATATTCAAAATTGATTCGGATGGAAAAACTACCAGGTTTCTTGATTCGGCCGGTTATACTGGAAAAATCCATCGTGGTGGGGAAATGGGCTCTAACGGATTGCTCTTGAACCAAGATGGCGATTTGGTATTGTTGCAACATGGTGATCGAAGAATCGCTAAAATGGATGCAACATTAGATAACCCAAACCCTAAGTATATAACTTTGGTAGATAGTTATGATGGTAAAAAATTCAATAGCCCAAATGATGGTGTATTCGATAGCGATGGAAATTTATATTTTACAGATCCACCGTACGGTTTGCAAAACGGAGTTAACGACCGAGCAAAGGAGTTGGATTTTCAAGGAGTATTTTGCCTAAAGACTTCCGGAGAACTTGTATTAATAGATCAATTGACAAGGCCAAACGGGATAACATTCTCACATGATGGTTCAAAAATGTATGTCGCGGTTTCAGATCCGGAGCATGCAGTATGGTATCGTTATGATATTGTCGCTCCAGGGGAGGTTAAGAACAGGACCTTGTTTTTCGATGTTACTTACTTAGTTGGCAAAAAGGGCCAACAAGGACTTCCAGATGGTATGAAGATGCATAGTAAAGGATATCTCTTCGCAACAGGCCCAGGAGGTGTTTGGGTCTTTAATGGGAATGGTATACCCATTGCTAGAATATTTACAGGAGAAGCAACTTCAAACTGTGCCTTCTCAAAAAACGAAAAAACACTTTTTATGACCGCGGACGATTTTGTACTAAAGATGGACTTGAAATAGAAAAGTATTTCGCTACTAAAGGTTTCTTTGTCTTACTTCGGAACTAAAAACACTTTTCCACTTTTTACTGAGTCTATCTTAGCTTTTGTAAAATAAACCGGAAAGTACATGTCATTCGCCCATTGATCGTACAAATTCTTGTAAAAGGGGCTTTCCGGATTACCAGATTGCCCCGGGGGATTGGAACCTACGGTTTTATCCCAATCGTTTACATCTACAATGATCCTGAAAGTGGCGCCAGAGGTTTGACCATTGTTGCTGCCAGTAGAACCGGGAGTATGTTGATTGCCACCTCTAGGTTTTAGTTCCGTATTGAATTTGGCATTCAATTCGGCATTAACTACTTGTCCTAATGGATGTTTTATTTGTACATGCTTATAATTCACCTGCCCATATTTCCATGAATTCATATCGGAACCAAATTTGGCCTGAAGTCCAATTACTGCCGTTTCAAAAGTTCCTAAGAGGTATTCATCCCTTTTTTTACTTGGGTTTTTTCCGAACTTTTTTTCAGGATTCAGAATCCATTCAAGTAATTTGGCCATCTGTAATTGCTCGATTAGTATTTCAGCTTCTGAATCTGGAAAATATTCCAATAGTTTAGTCTGTAATTCGTTTTCCCAAGCAACATATATGCCCGCTGCGATGGAGTTTTTATCAAGTCTAAAATCCCAATCTTTAAATTGATCTTTAGCCAAGTTTAATAATGGATTGGCCGTGTTTAAATTTGTTACTAGAGGTACTAGCATTCTCGCCGGAATAGAAAGGTAATCGGTCTGTAATTGCTTCATATCTTCCATATCTAATTTCTCGCCGGAACCAAGAACCTCATTGACCCGCATGCCACGATAAGGATCCGACCACCCAAACCCAATGGCATCCCATTCAGTGTAATCTTCAGGAATTACATTTTGATTAGCAGTGGCAATGAATCCCTTGGTAGGATTGTACAAACTGGGTTTTTGAATGATGGGAAGATAGCCATCCCATTCATAACGCCCGTCTCCTGGTACAGGTACCAAACCACTAAAATTTCTACGGATAGGGGCAATACCCACAGCTTGCCATCCAATATTTCCTTTGGAATCTGCCCAAATCATATTCTCCCCGGGGATATGGCTATAGTTACAGGCTTCTTTGAATTCTTCCCAAGTTTTGGCTTGATTCATCCTAAGGGATGCTAAATATGGAGAGCCCCCGGGTTCCAACCATGCGCATTTTACCGCATAAGCCTTGTTGTTGGTTAAGTCTACAAAAGTAACCGGTCCATGTCTTGTGTATTTTAGCTCTACCTCTACATTAGTACTATCTTTAACTGCAATTTTTTCTTTGATTACTTTTAGGTCTTCCCATTCCCCATTGTATTTATATTGGTTCGGATTTTCGGGATTAAGGTCGTAGACATATAGGTCTTCCCCATCGGTTTCGAACACGGTTAGACCCCATGCACCGTATTCATTATGCCCAATGGATATTCCGGGAATCTCAGGTTCCCCTCCACCGATTACATTCCATCCTGGAGCCGATAAATGCACATAATATCGAAGTGAAGGAATTGCAAGTCTCCTGTGCGGGTCATTCGCCATATAGGTATGTCCGTTTTCGGACAAATTAGGGGAGGTAACCCAGTTATTGCTACCAACGAAGAGTTTGTCCTTTTTGGAATTTTCAAGAGCCGCAGTACCATTGGTAATAGCTTTTTTGGATATTCGATATTTGGGAACAATATCTTCTGGTTTAAATTTAAGAGGCTGGCGGTATGCATTGTACAATTCAAGGATATCTTCTGATAAAAGATCGCCTTTAATAGAGGGGTCCAAATCAATTTTAGGATCTTTTGGATGAAACCATAGATACTCCTTCACTTTTTGGGTTCCAACTTTTGCCACCGCCCGTCCAATATCAAGTTCTTCCGTAATGTTTCCTAAAAGCCCTTGGTGTCTCGAAATGATTACCTCCGATGTCCATTTTTGAGGTAAGATGTTCAGTGCTTTGAAAGTAATCGGAAGTAATTCAGGGTTCTGTAGTACCTCTTCTATATAGGCATTTACCCCATTCTTATAAGCTATCAGAATCTCGATACCATCAGGATGATAATGCTTCATTTCGGTATTCATATCACCTCTGAACTTAAAAAGGCGTGTCCCGATATCGCGTTTTAATTCCCGTTTTCCTAGAATTTCGGATACTGTTCCTGTGGCCTGACGTCGCCATATTTCAAATTGAAAAAGCCGGTCCTTGGCGGCACAATATCCTTGTGCGAAAAAAAGGTCATGCTGATTGTTGGCGTAGATATGATTGATCCCAACTTCGTCCCGTATTACTTCCACCGATTCTTTTAGACCATTAATTTTGATTGAATTGGTTAGCTCCGTTTTTTTCTTACAACCTAGAACAAGCAGTAAAAGCATTGAAATTTGGAGTATTAACTTTAATGATGAGGCATTTTGTTTCATATTAAGGGTTTATCGATATCTGAAAGATACTAAAATTAGGATTTTTAATATAAGTATACGCTACACGAGTTTGGCCATTTCTTGTTTAAAGTTAAGTGAAATTGTCTTGGGGTTTAATTTAGATGAATAAGAAGGATGACATGGTCCCCCAATAGATATGGAAATGGAAGCCAATTGCCAGGATATATACAAATGGTACTCATTCAAAAAATGCTTTTGATTCAGATGTGAAAATATTAGTCTTAACGATCTATGAGTATGATCTAAGAACTATAGCATAATAATAAAAACCATTTACATTTCATTTAGGCGCGTATTTCGATAATCAGTATATTTAAACAAATCATTTATATGTCTTCTACCAACCAATGTAAAAACTGCGAAAAAACTATTGATGACTCCTATGAGTATTGTCCCTATTGTGGTCAGGAAGCGGTAGATAACCTGACATTTGGGGTATTGTTCAGTAATACCATTGAGAATTACTTTTCAATTGACGCAAGATTTTTTCGGAGTTTCGGTACCCTAATGTTTAAACCTGGAGTGTTGGCACGGCGTTTTGTAGATGGAAAACGTCTTAAATACCTGCATCCTGCTCAGTTTTACCTGTTTATTTCGGTAGTTTTCTTTTTCCTTTTTTCTTTTAGTATTAGAAAAGCAGACAATGAAGTGACTGAAGCATTGAAAAAAGGATTTGAGAATGAAATAAACTTGGATTCATTGCAAGTCAAAACTGACTCGGTGGGCATCGATGTGGCTAAAAAGGCCCTCAAAAATAATCAGCATTATACGGGCATGTCCGATGAAGAAGTTCAGGCAATTGACTCTGTATTGACCCTTGAGCAGAAATTTACCGGATCTTCATTTAATTTAAAACAAAAAGAGTTAGACTCATTAATTACCCTTAACGCCCCACAGGCAGAAAAGTTAAAGGCCATGGGCCTTAGGGAAGATGCAGGGGCTTTTACAAAAAGAATATATACACAGTTATTGAAGTTCTATGAACAACAGGGAGGAGGCATTCTAAAAGCACTTTATGATATTATCCCCATTGCGATGTTTTTGTTGTTACCCCTGTTTGCCATGTTGTTAAAACTTTTTTATTGGAAACGGGGTACGTTTGCCCACCACATGGTGTTTAGTTTTTATTTTTTCACCTTCCTGTTTACTGCCTTTAGTGTACTCATTATAGCGAACAAAATAATCAATATTCCTATTTGGATAGAAGTCCTATACTGGCTTTCATTTATTTTCTATTTGATGTTGGCACTGCGCAATTTCTATAAAAGCCGTTGGGTAGGAGCATTTTTCAAGGCCAATACGATAGCATTTATGTATATGCTGTTTGTGCTGCCGATTGCTATTGTGGGCATCATATTTGTTTCCTTTATGCTCTACTAAGTAGTAAGGCAAATAGAGTTCCTAAAAAGGGGCATTTAATCTATCATAAACAAGGCATTGGCAAACAATAACTTGCCATTTTCCCAAAAACCTCTGAATAATGGGTTATCAACCATATAAATGACCTTTCCAGAACCGTGGTTTTCTACTCCGAAGACCAATGTATTGGTTATTTTCTTTTGGGCTTCGCTACCAGCAAAACCGGCTACTGGCGTACTTTTATCTCCTTCCAAATAAAACACGGAACCACTATCTAAATGTTCATAGGCTTCAGAACCTAGTTTTAAGGTGAAATAGGTATCAGAATAGCCATAAGCCAAAGGATGGGTATT
>RCMY010001919.1_pt1 | contig 19158 bp, 15 predicted proteins | sample 2041341 | NCBI WGS metagenome assembly RCMY01 (sample SAMN09708234, study PRJNA481090) | Marine sediment metagenome, whole genome shotgun sequencing project. | reverse complement strand
GCGGCCGAGGGAGACCCTGGGGATCAGGACGCCGGCAGAGGTGATGTCAGAGTTGCTAGGGGTGGTGCATTCGTAACGAGAATCCGCCCAGGGCGTCGGCACCTCCGGGCAAAATGTGCGTTATCAAAAGTGGACGCGCCAGCCATCCACGGCAGCCCCGTCGCGCGCCGCACCCCCCCTACGACAAAGGGGCCGAGACCTTCGTCTCGACCCCTCCGAGTCGGTGCCTGAAGCGACGACCTAGAAGTCGATGGCCTCGTCGTAGTAGCAGGCCTTGAGCAGCTTCTCCATCTCCTCCTGGGAGACCTTGCGCGGGTTGGCGCCGGTGCAGGCGTCGAGAAGCGCGTTGGCGGCGACGTTCGGGAGCTTCTCGAGGAACTCCTTCTCGTCGATGATGGAGGCGTCGGCCTTGACGCCGCCCTTGCCGTAGTACCTGATGCCCTGCGGGATGTTCAGCTTGTCGTTCATGTCGCGGATGAACTGGACGGTGTTGTCGACGAGCTGCTCGTCGGTCTCGCCGGGCAGGTGGAGGATCTCGCGGGCGACGTAGGCGTAGCGCTCGGCGGCACGGGCGTCCTTGGAGTTGAACTTGATGACGCGGCCGAGGTACATGGCATTTGCGCAACCGTGGATGATGTGGTCACCGGAGAACGCGGCGCCGGTCTTGTGGGCCATCGAGTGGACGATGCCGAGAAGGCCCGAGGAGAAGGCGATGCCGGCGATGCACTGCGCCTCGTGCATGTGCTGACGCGCGACCTTGTCGCCGGTGTAGGAGAGGGGCAGCCAGCCGGTGATCTCACGGATGCCGTGGAGCGCGTTGGCGTCGGTGAACATGGAGGCGGCAGTCGAGACGTACGCCTCGTAGCAGTGGGTCAGCGCGTCCATGCCGGTGTGCGCGCAGAGCTTGGCGGGCATGGAGTAGGTGAGCTCGGGGTCGACGATGGCGACGTCGGGCGTGATCTCGAAGTCGGCAATCGGGTACTTGATGCCCTTCTGGTAGTCCGTGATGATCGAGAAGGCCGTGACCTCGGTCGCGGTACCGGACGTCGACGAGATGGCGCAGAAGTGGGCCTTCTTGCGCAGCTCGGGGAGGCCGAAGACCTTGCACATGTCCTCGAAGGTGCACTCGGGGTACTCGTACTTGATCCACATGGCCTTCGCGGCGTCGATGGGCGAGCCGCCGCCGATGGCGATGATCCAGTCGGGGCCGAACTCGCTCATGAACTGAGCGCCCTTCATGACGGTCTCGATGGAGGGGTCGGACTCGACGCCCTCGTAGAGCCTGACCTCCATGCCAGCGGACTCGAGGTCGGCCTGGACGTCCTGCAGGAAGCCGCCACGGCGCATGGAGCTGCCGCCCGAGACGATGACTGCCTTGTGACCCTTGAAGTTCTTCACCTCGTGACGGGCACCCTCACCAAAGTACAGGTCGCGCGGATTGGTAAAACGTCCCATAAGCCACTCTCCTTCTCGTTGGCCGCCACCGATGGCGGCATCGTCAGAGGGGATGTCCCCCTCGTGAAACCAGGAACGCTAACAAGAACGCCCACGCGGGAAGATGACCAGGTATTTCTTGCTTCCCAGGCTCGACTCGATACGTTAGCAGAAACAATTTGGTAATAATTCGCTAATCGCATTAGCTAATCACGACCAGTTCAACGCCCCTGCGCGGGCCATGAAAGCCGCAGGTCAGCGGGCTGGTGGCGGCAATCCTCCCCGACCCCGCGCCTCGTCGTGTGCATAGTGCCAATCTCGGTTTCAAGACGACTGATGGCACGCCAAGCGGGCCGCGCGTACGCTACCATAGGCACGAGAGAGGAGTGGCCATGGCATTCGATCCCAAACGCGAGGACTACCAGCGGCTGGCGCTGCGCTTTGCGCACGAGCTCGACGCTGGCGACCCCATGATCGCCGCGCGTTCGTTCGTCAGCTTCGGCAGGCGCTTCGCGCAGGACCGCGACTCGCTGCCGCAGTCCGACTCAGACCGCGCGTTCCACCTCGTAACGCTGGCCACCGACCTGATCGACTACCAGCTGCCCTTCGCGAGCGACGAGCAGGCCACGTCGATCGTGTCGCGCGGCCGCGAGCTGCTCGAGGAGGCCATCGCGCTCGATCCCGACTGCCACGACGCCGTGCGCATGCTCTTCTCGCCCAGCGAGGCGGCGTTCGACTCGCGCTACCTGTTCCTCAGGGAGCACGAGGATGAGGTCCGAGCCTTCTGCGAGGCGGAGGCGAAGAGCGCGGCCAACGAGGCGGGCTCCGAGCGCGCCGAGCTTGCCACCACGCTCGCCACCCGTCCCTACCTGCGCTGGCTTGCCTCCATGGCCGAGCTGGCGCTCATCTGCGGCCGCAACCTCGAGACCGTCCGCCTCTGCGAGAAGCTCCTCTCGATTGATCCGCACGACACGGCCGACGCGCGCTACACGCTCGCGCTCGCCTATGCCAAGCTCGAGGACGACCAGGGCTACGACGCCCTCATGGCTCGATATCCGCAGCTCTCCCCCTCCCGTCCGCCCGACGACGGCTGGGCGCTGCTCGCCAGGCTCGCACTCGCCCACAAGCGCAACGACCTCGACGAGGCACGGCGAATCCTCGCCCTCATCGTGAAGATCTACCCCGGATGCGAGTACGCCCTCGTGCGCCAGAGCGAGCTGCCCGACGGCGCCTTCGCGCGCATCCTCGTGACCCCCTACAGCGAGGACGAGATGATCGTCGCCATCTCGGAGTCGACCGTCCTCCTCCAGGAGGGCAACGACTTCGAGGGTCGGGGCGTCCTGGGCAGCTGGGTCTCCCGCGAGGCCACGAAGCTCGACCCCGAAGCGGCCGAGGAGGCCGTCCGTGACATGAAGGCAGCGAGGGAGGGCGGATACTAGTGGACGTCCGCGAGGAACTCGTTCAGAGGTGCGCCATTCGCAGGCGCGAGAAGATCGGGGGGCTCTCGGACGAGGGCTTCGCCGAGCTCGTGCTCGCCGTGCGAGAAGACCCCTCTGCGTTTGTCGACTCCCCCGCGGAGGAGGCCTTCTCCACCTTCGCCACAGCGCTCACCGCGTACGAGCAGAACCTCGACGGAGACGAACTGCTCGACGACAGCGAGTACACCTCCACGCGCAAGCGTCGGCTGGCCTCGCTCTCCCAGGCCTGCGACAGGGCGGCGGCCATCGACCCGGGCTGCACGGACGCACGTCTCGTCTCCGTCCAGGCGCACGAGCCCGGGCCGGACGACCTTCTCGCCAGGCTCCTCGAGCTCCGCGCGGCGACGAACCGCCCCGACGTCACCGGCGACGCCTGGGACGACGTGTTCGCGCGGCCGTCCCTGCGGCTCGACGCCGCCCTCGAGCGCACCTGCCTTGACGGCGCCCGGTTCAAGATGACGATCGGCTATGCGGAGGGGCTCATGGCCGCGGCGCCGACCGACGTCCTCGGCGCCCGCTACACGGCCTCGCTCGCATACGCCCGCCTCGAGGACGAGGCCGGCTTCGACGCGCTCGACGCGCGCTTCGGACGCAGGGGCAACACCTGGTCCAACCTCGCCCGCACGATCATGCTCTACAAGCTCGGCCGCATGAGCGCAGCCCGACGGGCGCTGCGCGGCTTCTGCGAGCTCAGCGCGGGGGGCGCGTACGCCCTGCTCAAGCCGGAGTTCGTCGACGTGTTCCTCCCCGACCGGCCCTACGCGGCCCCGTCGAGCTTCGACGAGGCGGTGCTCGCCGTGCACGAGTCGGAGCCGATCATCGCCGACGTCCCCGACTTCATCGCCTGGGCGCAGTCGCAGCCGTGGCTCGAGACGGCGGCCTCACAGTTCGCCGACAAGAACGACCTCGATTGGTAGGCAGGTCGGCCGAGCTCCGCAACTTTGCTATACTCACCTTCGCGTCCCCATCGTCTAACGGTTAGGACATCGCCCTTTCAAGGCGACGAAACGGGTTCGAATCCCGTTGGGGGCACCAAACGTACTTTCACGAACCCCCGCCCACCTGCAGCATTAGGTCGGCGGGGGTTCGCGTCTTCGAGACGAGAAGGGGGACGCACGAGGCGTCCCCCAACCCAATTGGGCGGCAGTTCCCTGCCGAGAAACACCTAGTCGATGTAGCGCTCGAACGCCGCGACCATGCCCTCTCCCGTGGTCTGGGAGAGGATGTCGGCCACCGCGGCCCCATCCATGAAGATGCCCATCATGCTCTGGAGGACGGCGACCTGGTCCTCGTCGTGGGCGACAAGGCCGAGGTTGACGATGAGCTGCGTCTGGACGGGATGGTCGACCATGCCCGCCATCGGCTCGAAGGGGATTGGCCCCTTGGGCCTGACGATCGCGATGTAGGGCTTGGCGATGTTCTCCGGCTCCACGTGCGGGATGGCGACCGAGATCTTCTCGAACTCGAGGCCGGTGGGATAGGCCGTCTCGCGCCGGACGATCGCGTCGTACCAGGATTCGTTGAGGTACCCCTGCGGGGCGAGCTTCTCGCCGAGCTTCTTGAAGAAGTCGCGAAAGTCGGCTGCCTCGAAGTCGAAGAAGACGAGCTCGGGCTTGAGCAGGGACGTATCGACCTGTGACATGTTCTCCCCTTCCCTAGGCGAGCGGCCCGGAGCCGTTTGCGAAGACCTTGATGACGGAGGTGAAGTCGGCGAGCAGGCGCTCGTAGGCGGTGGTGGTCATGTCGTGCCAGTAGACCACGGCGTCCGTCGACGAGGCCTCCTTCTCGGCGACCATGGAACGCACGGCCTCACCCGCGAACTTGACTCCGTAGGTGTAATAGTTGATCTTGCGGATGCCGGCGTCGATGGCCTTTCGGTAGTCGTCGTCCGAGACGCCCGAGCCGCCGTGCATGACGAGAGGAACGCTCACGCGGCTGCGGATCTCGGAGAGGACGTCGAAGTTGAGGCGCGGCTCGCCCTTGTAGATGCCGTGGACGGTCCCGAAGGAGCAGGCGAGAATGTCGAGGCCCGTCTCGTTGACGAAGTCCCTGGCCTGGTCGGGGTCGGTGTAGGTCGCACCGGACTCCTCGGCGGTACCGCCCTCGTCGCGGGCGCCCGCCTCGCGGGAGCCCATCGACCCGAGCTCGCACTCGAGGCCGGCGCCAAAGCCCGCGCACATGTCGGCGGCGCGCTGCGAGTTGGCGACGTTCTCCTCAAAGGGGAGGAAGGACCCGTCGAACATGGCGCCCGTGAAGCCCAGCTCGAGGGCGCGGCGCATGTAGGAGAGGTGCTCGCAGTGGTCCAGATGCACGCAGACCAGGGCGCTCGAGCGCTCGGCGAGCTTGACGAGCGTGGGTCCCATGTAGTCGAGAGGTGCGAACGGGTCGTGGCCCTCGGCGTGCGAGAGGATCACGGGCAGTCCGGTCTCCTCGGCGGCGTCGAGAGCCGCCCGTGCGGCCTCGAAGCTCGGCGTGTTGAACGATGCGATCGCCATGTTGTTCTGCTCGGCGATGGCGCAGATGTCAGAAAGGTTGACGAGCATGTCTTCTCCTCGGTAGTCGTGGGTCTACTCGGCCGACGCGGCGGCGGCAGCGGCGGCCTCGGCGTCCTGCTCGTCGAGCGTGTGCTGACCGTAGCGATGGAACACGGCGACGGCCTCCGCCACCTCGGCGTCGGTCATCTCGGCCATGGGCAGACCTGTGGAGAGGGCCACGCTCACGGTCTTGGCTGCCTCCTCGAGATACACGCACGAGAAGAGCGCCTGGCGCATGTCGCGGCCGACGGCGATGACCCCGTGGTGCTTGAGGACGACCGCCAGCTGGTCGCCGATGGCCTCGACCGCCTGGACGCCCATGGAGAGCGAGCCGGGGTCGCCGTAGTCGGCGACTCGGCAGGGTCCCTCGACGGCGTTGGCCATCGTCGAGAGGTTGCAGGGTATCTCGTCCATGACGAGGCCGAGCCCCGTGGCATATGGCTGGTGCGTGTGGATGACGGCGTTGACCTTCGGCATCTTCCTGAGGATGTAGAGGAGCGCCTCCGTGTCGACCGAGGGCTTCCGCTCGCCCTCGACGACGTTGCCGTCCATGTCGACCACGAGCACGTCGTCGGCCACCATGTCGTCGTAGATCATGCCCGAGGGAGTGACGAGCACGAGCCCGTCCTCCATCCGCGCGCTCACGTTACCGCCCGACAGCGCGACGAGACCGTAGCGATCGAGCTTGAGCGCCGTGTCCAGAACCTGCTGCTTTTCCTTCTCGTACATGTGATGCCTCACTCCCCCGTATCTTCAGGACCCCCCACGGCAGCGTCCGTCTCGTGCCCGCGACGCCGCCGACGTCTCTTCTGCTTCTTCTCCGCTCGCTCTCGCTCCTGGACGGCTTTGATCTTGTCCGCGTTGTCGATGTACTCCTGGTTGACGTTGCGGGCGCGCGCCTTTATCGAGTCGGGATGCACCCGGTACTCGAGGTCGCACAGGTAGTCAAAGAGCTCGCGGCTGTCGTTGAACATCTTGGTGGGCACCCAGTAGCGTCCCCTCACGAGCGAGTGGTCGTTCACGCGCACGTAGGTCTTTCCGGAGCTCGGGAACGGCCGCACGAGAAAGGTCGTGAGCTCCGAGATGACGTAGGTGTCGCTTCGGCCGTAGCCCGAGAAGGTGATGGTGCCGGCGTCATCGTCGACGATGACCTTCTCGGGGTTCGACAGCGAGACGAACGTGTTCCACACCTGGTAGAAGCAGACGATGCCCACGACGACGGCGAGCTCCGTGCCCAGGCCGGCGCCCGTGACCGCCATCCAGACGCAGGCGGCGAGAAGCACCGCGCAGACCACGCCGACGGCCGTGACCTCGATGTGATAGAACGGCGGCTCGTACACGAAGGTCCTCTTCATTGCCCTCCTCGAAAAAGCTGGGGCCCGCACGGTTGGTGCCAGGCCCCAGTGCGTTGCGAATGACCGCGGAATAGCTGGTTGGTCGAGCTCTACGCCTCGGCGTTCTCGGCGGTGTGGAGGTCGGAGGCCTCCTTGAGGATGCGCTTGCGGTTCCACACTGCCAGGACGATGGCCAGGGCGGCGATGGCGATCATGCCGATGCCGTTGCCGATGGTGCCGACGCGGGTGATGAGCCAGGTCAGCGGGTTGGCGCCGTCGCAGATCGAGGAGATGGCGGTTGCGCTGCCCATGTCGAACTGGACGTTCTGCGCCGCGGTGGTGATGAGCGGGCTGAGGTCGGTCGCGATGTAGAGGCCGATGGTCAGGACGATGATGCCGATGATGATGCCGCGGAAGCCGTTGTTGTGAACGACCGGGGTGATGAGGACGAACATCCAGGGAATGACGGCGAGGTCAGCGAAGGGCAGGACCTTGTTGCCAGGCAGGATGACAGCCAGGAAGATGCAGAGCGGGACGAGCACGAACGAGATCGCCAGGGTGACGGGGTGGCCGACGCCGACGGCGGAGTCGAGGCCGATGTAGATCTTGCCGCGGTTGGCGAAGTGCTTCTCGACGAAGCCGGAGGCGGCATCGGAGATGGGGAGCAGACCCTCCATCAGCAGGGCTGCCATCTTGGGGATGAGGACCAGGACGGCGCCGAGGGAGACGGCGAGCTTCAGGACGTTGGTGACCGACGTGGCGACGTCGGCGGGGTCCCAGTAGGCGAGGCAGCCGATGACGAGGCCGATCACGGTGCCGACGAGCATGGGCTCGCCGAAGACGCCGAACTTCTTCTGGAGCGTCTCGGTGTTGACGTCGATGTCACGGAAGCCGGGAATCTTGTCGAAGATCCAGTTGAACAGCATGGCGATGGGCGCGTACGCGGTGGTGAAGCCGTGAGGCAGCGAGACGCCGGGCATGCTGAGCGACTCCTCGACCAGCGGGGCGGTGTAGTCGCCGAGGACCATGATGATGACCATGTTCAGGATGGCGGCGATGATGCCCCACATGAGGCTGTCGGTGACGATGGCGACGAGGGCGCCGGTGAAGGCGAAGTGCCAGTAGTCCCAGATGTCGACGTCAACGGTCTGGGTCGTGTTGGTGAGCAGCATGACGATGTTCACGGCGAGGCCCAGCGGGATGATGATCGTGCCGACGACCGAACCCATGGCGATGGCGGCGGCGGCAGGCCAGCCGACGTCGACGACGGTGAGGGAGAGGCCAAAGCGGTCGACCATCACCTGGACTGCGGGCGAGAGCGTGGTTCCGAGCAGGGAGTTGATGACGAGGTTCAGGCCGATGAAGCCGACGCCGACCGTGAGACCAGCGCGCAGCGACTTTCCGAAGCCGGCCCCGAAGCAGCAGCCGAGGATCGTGAGGACGATAGGCATCATGACCGAGACGCCTAGGCCAGAGATGAATGAGAAGAAGCCGAGAAAGGCATTCATTCCCTCTTCCTTTCTTTCGGGTACGTGTCAGGACTTGGGTGGTGCTTTTCGTGCATCCCGACGCTACATGCGGGCGCTCCGCGGTTTGCGCCCGCTATCACGCCGGGAAAGGTACCGGAGTGAGAGCTACTCCTCCTCCATGAGCTTGAGGATCTGCTCGTTGGGGACGTCGACGCCTCGGCCCATGAGGTAGGGCACGCCGTTGACGTAGGGGCAGTGGAGCTCGGTCGGTGCGATGGAGGTTGCGACGATGAAGTCGTAGTTGCGCGACTTCTCAGGAGCCGAGGCCAGGGGAACCTGCGTGATCTCGTACTTGCCCTTGTAGCCATGAGAGTCGAGAAGCTCCTCGACCTTCTTCCGGGCAATGGTGGAAGTCACGATTCCCGACCCACAGGAGAGCAGGATGTGCTTGATCTTTCCGGCCATGACATGCCTACCTTTCTCGCACGACCATTCGTGCGCCCAATTGGTGTGAGTACAGTCTACTCGCCAATCACGACGACGCGGACCTTGCGTGTGCGCTCGCGGGTGCGATCGTAATCAACGAAGAAAATACTCGCGAGCCCGTTCATCTGGAGGTCGCCATTCTCGACCTCGAGGGTCACGCTCCCTCCGATGAGCGTCGAGCGCAGGTGGGCATCGCCGTTCCAGAGCGCACGGCGGTCGCCGCCGGGAAGGTAGGACGCGACGTCGGGCCACGCCTCGACCTCCTCGAAGTGGCGCTCGCCGGGATAGTTGTAGGTGGTCCAGTCGTGCTGTTCCGGGAAGACCTTCTGGAGGCCGTTGTTGAGGTCGGTCTGGAGGAAGGTGTCGCCGTTGGGGTTGTGGTCGTGGTCGAACTCCTCGGTGAAGACCGCGCACGTGGTGTGCTGGGAGATGACCGCGACGATGCCCTCCTTGATGCCGCTCTCGCGGACGACGTCGCGCACCTGCGAGGTGACGTCGATGTAGGTGGGCTTGCCCTCGAGGGTCTCGACGACGATGCGTCCCTTGTAGACCGCCATGGCCTAGGCCTCCTTCGAGATGTCGGTGCGGACGCGGTCGAGCGCGGCGAACATCTCCTCGAGGGTCGCGAACGGGTCGGCGGCCGCGACGATGCCAGAGGTGCCGCCCGTGGCGTCACCGCCGTAGAGGATGGCGTCGTAGACGTCCTGGCCTGAGGAGATTCCCGCGGCCTGAAGGACCATCGTCTCTGGCGAGACGGACTTGACGGCCTCGGTGCTCGTGCGGATGTAGTCCTCCCCGGCGATCTTGCCGGTGCCGATGAGGCTCGTGAGCTCGCAGGTCATGATGTCGGGGTGCAGCTCGGCGATGGCGCGGGCCTCCTCGACCGAGTCGGCGCAGACGCAGGTGAGAATCCCGACCTCGCGGGCGCGCTCGATCGTCCTCGCGAGCTCGCTCACCGTCATGGGGTTCTCGGCATGGTTCAAGAAGGTGGCCTTGACGCCGGCGGCGGCGAGCGCCTCGGGCAGGACGTGGCCCATGCCCCTCCCCGGGCGCAGGCTCTCCATGAACTGGGCGCAGGGGATGAGGTGCGGGCAGTTCTGGATGACCCACGGGAGGTCGATGAGCTGGGCGGTGAACAGCGACTGGAAGTCGTACCTCTCGCAGAGCTCGTCGGTCTTGGCGGCGAGCTTGTGAAGCTCCTCGCCGTACAGGTACGACTTGGGGTTGACGACAAAGAACGGACGCCTGAGGACGATCTTCTCCATCTTGCCTTGCTCCCTTGTAGTTGTCTTGTGACTCGTATACAACCATGTGAAGTGATTGTGGACAAAGATACCACTTGTTCACTGATTGGTAGACAACTTTGTGGAGAGCTGGGGGAGCCAGCGGTATGTTATGAGGGCTGAACGGCGGTGCCCACCACTTCCTGACCCGCCTTGAGCCAGGTGAAGCTCCACTCGATGGGCGTCTCGTCATCCAGGCGAATCACCTGCTCAAGGAGGAGAACGGGGGACGACTCCTCGCAGCCGAGGTAGTCTCCGTGCTCCTTGCCGGCCACTCGGGCGACGTAGCGCATGTGCGACGACTTGATCTTCCTCCCCGAGCAGCGCTCGACGGCCTCGAAGGCCGCCTCCTTGGTGAAGTCGACGTCAAAGAGGCCGGGGCACTCGCGCAGGCTGTTCCAGCCCTCCTGGCACATGATGGGCTCCCCGTCGACGGTGCGGACGCGCCTGAGGTACATGACCTGGTCGCCGGGACGCAGCTCGAGCATCGAGACCACCTCGGGAGGGGCAGCCATGCGCTGCTTGACGAGGACGTGCGTCACGAAGTCCTTGCCCTGCTCGTGGAGCGACTCGGCGAACGAGATCGGCCGCTCCCCCGCAGGGTGCGAGATGCCGGCCTCGGCCACGAAGGTGCCGGATCCGCGAACCTGGGTGAGAAGCCCCTCGTCGACGAGCGACCTTATGGCCCGACGTACGGTGCCGCGGCTCAAGTCGAAGGTGTCCATGAGCTCATGCTCGGAGGGAATCCGCCGCCCGGGAGTCCACTCGCGGGAGTAGATCTTCTCGCGAAGGATGTCCGAGAGCTGCACATGCAGGGGAATCGACTCGGTGCGGGAAAACGAGCTGGTGGAGGGCTTGATGACGGTGCTCCGCGACACCGTGGGCAGCGTGCCGTAGATATCGATGAGATCGGGGCCTGAGAAGACGCCTGACATTGAGTTCACCTCGGGAGGTTGGGCTGACGGGACGCGTACAACGCACTCACATGTTGTACACCAGTTGTCCTGAACAACTGGTCCTTGTTTGGCGATTCATGGGGACCTCCCGCGAACGAACACGCGAGAGGTGCGAGGGCACGGAACGACACGTCCGACAGAAATGATATGTGCACCGGGCGCGCACGGAACAGCCCGCATTAAGCTCCATGATAGAATGTTTTAGCCAGCGAGTACCCGCACGGGCTCAGCCTCCGTTACGGACTGCCCGTATTCAAGACAGACGGGATTCTAAGATGCCCCAGGAGGCCCCAAGAAAAGCGACGCACGGCACGCCACAGCGGGAGCGTCATCTCTGCGTCCCCTCTCGCCATCGCATCGTGACGACGGTCATCACCAGTGCCGTCCTCGCCGTCTTCTTCGAGGTGGGCACCCTTTTCGGCGCACCCGTGGCGAGCCCCCTGGTCCTCTCGGATTGGCGTCCCAAGAGGATACTGGTGTTCTTCGTCCTCTCGGTCCTTCTCGTCACGTGGTTTACGAACATGGGGGTGGGACCCGCCCTCAGAAGATGGGCGAACGGGCTCAGGGAGGATGGTCACGCGGGGGCGAAGAGGCTCGCCCGCGGCATTCTTGTGCTGTGCGCCGCGACCGTCCTCGGCTGGCTTGCCTGCGCCCTTGTCGCCAGGCTCCTCGGTGCTTCGTGGGACTACCGGTACGGGATGGTCGCCTCGTGCCTCGCGTTCTGCGTCGCCGCGCTCGTCCTTCTGCGAGACACACTCGCGGGAAAGCTGGAATGGGGCTTCCTGGCCGTCTCGCTCGCGTTCGGGACCCTGCTCTGCGTGCTCATGCCAACGTACTCCGCCATCTCGTTCGACGGCTTCATCCACTTTGACGACAGCCTTGCGATGTCCTACGTGTGTGACGCCGAGTACACGGGCGCCGACGTCGTGATGTCTTCCGAGAACGCGGACCAGTGGGCGGACTTCACCAACTCGCAGAGCAAGACGCACCTCACTCTGGATGACTTCTCGTCCGGCGTCGTCTCGTCGATTGACCAGTTCCTCGTTGACTCCAACCAAGGGCAGGAGGTCATCGTCCTCGGCGGGACCGCCTGCCTTCATACCTGGACCTACCTTGGCGTCTCGATGGTCGGTCACATCCCCAACGCCGCGGGACTGTGGCTCGGGAGGCTGCTGCATCTCCCCAGCCTCGCCCAGTTCTTCCTCGGGCGCCTCGTGAGCGTCTTCTTCTACTGCCTCGTCTTCTTCTTTGCGATGCGACGCCTCAAGAGCGGCAAACTCATCCTCATGGCGATCGCGCTCATCCCGTCGACGCTCATACTCGCGGCCAACTACTCGTACGACCCGTGGTGCGTCTGCCTCATCGCGTACTCCTTCGCCCGCTTCATCGGCACCATCCAACGCGGTGCGACGTTCACCAGGGAAGACGTGCTCGCGATCGGCGCGAGCTTCGTCCTCGGGGCGTTCGTCAAGGCTATCTACTTCCCCCTCGCCCTCGTGTTCCTCCTCGCCCCGCGCGAGCTCGTCGGAGACAGGCGGGCGATCAGGCGCTACCGCCTGGGCGTTCTGGCGATCGTTGCGATTCTCGTCGCCTCGTTCGTGCTCCCCCTCTTTGTCGGAGGCTCCGGCGGCGGCGACATGCGAGGTGGTGAGGGGGTCAGCTCGTCCCAGCAGATCCTGTTCATCCTTCACGAACCGCTTGCGTATCTCGTCATTTTCGCCCGCTTCTGCGCGCACTTCTTCAGCCTCGACCACACGACGGGCATGCTCGGCTCTCTCAACTTCGCGCCCTATCTCTTTGACCGGCTCTCGCGTGGCACCGCGAGCCTCTCCGTCCTCGAGTTTGCCGTCATGTGCCTCTTCTCGCTGCTCGACCGGGACGCCGTCGACAGGCGCTACGCCGGCTGGAGATGGAAGGTCGTGACGCTTCTCTGCATCGTGGTCTCGTTCGGCCTCGTCGCCACCGCGCTGTACGTGTCCTACACGCCGGTCCGCCAGCCCGGCATCAACGGAGTGCAGGAGCGCTACGTCTTCCCCTACCTCGCGCCGCTCTGCCTCGTCTGCCTCAACCTGAACGTCGTAAACGACATGGACCGAAAGCGGTTCAATGCGACGGCGCTTGGAATCGAGGTCGCGCTGCTGATGCTCATGGTCGTCTTCGATTTCGTGCTGTTCATGTAGGCGGTATAGGATGTTGAAACGGTCGCGATTCGCATGAGGGCGGGAAACCCCTGCCCCCTCCCTGCCAGAACGGACGGGATTTGATGATGACCCAGGAAGTCCCACGCGATATGACGGGCGACGCGCCCCGACATGGGCGTCACTTCCGCGCCCCCTCGCGTCGCCATGTCATGGTGACGGTCGTCGCCAGCCTCGTCCTCGCGATCCTCCTCGAGGTGGGCACCCTCGTCGGCGCACCCGTGGCGAGCCCCCTGGTCCTCTCGGACTGGCGGCCGGGAAGGATGGTAGCGTTCTTCGTCATCTCGGTCCTTCTCGTCACGTGGCTCACGAGCACGAGGGTGAGAGGCGCCCTCGGTGAGTGGGTCGAAGGGCTCAGGGAGGACGGCTACGCGGGGGCGAAGAGGCTCGCCCGCGGCATTCTCGTGCTGTGCGCCGCGACCGTCCTCGGCTGGCTTGTCTGCGCCCTTGTCGCCAGGTTTCTCGGTGTCTCCTGGGACGACCGGTACGGGATGGTCGCCTCGTGCCTCGCGTTCTGCGTCGCGGCGCTCGTCCTCCTGCGCGACACGCTCGCGGGGAAGCCGGAATGGGGCTTCCTGGCCGTCTCGCTCGCGTTCGGAACCCTGCTCTGCGTGCTGATGCCCGCGTACTCAGCCATCTCGTTCGACGGCTTCATCCACTACGACAACAGCATCGCGATGTCCTACCTCTGCGACGCAGAGTACACGGGCGCCGACGTCGTGATGTCTACCGAGAACGCGAGCGAGTGGGCGATCTTCACCAACTCGCAGAGCAAGTCGCTCTACACGCTGGACGACCTCTCCACTGACACCTCCGCCCTCATCGGCCAGTTCCTGGTCGACTCAAACCAAGGACGAGCGGTCACCGTCGTGGAAGGAACCTCCTGCCTGCATTTTTCGTCGTACCTCAACTTTACGATGGTCGGCCACATCCCCAACGCCGTGGGGCTGTGGCTCGGGAGGCTGCTGGGCCTCTCCTGTCTCGGCCAGTTCTTCCTCGGGCGCCTCGCGAGCATCGTCTTCTACTGTCTCGTCTTCTTCTGTGCGATACGACGCCTCAAGAGCGGCAAGCTCATCCTCATGGCGCTTGCCCTCATCCCGTCAGTGCTCATACTCGCGGCCAACTACTCGTATGACCCGTGGTGCGTCTGCCTCATCGCGTACTCCTTCGCCCGCTTCATCGGGGTCATCCAGCGCGGCGCGACGTTCGCCCGCGAGGATACGCTCGCGGTCGGCGTATCCTTCGTCCTCGGGGCTCTCGTCAAGGCGATCTACTTCCCTCTCGCCCTCGTGTTCCTCCTCGCCCCGCGCGAGCTCGTCGGGGACAGGCGCGCTCTCAGGCGCTACCGCTTGGGCGTTCTGGCGATCGTCGCGATTCTCGCCGCCTCGTTCGTGATCCCCTTCCTCGTCGCGGGAACGGGCGGGAACGACACGCGAGGTGGCCAGGGAATCGACTCTGCCCAGCAGGTCATGTTCATCCTTCACGAACCGCTTTCGTACCTCTCGATCTTCGCGGGCTTCACTGCGCACTTCCTCAGCCTCGATAACACGGAAGGCATGCTCGGCTCGCTCAACTATGCGCCCTACCTCTTCGAGGAGCTCTTCAAAGGAACCGCGACCCTCTCGGTCCTCGAGATCGCCTTCATATTCGTCCTCTCGCTGCTTGACCGGGATGCCATCGACAGGCGCTACGCGGGCTGGAGATGGAAGGTCGTGACGCTTCTCAGCGTGGTGGTCTCGTTCGGCCTTATCGCCACCGCGCTGTACGTGTCCTTCACGCCGGTCCGCAACCCCACCATCGAGGGAGTTCAGCGGCGTTATCTCTTCCCGTTCCTCGCGCCGCTCTGCATCGTCTGCCTCAACCTGAGCTTCACCAACAACATGGACCGAAGGCGGTTCAACGCGACGGCCCTCGTATTCGAGGTCGCCTTGCTGATGCTCATGATCGTGTTTGATTTCGTGCTGTTCATGTAGGCGGCGAGCAGGACGGCGCTGGCAGGGCGGTTCTCGCTACGCGCGGGCCGAGAAGGCCTCGTCAAGGGCGCGGACGGAATCCGCCCACGACCATGATGACTCCACGCGATTCCTGAGGAGGGCCGACGCCTCTTTGCGCTCAGCACGTGGTGTGGACATGAGGTCGCGGAGGGCACGGACGACGCTGGTGACGCTGCGGTCGGGCAGCACGCAACCCAGGCGGCTGTCGCCCCCGAGCACCTCGTCCACGACGCCCGTCCTCGTGATGATGGGATAGGTTCCCCACGCGCCCGCCTCGAGCAGCGCCATGCAGAAGCCTTCGGAGCGAGTAGGCAGGCAGAACGCATCGGCCTGCGAGAGGAGCGCGGAGACGTCGCTCCTCTCGACATTCCCCAGGAGTCGCACGCAGGAGGGCAGGTCTCGCTCCAGGGAGGAGCGCAGGAAGCCCTCGCCCGCCAAGATGAAGCAGAACGACCCCGGGGACTCCTCCCAGAGTTGGCGAGCAGCATCCACGAGGATGTCGGCGCCCTTCTCGGGTGTGAGCCTCCCGACGAAGGCGATGAGGAGCGCACCCTCCGGCACGCCGAACTCGGCACGAAAGTCGCGGGCAGACGCGAGCGCACGGTATGCGGGCGCGTCGATGGAGTTGGGGATCACGAGGTCCGTCTCGATGCCAAAGGTACGGAGCCATCCCGCGCTCGCACGTGAGATGCCCGCGTAGGTGGGCGAGAAGCGCAGGCCCTTCTTGGTCGCGTGCTTCTCGTAGGCCCTCACCGCGACGTCGGCGACGGGGTTCCCGAGGGTGAGCCACGCGGAGCCGTGGTCGAGCACGACCGCGGGAGCGTCCGCCTCCGCCGCAAAGCGAAGACCCTCGAGGGAGTGTGAGTAGAAGCGCGCGTTGACAAGGACGCGATCGATATCAAGGTCAAGCAGCTCGGAGAAGAGCCGTCGGTATTCTGAGGTCCTCGTCGTCAGCGGCAGGCGACCGCCCATGAGGGACAGGCACGGGAGGCGGAACACGCCGACCCCGGAGGGCTCGACCTCGTGCTCCGGCGATGCGTCGAGGCGGCTCGTCACGACGGTGGCGCGCTGGCCCGTCGCGACGAGCTCCGTCGCGAGGTTCTCCGTGAACGTCTCCACGCCCCCGGCGTGCGGGCGGTACTGTGCGGAGAAGATGGCGTAGTGGTGGGTGGCCACGGCTACGCCCCCCGGAGGGGACGGGAGGCGGACGGGGCGCTGGCGCTCGTCGGCATGCCGCATGGTGTCGCCGACCGCGGCGCACGTGATCTCAAGGCCTCGTCCCCCTTCTCGGATGACCGGGTTAGCCTTTAAAGACTATCGCACTTGCTCGGGCCTACCTGAAGAGGGTACGCAAAACGTGATGAAATGTAAAACATGATGCGCAAAGCGTGACAATCGACGCGGAAAGAAGACGGCGGAGCCCAATGCGACTTGGGCTCCGCCGTGATGAATGCAGCCTGGGCTACGACTCGGTCCACCAGGACGGTTTGTTTGCGGGACAGTTGTAGAACATGTCCTCGGTGTAGAGGCCATCCGCCTTTACGAACTTCGGCCCGTAAGTGATGAAGCTGAGAGCAGCGCAGCCCTCGAACATATATCGCATGTCCGTTACGTTCGACGTGTCAAGCGGCGTCAGGTCGAGGGAGGTCAGACCGGAGCAGCCCCAGAACACGCCTGTCATGTCCGTGACACCCGACGTGTCGAGCGGCGTCAGGTCGAGGGAGGTCAGATTGGAGCAGTAGAAGAACATACACCACAGGCTCGTGACCTTCGACGTGTCGAGCGGCGTCAGGTCGAGGGAGGTCAGGCCGGAGCAGTCGCTAAACATTCCTCCCATATTCGTAACGCACGAGGTGTCGAGGGGCGTAAGGTCGAGAGACTTCAGGCCGGAGCAGATTGAGAACATGCCGAACATATTCGTGACATTCGACGTCTTCAACGGCGACAGATCGAGGGACGTCAGGCGAGAACAGGCTTCGAACATCGAGCTCATGTCCAAGACGCTCGAGGTGTCAAGCGGAGACAGGTCGAGGGACGCCAAGCCGGAGCAGTCGTAGAACATCCAGCCCATGTCCGTGACGTTCGACGTGTCGAGCGGCGACAGGTCGAGGGACGCCAAGCCGGAGCAGCCGTAGAACATATAGCCCATGTCCGTGACGACCGACGTGTCGAGGTCCCACATGCAGTCGATACCAACGAGCGAGTTCATCCCACCGAAAAATAGTCGGCAACTCGCTGGACGAACCCAATCCACTATCGCGGCACGCGTGACGTCGCCCCTCCCCAGCGCGGAGCAGGCGTCGGTGTCCCACCCACTCGTGTCGGACATGTCCACGCTGTCCCCCACCTTGGTGAGCGCCAGCTCCCTTCCGTCTATCGTGGCGGTCTGGAGCGTGCGCCCGTCCTTAGTGATAGCCAGGTACTCGGCGGTTGAGGGAGACGAATCCGTCACTCCAGGATCAGTAGTTGAGTAACGCGTGCCCCAGACTTTATCCGACGGGGAATCGCCCTTACTCGCTATCGTGAACGCCCTCGTAAGCGTTCCCTCGTAGCCGCCGACGCCGCTAATCGTGACGGTAGCCGTGCCCGGCTCGACGTTGCCCGAGTACGAGAGCGAGTAGTCCTTCCCCTCGGTCAGCTTCCGGCCTCCCACGGTGACGGTCAGACCCTCGGGCTCGACGGCGCTTCCCGTATAGCGGTACTCCGAGGAAATCCCGCCCACATCGGCATCGGAGATGTCCGCCCTAGTGATGGTGTACGGCAACCTCGATGTTCCCTTGTAGCTGCCAACGCCCTTCACGGTGAGCGTCGCCACGCCGGGCTCGGTGTTGTCCTTGCACGAGAGCTCGTAGTCGACGCCCTCGGTGAGCCGCGTCCCGCCCAGGGTGACCCCTATCCCCGCCGGCACCACGGGGCCATCCGAGTAGGGGTAGCTCTGCTGGAGTCCGGTCACCTGCGCGCCAGCTATGCTCAGCCTGTCCCAGGTGCACTTTTCGACGTAGTGCAAACCGCCCCCATTGGCGAGGTCATCCTCGTAGTGGAGGGCGAAGCGCATGCCTCCGCCCCCAGCTGCCGTCAGCAGGTCGGCCACGAAGTCTTTTGAGTACGTCAGCCCGAGGTCCCCCATCTTGCTGTGCGTCCCCGCGGAGATCTCTAGGTAGGGCTCTGCTTCGAAGTCGAAGCACTGGAGACCGGTCGGGCGGAGGTGGTAGTCAGGCTCGACCTTTAAGCCGGCACCGAACGCTGCGTCCACCACGGGCTCGTCGAGGATGTCGAGCGAGACGTCGATGTCCTCCCCCTTGCGGAACTCCCCCTTCGCCTCGATGCCATCGAACGACGAGGACGACCTGTGGGGGGTGCTCCACCTCCCGTCCTGGTACCTGACACCCGCGGCCAGCGTGCTCGAGAGCTGGACGGAGACGCTCCCCCTCACATCGAAGACTGCCCACAGTGAGAGCGCGACGTACATGCCCGGGACCTTCGTGGGCATCTTGATGACGCCAATACGCTTGCTGAGCTTCTCCTCCGTCGCCGCGACGTCGTCCTTCCCCCCGTCCGAAGAGAATGTGAGGTTCGATGTGGTCACCGAACTGATGCCCAGGTAGAGCGTCATGTCCTTCCCCATGCCCCGGACGCTGTACTCGACCGTGGGCTCGACGGAGAAGGAGATGCTGAAGTGGCCCCACTTGGCCTTCGCCGTGATTTTCCCGGCGCTCCACTCGTCCTGCGGCGAGAGGGCGTCGCCCGCCGACGAGGCCCCCTCCACGGTGACGCCGTCCGCGGGCACGAAGGAGGAGACGTCGGAGGTGACCCCCTCGGCGTCGATGGACTCCACGGCGTCTGAGACGTCGGGCGTCGTGCCCGTGAGCGTGACCGAGCCGCCGTCAGAGGAGACGGACGTCACCCGGAGGAGCCGGCCCGCCTCGCCGGCGGAGCCCGCGCCCGTGAGCGCGACTGTGGTCCCCGCGGCGACCCCGTCGGGCACCGCCCCT
>RCMY010001918.1_pt1 | contig 19165 bp, 17 predicted proteins | sample 2041341 | NCBI WGS metagenome assembly RCMY01 (sample SAMN09708234, study PRJNA481090) | Marine sediment metagenome, whole genome shotgun sequencing project. | reverse complement strand
CTTTTTCTGGGCGAACGGCTGGCGCCGCTGCAGTGGCTGGCCTGCGCTGTTGTGTTGGGCGCGGTTATTGCCGGTCAAAGAGCAGATTCTATTGAAAAGATATGAGTTTGGATGAATAATGAAAGGTCGAGCGGCAACTGAGGCATTAAGAGCGGCGCGCCGGCGGCAACACTGTAAAATCGGTTTATCCGGGTAACCTATGGCAAAACTATGCATCGCCCTGGTCGGCCTGCCGGGCATGGGCAAATCCACGGTGGCCTCCAAACTTTACGACGGTCTGGCCGAAGAGGGCATCAAGGTTGAGATTTTTAATAACGGGGATCTGCGGCGGGAGCGCCTGGGTCCGGCTTCGTCCGAGCCGGAATTTTACAATCCGAAAAACAAGGAGGCCCAAGCCCTACGCGATGACATCGCTAGAACCAACATGCGGGCCATGCGCGAATTTTTTGCCTCCGGCGGCAAAGTGGCTGTTTTTGACGCCACCAACGTCAGCCGAGTTCGCCGGGAGGAGTTGCAGGCGTTTTTCTCAGACATCCCGGTGCTGTTTGTGGGCTGCCAAAATGACGACCCCGAGCTTTTAGCGGCCAGCATCGCCCGCAAGGCCCGTTTGCCGGAATTTAACGGCCTCTCACCGCAGCAGGCCATGCGTTCTTTTACCGAGCGTATCGAATATTACCGGCGCATTTTTGTGCCTCTGGGCGCGGAGCCCCGTCATCTGGTGCTCGACACGCTGCACAATCGCATTCTCAAAGAAGCGGTCGACGGCTCGGCGCCTTATTACAACAGGGTCAGAGACATTCTGGTTTCCGACTGGGTGCGCGGGCTGTATCTGGCCCGGCACGGACAAAGCGAAGACAACATCCATGACCGCATCGGCGGCGACGCGCCGCTCACCTTGAGGGGACGCGAGCAGGCCAAAGCCATGGGCGAGCATTTTGCCGCCCGGCGCATTCCCTATATCTTCACCTCGGCTCTGCGCCGCACCATTGAAACCGCCGCGCCCGTGGCCGCCAGGCAGGAAGATTGCAGACACATTGTCATTCCGGAATTCAACGAAATTGACGCCGGGGAATGCGACGGCATGACCTATGAGGAAATAAGGCTGGCGCGGCCCCTGGAATATGCCTTGCGGGCCAAAGATAAATACGGTTTTATTTACCCCGGGGGCGAAGGCTATGTTACCCTTAAAGAACGGGTGGACAGGGGGCTGAAAAAGGCGCTGTTTTTAAGCGGCAATTTGCCCGACATCGTCATTGTCGGGCACCAGGCCGTTAACCGAATGATTTTATCGCACTTTTTGTATCGACGCATGGAAGACGTGCCCTACATTTATATTCCCCAGGACCAGTATTTTCGGGTGGTTTCCACCCAGCGGCGTAAAGTGTTTGAGTTGGTGCGTTTTACAGACAAAAACGGCAACGGCGAGGACGGTTAAGCGGGCGAACCTCAAGGAACGGGCTTGCCCCCGGGCCGGCTTTTTGGTAGCAAAGCTGCTGAAGCGTGTTTTTCAAGTTTCCATCCCAAGTAATATTTATAACATGAGGAACAGGTTATGCTTAAAAAAATGCTTATGGCCCTGGCCCTTACTGTGGCGCTGGCCGGAACCGCTCTGGCGGAAGGCGAAAAGTACGTGAACGGCATTGACGCTAACTTCCCCCCCTTCGCTTATGTGGATAAAGACGGCAAGCCCGACGGCTTTGACGTGAAGTCCATGGACTGGATCGCCAACAAAATGGGCTTTACCGTGGAGCATAAGCCCATGGATTGGGACACCATCATCCCCAGCCTGAACACCAACAAGATCGACATGGTCTGTTCGGGCATGAGCATTACCGAAGCCCGGGCCGAACAGGTCAACTTCTCCGACCCCTACTGGGTGATGAAGCCCGCGGTAAGCGTGCGCGCCGACAGCGACCTGACCATGGATCAGGTGCACAAGGGCAAAATCAAGTTCGGCATTCAGCGCGGCACTTCCGAGGCCGACTGGCTGGAAAGCAACAAGGACGCCAACGGCTGGAACATGGAAGTCGTGTATTACGACACCCAGCCCCTGGCCATTGAAGATCTGCTCAACGGCCGCATCGACGCCGTGGGCACCGACGAAGCCCCGGCCAAGGAAGCCATTGCCCACGGCAAGGAAATCAAGATTATCGGCACCTTCGCCGAAGTGACCAAGTACGGCGTGGCCGTGCGCAAGGCCGACACCAAGCTCTTGGAAGCCATCAATGAGGGTTACAAGCTGCTTATGGCCGACCCGTACTGGAAAGAGTTGCAGGACGAATACTTCAATAAACCGGCCGAGTAGCCTTAAAGCCTGTCTGTTTATGGCGACCGGAGGGCCGCGGCTCTTCGGTCGCTTTCACAATTTTACCTGCTGTTTTGATGCTGAGCGTTTTCAACCCGCCCCGGCGGGAAAGGCGCTGCAAAGGCCGCCATGTTGCAAACTCCTGACTGGTTGGAACAATTGCCCGAAACCCTTACGGGGTTGATGGGGTCTTTGGGCGTTACCCTCACAACCGTTTGGGATGCCCTGCCCTATTTGCTGGTGGGGGGGCTGGTGACCATGGCCACCGTGGCCGGCGCCATGGGCCTGGGCCTGATTATGGGCGTGCCCATGTCCTTGGCCCAAACCTACGGCCCGCGCTGGCTGCGCTTTTTGGCTTCCGTATACGTCTGGTTTTTCCGGGGCACGCCCATTCTGGTGCTGCTTTTTCTGGTGCACTTCGGGCTGTTCGGCGGGCTGCTGGGCATCGACCTGCCGGCCATTGTGGCGGCGGCCCTGGTCTTGGGCATGACTTCCACCGCTTACCAATCGCAAATTTTTCGGGGGGCCATTCAGTCTCTGCCGCAGGGGCAGTTTAAAGCCGCGCGTTCTTTAGGCATGAGCACCCGCCAGGCCCTGCAATCCATTATTCTGCCCCAGGCCCTGCGCATTTCCATTCCCGGCTGGTCCAATGAATACTCCATTATTCTTAAGGACTCGGCTCTGGCCTTTGCCCTGGGCGCGCCGGAAATTATGGCCCGCACCCACTTTGTGGCCACCCGCACCTACACTTACTTGCCTCTGTACATCACAGCCGGAGCTTTATACTTAATCATCACCATTATCGGGCTCAAAGCCTTGCGCTCCCTGGAGCGCAAAGTGCATATTCCCGGGTATATGTAGATTTTAAGCTAAAGGGATTGAGACCTTAAACCATGTTTAACACTACCGAGTCACCCGTCATCCGCGCCGACCGCATTTATAAACGTTTTGGCGAAAAAGAGATTTTGAGGGGCGTGTCCATGGCTGTGCACAAGGGCGACCTTAAAGTCATTATCGGCCCGTCCGGCGCGGGGAAAAGCACAATTTTGCAGGTGCTCAATCTTTTGGTGCCGCCCACGGCCGGTCAGATTTTTCTGGATGAGGAAGCCATTGATCCCGGCGACCGCAAAGCCCTTAACCGCCTGCGCCAGGAAGTGGGCATGATTTTTCAGGATTTCAATCTTTTTGACCACCTGGACGCTTTGAACAACGTGTCCATCGCCTTGCGCAAAGTTAAAGGCCTTTCGCGCCAGGAAGCCAAAGACAGGGCCATGGCCGAGCTTGAACGCGTGGGTCTGGCCGACCGCGCCCGTCTGTATCCGGCCGAACTGTCCGGCGGCCAGAAGCAGCGCGTGGCCATAGCCCGCACCCTGGCCATGGCGCCCAAAGTCATGCTTCTGGACGAGCCCACCTCGGCCCTGGACCCGGAACTGGTAGGCGAAGTGGTGGCCGTTATTCAGGATCTTTCGCGCAGCGGCATGACCATGGTTATGGCCACGCACCAGATGGACTTTGCCCGGGCTCTGGCCACGGAAATTTTATTTATGGAACGCGGTGAAATCGTGGAACAGGGACGTCCGGCGGATCTTTTGGCCCCCGGCTCAGGCAGCCGCACCCAGGATTTTTGCACGAGCATCCTTAACCTGGCCCTGGACGGGAACGAGGGGTAAGCCGCGCATGGGCGAGTGGGATTTTTTCGTCAGCTCTATTTTGCCCAACCTGAACAAGGGCCTGATCGTCAGCATCAAGCTGATCATCCCGTCCGGCATTCTCGGCTTTATCCTGGGCATTTTGGTGGGCACGGGGCGGGTGTTCGGCCGGCCCTGGCTGCGAAGGAGCCTTGACCGCTACACCGCGCTTTTGCGGGGGGTGCCTCTCCTCGTGCAGCTGTTCATCATCTATTTCGGCCTGCCCAGCGTGGGTATCCGGTTGGACGCCTATACCTCGGCCGTGCTCGGCTTCACCCTGTGCAGCTCGGCCTACCACTCCGAATACATCCGCGGCGCCTTATCCTCCATCCGGCAAGGGCAGATCAGGGCGGCCCACTCCCTGGGCATGACCACCCTGCAAAGCCTTGTTTACATCGTCATTCCCCAGGCCATGCGCCGCGCCCTGCCCGGCTGCGGCAATGAAATTATCTACCTCATCAAATACTCGTCCCTGGCCTATATCATCACCTGCATCGAACTTACCGGCGAAGCCAAAGTCATCGCCTCCCGCACCTTCCGCTATACCGAAGTGTTCATGGCCGTGGGCGTCTACTACCTGTTCCTGACCACTCTGACCACCTGGCTGCTGGCCAGGCTGGAAAAAAAACTGGCCATCCCCGGCTTCGGCAGCCGGTAATTTTTCGGGCGCGCCGGGGAGGGAAAATCACTAGGAGCTAAGCCCCTAATGGTTTTCCCTCCCCGGACCCCACCCTTTCCTTAACCCTGATTGTAAAGATATATCGCGTTAGGCTGCCATTTTGAGCTTCCAGATAAGCGGAGTGAGATGAAGCGCGGCCGGGGCTTAAGCACGATAGTTAAGCGAAGGCTACGGACGGGACCGCAGAACGACAGGAGTGGAGAATCAACCGGACGCAATTCTTAGGTCAGTTCTTAGTCCTTAGAGGCGCGTCCTCCCCCTGGCTTAATCGGAGCCAGTTTTTATTTGCCTGTCGAGTGTCCGGGTAGTCAGACAAGATTTAGCCTTGCCGGAGACAGAAAATCGGCCAGTCCCAGAAAGTGACCTTGTCCGGGGTCAGGCCCATGGCGGCATAGGCGGGTTTGAGCTCACCCTTGTGTCCCCAGAAAGAGCCTTGCCGGGCATGGGGAACGCATAGGGCGCTTGGAGGTTGTGGGGTATTGCGCAGTTGTTCTTTCAGCCAGTAAGAGAGGGCCAGGCCGCGCACCATGTCGCCCAGGGCCGGATGGACCGGACCGGCCAGGATATCCCGGTCAAAGCCGTCGCCCAGGGGCAGGCCCATTCTGATTACCCTGATGCGGGCCTTTTGAAATTTAAGCAGAGCTTCGGCTAAAAGCGGCACAACGCGCTCCAAAGCCCAGGGGCGATATTTGCCGGCGGCCCACATATCGGCCAGGGGCGTATCTTTAAGCACCAGGCAGGGATACAGGCGGGCAAGGTCCGGTCCGATTTTGAGGCAGGTTTCCACGTCGGCCTGAAACATGGCTTCATCCATGCCGGGCAGGCCGGGCAGGAGCTGCACGCCCAAAGTAAAGCCGTGCGCCCGCACCCGGCCGCAGGCCGCGCGGGCGGCGTCGCCCGTATAGTCGCGCCCGGATGCCGCCAGGGCGGCATCGTTAAAAGTCTGCACGCCCAGTTCAATGCCGGTGAGGCCCAGGGTTTTGATGCGGCGCAAGGTTTCATCCGGCACGGCGTCCGGCCGGGTGGAGCAGCGCACGGGCCCGATGACGCCGCGTTCCCGCCAGGGAATAAGGCTGCCGAGCAGGTCTTCCTGCCAGTCTTCCGGCAGCAGGGTGAAGGTGCCGCCGTAAAAGGCCAGTTCGGCCCGAACATGCCCGGCCGCTTCGGCTTCGGCCAGCACTGTCTTAAGGCCGCGCTTAATTTGGGCAAGGTGTGCGGCCGGGGGCTGCCGGGTTTGCAAAGTTTGCGCGCAGTATACGCAGAGGCCGGGACAACCGGCAAAGGGAATGAATACCGGCAGCACAGTATGGCGTGGGACCGGCAGTTCCGGAGGGATCAGGTATCTATCCATGTTAAAAAGGAGATCCACGCGTTCGGCAGATATGGCCGCATCACAGCATGGCGGCGTACCTGGCGGTGCGCCGGGCGCAATCGGCGTAGTGGCGGCGCATGGTTGTTTCCACAGTATAGGCGTCGTTGCTCTTTAAAGACTCGTAAACTTCCAGGTGACGTTCATAAAAGGCATCCACGCCAAAAGCCTCTTCGCCGTAAGGGAAAAAGAAAAAGTGCTCGAATTTGGCGTTGTGGATGCGGGCAAAATTAATAAGCAGCGGGTTGTCGGAAACTGAGATAATCAGATCGTGAAACTTGAAGTCCAGATCGCTCAATGCTTTTAAGTCGCGGCTGCTGTTTTGCACCGTCCGCATTTGGGCAAGCACTTCCTCCAAGATCGCGAAGTCATTCCTGGTGTAAAGCGGCAGCGCCGTCGCGGCCAGATAGCCCTCCAGGAGCCCGCAAACTTCATAGCTGGTGCTCAGGTCCTCGGCCGTGGGCTTGATGACCGAAGCTCCCTTATTGGGCTCAAACTGCAGCAGACCCTCCTGGCCAGCTCCACCAGCGCTTCGCGCACCGGCACGCGGGAAAGACCTGTGGCCGCCGCGATGTACGCTTCTTTAATTCTGTCGCCGGCTTTGATTTCCCCGGCCAAAATCATGTCTTTGATAAAATCGATAACCTGCTGGCGGCAGGTGGACTTACGCATATCTTTTCTCCTGCGGGTAGGAGCCGCATCCCGCTTTTTACCTTTGCCCTGCCTGTAGCACGGCTTGCCCGAAAAGGCATCTTTCTTCCGCGATGGGGAGTTGATGCACCAACTGACAGATAAATCACGTATAGACTATATATAGATCGAAATGAAAGTGGCATAAAGCATGGCGCATGTTGCTTTTGTATTGCAGAATAATGCATTGATGCATCTGTAGTGTAAGGAGGCGTCCTCGCAACTACGCCAACGGGATTGTATACAATCACAAATGCTTTGTATACTAAAAATAAGTGGAAATTAACTGAATTTTTGTCATTAATGTAAGCATGGATGTTTATAAAAATGAAAAACGCAAAATTCATTTTTATAAGCCGGTTTAACCCCCTCAACCCAAAGGAGCATGGGCAATGGCAAAAATAGTTAATTGCTGGAATGAATGGGATCCCCTGAAACGAGTTATCCTGGGCAGCCCGGTGGGCACCTGTAACCCCTACCCCAATATTTCCTGGGTCAACCGCCCGCCATCCTGCCCTAACTATTTTGGCCCCCTGCCGCAGGAGATGCAGGACATCGCCGTGGAGCAGATGAATGCTTTTCAAAAGGCCATGGAAAAGCGCGGCATTAAAGTGGACCGCCCCAAAGTTATCAACACTTTGCAGAAAACTTCCACCCCGGATTGGGAAATTGAGGTCATGCGCGGCTGCCAGCCGCCCCGCGACGTGTTTCTGCCCGTGGGCAACGTCATTTTGGAATCACCCATGGCCCTGCGCTCGCGCTGGTACGAATACATTCATTTCCGCGACATTCTGGAGGAATACTTCCGGGAGGACCCGGACTTTATGTGGATTTCCGCGCCCCGGCCGCGCCTGACCGACGCCACGTTCGAGCAGGGCTACTGGGAGTGCTACTACAACATCTGGAAAGAAGAGGATTTGCAGGAGCGCGCCCTGGCCCGGAAATGGCACCTCACCGAAAAAGAACCCCTGTTTGACGCGGCCGACGGCTTGCGTTTCGGCAAGGATATTTTTTGGCAGCCGTCCATGATGACCAATCGGGCCGGTTTTGACTGGATCAGCCGCTACCTGCGCTCCATGGGCCTGCGGGTGCATGAGGCCCGTTATCAGGTGGAAGGCGGCACGCCCTGGCACTTGGACGGCATTCTCATGCCCCTGCGGCCGGGTTTGTGCATTTATTGCCCTGATGACCCGGCGCTCATTCCCCAGACGGAAGAACTGTTCAGAATCAATGATTGGGAACTGGTTCCGGCCGCCCGGCCCGTGCATGACGTGCACATCACCATGGGCGCTTTAACCGAGCGGCACGGGCCAAGCTGGCTGTCGGCCAACACCCTGTCCCTGGATCCCAAGACCATTGCGGTGGAGAGCCGGGAAACCGGCTACATGGAGCAGCTCAACAAGTTGGGCTTTGAAGTGGTGCCCCTGCAATACGCGGAAACGTATGCCTTTGGCGGCTCCTTCCACTGCTCCACTGTGGACGTGTACCGGGAAGGCAAGTGCGAAGATTACTTCCCCAAACAGATTCCAGGCTACTAAGTCCTGTTTCGGCCAAGGCGGGCGGGTCGCAGCCTCCCGTCCGCCTGGTCCTGAGGCTGCAGTTTGCATGAGCCGGCGGCGCGCTGCGCACCGGAGCAAGAAAAGCGAGGTTAGCTTATGGAAAATGTGACCAGCGTCAATATGACTCTTCCCGCGAACAGCGCGGCCGACGCCAAGGCGGGCAGCAAGAAAATAGTCCTGCCCATGTATATGCTTATCTGTCTGGTGGTCAGTTCGGTCATCGGCGGGGGCATTTTCGCCCTGCCGCAAAATATGGCTTCCGTGTCCGGGGCCGGCGGCATCATGCTCGCCTGGCTGATTACCGGCGTGGGCATGACCTTTTTGGCGGTTACTTTCAACCAGCTCAGCATCCGGCGGCCGGACATTGATACCGGCATGTACGGTTATGTGCAGAGCTCATTTGGCGACTACATCGCCTTTTTCACCATCTGGGGCATGTGGAACCTGTACTGGATCGCCAATGCGGGCCTCATAGTGCTCTTTTTCAGCGCTCTGTCCGAGTTGCCGGGCATGGAAATGTTCAAGGAGGGACTTACCGGACCGGCCATTGCCGGGGAAGTGGTCCTCGCTTTTGTGCTGGCCGGCATCTTTGAAGCGGGCCTGAAACTGGCGGCCATCTTCAATGTGCTGATGACCATCGCCAAGCTGTTGCCCTTGTTCGTATTCGCCTTGTTCACCACCATTGTCTTCAAGCTGGAAACCTTCAGCATTGAATTCATGGGCACTTTTGAACTGGGCAGCACCATGGATCAGGTTAAAAATTGCATGTTGTATACGGCCTGGGTGTACGCGGGCATTGAAACCGCCACCACCTTCGGCTCGCGCGGCAAAACTCCCAGCGAGACCGGCAAGGCCACGGTTATCGCGTTCATAGCCATTACCGTCATCTATATTCTTACTTGTTTTTTGGCTCTGGGCGTGGTGCCGCGCAACGAGCTGGCGGCCATGCCCAACCCGTCCATGGCCGGCGTGCTTTCCGCCGCAGTGGGCCCTTGGGGCGGCATTTTCGTCAACATCGGCATGATGATTTCCGTGTTTGGCTGTCTGGTGGCCTGCACCATGACCATGTCCGAGTATCTTTATAATATCAGCCGGGGCGACCGGCCCACGGCCCCGCGCATTTTCGCCTGGCTGAACCCGCGCGGCGTGCCTTCCGTGTCTTTGTGGGTGAGCACCGTGCTCATCGCCGTGCTGCTCATCTACACCGGCAACACCGGCGCCGGATACAACGAGCTGATCCTTTTGTGCACCTCGCTGGGGCTCATTCCCTACTTCCTGACCTCCATTTCCGGCATGAAAAACGCCATGGAAAGCGGCCGTCAGGCGCGCGGCTGGCTGATCATCGCCACGGTGGCCATGGTTTATTCCATCTGGCTCATTTATGCCGGAGGCATGAAGTACGTGCTCTTATCGTCCATACCCTATGCCATCGGCATCGCCTGTTTTATGTATTCCCGCAAGGAGCAGGAGCGGCCGCTGCTGTCGGGCTGGAAGGAAATCTGCATCAGTGTGGTTATGGTGCTTATCGCCATTTTCGCCTGCTATGAGATATACAGCGGGCGATTGGCGCTGTAACCGAAATAAATGCGCCGGCCGCGCTGTGCTGTCGCGGCCGGCGTTTCTCCCGGGCTGCAAAATTCCCCAACCCAGGGGAAGCCCATCCCAATCCGCGAAGCAGAGTGAGCCCCTCTCTCTGCTTCGCTACTTTTAGCGTCAGGTGTTTGGGAGGTCGAAAAGCGGCCTGGTCGTCCAATTTTGCGTCCCCCGCGCACACACAATCAGGGTTAAGGAGGGGGCCTAAAAGGGCTCAGCTCCTTTTGCTTCCCTCTACCCGGCGCGTCAACCTGCCAGCGCGCTTAAATCGTAAGTATGCGTTTCGGTGATTTCGGCGCGAACCAATTGGCCGGGAGCCACGTTGGGGCCGCTGATGTAAGTGATGCCGTCCACTTCCGGGGCCTGGAACCAGGCCCGGCCGATGTGCAGGCCCGGCCATTCCGGGCTTGTTTTTTCCACCAAAATATCCAGATGGCGGCCAAGGTAGGCTTCCAGCAGCTCGGCGCTGATTTCAGCTTGCAAAGCCATGACTTGGTTGCGGCGTTCCCGGCGGATTTCTATTGGAATCTGGTCGGGCAGGGCGGCGGCCACAGTGCCTTCCTCGGCCTCATAGGCAAAAACGCCCAAATGCTGGAAGCGGCTTTCCTGCACAAAATCAAGCAGGTGCTCGAATTGGGAGTCAGTTTCGCCGGGGTAGCCGACAATGAGGCTGGTGCGCAAGGCGGCCGCAGGGAAGCATTCGCGGATGCGCTCAAGGATTAAGCCCGGATTTTGAGCAAAGGGGCGACCCATGCGCGACAGGACATCGGGGTGGGAGTGTTGAAGGGGCACATCAAAGTAGGGGAGAAACACCGGAGGCAGCTCTTGCAGGAAGGACAGAAAATCGCGAGTCAGCCCGGCCGGATACAAATACATGAGCCGCAAGCGGGCGAGGTCGGGCAGGCGGACAAGGCCCGCGAGCAGATTACGCAGGGCGGCGGAATCTCCCGCATCACGGCCGTAGCCGGCCACATCCTGACCCACCAGGATGATTTCGCGCGCGCCTTGTTCAATGAGCTTTTGCGCTTCGTTGATCAGCTCAGGCACGGGAAAACTGCGTAACGGCCCGCGAATGAGCGGAATGGTGCAAAAGGCGCAGGCGTGATTGCAGCCGTCGCTGATTTTCAAATAAGCATGACCGGGGCCGGTGGAAAGCAGCCGGCCCGGCGCGGCGGCAAAGCCCAGGCGTTCGCCGATGAGCGCAGGCCAGAGCGCAAGATCGGGCACATTGAGCCAAAGGTCAACTTCGGGAATTTCTTTGTCCAGCCCCTGCGGCAAATAGCGGCCCACCAGGCAGCCGGCCACGGCCAGCAGGGGGCGCTTCTTCTGCGGCAGAGCCTTGATGGCTTCGGCCGCATCCAGAATGACGCCGATGGATTCTTGCACCGCAGGCAGGATAAAGCCGCAGGTGTTGATGAACACCAGGTCGGCCTGGGCAATGTCCGGCGCATGCTCAATTTTGCCCAGGGAGCCTAAAAGATGCTCGCTGTCCACCAGGTTTTTGGGGCAGCCGAGGCTTATGGAATAAACACGTAACATGGGTGGGATCTTCGATAAGTTTACGTAAAGCTACCTGGCGATGGCCGCCAGAAAAACCAAGGGTTCCGGGCCGGGGTTGATGATGCCGTGGCTTTGCCCGCGCCTGGTCAGGGTCATGTCGCCGGCTGACAACCGATGCACCGTGCCGTGCTCGTCAGTGTAATCGGCCCGGCCGGACAGGATCACGTAAATTTCTTCATTGCTGTCATGGGTATGCACGCCCAAAGAGTGCCCCGGGGCCAGGGTCATTTCCGCGACCATGGCAAAGTTTTCGCCGTCTTTGGCCGCGTCCGGGCCAAGGCAGTATTTGGCGGCCAATTCGCCCTCGCCGCCCCAAACCTTGGGCCGGGAAACCGCGTTGCGCGCTGCTGCTTTAGTGATCATCATATTCTCCTTAACGGGTGGCTGCTGCCGATTGTAAAACAACAATTTGACAGAGGCGGCAAGGCGCGTCAAGATACTCCACGATTATTCGGGATAAATGATAATTCATAGTCGAAGCAACGAGGATTTATGCAAGCTGAACAAGCCATTGTGCTGGCCACGCGTAACCAGGGAAAAGCGGCTGAGCTGCGCGAGCTTTTGGCCGGGTTTGGGGAGACTGTTTTGGATATGTCCGCTTTTCCCGGCGTGCCTGATGTGGAGGAGAACGAATCCACCCTGGAAGGCAACGCCCGGCGCAAGGCGCGGCTTATCTGCGCGGCCACCGGGCGTATTGCCGTGGCCGACGATTCCGGCCTGGAAGTGGATTATCTGCGCGGCGAACCGGGAGTATATTCCGCCCGCTACAGCGGCGGACCGGGCATGCCGGCCACGGATGCGGGCAATATGGCCAAGGTGCTGCACAAGCTTAAAGGCGTGCCCCACGCGCAGCGGACCTGCCGGTTTCACACTGTGCTGGCCGTGTGCGCGCCCGGCGGGCAGCAGGCCACTTTTCACGGCGTGTGGGAAGGCTATATCGCTGAAGAGCCCAAGGGCGAGCAGGGCTTCGGCTATGACCCCATTTTCTTTGACCCGGAACTGGGCCGTCACGCAGCGGAACTTTCCCGCGAGGAAAAAAATCAAGTCAGCCACCGGGGCAAGGCTTTGCGCGCCTTACTTTTAGCCTGGCCGGAATTTAAGGCCGGTTTGGGCTAGGATTGTGTTGCAAATTTTTATCCGCAGGGAGGCATAAGCCATGGGCATCAGGTCGCAATTGCCGGATGGGCGTGAGCCGCTTTTTCTTATGGACGGCACGGCGTTTTTATATCGCTGCTTCTACGCCAACCCGGGCATGAAGCGGGCGGATGGTTTTCCCACAGGCGCTATTTTCGCCCTGGGGCGTATTCTTTTGCGTATTTTAAAGCAAGAGCGCCCGCAAAGCCTGGTGTTCGCCCTGGACGGCAAAGGGCCCACCTTCCGGCACGAGATGTATGCGCCCTACAAAGCCCAGCGCACAGCCACGCCGGAGCCGCTTATTCAGCAGATTGCGCCCGTGACCGAATTGGTGCGGGCCTTGGGCATCCCTCTGGTGGTTTCTGACGGCTGTGAGGCGGACGACTGCATAGCGGGTCTCGCCTATCGCTTTAAGGACAGTCGTCCGGTGGTGATTATCGGCTCGGATAAAGATTTTAAGCAATGCCTCGCGCCCGGCGTGATTTTGTGGGACCCGGCGGGCAAAGGGGAGAAAGTGACCACTCTGGAGTCCTTTCAAACGGAAACCGGGCTGACACCCGCGCAATGGCCGGATTTTCAGGCCGTGATCGGCGACTCCAGCGACAACATTCCCGGCGTGCCGGGCGTGGGTCCCAAAACGGCGGAAAAGATTTTTGCGGACTTTCCCACCCTGGAAGCCATCCGCGACGGGTTGAACGATTTGCCGGAAAAAGTGCGCGCCAAATTCAGCGAGCACATGGAAGACATTTTTTTATTCCGGCGTTTGACCACCTTGGATACCGGCGCCTGTTCCGGCCTGGAAGCGGCGGACATCGCCGTGCGGCCTCCCCGGGTGGAAGCGGTGAACGCCATTTTGCGCGAGTACGATTTACGCTCCTTGCTGCGGGAATTTACGGACTTCAGCGGTGCGGGCGCAGCAAAGCCTGAACCCGCTAACGCCAAAACTGCAGAGAACTCGGCCCAGTCCGCGGATTTGCCGCTGTTGAACATTTCCTCGGCCGCGCCGACAGTAGGCGGGGCGGTCGCGCCCGAGACCGCCGCAAACACGCCCGCCTCGGGCGGCCCCGTCCGGCAAGGCAGCCTTCTGGATTTGGGCAAACCTGCTTTGTTTGCGGACGGCGCCGGGCTGCAAGAATGTACGGTGAATGATCTGCCCGGTTGCGGCGGTGCGGCGGTGGCCGTTTTGCCCGAGGACGGCGGCTGGCTGGTGGCAGTGAAAGACCATGAATATCGGGTGAACGCGGGGCAAGACCCGGTTGCCGCCGCCGCTGCTTTGGCCGGGTACTGCCGCGCCGCCGCGCGAGTGGTTACCCCTGACGTAAAGGCGCTGCTGAGTGATGAGCGCAATGCGCCCACCGCCTGGAACGAGCTGCCGCTTCGCTTATGGTTTGATTTGGGTCTGGCCGCCTACTTGCTGAATCCTGAGGAACGCGATTATTCATGGGAAAAGCTGGCCCGGCAGGCTTATGTCGAACTCGGCCTCGCGCGGGAAGGCGCTCCGTCGCAGGGCGGCGCCGGCTCCGAAGCGTACCCCGATACGGCGGGACTTGGCCCCGGCCTTTTGGCCTTGGCTCTGGCTGAAATGCAAAACGACCGGTTGCGCGGCGCAGGCCTGGACACATTGATGTATGATCTGGAAATTCCGCTGATTCCTGTGCTGGCAAGCATGGAACGCCACGGCCTGCTTTTGGATTTGCAGGCGTTTAACGCGTTTTTGCAGGAAGTGGAGCGCGATTTGGCGGCCTTGACCGCAAAAATTTACGACCTGGGCGGCGGCGAGTTCAATATCCGCTCCGCCCAGCAGCTTGGCGAAATTTTATTCAACCGCCTGGGCTTGCCCAAAGCCGGCAAAACCAAGGGCGGCGCGCTGTCCACTTCACAGGAGGCTTTGGAAAAATTGGCCGGGCGGCATGAGATCGTGGACACCATTTTGGATTTTCGCAAACTGGAAAAACTGCGTTCCACATATCTGGCGCCTTTCCCCAAACTGGTGGACCCAGGCGGACGCATCCACACCTCTTTTAATCAGATGGCCACGGCCACCGGGCGGCTTTCGTCCAGCCGGCCAAATTTGCAGAATATCCCGGTGCGCGGCGAGGAGGGGCGACGCATGCGCGCCTGTTTTACGGCCGGGGAAGGCAAGGCCCTGGTTTCAGCCGACTATTCCCAGATTGAGTTGCGCGTGTTGGCGCATTTGTCAAAAGACCCCACGCTGCTGGCCGCCTTTCGGGCCGGAGAGGATATTCACACCCGCACCGCCGGCCTGCTTTACGATAAATCGCCGCAGGAAATTACGCCTGAAGAACGGCGTAACGCCAAGACCATAAATTTCGGCCTTATTTACGGCATGGGCGCGCAAAAGCTGGGCCGCGAACTGCGTATTTCGCTCAAGGAGGCGCAGGATTTCATGGCCCGCTATTTTGAAAAATTCGAAGCCCTGGCCGCTTTTTATGAGGGCGTGGCCGCCGCAGCCCGCGAGCAGGGCTACGTGACCACTATGAGCGGTCGGCGCAGGCTTATCCCCGATATTGCCTCGGGCAATGCCCAACTGGCTTCCCAGGCGCGGCGGCAGGCCATTAACACTGTGGTGCAAGGCAGCGCGGCGGACATTATTAAGCTGGCTATGCTCAAGGCTTATGCTTCGGAAGAACTGAAAGACCTGCAGGCTGATTTGATTTTACAGATTCATGACGAACTGGTGCTGGAAGCGCCGCTGGCCACCGCCAAACAGGCCGGTTTGTGCCTGGCGGCCCTTATGGCTGAAGCCACTCCCGGCGGCGAGCCGCTGCTGACGCCCCTGACAGTGGATTGGGGCGTGGGCCGCAATTGGGGCGAAGCGCATTAATTTTACAATTTTTAATAAAATCACTAGTAATTTCAGGTCGTTTTTGTTAGTGAAAATATTGTCGCCGCCGCTAGGTGGTTTGACTTAATTTTTTGCCGTTTTTGTCGAATTTTGTCGAATAAGTTGGAATGCCCATGAAAAGCCTGACCTTAAAGAAGAATGAAGACCGCCGTATCCGGGCCGGCCATTTATGGGTGTTCAGCAATGAGATCGATACAGGCCGCACCCCCCTAAAAGCTTTTACGGCAGGAGAGCCGGCCGCGCTTGTGGATTCGACCGGGCGCTCCTTGGGCACCGTGTATGTCAACCCCAATTCTCTGATTGCCGCGCGCCTGGTCAGCCGCAAAGCGGAAAATCCCCTGAACGCGGAGCTCATTGCCGAAAGATTGCGCTTAGCCCTCGCCTGGCGCGAGAAAATATATGACAAGCCTTACTATCGGTTGATCCATGCTGAGGGTGACGGTTTGCCCGGTCTTATCCTTGACCGCTATGACGACGTGTTTGTGGCTCAGGTGGGCACCGCGGGCATGGAGGCCCGGAAAAGCGCATTGGCGGACGCGATTCTTGAACTGTTCAACCCCGCGGTGTTGCTGTTTCGCAATGATCTGGCCGGGCGTGAACTGGAAGGTTTGCCGGTTGCTCCTGCCGGTGCTGCTGTGGAAGTGGCCATAGGACCGGCGGCTGAACATTTGCCCGCTGAAATTGAGGTGCTGGAGCAGCAATTGGTTTTTGCCGCGTCGCTTTGCCTAGGCCAGAAAACCGGCTGGTTTTATGACCAGCGCGACAGCCGAGCCCGGGCCGCGACCCTGGCCGCGGCTTGCGGCAAGGGCATCAGCGTGCTGGATGTGTTTTCCTACGTGGGGGGCTTTGGCTGCGCCGCGGCCGCGGCTGCGGAAGCTGCTCAGGTGACTTTTTTAGATGCCTCCGAAGGGGCCCTGCGCCTCGCGGAGCAAAACGCACGACGTAATTTGCCGCTAGCCGACGTGCGGGTTATGGCCGGTGATGCGGCAAATCTTTTGGCGGACTTGCGCGAGGCCGGACAAAAGTTTGATTTGGTCAGCCTGGACCCGCCCGCATTTATCAAGCGCAAGAAAGATGAAACCGCCGGCCTTGGCGCTTACCAGCGCTGCAACGAACTGGCTTTGGATCTGGTGGCCGAGGGAGGCCTCCTGGTCACGAGTTCCTGTTCACAGCACCTCGGCCTGGAGGCTTTTCGGCAGGTCTTGGCCAGAGCCGCGGCCAGGCGCCGCAAAACGGTTCAGATTGTGGGCGTGGGCAGGCAGGGCGCGGACCACCCCGTGCCCCCGGCTATGCCTGAACTTGAGTATTTAAAAACTTTTTTTCTGCGTATAAATAGAACGTAATTTTACAGCATTGCTCGCAGGTCTTGGAATACCGGGCAAAATCCGGGGACGATTGTAATAATATGTAAGCTTTATTGATAAAACATTGCTAATAATATTTACAACGATTATATTCAGTCACATGAATAATTTAATATACGGCTCAGTTGCTACAAATAATTTTAATCGCGGCGAAATTATATCCCGACCGTGAAAAAATTGAAATATTTCGATCCCCGAAATCAATTCACGCTAAGTATTTTTGGGGAAAGGCCAATAGGAACGGCGTCAGCGTAAAGCGGATGCCGCGGTTTAGTTTCAGGCGCAAGGGCCGAAAGCCTTTGCCCCGGATTTTTAACCTGCCGGGAGAGTGGGGTGCTCTTGAGGTAATTGGGAGGTAAAATGGGTAGTTATGGATAAAGAGAGAAAAAAGGCAGTAAATGAAGTCGGCACTGAGGTTGAAGTGGAAAATGAAAGCAAACAACCTATGCCTGTGGTGACTTTTTCCGCTTTTGTGCTTTCCATTGCGTCTTCCGCACTGGTGCATTTGGGGGAAGTGCCGGACCCCGAGTCCGGAGAAATCGGACGGAGCTTAGAGGTTGCTAAGCATAATATTGACATACTAAGCATGCTTAAAGACAAAACCGCCGGAAATCTTGATGCCGATGAAATGCGGCTTATTGACAGCGTGCTCTACGAACTGCGTTTAAAGTACGTTATGGCGGATAAGTAGTCTCTCCGCCATACTAAGGAGTTATTTATGAAGAGAGTTAAAGTAGGTCTGGTCGGCATAACCGGGTATACCGGCATGGAGCTGTTAAGACTTCTGAGCCTGCACCCGCAGCTTATTGTGACCAGAGTCACTTCACGCAGCGAAGCTGATAAAAAAGTTGCGGATATACATCCCTTTTTGCTGAATACGCCCTTGGGCGATCTGGTTATTTCCAAGCCGGACACCAAAGATCTGGCCGGAGCTTGTGAACTGGTCTTTTTGGCGGTGCCGCACGGCACGGCCATGGTCATGGCTGCGGAGCTTATTGCCGCCGGCCTCAAAGTGGTTGACCTTTCCGCTGACTTTAGAATCAAGGATGTGGGGGTTTATGAGCAGTGGTACGGCGTAAACCATGCCGCCCCCGACCTTTTGGAGGAGGCTGTGTACGGCCTGCCGGAAGTTTACGGGCGCCTGATTAAAAAGGCCCGCCTGGTGGCCAACCCCGGCTGTTACCCCACCTCCGCCATTCTCGGCTTGTATCCGGCCCTGAAAAATCGTCTGATTAAGCCGCATGGCCTGATCATTGACTCTAAATCGGGCACCACCGGGGCGGGGCGCGGCGCTAAAGTCGGCTCTCTGTTCTGCGAGGTTACGGATAACTTTAAAGCCTATAACCTGGGCAAGCACCGACATACGCCGGAAATTGAACAGGAACTGTCCAATTTCTCCAGCAAGAAGGAGCTGAAAGTTTCGTTCAGCCCTCACCTTCTGCCCATCAATCGAGGCATTTTGAGCACCATGTACGCCACGCTGCGGGACGGCATTTCCATTGAGCGGGTTTTCAGCGTGTATGAAACCGCTTATGAGCGCTTCCCCTGGCTGCGCCTGATGCCCAAGGGCGAATTGCCCGATGTGCGCAATGTGCGGGGCACTATGTTCTGCGACGTGGGGCTGGTGGTGGATCAGCGCACGGGTCGGCTCATTGTGGTTGCGGCCATTGACAACTTGTGCCGGGGCGCTTCCGGGCAGGCCGTCGCCAATGCCAACCTGATGTGCGGGCTGCGCATGGATGTGGGCATAGCTATGCCGCCGCTGGTTCCCTAGAGTTTTATTTATCTGTATAAAAAAACCCGCCTTCAAGGCGGGTTTTTTTATCCTTATGCATTTTCGCTTTGAGGTTGCCGCTTAACGACCGGCAAAGCCGCCATAAGGCAATCTCGCTGGCGTTGCTGCATTTCGCTTTGCAGCGTCAGAGCATTTTTTTGATATCTGATCAATGTTGAAATACTCTAAAATTAACCGAAAAGTCACTCGGCCGGCACGTTCAGGCCTTCAGTGATGGCCGAGCGCAGGGTCGCGCTTTCTTTGCAATTGATAATGCGCAAGGCATTTTGGCCGGACAGGTTGACTGTGCGCGGCGGAACCGGCCAGCCGCGCGGATCGGTAAGCAGAGAAACCACCGGGCGCAAAGGATTTTCAGGGTTGGCCTGAATGACCACCCCGCTCTGGCCGGTGTTCAATTCCACGGCGCTGCCCAAGGGGTATACGCCCACCCCCTGAATGAACCGCTCCACAAAGGAAGGGTCGAAATCCTGGCCGCGCATGCCGTAAATAACGGACAAAGCCTTGTGCGGGGCCAGGGCTTTTCTGTGCGGCCGGTCGCTGGTCAGGGCGTCGTACACGTCGGC
>RCMY010001916.1_pt1 | contig 19166 bp, 17 predicted proteins | sample 2041341 | NCBI WGS metagenome assembly RCMY01 (sample SAMN09708234, study PRJNA481090) | Marine sediment metagenome, whole genome shotgun sequencing project. | reverse complement strand
CAGAGTGCGACAGTGGCGAACGTCCTTCCTGACCTGGTTTCTGAGCTGGTTCCTCACGCGGTCGCCGGGACCTTGTTTCGGCTTCGGTGAGTAATACTGGTTGCGGCTAATCTGCGTGGGTCACGCGACCGCCGTATCTGACCGAGACCTGGGAGATCTGACCGATGTTGCAGAGCGAGGCGCAAGCCGACAAGAGACTCTCGGGTCGGGTCGCCCTGATCACGGGTGGCTCGTCGGGCATCGGATTGGCCATTGGCCACCGACTCGCCTCCGAGGGTGCGACCGTTGCGCTCGTCGGCAGCTCGAGCCTCGAGAAGGTGTCGGCCGCAGCGAGCGGGGTGACGAGCTCTTTCGGGCAGGCGCATCCATTCACTGCCGATTTGCGCGCTCCCGAGGACATCGATCGCCTCGTGCTCGATGTGACAGCCACCCTTGGCGATATAAACATTCTGGTCAACGCGGCAGGTGTGTGGTTCCCGACGCCCCTCGCCGAGGTGGACGACGCACAGATCGACGAAATGGTTGCGGTGAACCTCGCTGCGCCCATACGGATGGTCGCGGCGATCGCTCCCTCGATGATGGCGCGTCGCTCCGGAAAAATAGTCAACATCGCATCGATTGCTGCGTTGCTGCCAACGGCTGGGTACAGCCTCTACGCAACGACCAAGGCGGGTCTGATCGCTTTCACCAAGTCCGCATCGATCGAGCTCGCCGCGTACGACGTGGCGATGAATGGAATTGCGCCGGGCAACACCGCGACGCCGATGAACGAAGCTGTGCGTCTCGATCCCGAGCTCGCCGGTCGACGCGAGTGGATTCGCCAGATCACACCCAGCAACCGCCTGTTCACCCCCGCCGAGGAGATCGCCGAGGCTGCGCTGTTTCTGATCGACGGCCGCGTGCAGGGAATGTATGGCACGGTCATCGAGATCGATGAGGGACGGACCGCCGGCCTCCCGACGTGGTGAGATCTCGACCGTCGTTGAACCATCCGGTCATGGATTCTGCCCATCGGGGTCGTCCGTCAAAATTTCCGCCAATGCTGCACTGAGCTGTTCGGGGTCGAACTGAAATCCGTCGAACAGCACCCGACGGTCGGGACCGATCACAATCGTCCACGGTGTCCCGCCGGTGCGATAGTCGGCCATGATCGTCGGGGGATACCCCGAGTCGTGACCGAGCGGAATGTCGGTCAGCCCGTGCCGGGCAACCGATTCCCGGGCCTTCTCGGCGGTGTTCTCTTCGTGTCCTTCGAACACCGTTTGCACCGCGATGAACTGCACGTCGCTCGAAATCCCTCGGGCTTCGAGATCGTTCTTCAAGGCCACGATGGCAGGGAACCCATGGCTGTGACATCCCGGGCACCACGACTGGAAGTTGTAGAGCACGATCAGCGGTGCGGTGATGTCGGCGATCTTCAACGCCCCATCTGTGTTTTCGAGCCACTCGGTGACCCGTAGCTCGGGTGCCTGTTTTCCCAGGATTCCGTAATCGTGCATGATGTCCTCCACAGTATCGACGTGTCCCCAACGGAACCCGTTGACGCAGCGGATCGGTGTCAAACGACATCGGTCTTGGCGGTTGGGTTGGCGAGCGGACCTTGGTTGCGCGCCACTCAGAACTAGCCATGTTAATTCGCGCCTTCGTTCGTCCGATACGAACCAGACGGAACCGGGGCTTTGTCCCGCGTGTGCTGGAGAACGACCTCCGGCGACGGACGATGGAGTCTTGTGATGAAGAGGAACCGAACGATTCTTGCCATGCTGGCAGTGGTCATACTGGGGGCCTGCGGCGGTGCCGATTCTGACTCTGCCACCGAAGTCGTCCCGCCGACAGATGCGCCGAGCGCGGTGGCCGAGGATGACACCCCTGCCTCCGACGAGTCCGATGACGAACCAGGGCTTACCGCGGCAGAGATCGACGATGACACCATCGCAGTTCTCGGTTCGTACGACATCAAGGGCGATCAACTCGAAGACGGCATCGACGGGCCTCCAACCGATGAAGCGATTGCCACATTCGCGATCTACACCGACTTGATTCCCGCCGAGTACCGACAAGGGGTTGTCGCGTTCGTCGCGATCGATCAGGACGAGAGTGGTGGCACCGATGGGGCTCTGCAAGACGTCATGGGCCCAGATGGCGAACCGACGGGCGACCGGTACATCGCGCTCGATGTAACCGGGGAAAGCGTCGAATTGGAACGAACGATCGTGCACGAGACCGGCCACCTGATGTTTGGTGAGCCCGGTGGTGCACCGACCAGCTACTTCATCGACTTCAATGCCCAATTCCCTCCCGGGGCCGAATACAACGCAGACGAGTTCGTCACGGAGTACGCGGCCAGCATCGATGACGGTGGCGAGGACATCGCTGAGTCATGGGCGATGTTCGTCTTTGGAGACACTGACCTTGCGGGCGACGCTGACGATGACGGTGAACTCGATTTCGTGCCGGAAGGAACCATCGCCGCCGACAAGGTGGCGTTCTTCGAGGACTATCCCGAGCTGGTGCAGCTGAAGGAAGACATTTTGAACTGAGTTTCAGCGTGAACTGAGTTTCAGCGTGAACTGAGTTTCAGCAGGCGAGCTGCTCGGGCTCACACCGTGTCGGGGTGGATGCCGTCGAGGTAGAACCACCGACCGGACTCTCGTACGAACTGACTGAGCTCGTGAAGCTCCAGATGGGCGTCGCCCCGGCGGAACCTTGCTCGGAATTCGACCGAACCCGACGAGTCGAGCGCACCACCAGCGATCGTCTTGACGACGGTGAGCCCATGCCACTCGACCTCCCCAGAGAAATCGAGTTTCTCGGGTCGTGTTGAGGAATGCCACGTGGCGAGCAGGTACGGAGCGTTTTTCGTCAGGTATGCCACGTACCGGGAACGCATCGTTTCCTCGGCCGTCGTGCCAAGCCCAGCAACGCCTGCGTCGTGCAGTGGCTTGCAGCAACGAACGAACGCCACGCCGTTTCCACAGGGGCACGAATCGTGGTCGCCGATGGTCGTCATCGAGATCTGAGGCTAGCTGCTCGCTGGTACCGTCAAAGGCACGATGACCACGTCCGAAACCCAGGAACAAATTCTCGACGCCGTCCAGTCGGTCATCGTTCGCGACGGTGTTCGAGGCGCCAGCATGCGCCAGGTCGCACAAGAAGCCGAGGTTTCACTTGGACTTCTCAGCTACCACTTCGAAGGCAAGGATTCGCTCATCTTGGCTGCATTCGAGCGGGCGACGACGACCTTGCTCGAAGCGAGCGTCGATGCAGCAGCGGCGACAGACGACGCTGACGAGAAGGTCACGGCGTTCATCCGCGGCTCGTTCGGCGACACGTTCCTCAACGGCGACTATCTTCGGGTGCGCGTCTCGCTGTGGGCGGTCTCACTCACCGACGCCGAACTGGCCAAGATCGATGCCCGGTACTACGACGATTACGCTTCTGCGTTGCGCGAACTGATCGCAATCGCCCGACCGGGGCTCACGACGCCGGAGCTGGCAGCTCGAACCTATGAGATCATCGCGTTGTCGAACGGGCTCTGGCTCGACTGGGCCCGCTTTCAGAAAAATGATCACCTCGAGCGCGGGCTGGCTCGCTGCGAAGACATCGCTTTAGCGCCGGACTGAGCTGAGTCAATCTCATTCATCCCAGGGAGTCTCAATTATCCCAAGGAGTCTCGGTCTCGGTGGGGCGTGGTGCAGGCGGTTGCCGATGGTTGTGGGTTGGTGCGAGCGGCGTCGGTGGCTCCGTCGGCGGTCGTGCGGGCGTGGCTGGCTGCATCGCTGGCTGCATCACGGGCTGTGTCGTCTGACGGGTGCGGTGCTTCTTGCGTCGCACCATTCCAACGACGAGTAGGACGACCCCGAGGATGAAGAACACAACCCCGACAGCGGCCAGAATCAGCCATGGCACCACCCGGTCGAGCGACGATTCGATCGATCGGCCAAAGACTGCCCGACTTGGCCCGTCAGGGTTGACGCTCACCGTGAATCGACCCTTCGACGTGATCTCGAAGGCCGCCACCGCTTCGTAGACGTTCGACGAACGACCGAGTGGTTCGCTCGTCCTGAACGGCTCGATTGCAACCGGCTCGCCCGTCTCGACATCGGTCACCGTGATCTGGCCGACGTCGCCCGAGAAATCATCGAACTGCATGTCGAAATCAAGGATCGAAACCGACCCCGACCGGAGGTAGATCTCGTACTCGCCGGGATCGAGCGTGCGGGTCTGTTCGCCAGGTGTCTCGAACGAGTCGATGGACAACAGTTCGAAGGCGGACTGAAACGCCAGGTATCCCCCGAAACAACATGCGGTGAACCCGATCGTCAGGATCGCCAGACTGAGCCACAGGCCAGGCCCGGGCTCTTTTGGCTTGATCGTGGTGTCCGCCATCATTGCGTCGGGGTTCGCCGTACTTTCAGGTGCCATACCGTCAGTATCGGCCAAAACTGATCATCAGGCGCGAAGGGGTGGTCCGGCGGTACGGTGCGATCGGAGGGTTGTTTCATGACACGTGCGGTATTCGATGGAGTCGTCATCGCCGAGAGCGACGACGTGAAGGTCGTCGAGGGGATCACCTACTTTCCGCTCGACTCGGTGCGGCCAGGAACCCTGAGCGAGAGTCCGACGACGTCTCGGTGTTTCTGGAAGGGCAAAGCCAGCTACTTCCATGTCGACAGCGAGACCGACACTGCGCTCGACGCAGCGTTTCAGTACAAATCCCCGTGGCCGTTGGCCCGACGGCTCGTCACCGATCGCGTTGGGTTCTGGCGCGAGGTGACCATCGAACCCTGATCCTGATGATCACGACGCCAAATTGATCGGCACGTCACCGCCCGGTGCTGATGGTCGGTCCAGTCGTCGAACGCTGCCGTGTTGCATCGTGTTGCGGCGTTCTTCCAAGACCTCGTTGATCAGCGTCGAGGACGTACCCTGCGTATAGGGAAAGAACACGATTTTGACGCCCACGTCCTCGAACGATTCTCCGAGTTCGCGCCACCGGGGTGTGTCGTACCAGTCGTCGCCGACGAACATGACGTCGAAGCGGAGACGTTCCCACATGGCCATCTTGTCCATGTGGTCCTGGGCAATGACCGCGTCGACGTAGGTGATCGAACGAACGATTTCCATCCGTTCGTGATGGGGGATGACCGAACATTTCGACTTCTCTGCCAAAAGAAGCTCGTCGGTGGTCACACCGACGACGAGGCGGTCGCACAGCGCCCGTGCGTTTCGCAACAAGGTGAGGTGTCCAATGTGGAACAGGTCGAAAACGCCGGTCGTATACCCGAGTTTCATGCTGCCACTCTTTCGTGTCGTGCCTCGTTGAGGAAGTCGCCCGCTGGTGTGCGGCCTGCCAGGCTGAGGTTCGGCCAGCGGTTCGGTGGGCGGTAGCCCAGATGTGATGTGGTGTGGTCGAAGAATCCTGCGTCGACGCCGAGAACGTCGATGTCGTCGAGCTCGAGTTCGTGGGTCCGTCGGAGTGCACGAAGGTAGGGAATCTCGTCGGGGTCGAAGTCCATGAGTCGTGCCGCAACCAGGTCAGCGGTGAGCAGATCTTGGGCGGCGATCACTGCGCCGCTGGCCACACGATGAGGAAAGTGGGGACCATCGGTGTCACCTCCGACGATTCCGTCGATGATGGAGAGCGTTGGCCGTCGGGGCTCACCGGGAAGTCCCACGAATGCGTCGTGGACATCGGCGGTCATTCGCCAGGTCGTGTCGTTCCCGTCCCAGGCGCCGCGGAGCAACCGCTGGTGTTGTGCCTCGGTGGTCACGAGCGATCGGTACATCGACCCGAGACCCGTGGTGCCGAGTCGATCGCGAATCGCGAGCTGCGCGCGGCTCGGAAGCAGGTCGGTCGTGAGGTGTTGCCAATAGAGGCGCGGGTAGTCGAGCCACGAGTCCGGATTCGGGTACTCGTCACCGCCGAACTTTGGGTACCCAATGGCCCAGTGCACGAGCGAGTTCTTGTTGCTGATCGTGCCGATCAGGCCCTTGATGTTGAGGGTCGCTCCGACCTTCGCATGTGATTTCAGCTTCGGTACAGACACGTAGGTGTCGGCGTTCATGATCGTGTTCGAGAAGGCGTACCGGTGTCCGTTTCGGTGCGCCTTGATGGTCTCGAGTCGTTCGTTCAATGTTCCGCGAAACAACCACCAGTTGGCATCATCGAGGTACGAGTCGGTCAATTCGATGACGTGTTCACCGGAGGGATCGCCAGCCAGCGGTTCGCGCCCTGCCCGCCACCCGTAGTTGGTGAGGTCGGGAACGTGCCACCCTCGCAGATCGACGAAGTCGACCTCGACCCCGTGCACCGTGTCGATGCGGTCGGCGATGAGATCCATGCGGTAGAGCTGCGACAGAACGTCCCAGCTGCAGTCGACGTGGGGATTGTCTCCGACCTGGATGCGCCCGTCGCCTCGAAGCGCGATTGCGACGTAGTCGACGACTGCACGCACGACGGAAGGGTGCGTGATCACACTCCAAATGTCGCCCCCGAAACGATGTTCGTGGTCGACCAGGTTGGGTTTGATGAACACGGTCTGTCCCGGCTCGATCAGCTCGCCAAGAGGATTCCACTGCGCTCCATCGCCGTAGCGAGGTCCCGGCGGGTACAGCAGTCGTAAAGCCGATCGCACTGCATCATGGGCCGGGTTGGGCTGAAGCGAACGTGGTCCGGGTAGTTCGGGGTGGTCGCTGTGCGTGTCGAAAGGAGCGTGCTCGGGGTAGTGGCCGGGGCCGCGATGAACCGCTGCGCGAAAACGCTGATCACTCATCGTGTTGCTCGTTGAGCTGGGTGATGAACCGATCGAGGCACCACACGAGGAACCTCGCATCGCCGCTCATCGTCTCGACGTGTTCCGCAACATCGCCTCGGAAGAGGGGTTGATCGACCGCACCGTCCCAGTCGGCCATCCACACATCCATCGGGCGGGCGAAGGGAATCTTGGTTGGCACGGTCGAGGTCGCGTACAGATCTCGAAACACCTGTTGCAGGAGATACTTGGGTTCACCGGCACGAATCCGGTCGAGATCGAGTTCGCCATCGTGGATCATCGCTTCGTACGGGGCGACAATGTCCACACCTGCGCTCCCGATCGCATTCTCGAACGATTGGACGATTCCCTGACCGTGGATCTCGCGGAGGAATTGTTGCACCGCGATTCCGTCATTTCCACTTTTTTCATTTTTGCGGCGATACGGCGCAAACGTGTCCTCGATCGGCATCGGTGCACGGAGAACCAGCGCTGGATCGACGAAGCGGTACCGCTCGATGAACTGTTCGTACGTCCAAACGGGACACAACAACTTGTCCATGCCGCCAAAGGTCGAGTCGGCTCCGTTTCCAACCAACAACGACTGGACGCCGAGCCCCCGCGCGTGTTGTGCGGCTACGTGCAGGGGAACCTCGACGGGGTGAAGCGGAGACTTCTTGTGCGCCATCAGCATCGGTGTGTGTGTGAGGTAGTCATCCCAGCTCACACGAATGATGTGGTGCGGGTGCCCCCATCTTGAGGCATAGGTGCTAGCGGCGATCGATTCGTCGGCAGCGCCGGGCGCATCGAAGGAGATCGTGAAACACGGCGTTCCAGGTTCCGCAAGTGCAGCCAGGATCGCCGAGTCGATACCGCCACTCAACAAGATCCCGGTACCTGTCGTTCGGGGCATCAGGTCGTTCAGCGACTCGAGGATCTCGGTGCTGCTCGAGACCCGTCGAGTTGATTCGATCGATTCGGGAAGCGCGGGAGCGACTCCGGGAATCCACTCGAGCCCCTCCACGGGGAGATGCCGCAGGCCCAGGTAGTACGACATGGCTTGGGGGTTGAACGCCCGCTCGCCGACACACGTTTTGGTGAGTTCGACAGAGGCGGTCATCGATTCACCAGTGACTTTCCGTAGGCCTCGATGGTGGCTGCCTCTTCTTCGGCTCCGAGGCGACTCAACGATTCGGCCAGGGCGAGGCAGCGAGCGGTTGTGGTGGCGGCTGCATGTACGAACACCGGTAGCGCAGACGGAACCTGGTCGAGTTGAAACAGCGCAGCGTCGAAGCCATCGTGAGGGATCAGGTCGACAAGGGACTGGAAATGTGCACTCGCGTCCTCGTCCTCGAGTTCGACCGCCGCCAGTGCAGCTGCGGTGACGCGGGTGACCGGGTCGACGCGTTCATCGTGCATGGCCGCCACGAGCGGGCACGACGCAAGCAGTCCGATCGAACGGACACGACGAGCGCAGGCCAACAGGTCGGCGGGGCTGAGCGAGTGCGTTGTTTCGGCGAGCAACGAGAGGAGGCGAGGATGTCCAGGCCATCGATCCCAGGCGTGAGCGAACGTGTCGGCAATCGAGCCAGGGGCAGAATCGAGTGCATCATCGATCAGCTGATCGAGCGCCTGCAGCGGTAGGAACGAGGGGCGTCGGTCGGGCTGCGTGGAGATTAGGTCGATGATCGCCTCCGCAGCGACCTCGTCGTCACGACCTTGCTGATCGGCGAACAGCCACCGGCGCCATTGGGCACGAGCTGCGCGTCGGTCCGTATCGAGCGCACGTGCCACCGCTCGTGCCAAGTCCTCGGGATCCTGGGACCACTCGACGACCCGGTCGAACCCAGCCAGAACGCCATTGTGTTGGGCATCGGTGCCCGGGAGGAGTCCAACGGCGGGCCGATCGGCCAGGAAGGGTTCGGCAAGAACTCCCGATCGACCGTCCGCCACGACGACATCAGCGGCGAGAAGCAACGGGACCAGCGAGTGCAAATCGGTGCGAACCACGATTCGTTCGTCGATGGCGGCAAGGCGATCCGCTTCGAACCGGATGGTGTTGTGATGGGGTTTTGCGACGATGAAATGGTCCTCGGCCAAAGCTGCCAGCGCTACCGAGTACCGATCGATTCCCGAGTTCTGCGCCCAGGTGGGGAGCCACGCAACAACGGGCAATTCAGTGGCTATCCCGAGCGCTGTGCGGGCATCGGAGCGCGAGGTTTTCTCACGGAAGGCTTGTGCCCACTTGGGGTACCCGACGGTGTGAATCTGTCCCTTGGGCAGATGCGCACTCAGCGCGCATGCGGAGAAGCTGCCGTGCGCGAGCACAGCGTCGAGACCGGTGTTCACAGACCCATGCCCAAAAGCCCCGATGAACGCGCTCGCTCCGTATTCGGTCTTGATCCGCAACGAGTGGTGATAGTGCAAAAGCCAGCCAATCCCTTGGGTGGTGATCACGGCGTCGGCCGACAGACGGCTGCGCGCAATCGACGGAAGATCTCGTTCGAGAAGGAGGTCGGTCAATAACAAGAACGTTGCGTCGTCGACGAGTGGGGAGATGTCGCCGTCTTTGTCATCGAACCAGCCATTCCGGGGGTCTGGAACCGACCCCATTGCCCGATGGACGCCCGGAGGCTCGAGAACGAATTGTGCGTCGACACCTCGTTTTCGTAATGCTCGCCAGATGGGTTCCCAGACGGCGACCTCGTGGCTCGAATAGAGGTAGAAGTCGACCGCCATCGTTCGATGTCGAGCTTGGGTGCTCAAATCGATGATCGGTGATCGAGTCACGAAATCTTCCATGTAGGCCAATCGACCCAGAGGCCCGAACCTCTATTGGACTTACCCAAATTGAGTGGTCGATCGGCTCCGCTCGACGCAGCTACTCAATTGAGCAAGCGGGTGGCACACCCCGCACCACTTGGACATGGGGATTCTCTAGAGTGCTCTGGTGAAGAATGCTCTGGTGACGAACGGTGCCATGCGGTTCATCGTCTATGCCGGTCTCGGAATCGTCATTGGCGCACTGGTGGCACTGCTCGACTGGATCACGGTCGAAGTCGCGCTCCATTCGGTTCTCGAGGCTCCGCTTTGGCTGCAGGTGATCCTGCCGACGTCGGGTCTGCTTGCCGTCGCACTGATCATGAAACTTGCTCCAAATGCCGGGCGGCAGACCTCGGATGCCTATGTCGAGTCGTTTCACTCCGGCCACGGCGCTGAAGCCGGGCGGTTGCTTCCCCGCCTGCTTGCAAGCTTCGCGACGATCGGCACCGGCGGTGCTGTGGGCATGGAGGGCCCAGCGATCCTGACCGGAGCGACGGTTGGTCAGTTGATCGGCGACCGTCTTCCGAAGGTCCTCGGCGAGCGCCCCCGTTTGGTTCTTCTCGTAGCCGGTGCGGCTGCCGGTATCGCTGCGGTCTTCAAGGCTCCTGCGACCGGTGTTCTGTTCGCCATGGAGGCGCCCTACCGGCGCGACATCTCGCGCCACGGACTGATTCCAGCGCTCCTTGCCGCTTCGGCCTCCTACCTCACCTTCGTCTTCTTCTTGGGCGCCGAGCCGTTGCTCATTGGTTTCAAGGCCACGCAGGTCACACTCAACGACGAGATCGTCGCATCGCTGACCATCGGCGTCCTCGCCGGTTTCGTGGCTCGTTTTCTTGCCAAGGGTCTGCATTGGTCGAAGCACCTCGATGAACACCTGTCGATGCCGGTGCGATTCTCCGTTGGAGCGATCATCTTGGGAGCGGGTGTCGTCATTGCCGATGCGCTCATCGAAAAGCCGCTCACCCTTGGCATCGGCGCCGACATCGCTGCCGACCTGGTGCGAGACAACGAGATCACGCTCGCAGTCGTGATCGCGCTGTTTGCAATCAGAGCGCTCGTCACCGGCGCCACGTTTGCCATGGGTGGTGTGGGCGGCGTCTTCATTCCGCTCGTCGTACAGGGGCTGCTTTTGGGTCGGGCGGTCGAGATCATGGTCGGTGCTCCAGCCACCGGGCTCTATCCGGTCATCGGACTCGCTGCAGTTCTGGGCGCTGCCTATCGCACGCCACTCGCCGCGATCATGTTCGTTGCCGAGACCACTGGCCGAGCCGAATTCGTGATCCCGGCGCTGATCGCAACCGCGATCGCGCAATCGCTGATGGGTGAGGATTCGGTATCGATTGGCCAACGGACCGAACGTCAGGGCCAGCTCGAAAGGCGGCTCGTCGAACCAGCGGCCGTGGTCATGCTCGACGATCTGGGCATGCTCTCACCCGACGACAACCTGCTCGACGTGATCGACCGGTATGGAGATCGCACGGAGTCGTTTGCGGTACCGGTCTGCGGCGACGAATACGAAGGTCTGTTGGTGTTGCACGACCTCGCCACGGCAATGCTCGAGCACGGACCTGAGGCCACCGTCCGTCAGACCATGCGTGAGCTACCAGCGGTAAACGGTACGGCGCCAGCGATCGATGCTGCGCGGCTCATGAACGTCCATGACACCGCGGCGATCGCCGTGGTCGACGACAACAATCAGCCGATTGGTGTCATCAGCACCACGTCGCTCGCTGGGTTGAAGTCGGTCGATCTGGCCGGCCCGAACTCGTCGCGCTGAAACCAAAAGTCCAAGAGGTCGAAGACGTCCAACAGGCCAAGAAGTCCACGCGTTCTCGCTCACGACCAGTCGTGGAATCCCTGGCCGGTCTTCTTGCCGAGATCACCACGGCCGACGAGATCACGGAGTAGCTGCGGGGGATCGAATCTGTCGCCGAGTTCGGTGGTGAGATGTTCGGCGATGGCCAGTCGGACATCGAGCCCGACGAGGTCGGTGAGTCGGAGGGGGCCCATTGGGTGTTTGTATCCGAGTTCCATCGCCGTGTCGATGTCGTTGGCGGACGCTACACCTTCCTCGAGCATTCGAATGGCTTCCATTCCCAGCGCAACGCCGAGCCTGCTCGAGGCGAAGCCGGGGGAGTCCTTGACGACGATCGGGGTTTTCCCGAGGCGCTCCGTCCATGCAACGGCGACGTCGGTAGCGTCGGAGCGTGTGGCCGATCCAACGACGATCTCGACCAGAGACGACACGGGGACCGGGTTGAAGAAATGCATGCCGACGAGACGTTCGGGATGCTTCACTGCGGTGGCGATCGCCGCGATCGACAGCGAGCTCGTGTTCGACGCGAACACGACGTCGTCGGCATAGTGGTCGGCAATCGAGCCGAAGATCTTCTGTTTGAGCGCGAGGTTCTCGGGAACGGCCTCGATGACCAGCGCCACGCCGTCGTTCGGGTGAGCGAGCCCGGCGTCAAAACGGCCGAGAGCTTCAGTGGTGTCGAGATCGGCGTTTCGACGAGCCATTCGGACGAGCGAGTCCTCGACCCGGTCGCGGGCGGCTGCCACGAAGTCTGCTGACGTCTCGACGAGGGTGACCCGGGCGTTCACTGCGAGAAATGACGCCACGATCCCGGCACCCATGGTCCCGCCGCCGATCACGACGACGTGGTTGTTGGGCGATCCATCGTGATACATCGGGTCCGTCATAGAGGTCGACTATTGTATCAAATTGGTCGGGCCAACGAAGGGAGTTGCATGCAGCGTTTGGAGAGCTACATCGGTGGTCGGTGGGTTCGCGAAGGCGACATTGGCGTGCCATTCCACGACGCAGCGACGGGCCGAGAGCGCGGCACTATCTCGAGTTCGGGAGTCGACTTCGGTTCGGCCGTTGCACATGCCAGATCGGTGGGCGGTCCAGCGTTGCGCGAGCTGACTTTCCACGAACGAGCAGTCCTCGCGAAGGAACTCGGCAAACTCGTAGTCAGCGACAGCGTGAAGGACATGTTGTACGACGTCTCATTCGCCACTGGCGCGACGCGCAACGACTCGTGGATCGACATCGACGGCGGGGCGAGTGTACTGCTCACCTATTCGAGCAAAGCTCGCAAGGAACTGCCCAACGCCACGGTTGCGCTCGACGGAGCACCCGAGCTCTTGAGTCGGGACGGCTCCTTCCTCGGCGCGCACATCCACACGTCGCGTCTGGGTGTTGCCGTCCAGATCAACGCCTTCAACTTTCCGGTCTGGGGCATGCTCGAAAAGTTTGCTCCGGCATTGATCGCTGGGGTGCCTTCGATCGTCAAACCCGCGAGTCAGACAGCGTTTCTCACCGAGGCCGCGGTTCGGGTGATCATCGAGAGCGGCATTCTTCCCGAAGGCGCGCTTCAGCTCATCTCGGGTTCGGCGGGCGATCTCCTCGACCACCTCGATGGTCAAGACAACATCGGTTTCACCGGATCAGCATCGACGGCGCATCTTCTTCGTGCCCATCCGAACGTGGTACGCCGATCGGTCCGGTTCACCGCCGAGGCCGACTCGTTGAACTCGGCCGTGCTGGCACCGTCTGCGGGTCCGGGCACGCCAGAGTTCGACCTCTTTGTGTCCGAGGTGGTCAAGGAGATGACCACCAAGGCCGGCCAGAAATGTACGGCGATTCGACGAGCGTTCGTTCCCGAGATACACCTCGACGCAGCCGCCTCGGCAATCGACACCGCGCTTGCGTCGGTGATCGTCGGCAACCCGTCGTCGGACGCCACCGGTATGGGGCTGCTCGCCAGTCGCGCGCAGGTCGACGAGGTCCGGTCGGCCACCGAAGTTCTCGGCCGGGCGGCAACGGTGGTTCGCAACGACTGCGAAACGCTCGACATCGATCGCGACGCCGCGTTCTTCGCTGCGCCCACCTTGTTGCGAGCGAATGATCGACGCGCCGACGTGATCCATCAAACCGAAGCGTTCGGTCCGGTCTCCACGCTCATCCCGTACGGCTCGATGGCCGAGGCGGTCGAACTGGTCGCACTCGGTCAGGGCAGTCTGGTTGCATCGGTCTACGGGTCTGACCCCGCCGAGGTCTCACCGATCGTCACCGGAATTGCTGCACACCACGGCCGGGTCATGGCGGTCGATGCATCGATAGCGAAGTCGAGCACCGGGCACGGATCACCGTTGCCACACCTCGTCCACGGTGGGCCCGGACGTGCCGGGGGTGGAGAAGAGCTCGGCGGGATACGCGGCGTGTTGCATCACATGCAGCGCACCGCAATCCAGGGTTCGCCCGACATGCTCACGGCAATCACCGGCGAATACATGCCCGGTGCGTCGACCAATGAGACCAAAGGGCATCCCTTCACACTCACGTTCGATGACCTTGCGGTCGGCGACTCGATCACCACCGACTCGCGCCAGGTCACCCGCGATGACATCAACGCGTTCGCCGAGAGCACCGGCGACACGTTCTACGCACACATGGACGAGGAGGCCGCCAAACGAAGCCCGATCTTCGGCGGTCTCGTCGCGCACGGTTACCTCGTGCTCTCGTTCGCAGCTGGTCTGTTCGTGTGGCCCGACGAAGGTCCGGTGCTGGCCAACTATGGCCTCGACCGGCTGCGATTCGCCACGCCGACCTATCCAGGCGACGAGATCCACGTGGTGCTCACGTGCAAACGCAAGACCCAGCTCGACGGACGCGGCTACGGCGAGGTCGCGTGGGACGCCAGGGTCATCAACCAGAACGGCGACGTCGTCGCCGCCTACGACATCCTCACCATGGTCGCGAACGCGCCAGGAGTGAACGGCGCTCCACCCACCGCGTGACAGCTCCAAATCTGTGCAGCACAGTGCGCCACACCGGCACCTCACACTGCACAGAACCGGCGCCTGCTAACGCAGGTGGACCGGGGTGCTGACTTCGGCGAAGAAGTCGTTGCCTTTGTCATCGATGATCACGAAGGCTGGGAAATTCTCGACCTCGATGCGCCACACGGCTTCCATACCGAGTTCCTCGTATTCGAGCACCTCGACCTTGCGGATGGCGTCTTTGGCCAGACGGGCTGCGGGGCCACCGATCGATCCGAGGTAGAAACCGCCATACGTCTTGCAGGCATCGACGACCTGCTGTGACCGGTTGCCTTTGGCAAGCATCACCATCGAACCGCCAGCAGCCTGGAACTGATCGACATAGCTGTCCATACGACCAGCGGTTGTCGGTCCGAACGAACCGGATGCATATCCCTTTGGGGTCTTGGCCGGACCGGCGTAATAGACAGGGTGATTCTTGAGGTACTCGGGCATGGGCTCGCCGGCATCGAGGAGCTCTTTGATCTTGGCGTGCACGATGTCTCGTCCGACCACGAGCGTGCCGGTGAGCGACAGCCGGGTCTTGACCGGATGTTTGGTCAGCTCGTTGCGAATGGCGTCCATGGGCTGGTTGAGGTCGATGTGCACGACCTCGGCGCTCAGATGTTCGTCGGTGATTTCGGGCAGGTAGTGCGCGGGATCGTGCTCGAGCTGTTCGAGGAACACGCCGTCGGCGGTGATTTTGCCCATGGCCTGACGGTCGGCCGAACACGACACCGAGATCCCGACGGGGTTCGATGCTCCGTGGCGAGGCAGTCGGATCACGCGAACGTCGTGACAGAAGTACTTGCCGCCGAACTGCGCGCCGATGCCAAGTTCGCGGGTGAGTTCGAGAATGCGCTGCTCCCACTCGAGATCTCGGAAACCATGACCGGCCATCGAACCTTCGGTCGGCAGCGAATCGAGGTATTTGGTCGAGGCGTACTTGGCAGTCTTCAAATTGAACTCCGCCGATGTGCCGCCTATGACGATGGCCAAGTGATACGGCGGACAGGCAGCGGTGCCGAGTTTGCGCAGATTCACATCGAGAAACTGCATCAGACTCTCGGGGTTCAGCAGGGCCTTGGTCTCTTGGAACAGGTAAGTCTTGTTGGCCGAGCCGCCGCCCTTTGCGATGAACAAGAACTTGTAGGCATCTCCCTGGGTCGCATACAGCTCGATCTGGGCGGGCAAGTTGTTGCCGGTGTTCTTCTCTTCGAAAAGACTCAGTGGGGCGAGTTGGCTGTAGCGAAGGTTCGACGTGAGGTAGGTGTCGAAGACGCCCTGGCTGATCGCCAACTCGTCATCGAAACCGGTGAAGACGTGCTGGCCCTTCTTGCCCATCACGATGGCCGTGCCTGTGTCCTGGCACATCGGAAGAACGCCGCCGGCAGAGATGTTGGCATTCTGGAGCAATTCCTCGGCGACGAAAACGTCGTTCGGTGAGGCCTCCGGATCGTCGAGAATGCTCGCAAGCTGCGCCAAATGTGCGGGCCGCAGGTAGTGGGCGATTTCGCGCATCGCCGTCGCGGTGAGCAGCTGGATCGCCTCGGGTTCGATCTTGAGAAACGTCTCGCCGTTTGCTTCGAAGGTGGAGACGCCGTCGCTCGAGATCTTGCGGTAGTTGGTGGTGTCCTCGCCCAGAGGGAGGAGTTCGGAGTACTCGAGATCAGTCACGCTTTGACGTTACCGCTGCGATCGAGAGGCGATGGGCACTCCGCTCACGTTGTCGGATTCAAGCTGACGGATTGAGGGAGTTGAACCTGCCGGGCGGACGCTCGCGAATCACCTTGCCCATCGCGTTCCGAGGCAACTCATCGACTATCTCGAAGGCATCAATCAACTTGAAGGCATCGATGTCTAGGCGCTCGAGGTCATCAGGCGCAACATCGCCGCTCAGCACGAGGAGTGCTCCGACTTTTTGGCCAAGGCGAACATCGGGGATCGCGACGACGAGGGCTTCGTGGACCGACGGGAGCGCGGCCAGTCCTGCCTCGACCCGGAGTGGATCGACGTTCTTGCCGCCACGGATGATCACGTCCGACAATCGGCCTGTCACCGACAGTGCACCATCGGCATCCAGGTGTCCGCGATCACCGGTGTGGAGCACGCCGCCACGAAAGAGCTCGGCGGATCGCTCCGGTTCACCGACGTAGCCCAAGGTGCCGGTCCAGGTGTTGGCCCACTCGCCAGTGGCGATTGGGCGCACACAGATCTCGCCATCGACGCCGTCTTCGACCCGGGCGCCAGAGGCGTCGAGAATCTCGATCTCGACGTGCGGGAGTGGAAATCCCCGACCAGAGCCAATTGGGTCGTCGAACGACTCTCGAACGATGCCCGTCGGTGCTTCGCTCATGCCATAGCTGAGCGTCGGTCGTACACCGAATCGCTCGGCGAAGCGTCGGAGCAACGTGGGGTCTGCTCCTGAGCCGCCGAGAATCACCCGGTTGAGTGATTGGAGTTGCTCGATCGAAACGTCCTCTCTCTCGACTTCTCTCTCGACGAGATCGAAGGCCAACGTCGGGACGGCGAACAGCCGTGTGACCGAGTGGGTCGCGATGTTTGCTGCCAGCGCCGGTGCGTATCGGCTGGCGAGCACGACGAACGTGCTGCCGCGGAGCAGGGCCGAGATCGGGCCGAGTACCACGATGTTCGCATTTGCGAGGTCGAGTGGTGTGCCAATTCGTTCGCCGGGTTGAGGCGGTTCGACCTCGATGCTGACGAGCCCGGGCGCCAACAGGTTGTGCTGGCTGTGTACGACGGCCTTGGGCCGACCGGTCGTCCCCGAGGTGAACATGACCACAGCAGGCGCATGCGGATCCACCGCCACGGGTCGGCCGGTTCTGTGCAGCGTGGGATGCCGTATTGGCACCTGGCGCTGCACAGAATCGTGGGCGCTGGCGATCCAGATGCCGCCAGCACGAAACGTTGCGAGGATGCCGATGATCTGCTCGGCACGGTTGCCGAGCGACCATTCGATCTGTTCGCCGGGGGCGATTCCACCGGCGACTGCAGCCACGGCGCCGTCGAGCTCGGCCCACGTCCAGGTGCGATCGCCGTCGATGAGCGCGAGCCGGTCGGGGTATGCCGACAATCCCTCCTCGAGAATCGTCGCGATCGACGTCGGGCCGAAGGGGTACGGCCGAGGTGTGGGGTGTTCGACCAACCCGGACAACTCTGGCATTCTGATCGCTACTTCTGGACGGCCAGCGTCACGTCGCCACGGCTTTTCAGCCCACCAGGTCCGAACATCGCGTCGAGGAGCGGGACGTAGTACGTGAGTGGCGGTGAGGTCGCCTCTGGATCGAAGGCGGGCATGTCGAACTTTGCGCAAAATTCTTCGCAGTGGTCGTAGAAGTCGTGGTCCTTCAACGTGTCCCGTGCATCACGATCGAGGCCGAGATGGTGAAAGTAGTAGTACCCCTGCACGGTGCCGTGGTTCTGCACCATCCAATGGTTGGCCTCCGAGACGTAGGGCTTAAGGATGCCAGCGGCGATGTCGGGGTGATTGAACGGGGCGAGCACATCGCCAATGTCGTGCAGCAGCGCACACACGATGTACTCGTCGTCCTTGCCGGCTTGTTCGGCCAGATGTGCGGTCTGGAGACAGTGGGTCAATCGATCGACGGCGAAACCTCCATGGTCACCCTGCAGCGTCTCCAACTGCGCGACGACCTGGCCCGCAACCTTGGTGTGCGCATGTTCGATGACCGCGCCGATGATGATGTCCCAATCGTCCTTTGTCGACTGGTCCATTCGGGTGAACGTCGCCCGCGGTGTCTCGCTGAGCCGTGATTTGGTCATCGGCAAACCCCTTTCGACTGGCTTCTCATCATCGCACAGCACAGCAATCAGTCTTGATCGAGGAATCAGAACAGCGAGTCCTGGACGGCAAGTTCGTCCGGTGCAGCATTGCCGAGTGTCAGTTCGACCCCGTACAGTCGACGAACATCGATCACGAATCGGTCGCCGGTTCCGGGACGGGTGACCACTGCCACCCGGCCGCTTGCTCCCAGGAATTCGAGGTCGTGGTTTCCGGTCTCGACCTTGAGTGGATATGGGTGCAGCCCGTCGAACAGCGAATCGTCGATGCTCGGCGAGTTCCACTGAGTGTCGGCGGATCCGACGCGGTCGTCGGCCGATTGTCTGATGAGGTTCGCGACGTTTCCCGCCCATTTCTGGAGCTCTGCTCGCAACTCGTCGTTTGGTCTCGGCGCGATCAGACCGGCGAGTTTGCGAACGATCGACACAGATTGAGGAAGACCCAACTCGACGGTCACGCGGTCTTCGAGCGAGCGGACGGCGAAACCATCGGTCGTGTTCGCTGCGACATGTGCGACCCACGCCCCCTGTTCCACCAGCCGCGTCTGAAGACGGGGTGCGGTCGACGTGCCCACCTTGATCGAGCCGTCTCGGAATGCCGCCAGGTAGAGATTGTTGGGTTGTTCGAGGTGCGCTCGTACCGAGGCGTCGAGTTCACCACGGCCCTTGTTGTGGGCGTGATGGAGCTGGGAAGCAAACGTCGCATCGCTGGCGGCACATCTGTCGCAGGTTCGCCCATCGTGCAGCGGCGTGTTGTCGCAGTCCATCCAGGTGGTGGTTGCGTCTCGGAACGGTTTGTGACCAATGCAGTGCCGAGTCGCGTTCGGCCCTGTCGAATACCGCATTCGCAGTCCGATGAGGGATTCGAGCTCTGATGGTCGATCGTCGCGCCGAATGCGCAGGAAGGGCGATCCATCGAGCCAGGTCAGGCAGGTCACC
>RCMY010005752.1_pt1 | contig 19167 bp, 21 predicted proteins | sample 2041341 | NCBI WGS metagenome assembly RCMY01 (sample SAMN09708234, study PRJNA481090) | Marine sediment metagenome, whole genome shotgun sequencing project. | reverse complement strand
TGGATAACATCGACGTCGCCACGGCGCGTCAGCGGGGCATCCACGTCACCAACACGCCGGGCGTGTTGACCGATGACACCGCCGATATGACTTTGGCGCTTATTTTGGCCGTCACACGTCGCATCCCGGAAGGCCTTGCAGTCATGCAAAAGGGCACGTGGGACGGCTGGTCGCCAACGTCTAATTTGGGCGCGCGCGTCGGGGGGCGGCGCCTTGGTATCCTTGGGATGGGCCGGATCGGTCAGGCCGTGGCGCGGCGCGCGGCGGCTTTCGGGATGGAGGTCCATTACAACAACCGTCGACGTCTGCGGCCTGAAGTCGAGGAAGAGTTAGCGGTGCGGTATTGGGAAAGCCTCGATCAGATGGTGGCCCGGGTCGATATCCTTTCGATCAATTGCCCACATACGCCGTCCACGTTCCATCTGATCAATGCGCGGCGTCTTGCTTTGATGAAGCCGTCGGCCGTCATCGTGAACACGTCGCGGGGTGAAGTGATCGACGAGAACGCTTTGACACGGATGCTGCGCTCGGGTGCGATTGCCGGGGCAGGTCTGGACGTGTTCGAGCATGGCCACGAGATCAACCCGCGTCTGCGCGCGTTGCCCAACGTCGTTCTGTTGCCGCATATGGGATCGGCCACAATCGAAGGGCGGATCGAGATGGGCGAGAAAGTTATTATCAATATCAAGACCTTCGACGATGGTCACCGGCCTCCTGATCTGGTTGTCCCGGCGATGCTTTGAGCGGGCAAACTTGGCTGCCAAAGGGGCTGACGCGCGCGGTGCGCGACGCCGCCGCAGGGACGGGGTGGCAGGCTTGGTCGGGGTCTCTTTCGCGCGTTGAGGGGCCGATAGCTTTTCATGTCTATGAATTTGCAGGTCAGGCGTGGTTTTTGGCCAAGCCGGTCGCGTGGAGCGAGATGTTGTGGCGCGCGGTGGGTTGGTCAGATCAGGCCAAACGGTCGGCAAGTTTTCATTTTCGCGGCATTTCTGTGCCGGTGCCTGCTTTGAGCATGGCGGATCTTGTCGGGGCTGACGCGGAGGCAGTGTCGGGCGAGTTGGTCACATTTGCAGAGGCGGCATTTGAGGGATTTGATGACGACTTTGATTTCGGTTTTCCGGCGCTGATGAAGTTGGATTTGCGGCACCGGCGTCCGTCGGACTTTGTTATCACGGAAATTATTTGGCATCTTTGCGAAGGACGTCGTGACCGCGCGCTGAAAGTTGCCGATGCGGTTGTTTCGGGCGCGCGCCGGCCCAGTTTTACGCTGGGAACCGAGAATGGCAGTGTGTTCGAGCAAGTGCGAAGGGCGATTTTGAATGGTGCTATCTAAGTTTTGGGTTTTGGTCCTGTGCATTGTGGCGGCGTGCGGGCGACCTTTGACGCCGTCGGAAACTGCCTTTGCCGAAGACCTTTTTGGACCGACCTTGGATGTGGATCAGGTCCGCGTTTTATCGACACCTTATTGGTCCAAAGACGTGGACGCGCCGCGAATATTGCGCGGGACGGAGCGCGCTTGCCTGCGCACGCCACAGCCCCGTGGCGCGCAACCGCCGCAGGCTTTCGCCTTGGGCAGTACGGTGCATTTCAGTGGCCCCTTGCAGGCCAAGGACATGACGTTGGGTTGGCCGCGCGCACTTCGGTTTCCGCAAGGTTTGATCTTTGCCCATGAGATGACCCATGTCTGGCAGTGGCAAAACCGGACCTGGACCGGCTATTCGCCGTTTCGCGCCGCGGCCGAGAGCATTGCTGTACCCGATCCGTACTTTTCGGAAACCGGCGAAGCTCCGGTATTTTTTGCGTTCGGGTTCGAGCAACAGGCCGCGATTGTGGAGGACTATGTTTGTTTCACATTCGCCAATTCCAGCCATCCTCGCCGTCTGGAACTGCGTGGGCTTTTGGAGCCGGTGTTTCCGGTTGATGCCTTTGAGGCCGCGATTGATCGGCGCGGGTTGGTGCCAGACAGTTAGGGTTAAACAGTGAGTATTTTAGCCAAGAAGAAAGCCGGTCAGAACCATTGACCCGGCTCTATCAGGCCGAGGTCGAGCAGTTGGCGCGAGTGCCATTCGAACGGTGTGGAGTTGTGCCAGCGGAAGGTGTCGATTTCGTAGCGGCTTGCGGGGTTGGATTTTAGTGCCTTTGCGGTGCGAAAAGAGACGACGGCGGCGGTGAGGTTGTGGTGCCAGGGGCAGGAGAAGGTGTTGCGTTCCTCGACAGACCAGGTGTGGTCGTCGCGCAAAGTGAGGTCTTTTTCGGTGCGCACAATCGCGATGCGGTCGATACGGCGGCGGGGTTCGGGGATGTGTTCTTCAAAACGCCACCGCAAGCCACCGAAGAAGTTCAGTTGGCGGTCTATGTCGACGCCTTCGTTCGATTTGCGCGCTAAGGCGTAGTAGCCGGAGCGATCGAGCATGGCGTCTTGCAAAGAGACGGCGTTCTCGTCTTTGATGAGGTCGCTGGCGTAGACGTCAATGACGTAGGTCAGCATGCCAAACCGGCGTTCTTCGCTGTGAAAGCGCAGCAATTCGGCGACGCTTCGGGTTTCGGCGAAAGGGTAAAACAGGAACTCCGCGTTGTAGCCGTAATACAGCCAAGTGTGTTCGGGCAGGGCGTCGACGATCGGGTTTACGATGGCTTCGGTGATGTTTGGGCCGCGCGTTGGATGGGTGATGTGAAGCACGGTTTCGTCGATGTCGTCCGGAAGCCACAGGTCGCTTGGGGCAACGAGGATCACGGTGGCGAACCCGGCGTTTTGGTGGTGGGCAACGGTTTCGGCCAAGGCGGCGTCGTCTTCGGCAATCACGATCGCCACGGGGCCATTGGCGGCGCGGATCGCGGGATGCTTGGTGGCTTGGGTGAGGGTTGGGAAATGCATGTCGGTGCCGGGCCGTTTCGGGGGTGGCGACACGATGGCACGGGGTCTCGGACCTTGGCAAGGCTGGCTGGTCGGTGTAGGACGCCTGTTGATCCCAATTTGCCCGAAGGTGTCTTTTCGAGATGACCGCGCCGAAGAAGCTTTTTATCAAGACCTATGGCTGTCAGATGAACGTATATGACAGTGAGCGGATGGCCGAGAGCCTTGTCGGGCAGGGTTATGTGGCGACAGATCGTGCGGATGACGCCGATCTGATCCTGTTGAACACCTGTCATATTCGCGAGAAAGCTGCCGAAAAAGTCTATTCAGAGCTTGGTCGACTTCGCCCGCTGAAAGAGGCGAACCCGAACCTGAAAATCGGTGTCGCGGGCTGCGTGGCTCAAGCTGAGGGCGCTGAGATCATGGCCCGTCAGCCCTTGGTCGATTTGGTCGTGGGACCGCAGTCGTATCACCGTTTGCCGGAGTTGGAGGCCAAGGTGTGCGCCGGGGAAAAGGCGCTTGATACGGAGTTCCCTGAAGAGGACAAGTTTGAGCATCTCGCCGCACGGCCTAAGGCCAAGCGCGGGCCTACTGCGTTTTTGACCGTGCAAGAAGGCTGCGACAAGTTTTGCGCGTTTTGCGTCGTGCCTTATACGCGGGGGGCCGAAGTGAGCCGTCCGGCTGATCGGGTGGTGCGCGAGGCGCGTGATTTGGTCGAACGCGGCGTGCGCGAGATTACGCTTTTGGGGCAAAACGTGAATGCCTATCATGGACATGCTAGGGGTTTGGCGGGGTTGATCCGAGACCTTGCAAAGGTTGATGGTTTGGAGCGTATCCGCTTTACGACGAGCCACCCCAACGACATGCAGGACGACCTGATTGCGGCCCATGGCGATTGCGAAAAGCTGATGCCGTATCTGCATCTTCCGGTGCAGTCGGGGTCGGACAAGATCCTCAAGGCGATGAACCGCAAGCATACCGCGGAAAGCTATGTTCGACTGATCGAGCGGATCCGTGCGGTGCGGCCTGATCTGTTGTTGTCGGGGGATTTCATTGTGGGTTTTCCCGGCGAGACCGAGGCTGATTTTCAGGCCACTCTCGATCTGATTGAAACGGTTGGATATGGGCAGGCCTATAGTTTTAAATACTCGGCGCGGCCGGGGACGCCTGCCGCAGAGCGGGCCGAAGTTGACGCGGCTGAGGCGAACGCGCGCTTGCAGAGGTTGCAGGCACTGTTGACCACGCAGCAAAAGGCCGCGCAGGACGCGATGGTCGGGCGTGATGTCACTGTTTTGTTTGAAAAGGCGGGCCGTCTAGAGGGCCAAATGGTCGGCAAATCCGAGTATCTTCATGCCGTGCATGTGACGTCGGACGCAGTGGTGCGCGGCGATTTTGCCAAGGTGCGGATCGTCGAGAGCGTGCGCAATTCGCTTGGTGGTGTGGTCGTCTGACCGGGGCATTTCAGCCCCGGCTTTGAGGTTTAAAGCAACCCTTGCGCGGCAATCATCAATGCTCCAGCGCCAAATATATAGAAGCCATCCGTCGCCAGAGCGCCTATTGATTTTCGGGCAAACGCGCCATTTCCGAGCAAGAACAATGCGGCGGCAGCGATCGCCAAAAGTGCTGTGCCGAGGAAGTTGACGGTCGCCGTCATGCCAACGACAATCGCAAGTGCGAGCAGTCCGAGAATTTGCAGGGCAAAGGCCGCAAACGGTGCGCTGCCCCCCAATTCCATATTTGACCCTTTGGCCCAAATCGTTCCGAGGACGCGAGGGTGATAGAGGATCATGCCAAGGACAAATCCGGCGACGGCGCCTGCGATTACGGCAGGGATGTTGAGGGCTTCGGCTTCCATGTTCTTAGACCTTCTCAGCCAAAGTCGTAAGGATGCGCGTCCATCCCCCTTTATGGTTCGTGCGGCTTTCTTCTGAAGGGAAGCGCACGTGGGTCAGACGCAAATTCGTGCCGCCATCAGCCTCCTCGAAGTCCAGCGTCACGGTGCTATTTTCAACAGGCGACATTGGGCTTTCCCAAGTGAAGGCAAGTCGGTTCGGACGGTCGATTGTTTTGTAGGTGCCGGCGTGGGGCATGTCCTGATCCCCGGCGCGCATAATCACCAGAAAACGACCGCCAACAACGGCATCGGATGTCGCTTCGGGCACGCTCATGTCGGGGCCGGGCGTCATGAATTGCGCCAGCATTTTGGGGTCCAGCCATGCATCAAACACCGTGTCGCGGCTTGCGGGGATGTGGTGGGACAGTTCCAGTTTCAATTCCGTGGCTTGATCAGTCATTGCTGTCGTCCTTTGTTATCAGTGTTTCCAGTTTCTCAAGCCGCAGCGTCCAGATCGATCGCAGGTCGTTGAACCAGTCATCGATCAGGGCGAGGCGGTCGGGGTGCAGCTCGATCAAATGCTCCCGCCATTCGGTCTTGCGGCCTACGAGATGCGCGCTTTCCAGCGTCTTGATGTGTTTGGACACCGAATTGAGGCTCATCTCAAAATGTCGTGCCAGATCCGTGACCCGCATTGCCCCGTGCTGCGCCAAAAGCGTCAGAATGGCGCGTCGCGTCGGGTCTGCGGCGGCTTTCAATATGGACGTCAGGTCCGTGTCTCTATCTCGTTCAACCATAAGGATGAATAAGGCGATTCGAGCTTATCAGTCAACCATAAGGATGAATGACTGATGCGAACGTGCTGAATGCCTCCATTCAGGGCGCGAAACGCTATATTTCGTGACGTTCGTGTGAATATTGCGAGATATGCTTGCGCGCAGCGGCGTCCCTTGGCAGCATGAGGTTAGGAAACGAGGAATTTTTACCGGAGTTCGATTATTTGACCATTGGTGCGTTGACCCCGCCGACTGTATCCGAGGACGCCCCAGAGACGCGTCTTGAATTCCCAGACAACCGCCTGCTGATTGACCTCTTTGGTGAGTTCAACCGCAACCTTACCCAGATTGAAACGGCACTTGAGGTGCAACTTGTGCACCAAGGCAACCAGCTTGTGGTGTTCGGCGAAAGTGCAGCACAAGCCAAAGCGGCCGACGTGCTGCAAGCGCTTTATGCACGTCTCGAGTCTGGCAAAGAGGTCGCACCGGGGGATATCGATGCCGAGATCCGCATGGGAGCATCGGCCAAGACAACCGGCAACCGCAGTGGCAATCAGATGGAACTGTTCCAAGGCGGCCGCATCGAGATCAAGACCCGTAAGAAGCAGGTCGAACCCCGCACCGAAGCTCAAAAGGCCTATGTGCGGGCGCTTTTCAGCAATGAATTGTGTTTTGGGATAGGACCAGCAGGCACCGGAAAGACGTATCTTGCGGTGGCCGTGGGCGTGAATATGTTCCTTGGCGGACATGTGGATAAAATCATTCTCAGCCGTCCCGCGGTCGAGGCGGGCGAGCGGTTGGGTTTTCTGCCAGGAGACATGAAAGACAAAGTCGACCCTTATATGCAGCCGCTTTACGACGCGCTCGGAGATTTTCTTCCGGGCAAGCAAGTGGCGAAATTGTTCGAAGACAAACGCATCGAAATTGCGCCGCTGGCCTTCATGCGGGGCCGCACGTTGTCAAATGCTTTCGTGGTGCTGGACGAGGCGCAAAACGCCACCACGATGCAGATGAAAATGTTCCTCACGCGGCTTGGCGAAGGGAGCCGCATGGTGATCACGGGCGACCGCACGCAGGTGGATTTGCCACGCGGGGCTTCGTCGGGGCTGGCGGATGCAGAACGGCTTTTGAAGTCGGTCGATGCCGTTTCGTTCAGCTATTTCACCTCGAAAGATGTGGTGCGCCATCCACTGGTCGCCAAAATCATCGAAGCCTATGAAGGCGACGAGCAGGCCTAAACAGCTTCATCCTTTCCAAAATACCTCGGGGAGTCCGGCTTGCCAGGCGGGGCAGAGCCCCTAACCCGATCCGATCAAAATGCCAGCCGCCAGCACCAATGCGCCACCCAATACCACCTGAAGCGCGGCTCGAAAGAACGGCGTTTCCATATAGCGGTTTTGGATCCAGGCGATTGCCCATAACTCTACAAATACAACGATCATCGCGATGGTCGTCGCCGTCCAAAAGTCTGTAATGAGGTAGGGCAGGGCGTGGCCCAAGCCGCCCACGGTCGTCATGATGCCGGAGGCAAAGCCGCGCTTAATGGGTGAGCCGCGCCCGGATATCGTGCCGTCGTCGGACGCCGCTTCGGTGAACCCCATCGAAATTCCCGCACCGACCGAGGCGGCAAGGCCAATCAGGAACGTGTTCCAAGTGTCACCCGTGGCAAACGCCGCGGCGAATATTGGCGCCAAAGTCGAGACTGATCCATCCATAAGGCCGGCCAACCCGGGTTGCGCCCATGTCAGAACGAACTGGCGGTGTGCGGTGCGGGCCTCTTGATCTTCTGTGTCGGCGTCAAGGTGGGTATCGACCAACTGATCCGCCATAGCGCTATGTCCGGCTTCGGCGGCGGCGAGGTCTCCGAGAAGTTTGCGCGTGTCGGCGTCGCTGGTGCGCTTGGCGGCCGTTTCGTAAAACCGTTGTGCTGCGCCTTCCATCATTTCAGCTTCAGCGCGGATGCGTTCTAGTCCGAGGTTTTCGACAAGCCAGACCGGACGGCGCGTATAAAACCCCGACACATGTTCGCGCCGGATCAACGGTATCACATCGCCAAACCGGACTTTGTGAATGTCGATGAGTTGCTGGCGATGTCCGTCTTCTTCAACCGCCATATCGTCGAAGATAGCCGCCGACGCCGGAAAATCCGCGCGCAGGGTTTCGGCATAACTGCGATAAATGCGGGCGTCGTCTTCTTCGGAAGAGATCGCAAGTGCGAGTATTTCCTGCTCGTTTAGATCGACGAAGCGTTTGCGGTAGGGGATCTGAAAGGTCATGTGGCGCTCACTTTTAGAATGATTCTAATTTGGAGGTATCTTGTCGTATTGCAAGTGCATTTCTGAAGCTTCCTGCGCGGTGGTGCCATTTCCAAGGTCTTGGACCCAAGGTAAGCACCGGATGGTTCTTGAAAAAACTAAACTGAATAGTTTATATATCAAAGACGCAATGTAGGAAATTAAATGAACGTCCCGGGACATGTCTTAAAGCACGGCCGCAAATGGGATCAGGTCCTTGAAGGCGCGCGGACGGTTTTCATGCGCGACGGTTTCGAGGGCGCAAGCGTCGACGATATTGTGCGTGAGGCGGGGGTGTCGAAGGCGACGCTTTACAGCTATTTTCCGGACAAACGCTTGCTGTTTCTCGAAGTCGCCAAGTGCGAGTGCAAGGCCCAGTCCGACGTCGCGATCAAACAGATCGAAGCCTCGGGCGATGTGCGCGAAGCGCTCGCCACCGCAGCGGGCCGGATGGTGCGGTTTTTCCTGTCGGACGTGGGCATGCAAGTCTATCGGATTGTCGTTGGCGAAAGCCAGCGCTTCCCGGAAATCGGACGCGAGTTTTATGCCTCGGGTCCGCAACTTGTGCGTGACATTTTAATCCGGTTTCTGAGCAAAGCTGTCGAAGAGGGCACGCTTAAGATCAAAGATGTCGAACTTGCCGCCGATCAATTCCCGGAATTGTGCAAGGCGGGTCTGCATTTGCAGATGGTGCTGGGGTTGCGGGATTCTGTGACGGATGCCGAGATCGACCGGGTGATCGAAGGCGCGGTCGACATGTTCATGAGCCAATACGGCGTTTAATAGGTCAGTCGATCCGGCGTACGTGAAGTTGGTTGCCGATCTTTTTGGTTTCGAACCGCTTTAGGTCTTCAACAAGATCGCTGAGCTTTTTCTTGCCGTAGGTGCGGGGGTCAAAGTCACGGTTGTCGCCGACGATGTATTGTCCAAGTTGCCCCAACGCATACCAATCGTCGTCGCTGTTGATCTTGTCCATCGCACCAAGGATCAAAGGAACCGCGGCTGATGGGTCTTGTTTCTGCGGGGCCGGTGCGCCGCGCTCGACGGGGGTTGAGTCGTCCAGAATGTTCTCGATCATCACGAAACGGTTGCACACATTTCGCAGGCTTTCGGGCGCTTTCGCTTCGCCGATGCCGATGACGTCCATACCCTGTTCGCGCACCCGGTTGGCGAGCGCGGTGAAATCGCTGTCGGATGACACAAGCACGAAGCCGTCAAAGCGCCCGGTGTGCAAGATATCCATTGCGTCGATAACGAGGCCAATGTCGCTGGCGTTCTTGCCGACGGTATTTGCAGTTTCCTGATGAGCCACGAGGCCAAGGTCGCGCACGGCTTTGGTCCATGCGTTGAGACGGCCCGAGGACCAGTCTCCATAGACGCGGCGCAGGGCCGGTTCGCCGAAGTTAGTAACTTCTTTTAAGATCGCGCTCGCATATTTTGCCGGAATGTTGTCGGCGTCGATCAGGACGGCGTAGAGAGGGCGTTCGCGGTCGACCATTTGCGGCACTTTCTGTGAGGTTCGCAGGGGGCTGTCTGCCCCCACGCGGGGGACCCGCGCCCCCCGAGGATTTTATGGACCCAAAGAGGGTTTACGAAAGTTCGGACGCCGATGTGATGACTTTGCCCAAAAGGCCGTAGTCTTTGGCTTCTTTTACGTCGAGCCAGAAGTCACGCTCGGTGTCTTTGGCTATCTTGGCGGCGGTTTGTCCGGTCGCGTCGGCGAAAAGTTTGTGAAAACGCTCGCGCATCTTTTCGATCTGGTCGGCTTGGATTTGCATATCCGTGACCTGACCGCCGATCCCGCCAGCCGGTTGGTGCAGCAAAAAGCGCGTGTTCGGCAGACAGAAGCGGTTCTCTTTTTCGGCACCGACGAAGATCAACGCGCCCGCAGATGCGACCCACCCTGATCCGATGGTGCGAACCGTCGGCTTGATGAACTTGATCATATCGTGGACCATATCGCCGCTTTCAACGTGGCCGCCGGGCGACGAGATGAAGAGGTTGATCGGCTCATCGCCGTCTTCGGCGAGCGCAAGGAGTTGCTTCACTGTCCGCTCGGCGAGCTTGTTGTTGATCTCGCCAGTGATGATCACATTACGGGATTTGAAGAAAAGCTGTTCGGCTTTGCCACCCATTTGGGATTTATCGTCTTTAGATGTGTCGTCGGCCATGGTGGAAAACATCTCATCTCTTTCTTTGAGGCTGGTTTGGGGGAATGTCGGTGCTTGGGCCGGGAATGGCAAGGCGGGCTGGTGCGATTAATCCAGAAATTTGTATAGGATTAGCGCGTCTACCATGCCGTCGTGCGGATGGTGGAAGGCGCGGGGGATGCGGCCGATCTGAGCAAAGCCAGCACGCTGCCAAATATCAATGGCGCGCGGGTTGGAGGTTAGCACGAAATTGAACTGCATTGCTTCAAAGCCGAGGCTTTTGGCCTCGATTTGAGCATGGGCGAGCATGGCGCGCGCAACACCTTTGCCGGTTGCGTCTTGCGCGGTCACAAAGCCCGCGTTGCAGATATGCCGACCGCCGCCTTGCTGGTTGGGACGAATGTAATATGTGCCGCCATCCGTGACGTAGGAATGGGCCGCGCACCAATAGGCAAGAGCATCGGGGTCAATTGCGTAGGTGTCGCCCGCGCGAAAAACGGGTTCGAGCATGGACCAGACGGTGTCGTGATCTGAGGGGGTGGCGGGGCGGATGTGCAGGGTCATTGGCTACTGCCGAAGGAGAATGTTACGATGCAGGAGGCATTTCGAGGCGAAAGCATCCGGTCTCAGAATCGTAATCCACAGGCCGGATCAAGCCGGTTCGCTCTTTCCAGAAACTCGCGCTTTTGATCCTTCGGGGTTGCTGATTGGGATCAGCAGCGTTGCAAAGAATGAGGTCGAAGTGACCACCGAGGTTTTCAAGCGAGAACTCGATGTCTCGCTTTCTTATGCCGTGACCTTGACGCCCGCCCCAAAGTTCAAATTGCGGATGGTCGCGACAATCGAAAGCCCATGGTTCAACTGTTTTGTCGATTTCGTCCCTCCATACTGTCAAGGCCACTCCGCTGTTGTCCGCCTTCCGCGCGGACCATTGGTTGCGCGGGTTTTTAAGTAGATATCCGGCGCTGCGGTATGCTTCGGTAAAATTTGCCATTTCAGTAAATGACCACCGAACGAATGCTTTCGCCGGCATGCATCAGATCAAAGCCCTTGTTGATGTCTTCAAGGCCCATTGTATGAGTGATCATCGGATCAATCTCGATCTTGCCGTCCATGTACCAGTCGACGATCTTTGGAACATCCGTGCGCCCGCGCGCGCCTCCAAAAGCGGTACCGCGCCAAACACGGCCTGTCACAAGCTGGAATGGCCGGGTGGATATTTCTGCACCCGCAGGAGCGACGCCGATAATAACGCTTTCTCCCCATCCTTTGTGGGCACTTTCCAATGCCGTCCGCATAACGCTTACATTGCCGGTTGCATCAAAGGTATAGTCTGCGCCGCCGCCCGTCAGTTCAACAAGATGAGCAACCAAATCGCCCGTGACCTGTGAAGGGTTGACGAAATCGGTCATCCCGAACCGCGTCGCCATCGGTATTTTGTCGGCATTCAGGTCGACGCCCACGATTTGATCGCAGCCCGCCATCCGAAGGCCCTGAAGAACGTTGAGACCAATGCCGCCCAGTCCAAACACAATACAGCGCGAGCCAATTTCGACCTTTGCAGTATTGATCACCGCACCGATGCCCGTGGTTACACCGCAACCGATGTAGCAGATCTTGTCGAACGGAGCGTCCTTGCGGACTTTGGCAAGCGCAATCTCGGGCAGGACTGTATGGTTAGAGAATGTCGAGCAGCCCATATAGTGCAGGATCGGCGTCCCATCGAGCATCGAAAACCGGCTTGTGCCGTCCGGCATGACGCCCGCACCCTGGGTCGAGCGGATCGCCTGACACAGGTTCGTCTTGGGGTGCAGGCAATAGTCGCACTCCCGGCATTCCGGCGTATAAAGCGGGATCACATGATCGCCGGGCACGAGGCTCGTCACGCCGGGGCCGACCTCAAGAACCACACCGGCGCCTTCGTGCCCGAGGATCGCCGGGAACATGCCTTCGGGGTCCGCGCCTGACCGCGTAAACTCGTCCGTGTGGCATATACCGGTCGCTTTTATCTCAACCAGAACTTCGCCGGCTTTCGGGCCTTCAAGGTTCACTTCCATGATCTCCAGCGGTTTTCCCGCCTCAATGGCCACAGCCGCGCGCGTTCTCATATCCAAATCCTCTCATTCCGTGACGTTGACTTGACCCTGCTGCAGGAAGTGCGCGAAATCAATGGCGAGGGTTCGATTGAAAAGGTGAATGCGTATGACAATCAGTTCAGGCCGTTTGACAGTTTTGGTGGTCTTGCTTGCAGCCTGTGGGCCGGTTCCCGCAGATGAAGGTTCGGCAATCGTGACCGAGGTCGTCACACCCGAGGGCCCCGAGGCGCCGCCCGTACTTGAAGAATGCGACGCTGCCGACTACCGCCCATTGGTCGGGACGTCGATTGCAGCAACGACGTTTTTGAAGGACGATCGCCTCAGGGTGTTCAGCGAAAACGACATCATCACCCAAGAATATATCCCGCAACGCACAAATGTTGTGTTCGATACCGAGGGTTTGATCTCACGGACTTATTGCGGTTAAGTTTGGATTACTCTTTGACGCGGTAGCCTTCATGGTAGGCCGACCCGATGGCGCGTAAAGATGCGCCGATAGCTTCTGGCGATGAAACATCTGTAGTGTCCAGCGCAGTAGCCATTTGGGCGGCGCGGGCGGCAAAGCCGTCGCTGTCGGTCCATATCGCGGGGATTGCTTCGGATTTGGGGTCTTGTGCTTGCGGGGAGAACAGCGCGGGGATGCGGTTGGTTTGCGTTTTGAGAGACGCCAATGCGGCGGTGGCAGTTTCCGCGTCATAGGTCACGACACCCTTCGCCATTTGCCCAAGCGTTTTCAAGTCGCCAGCCATGGCTTTCATTCCGTCCATGCGCGCCAGGACTTGTGGGTCTTTGACGCCGGTGTGGGCAAGGGCCGCGCTGGCGGCAATGCCAAGGGTCAGGGCAATCGTTAAGGTCGGGCGCATTTGGTGTCTCCGATTTTTCAGGTCATGCGTATTGCACTTTCACTGAAAGGCGAGAGGAGGGGACTCGACTCGCGACAGGTAAGGGATATATCTAAGAATTAGAACAAATAGCGAACATTACGGCTGCCCGCCCATGAAACAACGACGCATCCTGTCGCTTTGGTTCCCGCGTCTGGGGGCTGAACGCTGCCTTAGGCTTGAACGTGGCTTGCCGCCGCGCCCATTTGCTGTGGTTGGCGAAGAACATAACGCGCAAGTGCTGGTGTCGCTGTCGCTTGAGGCCGAAGCGCAAGGCCTGAAGCCGGGTCAGCCCCTGCGCGATGCCCGTGCGATGTGCCCCGAGTTGGATACCCGGCTGAGGAACCGTGACCTTGATGCGACGTTTCTGGGGGTGCTGCGGCGCTGGGCGGGGAAGTTCAGTCCTTGGGTGTCGGAGGAACCGCCCGACGGGTTGGTGATCGACCTCACGGGCTGCGCGCATCTTTTCGGCGGTGAGGCGACGCTTATTGCCGAGGTCGAGGCCGATTGCGCGCATCTTGGCGTCAGCGTGCGGGTCGGGGTGGCGGATACGGTGGGGGCGGCTTGGGCTTTGGCGCGTTTTTCTGGCGGTGCGGGGGTGGATGCGGCGCGCACCGGGGACGACATCAACCAAGAGGCGCGCGCGACACGCTCGCGGGCGGCCAAGCGCCGGCATTGGGTAAAGGGCGGCGCTTGGCCGCAAGTGACGGCTCCCGAGGTCATCCGCAAAATGCAGATCGCAGCCCCGGGCGCGACGCGGACTGCGCTGGCTCCGCTGCCGGTGGCCGCCCTGCGGCTTGAGGACGACACGGTTGCAACGCTGGTGCGGCTTGGGTTGCGACAGATCGGTGATCTGGCCGGACAGCCACGCGCCGCTCTGGCGCGCCGGTTCGGGAGACATCTGGTGCAGCGGCTGGATCAAGCCCTTGGGGTCGAACCCGAACCCGTCAACCCGGCCCGCCCGAAAGCCCGCTTTGCGGTGCGACTAACATTGCCCGAACCGATCGGGCTTGGCGAAGACATCACTGCGGCGATCGACCGGCTGTTGCCACCACTGGGCGCGACATTGCTGCGGGCCGGACGCGGAGCGCGACAGGTGCGGATGGAATGCCACCGAAGCGACCATACAATGCAGGTGGTTGAGGTCGGTCTGGCGCGACCTTCGGCGGCGGCTGATCGGATCCGTCCGCTGTTGTTGATGAAACTGGACGATATAGACCCCGGTTTTGGCATCGATATGATCCGGCTTGAAGCGCGCGCCACCGAACCTGTGCACGCCCTCCAACATCGCGGTCACGCCGAGGCGGCAACGGATGGCGCGACACGCCTTGGCAATGGTGCAGCACTTGATGATCTGATCGGGCGGCTCGGAGCGCGGGTCGGTCTTGAAAGCATCACGCGGTTTCATCCCGCCGACAGCCATATCCCGGAGAAGACGGCTTCGATTGTGGCGGCGGCTTGGGCTGGTCCGGCGGATCACTGGCCCCGACCCGGAATGCTGCGCCCTTTAGAAATATGGCGTCCCGAGATTGTGCAGGCCGAGGACGCCGCGCATCTTCCACACCGCTTTCGCTGGCGAGGGCGCGATCTGGAGGTGTCGTCCGGCATTGGGCCGGAACGCATCGCGCCGGAATGGTGGCTGGACGACCCGGACTGGCGCAGTGGCGTGCGCGATTACTGGCGCGTGACAACGCGTACGGGCGAGCGGCTTTGGCTGTATTTTGGCTATGGGGGCACAATGTCGTCAGGCTGGTTCTGTCAGGGTAGTTTTGCTTAAGGACCGCAATTCGAGCAAACCAGATACGGTATTGCGACGCGCAGTCGCGCGTCACGGTGCCTCCGGCGGAGGTATTTTTGAAAGGATGAATGAAAGCGCCGCTGTTTTATTTCACCCTTTGGGAAAAACCTCAGGGGGTGCGGGGGACAGCGTCCCCCGCATTGGTCGGCGGACCGATAGGCCGCCGAAAGCGATTACGGCAAGAGCACGCTATCAATGACGTGGATCACGCCGTTGGATGCGATAATATCTGCCGCCGTCACCGTCGCGTCATTGACCTTAACACCATCTGTTCCATCGACGTGGACGTCGTCGCCCTGCACCGTCGCCACGTTCAGACGCTGACCCGCCAATTGGTCCGACGTCACAGCGCCGGGAACAACGTGGTACGTCAGGATCGACACGAGCGTGTCTTTGTTTTCTGGCAACAAGAGGCTTTCAACTGTGCCTTCGGGCAGTGCCGCAAAGGCCGCATTGGTTGGCGCAAATACGGTGAACGGGCCGTCACTTTTCAGCGTGTCGACGAGGCCTGCGGCCTGCACGGCGGCGACAAGTGTCGAGAAGTCCTCGTTGCCGGCCGCGATATCGACGATATCCATTTCTTTGTCCATCGGAGCGCAAGCCGCTGCCAATGCAAGTGCCGCGGCGCCAAAAGTGGCTTTCAAAGCAAATCTACGGTTCATTTTTATATTCCGTCTTTCATATGTTCAGATCGTCAGAGTTGCGGGAGGTGAAAGGCTCACCCCCCGCAGTGTCATTCCGGCAAAGCGCTTAGCTGCCTGGCAGGATAACTTTGTCGATGACGTGGATTACGCCATTCGATGCTTCGATGTCGGCTGTCACGACGTTTGCATCTTGCACCATCACGCCGTTATCGAGGTTGATCATCACGTCACCGCCCTGAACCGTTGTGGCCATCATGTCGTCCACAAGATCGCCCGACATCACTTTGCCCGGTACGACGTGGAACGTCAGGATTGCTGTCAGAGTTTCAATGTTCTCGGGCAGCAAAAGGTTTTCAACTGTACCCTCGGGCAGAGCCGCAAAGGCTTCGTCGGTTGGCGCGAATACTGTGAACGGGCCTTCGCCTTTCAGCGTGTCAACGAGGCCAGCGGCTTGAACCGCTGCGACGAGCGTTCCGAATGAACCGGCTTCGATGGCGGTGTCGACGATGTCTTTCGAGTGTCCGCCCGCAAAGGCCGGTGCGGCGAGAACGGTCATGGCGACTGTTGTCAAAAGTGTCTTGCGTAGCATGGTCATCTCCAAATGTTTGTCGGTGCCGTTTTTGGCATCGAAGGGTTCTACGGGCAGTGGATTGATACGGATCACCGAAAAAATTCCTCGAAACGGCTTGATGAGAAGGCGGCGCGCGCTAAGCCCCGCCTGAAGCCGGTTTCCACTCACATTTCTGTTATGGGTCGTGAACCGAAAGGGCGAAAATGTAACGTTGTTTCAACTCACTGACGCTAAAGCACAGTGTCGTGAGGGTGATTGTCGGATGCGATTTGCTCGCGCATGTTATGGACAAGCGATCAACAGGAGAGAGTAAAATGGCCGGACGGTATAAGAGTGATCTGAAATGGTCGGATGTGACGCCACGGGCGGATTATATGAACCGCCGCCAGTTGATGGCAGGCGCGGGGGCATTGGCGCTTGGGTCGATCGCGGGGCCGGCGATGGCAAGCCTTGGGGCGAAGAAAACGAAGTATGGCAGTGATCTCGAACCGAACGCATTGTCCGACATCACCAGCTACAACAATTTCTATGAATTCGGCACTGGCAAAGAAGACCCGTCGCGCAACGCCGGAAGTCTGACCACTGATCCTTGGACCATTAAGGTTGACGGGATGGTGGACAAGCCCGGAAACTACGATCTTGGGGACCTTACCAAGGGCATCAGCCTTGAAGAGCGCATCTACCGGTTCCGCTGTGTAGAGGCCTGGTCGATGGTCGTGCCATGGGTTGGTTTCGAGTTGTCGGATTTGCTGGCGCGCGTCGGCGTGCAGTCCTCGGCCAAATATGTGGCGTTTGAAACGCTTGTGCGGCCTGAGGAAATGATCGGGCAGCGTCGTCCGACATTGGATTGGCCGTACCGCGAGGGTCTTACGATCAGCGAAGCCATGAACCCGCTGACGATTATGGCGACCGGTCTTTACGACGAGCCGATGCCAAACCAGAACGGCGCACCGATCCGGCTTGTCGTGCCGTGGAAGTACGGTTTCAAGTCGATCAAATCGATTGTGCGGATCACGCTTGCCGAGAAACGGCCAGAGATCAGCTGGCAAATGGCGAACGGGCGCGAATACGGCTTCTTTAGTAATGTGAACCCGAACGTCGATCATCCGCGCTGGTCCCAAGCGACCGAGCGTAAGATTGGCGGCGGTTTGTTTGCCAAGCGAGTGCCGACCCAGATGTTCAACGGATACGAGCGCGAAGTGGGCGGTCTGTATGCGGGAATGGATTTACAGAAAAACTTCTGAATTGACTGATGCGTCCGACATCCGGTTGATCTCGACGCTGACCTGCCCAGATTGTGGTGGGGTCAGCGTAGGGGACATGCCGACGGACGCCTGCCAGTTCTATTATGACTGCCCGCATTGCAAGGTCGTGCTTAGACCAAAGGCGGGGGATTGCTGTGTTTGGTGTTCGTTCGGCGGTGTGCCGTGTCCACCGATACAAAAGGGAAAGGCCTGCTGCTCATGACGCCTGCACAACGTATCAATGTCACTTTGGCGAAAGTCCCGGCGTGGCCTCTCTATATCCTGGGTGTGATCCCGCCGGCTTGGTTCCTCTATCAGGGCCTGACAGGGGCCCTCGGGGCCGAACCGATCAAAGCGCTGGAACAAAAGTTGGGCGAGTTTGCCTTGCAAGTGCTGATCTTTGTGCTGGCGGTGACGCCGCTTAGAACGTGGACAGGGATCAACTTGATCAAGTTTCGCCGCGCGCTTGGGCTGCTCACCTTTTTCTACGTCTTTTTGCACCTGCTCGTCTGGCTGGTGCTGGACGTGCAGATCCTGTCGCAAATCTGGGCTGACATTCTCAAGAGACCCTACATTACAATCGGTATGGTCGGATTTACGCTGTTGATCCCGCTTGCGGTCACGTCGAACAATCTGTCGATCCGCAAGCTGGGTCCGAAAACCTGGCGACGCCTGCATCAGTTGACTTACGCCACTGCGATCCTTGGTGCAGTTCATTTCGTGATGTTGTCGAAGGGCTTTCAGTTCGAGCCTCTGATTTATCTTGGCATCGTGCTGGCACTTGTGGCGACGCGGATCAAAATTCCGGTGAAACGCGCCGTCGCATAATGTGACTTCCCACGGGCGCGGACCTCGTTAAGGTCGCGCCCATGGAACAACCGAATATTCGACGTGGCGCCTTACTTATCATGGCGCTGTTTTGTCTTCAGCCGATGGCCATTGGCGCTTGGCTGGCACTGATCCCTTACATTAAAGAGACGCTTGAGCTTTCGAAGTTCGATCTGTCGCTCGCTCTTTTGGGCATGCCTGCGGCCCTGCTTATTACATTGCAGTTCGTAGGGCGTGTCGTCACCTCGATCGGTGTGCGTCGATTGGTGGTTATGACTTTCCCGGCGCAATGCGCAGCGGCCTTCCTGCCGCTATTCGCGGGCAGCCAGACCAGTTTGTTTTTTGCTCTTGCCGCCTTTGGCGCGACGCTTGCGTTCATGGAGGTGAGCATAAACGTCTATGCAGGGCGGATCGAAAAGAAGTCGGCGACGCATATTATGAACCGCTGCCACGGGTTTTGGGCGCTGGGCCTTATGGTTGGCTCGTTCGTGGCGACATCCGGGGCAGGGCGTCTTGGACCCGTGGCGATCATGGCGGTTGTTGCGGTGACATCCACCGCCTTGGGCATATTGGCCGCGCGCCAGTTGCCGAAGATGGGCGAGGAGGGCGCAGAGCATGTCGTGCCGCGTCGCAGGCTCTCTCAGATGCCCCGCGCGCTTGCAGCCATTGGCGGCTTTATGTTGCTGGTGACGCTGGCCGAGGGGGCGATGGCGGACTGGTCGGCTATATATCTATCCGAACGCCAATCCATCGACGTCACCGAAGCCGGGATCGCCGTCACGATCTTTGCAGGGTTCATGGCGTTCGGCCGTTTTATGGGGGACTGGCTGAAACAGCGGTACGGAGCGCTTGTGCTTGCGCGGGGGTCGATACTGCTGGCGGTGGCGGGTTTGGCGTGCCTGATCGCTCCGCTGCCGTTGGCGTTCGCATTTCTGGGGTTTGCGATGGTCGGAGTAGGGGTCGCGTCGGGCTATCCCTTGGGAGTGTCAGCTGTGGCTGCTCTTGGTGACGACCATGAGGCAGGCAACGTCGCCATCATGTCGACCTGCGCGCTGGCGGGATTCCTTATCGGCCCGCCGGTGATCGGATTCTTGTCAGATGCCTATGGCTTGAGAGTCGGCTTTGCCGCGATGATTCCCGGATTATTTCTCTGTCTCTATCTGGCGCGGTGGCTGATTCCGGGTGAATCGGTGCCTG
>RCMY010001915.1_pt1 | contig 19172 bp, 15 predicted proteins | sample 2041341 | NCBI WGS metagenome assembly RCMY01 (sample SAMN09708234, study PRJNA481090) | Marine sediment metagenome, whole genome shotgun sequencing project. | reverse complement strand
TCGCGTCGGTCTTGCCATCATCCTGGTGTCACAGTTCGACATCCTTCTTCTCGACGAGCCGACGAATGACCTCGACATCGCCGGTCTCGACCAGCTCGAGACGTTTCTGCTGTCGATCGACCGGCCCGTCGTGTTGGTGTCGCATGATCGCCGTTTCCTTGATCGGGTGGTCTCCTCGGTCGTCGAACTCGATCCCCACACGCTCACCGCCAGCGTGTTCGGCGGAGGCTGGCAGGGCTATCTCGAAGGTCGCGAGGTGGCGAAACGCCATGCCGAGCAGAACTTCCAGAACTATGTCGGCGAGCGATCCAAGTTGAGCGAACGGGCCCGAACGGAGCGGGATTGGTCCGTCAAGGGTGTCACCAGCGCCAAAAAGAACCCGAAGGACAACGACAAGATCAGGCGCAAGGTCTCGATCGAGCGCACCGAGCAACTCGCTGCCCGGGCCCGTCGAACCGAGAAAGCCATCGAGCGGCTCGAGGTCGTCGACAAGCCGTGGGAGCCGTGGCAGCTCCAGTTCGAGATCGGCCAGGTCGAGCGGTCCGGCGATCTCGTTTCCGAGCTTCGCGATGCGGTCTTCGAACAGGGATCGTTCCGGCTCGGGCCGGTCACCCTCGAGATCAATGCCGGCGATCGGGTCCTCATCTCCGGACCAAACGGAGCAGGAAAGAGCACACTGCTTGCCGGACTCCTCGGTGAGCGAGCACCGATCTCGGGTACCCATCGGCTTGGCCGGTCGGTCGTCGTCGGGCGGATCGATCAACAACGGACGCAGTTCGACGCGGCCGACACATTGCTCGAAGGCTTCATCGCTGCGACCAACACATCCGCAACCAACACATCCGCAACCAACATCAGCGCCGCCGACGCCCGCTCGACCCTGGCCAAGTTCGGTCTCGGCGCCGAACACGTCAAACGGTCGACGCAGGAGCTATCACCGGGGGAACGGACCCGGGCCCTCCTCGCCGTCTTTGCCGCGTCGGGTGTCAATACGCTCGTCCTCGACGAGCCGACCAACCACCTCGATCTCCCGGCAATCGAACAACTCGAACAGGCGCTGTCGAAGTTCACCGGGACCGCTCTGATCGTGTCTCACGACCGGGCATTCCGAGACGCGATCTCGTGCAATCGACACCTCCATGTCGCCAGTGGTGTCGTGAGTGAGGAATGAATCGGATCTTCAGTCGAGAGCAGCGCTGATGGCGGTGATCCAGGCGTCTTCGAGGGACCGGCTGCCCTCGGGATTGAGGTGGTGGTCGTCGCTGTAGAGCCAGGTGCCGCCGGCGACGGGCGTGCAGGTGTCGCGGCCACACAAGGCCCCGGCAGGGTCGAAAACCGTCACCATGTCGGACTCGGCGGCGACATTGGCTTCGGCCGCGACGACAGGTCCGCGCCGTTCCTGCACCGCACCCATGACGTCGATCTCGGGCGGCGTCGGGCGTTCACGGAGGAGTGACAACATCTGGCGAGGGTCGTGCTCGTATTCGGGGACGACCGCCATGAACAGGACCCGACTGCCGGTATCGGTGAATTGCGCCGTCAATTCCTCGAGCCCACGAGACCAGACGCCGATGGCGTCGTCTTGTTCGTCTGCGGCCACGCCGTCGCGGTGGGCGATGACCCTCCCGACGTCGCCGTCGGGGAACGAGGGCAGGGTGTACAGGGTGGAGCGGTTGGCAATCACGACCAACTCGGGTGGAGACTCGGTGATGGTCTTGATTGCTGCGTTCTGCCAGTCGGCGCAATCGGGGAGGGTTGCGGGAACTCGTGTCTGGATCGGGCATGAGGTCCGATACCAGACGGCGACGTCGTAGCCGAGCGAGTTGCCGGCCGCGATGACGCCGTCGGCGGCCGCGCCGGCGTGCGAGTCCCCAACGAGGAAGATCGTTCCCTTCGGATCCTCGACTCCAAAGGTGCACGCATCGGCATCCCATGGACCGCCGCCATCGCGGCAGCCGGCGTCGGCGGCGATGCCTTCGGCTCCCCAGCCCGCTGGGACATCGAGCCCCCAGTTCCGACTCGACCCCTGCTGGACGAGCACGCCGATGGCGATGGGGACCAGGGTTGCGGTGCCCAGCAGTCGAAGGGCGCCCCAGTTCGGGAGGGATCGACCACGCCTGATCGGTTCCTCGACGTAGTCGAAGGAGAGCATGGCAGGCACGATCGACACCACAGCGGCGACCGGCACCGCGATCGAACTCGATGGCCACAAGCCGCCGGCGAACACGATGAGGGGCCAGTGCCACAGGTACCAGCTGTAGGAGCGATCGCCGATCCATATTGCCGGGGAGCTGGACAGGGCTCGCTGCACCAGGCCGGCCGGCTCATTCGAGAGGATGAGGGCAACGGTGCCGACGACGGGGACGAGCGCAGCCGAGCCGGGGAACACCGTGAGGGCGTCGAAGGTGAACGAGGCCAGGCCAATGGCCACCAGCCCGAGGAGCGACGCTGCGGTTGCGAAGGCACCACGAACGACCAGCCGGCTGCCCGCCAGGGCAATCAGCACGCCGGCCGCGAACTCCCAGATGCGGGTGGGGGTGCTGTAGAACGCCATGCGCTCCGGGGCGCCGAGGATCCCGAGACCGTTGCCGTTGCTGAAGGCGATCGACAGCGCCAGCGAGAGCACCGAACCGGCCCCCAGCACCAACGCGACCAAGACTCGTGGTTGGATCGATGTGCGCTTCGAAAGCCACGATGAGCGGGCGATCCACCAGGTGACGGCCACGACGGCCGGCAGAAGGAAGTAGAACTGTTCCTCGACCGACAGCGACCAGAGGTGGAGGAGCGGATTGGCTTCGGCTCCGACCTCGAAGTACCCGCCTCCTGAGGTGGCGAGGTAATAGTTCGACGAGAACAGCAGGGCAGCAATTCCGGTTCCGGCCGCCGCCTCCTGAGGTCCGAGTGGGCTCGAGATCGCCGTGGCGAGAAGCAGGGTGACGCCGACGGTCACGGCGAGTGCGGGGAGCAAACGCCGAATCCGTCGACGGTAGAAGTTGCCGAGCGAGATGCCACCCGACCGTTCGGCTTCGGCAAACAGTGATCCGCCGATCACGAACCCCGAGACGACGAAGAACACGTCGACCCCGATGTAGCCACCCGGAAGTGGCCCGCCGGCGTGATAGATCACGACGAGGATCACGGCGAGGGCGCGGATTCCCTGAATATCGGGTCGGAACTTCGTCTTGGTCTCGTTCGTCACCGGGCCTCCCGCCGCTCGCCACTCGCCAACGCTACTCACCGATGTTCCATCGGTAACCGCGAGGACAGAATCGTTGTCATTCGAGCGCCCACACGCTTGCGCGCTCACCATGACTGTCTACCACGGAGCGTGAGGTTTGGGGTAGGGTGATTCAGTTCACCATGCGATCTCGGCCCTCCCAGAATGGCTTGCGAAGTTCGGTCTTGAGGATCTTGCCCGACGGGTTGCGGGGGAGGGCTTCAATCCAGTCGACTGACGTCGGGCACTTGTAGGCGGCCAAGTTCTCACGAGCGAAGGCGATGACTTCTTTCTCGGTGAGATCGGCCTCGTCGGGACCGCGGTCGGCCCGAACGATCATGGCCTTCACGGTCTCACCCCATTTGTCGCTGGGGACACCGATGACGGCGACGTCGGCAATGCCGGGATGCTTCATCAGGGCATTCTCGATCTCGGCCGGATAGATGTTCTCGCCGCCCGAAACGATCATGTCCTTGACCCGATCGTGGATGTAGAGGTAGCCGTCTCGCATGTAGCCGGCGTCGCCGGTGCGGAACCAGCCATCGACCATGGAGTTCCGCGTCGCTTCCTCGTTGCGCCAGTAGCCCTTCATGATCTGAGCCGAGCGCACCCAGACTTCGCCGACTTCGCCGTCGGGCAGATCGTCGAACGATTCGGCGTCGACGATGCGGAGCTCGACATCACCCCAGGGCTTGCCGGCCGACCGCAGCAGATGAGCCCGGTCGCCGCCGGGATCGTGGTCTTCGGGATCGAGTTGCACGATGCCCCCGGTCGTCTCGGTGAGTCCGTAGGCCTGCATGAATTCGCACCCGAAGAGCGCCATGGAGCCGGTGAGAACCGCCTCGCTGATGGCCGACGCCCCGTACACCATCGACCGCAGCGACGAGAAGTCGACATCGCTGGCTCCCGGAACACTCAGAACGAACTGGAGTACCGCAGGGACGAGGAGGGCGTGAGTGATGCCGTACTTCGGGATGACCTCGATGATTTCCATCGGGTTGATCTCTTTGACCATCAACGTTTCGGCCCCGTTGGCCATTCCGGCCAACGCCCAGCCGCTCCCGGCGATGTGGAACAGAGGCATCGCCACCAGGTTCACCGCCGAGGAATCGAAGTTCCAGGCGTCACGGCCGACATTCATGGTGGACATGAAGTTGTCGTTCGTCAGCTCGACACCCTTGGGAAGGCCGGTCGTTCCCGAGGTGTAGAGCTGATAGCAGGTGTCGTCGCCGAGGATCTCGATGTCGGGGTCGACGGCCTCGAAACCGGCAACCCAGTCGTCATAGCGCTGATACCCCGAGTCGCCCGGGTCGCCGATGACCAGCACCTTCTTGACGGTGGTGAGGTCCATCTTCTCCAGATGGCCGAGGAACTCCTCGCCGACGAACAGCACCTCGGCCTCGGCGTTGTTGATGATGAATTCCATCTCCGGGGGAGCGAGTCGCCAGTTGACCGCAACCGACACCGCATTGAGCTTGGCTCCGCCAAAGAGGTGGGTGAAGTATTCCGGCGTGTTCTTGTCGAGGAAGGCGATACGACTCGCCTTGGTGACCCCGAGCTCGGCGAGCCCCTGGGCTACCTGTTGGGACTCGGTCTCGAGCTGTCCGTAGGTCCAGGTTCGACCACCGGCGGTGAGCGCCAGTCGGTCGGGTGTTTCCCGGCCCCAGTAGCGACTGATGTCGGCAAGATTCGTGATGTCGCCCGCTTGGGGTACCCGAACGTCGGCCATATGCGTGTTGCTCCTCTGAGCTCGAATGAATGTGTCATCCGTCACCGTAGCTCACTGATTGTCGTGGCTCACTGGTTGTCCTGACTTACTGGTTATTCAGTGCGAAGTGCTGATAGTCGACCAATGACGACCAATTGCCGCCCCATTCCCAGCCGACGTCGGCGAAGGCACGCGTCACGACGTCGCCATCGGTGACCTGGCCGGGAGCGCCGAGACCCCGGGGCAGGTAGTGGCGGGCGAGCTCGGGAAGGAGAATCTCGCCGCGGAGGTAGGGGTTGAGGAACGGATTGACGTCGATCGCCAGACCGTAGGCATGTTCGGAGAAGCTGGACCCACCACGCACGGTCCGACACACGAACGACGTCGTCACATTGCCATCGCCGCTCTTCGGTGCATCGATGTCGGCATCGGTGATGATGCGCATCTCCTCGATCGGGAAACGAGCGGCGTAGAGCGCCTCGAAGACACCGGTGATGTCATCGGCGACGTCGGCATGCACGATCATGTCGCCGGTATGTGGCCGCTCGTCGAAGCCCCAGAAGGTCATCGTGAGATAGCGGAGATCGCCGGGGTCGACCGGGCAACCCTCCTCCCAGGTCGAGGCCTCCAGCTCAGCACCCTCCAACGGGCCAACAATCGCGGTGAATTCGCCATCGAGCGGCGGCGCTGGAAGACGGTCGATGGCCGCGAAACGGCGGTCGGTGAGTTCCTCAGGAGTATCGAGCCCGATGGCAACCGCATAACCATCGGTTGGCGTGAGATCACGAGTGCCGAGCCAGTGGGGCCGCTCGGGCAGGGTGCTCGAGGGGGCTGTTGCCGAGGCCGGTGCAGCAGTGGTCGGCGCGGTTGAGGGGAGGGCCGCGTCTGCCGTTGGTGTCGGCGTGGTGGATCGTTCCGACGCGTCGACGGATTCGGTCGGCGAGCATCCGGCGAGAAACACGACGACCAGCAAGATCCCGGACCACCTTGGCCCGCGGTTCGCCAGGCGCCCCGGCATCTGCTTCCATGTCGCCATGGCCCAAAACGTAGTTGGTGGCGAACTCCAATCCTGTTCAACTGATCCGCTGACGGGGTTCTACCGGGATGGATGCTGTACAACCGGCGCCGACGATCAGGGCGTGCATATCGTGTGCGTCCGTGTGACCGAGGAGTTTCTCGAGTTCTCCAAGGAACAAGGCAACGATCTGAGCACACCAATGCCGATGTACTCGTTCCCCGGCCTCCAACCGGGCGATCAGTGGTGCCTGTGTGCCGATCGCTGGGTCGAGGCGTTCGAAGCCGGCAAGGCACCGGCCGTCGTGCTCGAGGCGACACATGCCGCCGTACTCGAGTGGGCCACGCTCAGCACGCTTCGAGACCACGAATACCGGTCAACGACCTGAGGGCGCGCCGGACAGGCAATACTCGGGTCGATGACCGATCCAAGCAACGAACAATCTGGTGGGCGTGATCCTGATCGTCTGCGAATCTCCGACGTCAGCTTCGTCGAGCTGATGGACCTCGATCACCACGGCCCCGACACCTACATCGGGCTGGCCCCGCGCTACCCCTGGGGACGACTGTTCGGCGGCCAGGTCGTTGCCCAGGCGTTGCGGGCGGCGCAGATGACGGTCGATCGTGACTACGCGGTCAACTCGCTGCACGCCTACTTCATCCAGGGTGGAACCCACCGCGAGCCGGTGCGCTTCGAGGTGAATCGGCTGCGCAACGGTCGATCGTTCTGGGTTCGTCAGGTGGTCGCCCGCCAATCGAGCGGAGCAATCCTCAACCTCTCGGCATCATTTCAGCGGGCGGAGGAGGCGGCCGACGTTCAGACCTTCGACAAGCCCGAAGGCCTCCCCGGACCCGAAGGGCTCGAGGAGCAAGGTTGGGGAGGGATGCTGGAACGGCGCGTCGCCCTGAAAGAGTTCGGACATACCAGTCTGTGGCTACGGCTCTCCCAAGAATTACCCGACGATGCCCAGCTGCGTGACTGTGCGTTGGCCTTTCTCTCCGATTCGGTCCCCACCGGAGCGGTTCGGGCCACGCATCCGATCCAGGTTCCCCGTGAACGCACCGGTGAAGTGTTCGTCGGGGCCAGCCTCGACCACGCGGTCCACTTCCACCGCAGTGTCGACCCGACCCAATGGATGTTGGCCGACGTCGTCTGCCATGGGCTCAGCGGAGCACGTGGGCTGTCGGTAGCGAACCTGTTCGACCCGGTGGGCGTGCAAGTGGCAACGGTGGTCCAAGAAGTACTGCTTCGAGAACGTCGCCAAAAATCAAGCGCCGACACCGGCTTCGGCGGCAAGGCGCTCTGACATTGGTGCTGCTTCGTCCCTCAGCAGCCTGGGCACGCAGACCTCAAGTTCGGCGTGGCGACGCCGATGAGTGACTGGAGTAGAGAAAGCGTGGGGAATGGCATTTCGTCGAAATAATGAAGAGCCGCCGGCGTTGCCTGTCGACGACGAGAACGTCGATGGTCTCACCGGTCTACCTGACCGCTGGCAGCTCGAGAACTGGGTTTCCAGCCAATTGCAGCGATCGCGTCGCACCGGTGACCGATTCGGGCTGTTTCTCGTTTCCGTCTCGAATCTGGCGGAAATCAACGGTGGCTACGGCAGCGCTGTTGGCGACGACGTGCTGCAAGCGATCGCTGAGGCGCTCACGGCGGCGGTCGGCAAACGCGGACAATTGGCCCGCTATCTGGGCTCGGAGTACGCCGTTGTATGGCCGGGCCTCTTCGGAGCCGAAGAAGCCCAGCGCGTTGCCACCGATCTGATTGCTTCCCTGCCACAACAGGTCACCTTCGAGCGTTTCGTCGTCCCGGTTCGCTCTGCGATCTCCGGTGTCATGAGCGACACCGACCTCAACGAGCGACTCCTGCTCGTCGAAGCCGAGGCCGCCCTGGCCGAGGCGCGCTCGATGGACGGCAACAACATGGTGCTGCGTGACGACGCCTACGGTGTCCGCCGCAAGCCCGAAGTGTTGGCGGTTCGCCTCCAACGAGCCTTCGAACACGATGAGTTCCAGCTCTACTACCAGCCGATCGTCTCACTTTCGTCGGGCACCGTGGTCGGCTTCGAAGCCATGCTTCGGTGGCTCTCCGCCGATGCTGGCCCAACCGGAGCCGAACTCCTCGCTCCCGGCATGTTCCTCGACGCGCTGCGAGCGTCGCCGATTGTGGTGCCACTCCATGCGTGGGTGCTGCAGGAGTGTCTCACCACGGTTCGGGGTTGGAGTCGCATGATGGGCAGCCCCAGCCTCTTCGGGGCGACCAACCTCGATCCGAGCTTCATCCGACACGAGCGATTCGCGAGCGTCGTGTTGAAGGCCATCGACGATCTGGGTATCAAACCGACCCAGGTGCTGCTCGATCTCAACGGCGCAACCGCAGGACCACAAATCGGCCTTCTGTGGCCGCGCCTTCAACAACTCAAGGCGGCGGGCGTCGGCATTGCGCTCGAGGACTTCGGGATTGGTCACGGATCACCCGACTTGCTGCGGCGCTGCCGGTTCGACGTCATTCGTCTGCCTCGCGTGCTGATCGGCGGACTCGGTCTCGCAGAAGAAGACAGGATCATCGTCACCGGCCTGATCCGACTGGCCCATGACCTGGGCTGCTACGTGATCGCCGAAGGCATCGAGAACGACACCCAGACTCGCATCCTGCGCGAAGCAGGCTGCGATCTCGCCCAAGGATTCGTGCTCGGCCGCCCCCAGGCTTCCGACGACATCACTCGTGACCTCGACGAAGTGCGCAAACGAGCGAAGAACGCCGTTGCTCGCGTTGTCGAGGACGCGCCCTCGGCGTCACCCCCGGGGGCCTTCGCTCGCTGAGAGAGGTGGAGCGGTCAGGCGTTGGTCATCGACAGTGCAAGCAAGGTCGACGCGGCAACACCAGGTCCGTCGAGACCCAGCGACGCCAGAATCTGATCGGCTTTGCCGTGGGGCAGGTAGCCATCGGGAATACCGAGCACCTCGACCAAGGTGTCGCGGTGGAGATCATCGGCGATGGCGGCACCGATGCCGCCGTCTCGTAGGCCATCTTCGATCGTGACGACGAGGCGATGGTGGCGAGCGTCGTCGAGCATCGCAGGATCAAGAGGCTTGACGACTCGGGGATCCCATACGGTTGCCGAAACGCCTTCGGCGGCCAGGAGGTCGGCTGCATGTTGGGCCGCGGCGAACATCTTGCCAACGCCGATGAGGCAGACGTCGGTGCCGGAACGGTCCTTGCGGGCGCTCAGACCTCGACCGACCTTGTCGTCGGAGACCGAGGGGGCCGCCGTCTTGGGCCACCGAAGGGCGACAGGGCCGCCATCGAGGCTGTAGGCGTCGGTCAGCATCTGTTGGAGTTCCTGGTACGACGACGGAGCAAACATGGTCATGTTCGGGATCTTCGACATGAGGACGAGGTCGAGAACGCCATGATGCGATGGGCCGTCGTCGCCGGTGATCCCGGCACGATCGAGGCAGAAGATCACGGGCTGGCCATGCAGGCCGACGTCGAGGTTCACCTGATCGATGGCACGGGTGAGGAAGGTGGAGTAGAGAACGAAGACCGGACGGAGCCCGCCCATGGCCATGCCGGCGGCGGAGGTGACTGCATGCTGTTCGGCAATACCGACGTCGAAACAGCGATCGGGGAAACGCTCGATGAACGGTAGGAGACCGGTGGAATCGGGCATGGCCGCGGTGATGGCGACGAGCTCGGTATGTTCCTCGCCAAGCTTGAGCATCGTCTCGGTGAACGCTGCGGTATAACTCTCGGGCTTCATTCCGCCGAGGTCGTGCATGTTCTTGATCTGGTCATTCTCCGCCGGGGCGTAACCCCGGCCTTTTTGGGTGAGCACGTGCAGCACGACGGGGCCCTGGAACTCGGCCGCATTGATGAGCGCCGTTTCGAGTTCTTCGATGTCGTGGCCATCGAACGGGCCGATGTAGCGGACGCCGAGGTCTTCGAAGAAGGTCTTTGGTTCGAAGGCCTCTCGGATCGCCGCCTTCGATGCGTTGATGCCGAGCTCGGACAGCTTGCCGATATACGGCGCCTTGGCGGCCACTCGCTCCAGGCGATGCTGGCGGCGCATGTAGACCGGATTGGAGCGAATCTTGACCAAACTCTCCGACAGCAGCGAAATGGTCGGGGCGTAGCTGCGGCCGTTGTCATTGAGCACGATGGTGACGTTGCGACCGGAATGGCCCAGGTTGTTGAGGCCCTCGAACGCCATGCCGCCGGTCATCGATCCGTCGCCGAGGATGGCGACGACGCGCCGTTGTTCGCCCTTGGTCTCGAACGCAGTGGCGAGCCCGTGGGCATAGCTCAAAACGGTGGAGGCGTGACTGTTCTCGATCCAGTCGTGTTCGGACTCATCTCGACTGGGGTAGCCCGACATGCCGCCGGCCTGGCGCAACGTATCGAAGCCTGCCAGGCGGCCCGTGAGCATCTTGTGGGCGTAGGTCTGGTGGCCGGTGTCCCACAAGATGGCATCACGGGGTGAGTCGAGAACCCTATGGAGCGCGATGGTGAGTTCGACATCGCCGAGATTCGATCCGAGGTGACCGCTTCCCGCTTTGGTGACCTTGTCGACGATGAAGGTCCGGATCTCCGAACACAGCTGTGTGAGCTGGTCAGCGTCGAGTCGACGCAGGTCAGCCGGTCCATTCAGGGTCGAGAGCAACTCCATGACAGATCACGCTAGCCGTTCGACTTCGAAGACGACCCGCCGAGTGGTGTGGATGTTGTGAATGTTGGACGTGCGATCACTCGCACCTGCTCATGAAGCGCTCGACATCGACAATGACCCGCACGACCTTGCCCGCGGCAACCAGGCCACGGCCGTCACGGGCCGAGGTGGTGAAGAACAGCTTGCGTCCGACGACCTTTTCGAGCGTTGCCTCGGCCGTGATCGTCTCGCCGACCGGGCTCGGAGCAACGTGGTCGAGCATCACCTGCACACCGACCGAGGCGGTGCCGTCTTCGAGTTCGGAGGCAACGGCGTCGGATGCGGCCTGTTCGCACAGGGCGAGGACCCGTGGCGTCCCGAGTACCGGGACGGCACCTGATCCCAGGGCAATGGCTGTATCGGCGTCGGTGACCGACACGATCACGGTGGCCGAAAGGCCGGGCTGCAAAGGCATGTCCTCACCGTAATCGCAACTGGTGCCGTACGGGCGGGGCCCGATCATGAGGCACCGTCGACGCTCGGAGTAGCCTGGCCAGGTGACCGATACTCTTGCTGACCCCAAAGACTCTGACCCCAAAGACTCCAACCCCAGAGAACCGGAACTGCTGCTCGACCAGGCGCTGATCGAGCGAGTGCTCGGCTTGGCCAGAGGTGAGGGCGCAGACTTCGCCGAGATCTTCGTCGAAGATGTTCGCAGCGAGGGGATTTCGCTCGACGATGCCAAGATCGAGAACCTCGCCAGCAGCCGAGACCTCGGTGCCGGTATTCGGGTATTGGCCTCGGGCAAGACCGGGTTCGCCCATACCTCTGACCTGACCGAATCCGGCCTCATCGCGGCCGCTCGGGCGGCAGCCGCATCGGCCCGGATCGAACCCGTCGAGGGCGGAGCAACCGTGCCGGTGACCCTGCGCCCCGTCGACGCTGCGGCCATTGCCGTTCGGCCCGAAACGGTCGACACCGACACCAAGGTGGCACTGTTGCGTCGCGCCGACGCCGCAGCACGCGCTCACGACGACGCCATCACACAGGTCAGCGTGAGCTACGGAGGCAGCCGTCGGCGAATCCTCGTCGCCAACTCCGATGGCCTCCTCGCGAGCGATGACCAGACCCGCACCCGGTTCGCCGTGAACTGTGTCGCCACCGGCGACACCGGACTCCAGACCGGAACCGAATCGGTCGGCAACACCATCGGCTTCGAGCTGTTCGACGCGGTCGATGTCGAGGAAGCGGCCCGCGCGGCTGCGCTGCGAGCAACCACCAAGTTGGAGGCCGTTCCCGCACCGTCGGGGACGCACACGGTCGTCATCGGCCCTGGTTCGGGTGGGGTGCTGTTCCACGAAGCTTGCGGTCATGGGCTCGAGGCCGACCTGGTGGCCAAGGGTGCTTCGGTCTTCGCCGGACGCATCGGCCAGCAGGTGGCGTCTCCACTGGTGACCCTCATCGACGACGGCACGATGCCGGGCGAATGGGGCAACGTCGCCATCGACGACGAGGGCCAGCCCGCCGCCCGCAACGTCTTGATCGAAAACGGCATCCTGGTCGATTACATGTGGGATGCCCAGCGGGCCAAGACCGAGGGTCGTCCCAGCTCGGGCAACGGGCGTCGTCAGAGCTATCGCCACCTCCCCATGGTCCGTATGACCAACACGTATCTGGCCGGTGGCGACATGACGCCGGCCGAGATCATCGCCGGGGTCGACTACGGGGTGTACGTCGCTCGACTCGGTGGCGGTCAGGTCGACACCGGTTCGGGTGACTTCGTGTTCGGAATGACCGAGGCCTACCTCATCGAGAATGGCGAAATCACGTCGCCGCTGCGTGAGGGACAACTCATCGGCAACGGACCCAAGGTGCTGCAACTGATCGACGCGGTCGGCAACGATTTCGACATGGGCAGCCCCGGCATGTGCGGTAAAGACGGTCAGGGTGTGCCTGTCGGCGACGGCGTCCCCACCCTTCGGGTCAAGGAACTCACCATCGGCGGTACCGCAGCATGACGGCGCCGGAAGCCCTCTTCTCGCTGGCATCCGAACTCGTCGATCGGGCCAAGGGCAACGAGCAGATCGAAGCCGTGCTGAGTCACAGCACCAGCACCACGGTGCGCGCCTACGACGAAGATGTCGAGTCTTACACCACGGCAACGAGCGCCGGTATCGGCATCCGGGTCATCGAAGATGGCCGAGCTGGTTTCGCTTCGGCCGGCACCCATGATCGCGTCGTGATCGACGAGCTGCTCGAGCAGGCACGGTCCAATGCACGGTTTGCCGAACCCGACGAGTTCGTGGCTCTCGCCGAGCCCGATGGCGTTGCGGCCACCGAGTTCGAGCGTTTCAGTGAAGCGCTGGCGTCGGTCACTCCAGAGGAGAAGATCGCCATCGCCATCGACGTCGAGCGTCGGGTCAAAGCGGCCGATCCCCGCATCACCGGTATTCGCACCGCGACCTACGGCGACTCGACCGTCTCGTTCGCCATGGCGTCGAGCACCGGGCTCGGGTTCAGCGAGCGGGCAACCGGTGCCAGTGCCGGAGTCCATGCCCTTGCCGCCGACGGTGATCGAACCATGAGCGGAGGTGCCGGCGATGCCGCAGCCGACCCGTCGGGTCTCGACATCGACGGCCTGGTCGAGCGGGCCGTGCGCCAAGCCGTCGATCTGATCGGCTCCACCAAACCGGTCAGCGGTCCGGTGCAGTTGGTGTTCGACCAGCGGATGGCAGCATCGATCTTCGGCATCATCTCGGGAATGCTCAGTGGCGACCGGATCGTGAAGGGCCGCTCACCATTCGTTGATCGCATCGGCGAAACCATCGCCTCGCCCCTGCTCAGCATCGCCGACACTCCGCTCGACCGCGAATCGCTCGGCGCAACCAGTTACGACGGCGAAGGTTTGGCATGTCGCGAGCTTTCGTTGATCTCCAACGGTGTTCTCCAGGGCTATCTCTTCGACGATCACACCGCCCGCAAATATGGAACGGCCTCGACGGCCTCGGCTCAGCGGGGCACTCGAGGGTTGCCGAGCCCGGGTGTCCACGTACTCTCGGTCCCGGCGGGAGACGGTGGCGATCTCGACGCACTGATCGCCGGCGTCGATCACGGCATCTTCGTGTTCAGCCTTGCCGGATTCCACTCGGGAGTGAACCCGGTGTCGGGCGACCTCTCGCTCGGTGTCGACGGTCTGATGATTCGCAACGGGCAGTTGGCGGAACCGATCAGTGAGGCAACGGTCGGGTCGACCCTGCAGCGCATGATGCTCGGCATCACGGCAGTCGGTTCGGACCGTCTCCACCTGCCGGGAGGTGCGGTCTGTCCGAGCCTCGTGATCGGCGATGTCATGCTTTCGGGAGCCAGTGCGTGAACGAGGCGACCATTCGCCGACATCCGCACCTCGGCCAAACCCGGCCGGCGGGCACGGTTCGCGTCGACATGCACAGCCACACCATGTGGTCCGGTGACTGCACGACCACGCCCGATGAGCTCCATCAGGCAGTCGTCGCGTCGGGCATCGATGTTCTGTGCATCACCGACCACAACTCGGTGGCGGGGGCCAAGCGCCTGGTCGACGAACTGCCGTGCCGCGTGATCATCGGTGAAGAGTTACGGATTGGACATGGTGAGCTGATCGGGCTGTTCCTCACCGCTGCCATCCCTCCCGGCCTCACGGCAGCAGACTCCGCTCGAGCCATCCGTGACCAGGGCGGCATCGTCTACGTCCCCCATCCGTTCGACCCGATGCGAAACGCTCTCGCACCCCACGTGATCGACGAGATCGTCGAAGCGGGCCTCGTCGATGCGTTCGAGGTTCGCAACGCCAAGACCAGCCTCGAATCGCTCAACCAGAAGGCCGCCGACTACGCGGCACGACACGGACTCCTCGCGGGCGCAGGCAGCGACGCCCACGTTCCCGACGCGCTGGGTGCCGCCTATGTCGAGATGCCCGATTTCGATGACCGCTCGGACTTCCTGGTCGCCCTGGGCAAGGGCCGCATCGTCGGTCACCACAGCGACCCGGCACGACCATGGACACCACGCATCGTTCCGTCTGTTTCCGATGAGAGCTGATCATGCCAGTAGCGAGATCACGACCCGAACGGCGTGATGATGATCTCGACGGTGCCAACGGCGAGTGTCTCGACGACACGGTGAACCATCGACGGGTCGATGGCAACGGTGATGCCGGTGTCGTCGATCGCCACGACCCGAGCCCGGCCGAGCGATGCACTGTCGATGAGCTGTTGCTCGCCGATACTGATTCCCGGCGATAGCCCGATCAGTTCGATCACATCGCCGATCGTCACCGGCGGGGGAGCGAGCGGAAGCGGAATCGTGACGCCACGTTCATCGGGCCCGAGCGACTCATGCCCATCGAAGAGCCGTGACGAAAGAACCGGTTCATCAGCCGCCACCGGTGAGCGCACAGTTCTTCCTTCGACAGTTCTTCCTTCGACAGTTCTTCCTTCGACAGTGGATCCCTCGACAGTGCTCATCTCCGGCGCCAACGCGCTCGGCCATTGCTCCCAGCGAAGGTCGTCGGTGCCGATCACCTGACCCGGGATCAGATCGTGGTCGGCAATCGCCACCGGACGTAGTGAGCCGAACCCGGCAACAACCGATCGACTCTTTGTGATCGACATGACGACAACGGCGCTTGTGGCGATGATGACGACAACGGTCGCCATTCGACGAGGGTCGATCCGTGCCAAGGCGATCGAGATCCGCGCTCGGGGGCCGAGTCGCGACTCACCGGGCCGGGAAAGCCGGCCAAGTGACGAAGGTGGTATGGACATGACACTCCCAGGAGTCGTGCAGCCTGCTCGAGGGGGAAGAGAAAGGAGTGTCAGTCGGTCGAGGTCGAGGTCGAGCTCTTTTTCGAGGTGTCGCTGCTCGAAGAAGAACCGGAGCTGTCCTTCGAAGATGAGCTGTCCTTCGAGGAGGAGCTGTCCTTCGAGGAGGAGCCGTCGTTCGACGATGACGAACTGCTGGAGCCGTTGCCTGAGGATGAATCGGAGGTCGAGGGTGGCGGCGACTTCTTGGATTTGCTGCGGGTGTCGTTCTTGTAGAAGCCGTCACCCTTGAAGGCGATGCCGACCGGATGGAAGATCTTCTTGACCGTGTGCTCGTGGTCGTCGCCTGCGATCGAGGTGAGCGTGTCGTCCTTGAAGGACTGCTCGACGTCGAAGCGTTCGTTACAGATGGTGCACTTGTATTCGTAAATGGGCATAGATCGAAAAGTTGGTCTCAGAAGCCAAAGATGAATGCCGATGGGTTCGGCAGTCGGTGGACCAGGGTATCGGCATTGACCAGATCCTCGGTCGGTAGGGTCCTCAACACGTCTCCAAGGAGTAGCTCGTGCCACAACAAGATCGCAAGCCTGTTCGCAAGGCCGTCATCCCCGCCGCCGGGTTGGGCACCCGATTCCTTCCGTTCTCCAAGGCCATCCCCAAGGAAATGCTGCCGATCGTCGATCGGCCCGTCATCCAATATGTGATCGAGGAGGCAATCGACGCAGGCTGCGACGACATCCTCATCATCACCTCGCGTCACAAGAAGGTGCTCGAGGATCACTTCGATCGACATCCCGAGCTCGAAGCGGCCCTCGAGGCGAAGGGCAAGACCGACGAAGCCAACGAGGTCCGGCGGCTCTCGGAACTCGCGAATATCCACTTCATACGCCAGGGAGAAGCCCTCGGACTGGGGCACGCGATCGGGATGGCCAAAGACCATGTCGGCGACGAGCCGTTCGTTGTGCTCCTCGGCGATGACATCATGCGGCTCGAAGCCGGCGTGTTGCCCGGCATGATCCGGGCCTATGAAGAACACGGTGTCTCGGCGGTGGGACTCATGGAAGTCGCACCCGAGGACATCTCGAACTATGGCTGTGCTGCGGTCGAGCCAACCGCGAACGATCTGGTGAAGGTCACGTCGCTGGTCGAGAAGCCGGCGGCTGCGGATGCGCCCTCGAACCTCGCCATCATGGGGCGTTACCTCTTCACGCCCGCGATCTTCGACGAGATCGCCCGCACCGAACCCGGTGTCGGCGGCGAGATTCAGATCACCGACGCCATGGTCCGATTGCTCGACACCGAAGGGATCTACGGGTTCACCTTCACCGAGGGTCGCTATGACACCGGCAAGAAGGAGGACTATCTCCGCTGCGTCGTCGAAATGGCGCTGGAACGTGATGACCTCGGTCCGGCCATGCGCGCGATCATCGCCAATGTTGCCAGGCGAGAGAACCTGACCTGACCGACCTGACCTGCGCTGATCGCAGCGGGTAGGTTGCGACAATGATCTCGCTCGAAGACGCTCAAGCCAGGATCAACGCCGACATCGGACTCTTGCCCGTCGTCGATGTGCCCCTCGCCGAGTCGCTTGGCCTCGTCCTCCAACAAGACGTCGTTGCCAACGAAGCCATTCCGCCGTTCGACAACACCGCGATGGACGGGTTCGCGGTTCGAGCCGCAGACAGCAAAGGTGCCTCGGAGTCTTCACCCGTCTCATTGCCGGTTGTCGCCACCATTGCTGCCGGCGGACCGGCGCCGCGCCGACTCGAAGCGGGTGAGGCAATGCGGATCATGACCGGCGCACCCATTCCCGATGGTGCCGATGCGGTCATCATGGTCGAGCTGACCCGTCCCGATGGCGACACCGATGTCCAACTTCTCGCCGAGGTCGGCGTCGGCAGCCATGTCCGTCCCGCCGGCGACGATCTGCCGGCCGGCACGGTCGTCTTCGGGCCAGGCACGGTGATCACGCCGGGTCACATTGGTGTCATGGCCAGCGTTGGGGTCGCCTCGGTCGCCGTACGGCGACGGGCTCGGGTCGGGGTGTTCTCGACCGGCGACGAACTCGTTGATGCCGGGGTTCCGCTCGGGCATGGACAGATTCGCGACTCGAACCGACCAACCCTGCTTGCCCTGTTGCTCCAAGCCAATGTCGAGCCGGTCGATCTGGGTCGCCTACCCGACGATGAGGCCGCGATCGATGCTGCGCTGCGTGCCGCCGTCGACCCCGACGCTGACCGACCCGTCGATGTTCTCCTCACCTCGGGGGGTGTCAGCATGGGCGATTTCGACTTCGTCAAGAAGGTGTTGAGTGAGCTCGGCGAACTGAACTGGATGCAGGTCGCCATCAAACCGGCAAAACCGCTCGCCTTCGGTCTCCTCTTCGGTGTTCCCGTGTTCGGCTTGCCCGGCAATCCCGTCAGTTCTGTCGTCAGCTTCGAGTTGTTCGCCCGGCCCGCCATCCGTTCGATGATGGGTCTGCCCAAACCGCAGCGTCGGTCGGTCTGGGGTCTCGCCGATGAACCGCTGCTTCGATCCGTCGACGGCAAAGTGCATTTTCAGCGGGTCGTACTCCAGCCCGAGCCTGACGGCGCATGGCGGGTCCGTTCCGCCGGCGGGCAAGGCTCCCACCAGCTCAGCGCTCTCGCCACGGCCAATGGCTTGGCTGTTCTGCCCGATGGTGATGGCGTCGCCGCCGGACAGCGAGTCCGCGTCCTCCAACTCGATAGCTGAAAACCCGAGCACTGGCTGCCGGCGCTGGGGTCGAAGTCGTGCCGGGGTCGATGGGCGCTCTCATGCACATCGAAGAGGAACAGGTGCCAGCCACCCTGTCGGCAATGGTCGACGTACTGCGAACTGGAGCGCCACTCTTCATCGGCCTGTGGGGCGGTGAGCTCGGCGATCAGATCGACGAGGCACAGATCAAGGGTGAGCGGCGCCTGTTCAGCTTGCGATCGTTGGCGCGAAACCGTGAGCTGATCGAAACCTGCGGCCGGATCGAGACGGCAACTGCGCTCGACGTCGGTACCACCGACTGGGAGTACCAGGGCTTCCTCGTTCGAGTCTGAGACCCAGCAGCGCCCGGGGGAGGAATGTCAGAGGAGAGCAGCGGTCGTGAGCGTGACGACGAGCGGCCTCGTGACCGTGCCGCCGAAGTCACTGTGGATGAACGACTCGATGTCGTCCAGCAGGCCCGTTCGGTCGGCCTCATTCATCATCTGCGTGCCGGAGTAGGAGAGCATCAGTTTCCGGTAGGCGCCGGCGCTGTACGTCTGGTTCCAGTTGTACCGGCGGACGGCAACCGGGCCGAACCGGTGATCGGCATCGAGCACGCTACGGATGGCAGGGTCGGCTTCCTGGCGAGCAGGTGCCGGCGGACCCGTATGCGATTCCCCGTAGCGGTCGTAGATCGGCGTCGCGGCATCGAAGAAGCCGAGATCGTCAGGGGAGTCGACCTGGATCAGGTCAACGATCGCCAGCACGCCGCCAGTCCGCAACAGCGCTGCGGGTCGGTCGGTCTGAGCTTCGGACGAGATCCAGTGGTAGGCGGTCGCGGAGAACACCGCATCGGCGCTCGCTTGCCTGACGCTCAGTGTCTCGAAGTCGCCAACGCTGATTTGCAGGCGTTCGCCATCATGGTTCGTGCGAAGCTTGGCGGCCATCGCCGGCCCGATCTCGATGGCGTGAACAGTTGCTCCTCGGGCCAAGAGGTCCTTTGTGGCCTGGCCGGTACCTGGTCCGACCTCGATGATCTGCGGCTTCGGCGGCAAGAGGCCGAAGAG
>RCMY010001914.1_pt1 | contig 19175 bp, 19 predicted proteins | sample 2041341 | NCBI WGS metagenome assembly RCMY01 (sample SAMN09708234, study PRJNA481090) | Marine sediment metagenome, whole genome shotgun sequencing project. | reverse complement strand
ACCGAGGCCAACTAGCCCGCGAGTTCAGGTGGCGTGTAGTAGGTGGCTCCGCCGCCTTGGGCGATGAGATCGTCAAGCCAATTGCCCTCGTACACGTCGTTCGGCCCCTGGAGCAGGTCGGGTGGCTGCCCTTCTTCGGTAGTCACGAAGGTCCACGCCTGCCGTTTGTAGGTCCAGTTCTCCGGCTGAAAGCGGTGGGCTTCTCGCCACCACGGCACTGCCGCGTCAGGCCTACCGTTGGCCCAATGCCACTGGCCAAGCTCGAAACAGGCTGCTGCTTTGGCGTGTTCGGGAGGACGTTCGCCCGTTCGGGCGACGACCTCCGCCTCGCTTAACACAAACTTGCTCTCGGCACCGCGTTCGGCCCAATCCTGAATTGCCGCCAAGTAGCCCTCGCCGTCGCTGCGGAAGTGCGCCAACTCGGCGAACGTTCGCTTCAGCCGCTCAGGGGCTTCATCAGGAAGAGTAGGCAGCGGTTTGCTGGCCTCAATCGCCGCTTGCTCGGCGGGGCGAACCAGTCGACCAGTCTCATCGATCCACACGGCCATCGGCACGTTGTCGAAGCCGAACAGCTTGTCGGTGATATGACCGTTGTCAATCAAAGAGGGGTGTGTCGGCGCCGCAGCCTCAATCCAAGGCAACGCGTCGCTCGTGTCCACATCGAGCGCCACGGTAACTACTGTCACACCCTTTGACTCAAGTTGTGCATGAAGGTCTTGCCACACGGGCAAGTGGTTTCTACAGCCTCACCAGCTCGCCCATGCGACGAGCAAGACTTTGCGTCCGTGAAGGCTTGAGAGCGAGAAGGGGTTTCCGTCGGCGTCAGGCAGCGTCAGTTCGGGCGCCACGGCGCTTTCAAGCGCTGGCCCGTCGCCTCGCGGACCGATGGCCCAGACCCCTGAATCGGCATCTTCGACGAGTGGCATACGAAGCCGTTCTGCCACTACGTCGATGTTGAGTTCGCCGTCGTCGGTTCGAGCTCCACCGGGAAGCAAGACGCACTCGGGCCCCTTGCACATTCCCTCTGGCTTCGCCTCCCAGCCCGTCTCCAGGGCGAAGGAAGCAGCATCGATGGTGAGTGAATCAATTATCACGCGAGATCTTCTTTCAGTGGCAGTTTCGGTGTGGCTAGGCGCTGAGTTCGACCAGCATTTTGCCCGTATTTTCGCCATCCATCATTCCGATGAAGGCGGCTGGACCGTTTTCGATTCCTTCGACGATTGTCTCCCAGTGTGAGAGGTCGCCGTTCTCAAGCCATCCACCTGCTTCGCGAAGGAAATCTGGCCGTAAGTTGTTGTGGTCGCCAACAAGGAAACCGGCGAGGGTGAGCCGCTTTCCGATTGCGAGAGCAAGGTTTGCTGGGCCGGGAGTGGGTGCCGTTGCGTTGTATTGCGAGATCATTCCGCAGAGTGCGACACGGCCATGCACGTTGAGGACGCTAATTGCCGCTTCAAGATGATCACCGCCGACGTTGTCGAAGTAGACATCGATGCCATCGGGTGCCACGGCACGGAGCGAGTCGATAACGGGGCCGTCGTGGTAGTTGAATGCCGCATCAAAGCCGAGTTCCTCGACGAGGAACGCTACTTTCTCGTCAGTACCCGCTGAACCGACGACAGATGAGGCGCCTCGCAGTTTCGCCATCTGACCGACAATCGACCCGACAGCTCCCGCCGCGCCAGAAACAAAGACGGTGTCGCCAGCCTTCATCCTGGCCACATAGAGCAAACCGGCATATGCCGTGAATCCGGTCATGCCGAGAACGCCGAGATTGGCCGACAGAGGAACATCGCCCGGTGCCGCCGCCATCACCTGCTCGCCAGGCACAACTGCGAACTCGCGCCAACCCTTGCCATGCACAACCAAATCACCAACGGCAACGTCGGCTGAACGAGACGCAATCACTTCGCCAACAGCACCACCGTCAAGCGGCTCATTGAGCCCGAACGGAGCCGCATAGGAAGCGGCGTCGTTCATGCGGCCGCGCATGTACGGGTCGACGCTGAAGAACCGATTTGCGACGACAACCTCGCCGTCAGCTGGCTCGGGAATGGCCACCTCGACGATCGAAAAGTTGTCTTTAGTAACTTGACCGTGCGGCCGGGAAACAAGATGAACCTGGCGGCCAGTGGAAGGAATCGACATCGGGCGACCCTAGCCCGGATCGACCGAACGGCCCAGCCATGCCTTATGAGGAGCGGACGACTAGTTGAGTTTCAAGGTGGCGACGGTGAGCGAACCTGGGTCGACTGCACCTTTTGCGTCACGAGGCTTGCCGTTGAGCCACACACGTGCGGTGTCATCGGCGTCGAGATTCTTCGCCCACTGCGATCCTGAGCGCACTGTGCTGACAATCACCTTGTCGCCGATACGGAACCCGAGCAACGGCACCTGCCTCGGAAGGCCAGATTTCCGGCCCTTTGTTTCGAGCATGACAATGCCGCCGCCGATGTAGGGCAGAGGTGAGCCAAGGCCTGCTTTCACAAGCGGTACCACTGCCTTGTTGAGCGTCTGGAAACCCTTACGGGCGATATCGGCTTGCAGGGCTCGCCAGTCTGGTGCCTTGTGCTTGGCCTGATCTGGGGTATCGGTTGCCATCAGCGTTCCCTTGCTCGATTCGGCTCAGACTACCGCCCCACCCGCCGAACTGGTCCCGGTGGAGCCCGCTGAGCGGGCTCCACCGGGACCAGTTCGGGCGTTCGAAAGGTATATCTGGACATTTACTATCTAGATATGTAAAGTCGACGTCATGAAGCTGAGTGAAGGCATCGAGTGGTCAATCCACTGCTGCACCGTGCTGGGAGCATTTCCCGCTGGCCAAAATATTCCTGGGGCCAGGCTGGCTGAGTTCCACGACGTGCCGCCCGCCTACCTGACGAAGCAGCTGCAATCGCTGGGCCGGGCCGGCATCGTCGAATCAATTCCTGGGCGACGGGGCGGCTACCGACTGGCCCGTCCACCAGACGACATCAGCCTCCTCGACATCACGCTCGCGATCGAAGGCGGAGCGCCAGCATTTCGCTGCTCAGAGATACGCCAACAGGGTCCGAGCGCCGTCGATTCTGATCGTTACGTGAAGCCGTGCGGCATTGCAAAGGCAATGTGGCGCGCCGAAGACGCCTGGCGACGCGAGTTGGACGCGACCACGATCGCTGATCTGGTCGCCGAGCTCGAAACCTCTGTCGATCCAGAGCAATCAGAGAAGGCGCTTGTGTGGTTCATCAAGTCGTTGACATGAGGAGAAGGAAGCAGTGAGCCAGAAGATTTTTGCAACGGGAGGAACCGGGGTCATCGGCCGAATGGTGATTCCTGCGCTGATTGCGCAGGGGCATCAGGTAACCGCAGTCGCGCGATCAAAAGGAAAGGCTGCGACCTTGAGCGATGCCGGAGCTATCCCGGCGTTCGTCGACCTATTCAACGTCGACCAAGTCGGGGCGACCGTTGACGGCCACGACACAATCATCCACCTCGCGACCCACATTCCAACCGGAGCCTCGGCGGTATCAAAGCGGGCTTGGCAGACAAACGATCGCCTGCGAACCGAGACCAGCGCCCATCTGGCTTCGGCCTGCATCGATAGTTCTGCAACGCGTTACATCGGTGAGTCGATCACGTTCCCGTATGTCGACAGCGGAGACAAATGGATCGACGAAGGAGTCGAGCGTGCCTATTTCTGGGGCAATCGGTCATGCGCTGATGCCGAAGCCTCAGCCAAGCTGGTGGCCGACAGCGGAGCTACCGGTGTGGTGCTTCGCTTCGCCATGTTTCACGCTCCAGACAGCGCCCACCTGAAGCTCTTCAAAGCGACCGCAGCGAAAGGCCTGTCGCCACTTACGGGTGAGGCCGAGGCGTTGATCTCGTTTGTCTCGGTGAGCGACGCGGCCGATGCTGTTGTCGCGGCGATCGAGGCGCCTTCCGGCACCTACAACGTGGCCGAGGCCAATCCATCGACCAGGGCAGAACACATCGCCGCACTGGCCAAGACCGTCGGCCGAAACAAGCTCCGGTCGGTCCCGTACGCGCTACAAAAAGTGGGAGGGGCTGGCGTCGAGAGCCTGAGTCGTTCGCATCGGATCGACAGCGCCTTGTTTTCGTCGGTTACAGACTGGGCGCCGAAACACGCGGCAATCGACGCATGGGAGTCCGTGCAATGAATCACAAACTCTGGGTCCGAATCGCGCTCGGCTACCTTGCCGCAGCCGCGCTCCAAGTCGGCGTCTGGGCACAGCTTGCGCCCCGGTCGTTCTACGACAACTTCCCCGGTCTGGGTGGCGCATGGGTCGCCGTCGACGGGCCATACAACGAGCACCTGGTGAGAGACGTCGGCGGCCTCAACCTCGCCCTCGCCGTTCTTCTGATCGCTGCGATCTATACCCTCTCGCGACCGATCATCATCACGGCATGCGTCGCCGCGTTGGCCTATGGAGTGCCGCACCTCGTCTATCATCTGGCCAACACCGATCCCCTCACCACGGTTGACATCGTCGGGAGCATCGGGGGCCTGGCGTTGTTCGCAGGCCTGCCGCTGCTCATCATCAGGGAATCTTCAAAGATCGAGATCGGTTCACATACGCACGACTAAGGAGCCCCGAAGAATGACACCGACAAGTCTCGCTACGTGGAGCACTCTCGAAGATCGGTCTCCGGCGGGTGCCTTGGTTGGAAATGTCGACCTAGTGATCGTTCGTTTCGACGACGAGCACTCGGTTTTCTATGGACGCTGCCTTCATCGAGGAGCGATGATGGCCGACGGCCACGTTGCTGGCGATGACCTCATCTGTGGAGTGCACGGCTGGGACTACCGGCTCGACACGGGAATCAGCGCATACAACAATGCCGAGCAGCTACACCGCTTCAGCTCGTGGATCGAAGATGACCATGTCGTCGTTGATGGCGATGAAATCGCCGCGTGGGAGCTCGATAACCCGCAGCCGTATAACCGCGACGCCTACCAAGGCGCGTGGCAAGACCATCACGGCACGACCGACGAACCTCATGTCGGACTCATTCGCAATCTCGCTGGCAACGGACTCACGAAGACCGGGCATCATGGGCCCGTCACTTCGATGGGTGTCGCTCACGACCAACTGCCGGCCTGGGCCGACATCCAGTTCGTCACGGCTCAGTTGGCAAATCGTCCGCTCCTCGACGATCGCCCGGTCGACACCACGACCGTCATCGGGCCACGAGCAGCGAAACCTCTCACCCTGTCTATCCCGCTATTCGTATCTGACATGAGCTTTGGCGCACTCTCAGAGGAAGCCAAGATCTCTCTCGCAATGGGTGCCGACGGTGCGGGAACTGGTATCTGCTCGGGCGAGGGAGGCATGTTGCCCGAGGAAAAGGCCGCTAACCGCCGCTACTTCTACGAGCTTGCGTCCGGTCGCTTTGGGTGGTCGATCGATCGTGTCGCTGACGTGCAAGCCTTTCACTTCAAGTTTGGCCAGGGGGCAAAGACCGGCACCGGAGGCCACTTGCCAGGGGCGAAGGTCCAGGGCAAGATCGCGGAGGTCCGCAGCCTCGAACCTGGCACCGACGCCGTATCACCGGCAACGTTCCCCGATCTGATCACCCCCGACGACTATCGGGAACTGGCGGCGGAGGTCAGAGAAGTGTCTGGCGGAGTGCCAATTGGTGCGAAACTCTCCGCTCAGCACATCGAAGCCGACATCGACGCGGCCCTCGCCATCGGCGTCGACTACATCATTCTCGATGGTCGGGGCGGCGGCACAGGCGCCGCGCCAGCGATTTTCCGTGACAACATCTCGGTCCCCACAATCCCGGCGCTCGCTCGCGCCAGACGTCATCTCGATTTGTCCGACGCCAGCGATGTCACTCTGGTCATCACTGGTGGACTGCGGACGCCGGCTGACTTCGCGAAGGCATTGGCCCTCGGGGCTGACGCAATCGCAGTAGCCAACAGCGCGATGCAGGCAATCGGCTGCCTCGGCATGCGAGCCTGCAGCACTAATAACTGCCCGGTTGGTATCGCGACTCAGCGAGAAGATCTTCGTTCGCGACTTGTGATCAAGGAAGCCGCAGACCGACTGACCCGCTTCTTTGAGTCTTCGGTCGAACTCATGGAGGTGTTGGCCCGAGCGTGTGGGCACGACTCGCTCTCCGGGTTCAGCACAAAGGATCTGACCACATTCAACCGAGAAATGCACCACCTCGCTGGCGTCGCCTATGGCGGCGTCAATCCCCCACGTTGAGGAATACACATGAGCACCGATAAGCCCGCGAACAAATGGCACAAGATTCTCGAAACTGATGAGCTCCCCGACGGTCGTGTGAAGACGGTGACCATCGGCGATCAGAACCTTGCCGTGAGTCGTGTGGGCGACCAATACGGGGCACTCGACAATCGGTGCCCTCACCAGGGCGGCCCTCTCGGCGAAGGAACAATCGAGGGGGGCTGGCTCCGTTGTCCATGGCACGGATACGACTACAGCCCGCTCGATGGCAAGCCTCCTTCTGGTTTCAGCGACGCACCTCCATGCTTCGCAACCGAGGTTCGAGACGACGGGGTTTACGTCAGCCTCGGCCCACCAAAGGAGAAGGCGCGCACAGTGAGCGATGTGGTGGTCGAGACCTTGTCCAACTGGGGCCTCACTCATGTGTTCGGGATGGTTGGCCACTCCAATCTTGGCCTCGCCGATGCTTTCCGTAAGGCAGAAGACCGCGGCGAGATGACCTACATTGGCATCAGGCACGAGGGCGCTGCGGCATTCGCAGCTTCGGCATTTGGCAAGCTCACTGGCAAACCAGCCGCCTGCCTAGGGATCGCGGGACCAGGGTCGACCAACATGTTGACCGGCCTTTATGACGCGAAAGAAGACCGGGCGCCTGTCATTGCATTGTCTGGTCAGGTTCCCTCAAAGGTGAGGGGTCGAGGAGCGTTCCAAGACACCGACCTCGAGGCTGCATTTGCGGGAGTCGCCCGCTCAAGCGAGACCCTCACTGCCGGTTCTGATCACGCCGAGCTCACAACTCTGGCAATGAAAACGGCCATTGTTGAACAAGACGTTGCCCATCTCATCTTTCCTGATGAGGTACAGGACATCGAGGCGCCAGACACACCAGCGGGCGGCCCTGCGGGCCGGACCGGATCTCGCCTCATTGCGCCACCGGCCGACGAAGTAAACAGCGCCGTCGCTCGAATCGGAGAAGCCAAGCGGCCCATCATAATTGTTGGTGCGGGGGCCAGAGGTTCAATGGCCGTGATCACGAAACTCGCAACGCGCATCGGGGCACCGGTTGCCACGACGTTTAAGGCAAAGGGTTTCATCTCCGATGCCCATCCCCTCGGTTGTGGCGTGCTCGGCCGTTCTGGCACACCCATTGCCAGTTGGTTCATGAACGAGTCAGATCTAGTCGTTGTGTTTGGTGCGAGCTTCTCCAATCACACCGGGATCGCCGACTACAAACCAACGATTCAGGTCGACAACGATCCAATGGCACTTGGCCGCTTCCATCCGGTCGACATCCCGATTCAAGGCGACATCGGCGTCACGGCATCGCTCTTGCTCGACCGCGTCAACAAATCAGACGCCAGCGACATGGTCGGCGAAGTTGCAGCCCGTCGCGAGATCTGGCTCGCTGAGAAGGCCAGCCGAGTCGACGACACGGGAGACGGTCTGAGTTCGGCTGCGGTGATGGCAAGTCTCACCAAGCTCGTGGCCGCTGACGCCGTGCTCACCGTCGATGTCGGCAACAACGCCTACTCGTTTGGTCGATACTTCGAGGCATCTGGTCGACAGGACGTGCTCATGTCTGGCTACCTCGGGTCGATTGGCTTTGCGTTTCCCGCTGCGATGGGCGTCTGGGCTGCGGTCGGCGACACGCGCCAGATCGTGAGCATCAGCGGCGACGGTGGCTTTGGCCAGTACGCGATGGAGCTCACAACGGCCGTCAAGTACAACATGCCGATCACCCACATCCTCCTCAACAACAGCCAGCTCGGAAAGATCTCTAAAGAACAGCTCGCGGCGCGACACGAGATCTGGCAGACCGGTCTCGTCAACCCTGACTTTGCCGAGTTCGCCCTGCTCTGCGGCGCCCACGGCCAGCGAGTTACCTCCGCCGATACGCTCGACGCCGCGGTGGAAGAGGCGCTCGCCTATCCAGGGCCCTCTCTGGTCGAAATCGTTACCGACAACTTGCTCGTCTAAAGCACTCCGATTCTCTGAAAGGCCCTCCAGTGGCTCCTCCAACACCCACGCCAGTTCCAGCCCGCGATGCAAAGGCCGAAGCCCAGGAACTTGTCGGCCTTGGCCTTGACCCGCGGGTGATTGAACCGTCGCCGCCAGCGGTCCACGACGATTCGTTCTTTGCTGATGACCCACTCGACGAAGGCGAGATTCGCGGTAACGCGAAGCTGTTGTCGCCAGTGAAGTCGACGCATGAAGGCTCGAAGGACTGGGACCGCTGGCTCATTGGCCATCCAGAATACGGCGACTGGGTGGCCGATCGCTGGCTTGGCGGCGAGCGAGGCTTGCCGTCGTTACCGGATGACTTTGTCGAATCGAGGCTCGCCCTTCACCGACTGGCCGCAGCCGTCATCGCTCCAGCCCGCGCCGCCGCAAACGGCAAGTTCGGGCTTCGCTACACGCTCGGCGGGTTCGGCACGCCATTCTTTGGCGCCGATCGCCAGATCAGGGTCGCCGACGGCCAACTCATCGACCAGGTCGGACTCGAGGCTCGCTCTGTTCCCATCACCACACTCCAAGATGCGGCTGACTTTCTCAACACTCCAATCGACGGCGAAACGGCTCGGGAGGAAGACTCGCCCGAGGTTGGAGATCCGAATGAGATGCTTACGGTGACGGCGGAGTCCAATCGGTTCCTTGGCGCGTGGTACGGCATGGCGACCGCCGCGCTTGAACAGCTGCGCGCCAACTCTGTCAATCCGAGCCGAGTGCAGCTCTGGCCCGGCCATTTCGACCCTGCCATCGAGGCTGGATCAGAGGACAATCGGGCGAGCTACGGCGCCTCGCCAGGCGACGAGGCCATCCCAGAGCCATACCTCTACATTGGCCTGTGGTATCCCGACAAGGCCAACATCGACCAATCGGCAACCGAGGTCGACGCCGCCTCGTTCTCGGGGGCCCTGCTACCGCTCAGCGAGTTCCCCGTCGGCGAAGACCCTGTCGTCGTGGCATCTCGCTTCTGGGGAAGCTTCCACAAGAAACTGCACAAGGCGCGCTAGCTGAGCACCACGTGATTAGTGGCCAGCGCCGATCTTGCCGCTGGTATCGCTATGGAGCTTCTCGGCGTGACGATTAAGGCCGGTGAGGTGAGCCGTGATACCTCGCTGCGCGAACTTTGCAACCACTGCGTCAAGCGCGACAACCGCTGAGGTGTCCCAGATGCGGGCGTCGCTGAGGTCGATCTCGACTCGCTTCACCTTGACCGAGTCGTAGTCAAACGCATGCACGAGGTCGTTGCTCGATGCGAAGAACAGCTCGCCAGTAACGGCGTAGAGCCGCTCGGTGTTGTCTGGGTCTACGACTGAGGTGACCTTTACGACGTGGGTCACGTGGCGAACGAAGAAGATGGCGGAGAGCAAGACGCCGACGCCAACGCCGTATGCCAGGTTGTGGGTCAAGACGACGACCCCAACCGTTGCGATCATCACAATGAGCTCGGGCTGGGGCATGAGCTTGACGTGCTCCCGCCCGATGCTGCTCCAGTCGAATGTTCCGATCGAGACCATAATCATGACGGCGACAAGCGCTGCCATTGGGATCTGAGCAACGAGACCGCCGAGGGCCATGATGAGAATGAGGAGGAAGACGCCAGCCGAGAGCGTCGATAGGCGGGTCCGTCCACCAGAGCGGTAGTTGATCATTGATTGGCCGATCATGGCGCAGCCGGCCATGCCACCGAGGAAGCCGGTCGCAATATTGGCGACGCCCTGGCCCCTTGACTCACGATTCTTGTCTGAGTCGTCGTCGTTCAAATCGTCAAGCACCTGGGCTGTCAGGAGCGACTCGAGCAAGCCAACAAAGGTAAGTGTGATCGAGTATGGCAAAATGATCTTCAGCGTCTCTAGTGTCTTTGGCACACCAGGAAGATTGAGACTCGGCAATACAGAGGGCAGCTCACCCTTATCGCCGACGGTCGGAAGACTCACGCCGAGGTCGACTTGCGTTGCCACGATCGTGAGTAAGACGATGGCAACAAGCGGTGATGGCACCGCCTTCGTAATCCGAGGCAGGCCGTAGATGATGGTCAGCCCTAGCCCGACGAATGCCAGGTTCATCAAGAATTTGTTGTCCCAGTTAGTCGGATTCAACCGGCCCGAGAATGACGATTCTTCGTCGAGGATGAGGTCGGGGATCTGAGCCAGGAAGATCAGGATGGCCAGGGCATTCACGAACCCGACCATCACGGTTCGGGGCACGAAACGCATCAGGCTACCAACACCAGAGAAACCGAAGATCACCTGGAGCACACCGGCGAGGATCGTTGCGGCGAAGAGATACTCAACGCCGTAGTCCTTGACTAGGTCGACGATGACAAGCGCCATTGCGCCTGTCGCAGCAGAGATCATTCCAAGTCGACCACCTGCGATCGAGATGATGATGGCGATGGAGAAGGACGCATAAAGGCCGACCTTCGGGTCGACGCCCGCGATAAGCGAGAAAGAGATCGCCTCAGGAATAAGTGCCAAGGCGACAAGGAGACCGGAGAGCAGATCTACTTTCGGATCGCCGATCCATTCTTCGCGACGAAAGAGACTCGTAATCTGCTGCGGTGCGGTCATCGTTTACCTCAAGAAGCTGCTCTGGGGGTCACAATGCGGTAGCAGCGCAACCGCTGAGGATACGGTGGTGAACGGTCCCTGCTTGCCTTTTCGGTCACTTTTGTCACCAATCAAGCACTTACCCCAGATGAACGATGCCGGAACGATCGCTTATTCGCCGCTAAAGCCTTCGATGTCGTATGCCGGGTTAAATGAAACCACCTCAGGAGCCGGCTTCTGACGACTCGATCCGGAGAGCGCCCGGGCGAGACGTCCTTCTGGAATAGGGACGGCGCCAGGGGCTGGAACCGCAAGCGCAGCGCAGAGCAATGTCGCTCGCTTGGTCGCGGTGGCCCGCGACGATGTCGCAATTGGAAGCCGAATGACTTTGCCGGTGTCGAGAGTTAGGACGGGATAGAAGTAGTTCGCGTAGAACCAGGCGTACACGCGGCGTCGAACCATGTCGATGTCGACTGCGATCACTGCTGGCGTCGCCGCCGTCTTGCGACCAGTAATGCGGAGGCTGGAGACGAATCCGGGTTTGACGACAACGGTGCCGAGCCCATGGATCCAGAACAATCCGAAAGCAGTTCCCAATCCAGCAGTGAGATAGTCGCCTTGTGCAAACTTGATAGCGGCAAGAACACCCGATATCAGCACCATCGGCACGGAATGCATGATGATCGCGAACCCAGGAAACAACCGTACCTTTTTCATGTTCCCGGTATCGGAACACAATCACCGAAACTGAACCGTACGCGGGTTACGTCCCAGTTTTGGGACGTAACCCGCGTACGGTTGGGGACTATGAGCCAGATCCTTGTCGATATCACCGCCGGCGTCGGAACGATCACCCTCAATCGGCCCGATGCGTTGAACGCCATCACGCCAACCATGCTCGGTGAGCTCAACGTTGCAGTCGCTGCGTTGTCCGCCGATGACGGTGTGCATGCGATCGTGTTGACCGGATCGGGACGAGCATTCAGCGCAGGTGTCGACCTGAAATCGCTTGGGGCTCGCACCATCGACAACGGCTGTGTTGGCGACATCCTCGACGTTCCCGCTCGGGCTCTGACCACAGCACTCGCCGCGGCCCCGAAGCCAGTCATCGCTGCTGTCAACGGGTTCTGTTTCACCGGTGCCCTTGAGCTCGCACTCGCATGCGACATCATTCTGGTCGCCGCCGAGGCCAAGCTCGGCGACACGCATGCCAAATTCGGGCTTCGACCAACATGGGGCATGAGTCAGCGCCTTCCCAAGCTCGTAGGGCTCGCCCGGGCACGCGAATTGTCGTTCACCGCTCGAATGATCAGCGGCCAAGAAGCGTTCGACATTGGTCTCGCCGCTCGCGTCGCTCCCCGAGACGACTTTGCCGATGCTCTCGCCACGCTGGTTGGCGAAGTCATCGCGAGCAGCAACGACTCGATCGTGGCGTACAAAGACCTCTATCGCGTCGCCGAATCCGGCGATCTCGCCAAGGGTCTGGCGTATGAGTACGGAACCGAGTATCAGTTCACCGATACGAATGAGCGCCTCGCTGACTTCCTCTAGCCTTTCGAAGATGACGGCAAATCTCATCTTCTGTACCCACCCCGAGGTGCGCATCGACCCACTCGTTCCCGTCGCCCGTTGGGGTTTGTCTGACGTGGGACGAGAACGAATGGCACAATTCGTTGACGCTCCGCTTCTGCGCAAGGTGCAGCGAGTGGTGTGCAGCGACGAAACTAAGGCGCTCGAAGCGGCGGCATTAGCGGCCGCGAGTCTGGGCATCGCTATCGAGGTCAGACCAGAACTCGGCGAGAACGATCGAACGTCGACAGGCTTTGTACCTCCCGCAGAATTCGAGCTGCTGGCTGACGCATTCTTCGCCAACCCAGATGAATCTGTGGAGGGCTGGGAGACCGCATCGGCGGCCCAAGCTCGCGTGGTTGCCGCTACCAGTGATCTACTTGATGACTCTGATGTATTCAATGAATTCAGCGACACGCTGGTTGTCGCTCATGGCGCAGTCGGCACTCTCTTGTACTGCCATCTAGCTGGCAAGCCGATAAGTCGAAGCTTTGACCAACCCCATCAAGGCTGCTACTTCTCGGTCGCGAAACCGTCTGGCTTTCCAAACCACCACTGGCGATCGATCACCGCCACCTAGAGCGAGTCAAGGAATGCGGCCAGAGCCACGTTTGTTGCATCCGGCGCTTCTTGCTGCACCCAGTGGCCGGCCCCTGGCACGATGGTCGTGCCTCTGAAGTCGGTGCACGAAATCGACGCGTAGTCAAAGATGTCAACCCCGGGCACGAAGGTGCGCACCGGGTCGAACTCGCCCCCGATGAACGTGGCCGGCTGCGTCAGGTCAGGGTTCTCCATCTGTCCAATCTGCTCGGAGTCGAGTGTTTGGGCCCGATAGCGGTTTAGCGGCCCTCGCCAACCGCCGGCGGCGAGCGCGTCGCTGTAGACCAACAGATCGTCGTCGCTCGCCCACGACGGGAATGGATCTGGCAGCGGCAGGCCGTCAAGCAGAGTCGCGTCGGCTGGCTTCACTTCGTTAAAGAGTCCGCGCCCGTCGCCGCTTAGCGCGAAGTAGATCCGACGAATGCTGTCATTCGAGTCGGCCTCGAGCTCAGCTTCGGCCACCCCTTCGGGAACGAAGTAGGTCTGATAGAAGAAGCGATCGGGGAACAAGGCTTCCCACAGCTCGAGGCTCGAGCTCGCACCAACTGGGGTGTAAGGAACGCTGAGTCCGGCGACGGCCTTGATCTTGTCGGGATAGAGCCGAGCGGTGTTCCACACAATCGGGGCGCCCCAGTCGTGACCGAACAAGATCGCTTCTCCCCCGCCGAGGGCATCAGCGACGGCGGCCACATCGCTCGCAAGTTCGGTCAACGTGTACCTGGCGATCTCGTTTGGCTTCGAAGTGCCGCCATAACCGCGGACGTCCATCGCCGCGACGGTGTAGCCCCGCTCGGCGAAGAAAGGCATTTGGTGACGCCACGAATACCAAAGCTCGGGCCACCCGTGCACACACAAGATGAGCGGGCCAGACCCTTGGACCGCGACATTGACCTCTATGTCGCCGTTGTGAACTGTGGTAAACGAGATCTCTGTCATCGCACTCCTTGGTCGTCAGCGCAAGCTTAGTCAGCTCTGTTCCCCGCTGGCCGAGTTGGCCAACGTACGGGGCAGGCGGTCACTCCACTGATGCCGTGGTTTCGTCGCCCTTCGTGAAGTACACCGCAACACCAGCGACGAACGCGATTCCGGCGGCGACGAGCATCGTCGACGTGAAGGCATCGGTAAATGCCGAACCGGCATTCGCGACGATTGCCGCGCCTTGCTCGCCACCCATTGAGCGGCCGGTAAAGACGGCGGCGCCAACTGATTCAGAGATGACTCCAGCAACGTCAGCCGGTACACCGTCGACATTGATACTGGAGCGATAGAGCGAGGTTGCGATGGAGCCGAGCACTGCGATTCCGAGAGCACCACCGAGCTCGCGGGTCGTGTCATTCACGGCCGAGCCAACGCCTGCTTTGTTCAGCGGTACCGATGCCATGATGGCTCCCGTCGCGGGGGCAACCGTAATTCCCATTCCTCCCCCAAGGAGGACCAACCCAAGCGCGATCTGTAGGTAGCTACTTCCCGGCTCGAGAAGCCCGAGCACCACGAGACCAGCGACCATCGAGGCGAATCCCGCAGTGATGATCTTAAACACGCCGAATCGTTCACCAAGCGCAGAGCTTCTCGGCGAAACCATGATGAGCGAAAAGGCCAAGGGCAGGTTTGCCGCTCCTGCCTTGAGCGGCGAGTAGCCGCGTACGAGTTGGTAGTACTGGGTGATGAGGAAGAAGAATCCGAACATAACCATGAAGGCGAAGGTGATCACGCCGCTGCCGACCGAGAACTGACGATTCTTGAAGAACGCCATCGGCAACATCGGCGAGTCACGCTGCAGCTCCCAGATGACGAACGAAGCAATCACCACTACCGCGACGATGAGCGTCACCACAACTTCGGCACCGAACCACCCCTTGTTTGGGCCCTCGATGATGGCGTACAACAACGCCGCGAGACCAACGAGCGAGAGCACTGCTCCAATTGGGTCGAGGGGATGCTCCTCCTCGTCGCGACTGAACGGAGCAAACACAAACACGGCGACGATGACGAGGAAGGCCGTCACCACATTGACGAGGAAGGCCGACCCCCACCAGTAGGCCGGAAAGATCCACCAGTCGGTGAGCAGAAAGCCAACGACGAGCGGCCCGAGCGCTCCGCCTGCTCCCGCGAAGCCGGCCCAAATAGCGATCGCTTTCCCGCGCTCCTCAGGAGGGAAGATCGCCGACAAGAGCGACAGCGTGGCTGGCATGACGAAGGCCGCCCCGATCCCCATCACCACCCTGGCCACGATGACGCCGGTGGCGCTGCCGGCCACGACGCCGACGAGCGAACCGAGTCCAAAGATGACGAGTCCCCCTAGTAGCGCCTTCTTCCGTCCAAACCGATCACCAATTGCACCAGCAGTGAGGAGTAGCCCGGCAAACACGATGGCGTACGAGTCGACGATCCACTGGAGATCGGTAGCAGAGGCGTCGAGACTGCGCTGGATTTCAGGCAATGCCACGTTGAGCCCAGACACCGACATCACGACGATAACCAGGCTGAGACACATGACGCCAAGCAAGAACCACCGTCGTTGATTGATCAACGGTTGCTCATGAAGTGGTGTCGCAGCGGCGTCAGGTTGGGGCATGGAGTCAGCCTAGGTTGGCCAAGACCGCATAGAGTTCAACGATGGCGAGCGAATCGGAGCACCAAATTGCGGTCACCGTTATCGGCGGCTACCTCGGTGCAGGAAAGACGACCCTGCTCAACCACATTCTGCGAGTCTCAGACGAACGGGTCGCCGTTCTCGTCAACGACTTCGGCTCAATCAACATCGACAACGACCTTGTCGCAAAGCATGACGGCGACACGATTGCGCTCACCAACGGCTGCATATGCTGCAGCATGGTTGACGGTTTCGGGGCCGCTCTCGAGACGGTCAGGGCCTTGCCCGTGTTGCCTGATCGCATCATCGTTGAGGCCAGCGGGGTTGCCGAGCCAGCGGGAGTAGCGGCCTACGCCCACGCGCCAGGCCTGCGACTCGACGGAATCATTGTCGTTGCCGACGCCGAGACGGTGCAGGCGAAGGCCAAGGACCGGTTTGTTGGCGACATCGTGCAGAGCCAACTGCGAGAAGCCGATGTCATCCTGCTCAACAAAGCCGACCTCGTCGACAAGAAGTCGCTCAACGCGACCACTTCGTGGATCACGAAGCAATGGCCAGGCGCAGTCGTCATTCCGTGTGCGCATGCTGAAATTCCAACGACGGTGCTGTTGGACGTCGCTCAGGCCGACCGTGCACCGGCAACCAGTTCGTCACCTGCGGCTGCCGTGTTCGACACCTGGTCGGCGCAGACCGCGAAACCGATGACCCGCAGCCAAGTCGAACGCCTCATGGCCGACACGCCAGACACCATCGTCCGCATGAAGGGCATCATCCGGCTCGACGACGGGGCCGACAATATGGCTGCGCTCCATCGAGTTGGGCGGCGCTGGTCGCTCACTCCCCTCTCGGATCAGCAGGCGGACACCACGACGCGGCTTGTGGCCATTGGGCTCGTCGGCGCGGTTCCGCCCGACTGGCTGGCGCGCCACCTCGACGGCTAGCGAACGGGTGCCGTTGACTACACAGCGCGACCAGTGAAGCCAATGAGTTGGGCCATCGGACCGTCGCCCGAGACGGCAACTTCTGCGGCGAAGCCCTTGCCCTCTCCCCTATTGTCTGGCTGGATGATCATCTGGGCAATGCCAAGCACGTAGCTCGCGAGCTCATCTGAAACCTCGATTGACTCGCCAATACTCTCGGCAAAATCCCATGCATGCACGAGAAACTCGAGTGAGAGAATCCCAGCCGGTATGACTGCGGGCGCCATTCCCCCACCAAAGGGAACCTCACCCTCAACACCCCGGCTTCGCCATGCGGTCAGTGTTGGGGCAACCGCCTGCGCGATGTAGTCCTCGGCTGATGTGGCCTCAATCTCTTCAGGAATCTCTGCGCCACCTATGCCACCGAGCCCTCGCACGCTGCCCATCAGGTGTTCGACAAGCTCTTGAAGGTTCAGCCCTTCGCAGGTCGACGCAGTCTTGGCGTGATCTGGGGTGAGCCGGCCGAGTGCGCGCTGGCAGATGGACCAGGTCGCTTCGGCCGAAGACAGATGGTCGAGCGGGTCGGGGGCCGCGTGCCAGGGGTCTGCGCCAGCATCACCGTTGGCAGCCGCCACGAGGCGGTCGGCGTAGTGCTCCCACCCTTCGGCGTGTCCAGCCTGCTGATCACTGGGAAGGCCGCTGTGGGTCAGCCGCACCCAGGTCTGACCATCTTTCGGCTCCAGCTCGACCGTGATCGTTGAGGCTCCGGATTCTGGCACGTCTTGACCAGCCCAACCCCAGGTGTACACAAGGCGACGTCCCGGATCGATCTCGACGAACGTTCCTTCGGCGACGTTGCCAGGCGTGACCGTGTAGCTGTAGTCGCCACCAACCTTGAAGTCGACGGTGGCACTCAAGGCTTGCCATCGGCGAAGCCGCTCGGGCTCACTCAACATCGCAAAAACGTCCTGCGGACTCGCCGCAACGAGCCTCTCAACAATCACATCACCATTCGGTTGGTCAGTCATCTGCTGTACTTCCTTTGTCGGGTTGGGGCTGGATGGATGATTGTTTTCCGACTCGATCGAGTCGTTCGGCTGATACTTGGAGATCAGTTAGCTCGCCGAGTAAGAACAACTCGATCGCCTCTCTGATCCTCGCCAGGCCGTCTGGGTCGATGCGATAAAGACGCGATCGTCCATCGCGCCGCTCGACGACGACACCGGCATCGAGGAGCACTTTCAGGTGCTGCGACACGGCGGGGCGAGATACTGGCAGTGGTTGAGCAATGGTCGAGACCGAAGACTCACCCGCGTTGGCGAGGAAGGCCATGATCTGCCGCCGGCGAGGCTCTGCGAGTACATCGAGCGGGTTCATGGGCTTAGGTTAGTCATCACTTACGCAATGAGCAAGACAAACTTCACAACAATTGCCACGGATTTTCGGCCGCGAATCAGCTGAACTAGCCTGGCCCGATGTCTGCAACCGAGAGCACGTCCGTCGACCTTTCCGAAGCTGGCTCGATCGAGAAGCTCGTTGGCGATTGGGTCGACGAGAATTGGGACCCCGAGATCAGTCTGGCCGAGTGGTGGCAGCGACTCGCCGATTCCGGCTTCGCGCACCCCTCACTGCCCGAGAATGCTTACGGCAAAGGCTGGGGCCAATCAATGGCGATGCGGGCGATGCGAACCCTCGCGGCGAAGAACGTCGTTGGGCCGCCGCCAGGGCTCGGCACCATGCTGGCCGCACCGACCATTGCGGCGCACGGCAACCAGGAACAGATCGACCGCTACATCCCACAGATCCTCAACGGCCAGCATGCTTGGTGCCAGCTGTTCTCCGAGCCAATGGCGGGGTCAGACCTCGCGGGTCTCGGCACCAAGGCCGAGCGTGATGGCGACGAGTGGTCGTTCACCGGTCAGAAGGTCTGGACCTCCCAAGGCACATCAGCCGACTACGGCATCTTGGTAGCCCGCACCGACCCTGACAAGCCGAAGCACCAAGGGCTTTCCTATTTCGCGCTCGAACTCCAGCAAGAGGGTGTCGAGGTTCGCCCCCTCAAAGAAATGACTGGACGCGAGTTCTTCAGCGAAGTCTTCATGGACCGGGCCAAAGCAAACCACGACGCCATGATCGGCGAGCAAGGTGACGGTTGGCGGGTAGCCAACACGACGCTTATGTTCGAGCGATCAAGTATCGGTAGCGGCTCGGCTGGTTTCGTGATGGCATCGCCAGGGCGCATTGCCAATCAGTTCGACCGCAAGGTTGGCGAAATCGTGGCTACGGCAAAGGCCCGCAAGGGAGGCGGTCAAGCCCCTGGGGTCGGCATGAAGCTCTACGACCGCTACGTGGCACTCGCCAAGAAACTTGAGCGCACCAGCGACCCACTGCTGCGCCAATCGATTGCTGAGCTTTACACCCTCCTCCAGGTCAACCGACTCAACGTGCAGCGGACCCGAGATCCAAAGCAACGGACCGGGGGCGAGGGAAACATCGGCAAATTGTTCGACGCTGAGCTTCATCGCCGATTCCGCGATGTCGCACTCGACATTATTGGCGCCGACGGCATGCTCGACGAAGAGTCGACAACGACCGACTCCAGCATCGCCGAGATCGTTCTCTTTGCTTCAGCACCGAGCATCTACGGAGGCACCGACCAAATCCAGCGCAACATCTTGGGCGAGCGTGTCCTTGGCCTGCCAAAGGAGCCCGGCCCGGCGCGCGAAACGCCGTATCGCGACCTCCC
>RCMY010001913.1_pt1 | contig 19178 bp, 14 predicted proteins | sample 2041341 | NCBI WGS metagenome assembly RCMY01 (sample SAMN09708234, study PRJNA481090) | Marine sediment metagenome, whole genome shotgun sequencing project. | reverse complement strand
CACGCCGCCGAATCCCACGCCGCCGAATCCCACGCCGCCGAATCCCACGCCGCCGAATCCCACGCCGGCACCGGCACCCCAGGCTTCGCCGGGACAGGCGCAGTTCCATGCCATCCGCGACGAGGTGGGGAAGGTCGTGGTCGGCCAAAGTGGCGTGCTGTCCGGTTTGCTCTGCGCCCTGTTGGCCGAAGGTCACGTGCTGCTCGAAGGTGTTCCCGGCGTTGCCAAGACCCTCTTGGTCAAGTCGTTGGCTGCGGCGCTCAATCTCGACGCAGCTCGTGTCCAGTTCACCCCCGACCTCATGCCCTCCGACGTGTTGGGGCAGATGGTGTATGACCGAGGCGAGTTCCGCTTCCGAGAGGGGCCGGTCTTCACCAACCTCCTGCTGGCCGACGAGATCAACCGGACACCGCCGAAGACTCAGGCGGCACTCCTCGAGGCGATGGAAGAACACCAGGTCTCGACCGACGGCACACCCCGTCTGCTCCCTGATCCGTTCATCGTGATCGCCACACAGAACCCGATCGAGCAGGAAGGCACCTATCCGTTGCCCGAGGCGCAGCTCGATCGATTCCTCTTCAAGTTGCTCGTCGGTTATCCGAGTCGGGACGAAGAGGTCGAGGTTCTTCGTCGGCACCACCGAGGGCTCGACCCCCACGACCCATTGGGGTCTGGCGTCCAGATGGTTGCCAACGCCGGATCGCTCGCCGCCGCTCGCGTCGAGGTTTCGAAGGTCACGGTGTCCGAACCGGTGCTGGCCTACCTGGTCGATCTCACGCGGGCCACCCGTGTCGCTCCGTCGCTGGAACTCGGCGTCTCGCCACGAGGCGCAACCGCGCTGCTCAAGGCATCGAAGGCCTGGGCATGGCTGTCCAATCGTGAGTTCGTGACGCCCGACGAGGTGAAGGCGATGGCGAAGCCGACGCTCCGGCACCGAGTCCGAGTTCGTCCAGAGCTCGAGATCGAGGGACTCACCGCCGACGACGTGCTCGATGGCATCCTCGCCCAAGTCCCGGCCCCGTAGCGCTCGACGTCATGAGCTGGCCCATCCCCACCCGTCGAGCGGCGTTCGTTGCGCTGGCAGCCGGCGCTTCGGCGCTGGTGTTCCCGGTCGCGCTCGGAAGTGATGCGTGGGCCGGGTACTGGGCGCTCATGAATTTGGTCCTGATCATCGTGTTGATCGCCGATGTTCTGCTCGCTCCCTCGACTCGGCGCTTCGAGATCGAGCGGGTGCACCCGAGCGGCGTCACGATCGGTTCCCGGGCATCGGTCGGTTGGGACGTGTCACAGCGCAGCGGGCGAGACACCAAGGTCTGGGTCGCCGACGAATTCGCGCCGTCGCTCGGTGCCGAGACTCGCCGAGCACGGATCGCGGTGCCGGGGAACGGCGTCGGTTCGGCTCGGACATGGTTCCAGCCACAGCGGCGCGGACGGTTCGAGTTGCGACATCTCGTGCTGCGGACCAGTGGCCCGCTGGGATTGATGGTCAGGCAACGCAATGTCGAAGTCGACACGACGCTGCGAGTGCTGCCGCTCTACCGGTCGGCGAAACAGGCTGAGCTGGCGACCAAACAGGCCCGGCTTCAACAAGTCGGTCTGCGGTCGGCTCGAAGCCGAGGCGGTGGGACCGAGTTCGATCATCTGCGTGAGATGACCGCCGACGACGAGACCCGGCGCATCGACTGGGCCGCGACCGCCCGATCACAGCGTCCTGTCGTGCGCAGCTACCGAGCCGAGCAGAACCAGAGCGTGCTCTGCCTGCTCGACTCCGGTCGGGTGATGGCGGGCCGCATCGACGGCATCCCACGGTTCGAATATGGGATGGATGCAGCGATGCTGCTGGCCGATCTCTCGACCGGGCTCGGTGACCGGATGGGGCTTGTCGCCTTCGACCGCACGGTCCACACGACCATCCAGCCGTCGAACCGTCGCTCCCAACGGTCGATGATCGCGGAGCGACTATTCGACATCGAGCCGGCGCTTGCCGAGTCCGACTATCGCTCGATGGTCACCCACGTGGCGGCGCGGTATCGCCGCAGACACATGCTCGTCCTGTTGACCGAGCTGACCGAGGAAGTTGTCGAGTCCTTCGTGTTGCCGGCGCTTCCGATTCTCACCCGAACACACCTGGTGGCCGTCGCCTCGGTCCAGGATCCCGACGTGTTGGCCTGGGCCCACAGCGGCCGAGCCGACACCGACGGTGCGTTCCTGCGAGCATCGGCCATCGATGCGCTGGCAAGCCGGCGTCGAGTGGCTGCCCAGCTGCGAGCGCGGGGCGCCCTGGTGGTCGACGAAGGACCAGATCGCTTCAGCGCAGCGCTCGGTGAGATCTACCTGGAAGCCAAGGCCATCGGTCGGCTCTAGCCATCTTCGATCACGTGGTCGGTTCCATACGTCGAATGGCTGCAGTGAATTCCCAGAGCATCACGCAGAGCAGCAGGTTTCTCGTCGTCGCCAGGAGGCCCATCGCTCGGTTGCCGCTGGAGGCGTAGTCGAACAACAACAGGTAGAGAAACGTGAGCGCTCCGCTCACGATATTCAGCCATGCGATTCGCGGGTGGCCCCGGATGTACATGAGCGCCGCAAACGGAGCGACCCAGGTGACGTATTGGGCCGAGATGATTCGCGAGAAGAGAAATGACGCCAGGATCAAGGCCCCAGTCAACGCGGCGAGGTCGACGCGATTCTCGGTGAAAGCCCATCGAGCGAGTGACCCATTCGGAGTGGGGCGACCGGTCGCCAGCCACATGACGTACAACGCATACGCAAACAACACGACGGTCAGTAGCGGGCTCACCCAGCGATAGCCGCTCGGGTCGACGACCCATGCTCCGGACAACATCGACGTCGGAGGATCAGCCACCACGGTTCGAAGCGCGCCTGGAAGACTCTCGATCTCGAGCCCGCCGCCCGCTCGAAGAGCGAGAAAGTCGCCGAAGCCGCTGGGTGAAAAGGCGATCCACGCCAGAGTGAACGCAGAGATTGCGCCGAACGAGTTGGCCGCATCCCGCCACCTTCGTCTGGCAAGCAATCCAGCGATGAGAACCGCAGGGAAGAGCTTGATTCCCCACCCGAACAGGATGTGGACCCAGACACCGCGCTTGCGTTGTTCGATCGCCAGGAGTCCGGTCAGGGCGAAGAACGTGGCGGCAAAGTCGAATCTGAACCAAACGAGCACGGCAAGAGGCAAGACCATCAGGTGCCAGATGATCGTCAGCGCTCGACGCTCGGCAGGGAAGGCTCGTCGCAGAACGCAGAGAGAGCCGTACTCGAATCCGATCATCACCGTGGCAAAGAGCATCCGGTAGACCTTGATGCTGTCGAAGCTCAGACGCTCGAGAAGGACGAAGAGCAGCGTGAGAGGCGGGAACTCGTAGCTGACATCTCGGTAGGGTAGATCGGTGGTCGACATGGCCCGAGCGAGGTCGTGGAAGTGATAGATGTCGCTGACGAACACCGGGTCGAGCACATAGATGCCAAGCAAGACCAGGAAGTAGCGCCCGCCGAGCTCGACCCAAGATTGTGGCCGCTTCACCCAATCCAGCAACGTCGACGCGATCGCAGGTGTGTGCTCGGTGACAGACGTTTGAGCCTCTTCGATCACGTCGCCTCTGTTCTCGAAGCCGGTCGACCTCGTTCCTGCGGGGGCATCTTCGTTCGGTGCGGTCGAGGCACCCCAGGGCGATGCAGCGAGGGGTCGGCGACGGGTCGGACTGGTCGTTGGAGGCGCCCGAGGCCGGGAGACTAAGGTCCGCGACATGTGCTTGATCGATGACCAGTTACGCGTTCTGCCGGGCCACGGTGCGACCGGAACCAGCGCAATCGGTGGTCGACGATGAACGCCGATCCGATTTCGAACGGCGAATCGTCGAACGGTCGGCTGTCGGCCAATGGGCCGGTCACGGTGACGCGTGACCGTTGGGGTATCGGTCATGCCGTCGCACCCGACGCCTTGGCGGCGTTCTCCGCCCAGGGGTGGTTGGCCGCCGCGGATCGAATGTGGCAGATGGAATGGGATCGGCGCCGAGCCCTCGGTCGCTGGGCCGAGGTCGCCGGACCGAGCGCAGTGGCCGAAGACTCGCTGTTTCGCCGTCTCGACCTGGCACGCCGGGCGAAGCGCGATTGGGAGCAGCTGAGTCCCGACGCCCAGGCCATGACCGAGGCGTACGCCCACGGTGTGAACACCTGGCTCGAGGCCAACCGGGACGACCTCCCCGCCGAGTTCGAAGCTCATGACCACGGCCCCGAGGCCTGGGAGCCGTGGCACAGTGTCGCCGTCTATCAGATCCGCCACTTCTTCATGGGCACGTTCCATCGCAAGCTGTGGCGGGGTGCGGTCGCTCTGCGAGCCGAGCCAGCGATCGTGAGAGCGATGGCCGGCAATCTCGATGACAACACCCCGATGCTCCCGGGCAGCTCGGACTCTTCGAAGACCGGCCACGATCACGAGACGCTCGACCTGCTCGCCGATGCAGAGGCCATTCTCCGATCAGCTCGCTCCGACCTCGCCGATCTGCCCGACACCGATGGCGGGTCGAACTCATGGGCAGTCCATGGGTCCCGCACTGCCACCGGCGCACCGCTCCTGGCCGGTGACCCTCATCGCGGCATCGAGTTCCCGAACGTCTATCACCAGTGCCATCTGAGTTGTGACGACTTCGACGTCATCGGACTGGCCTTTCCCGGTGTACCCGGGTTCCCGCACTTCGGCCACAACGCCGATGTCGCCTGGTGCATCACCCACGGCATGGCCGACGACACCGACGTGTTCGTCGAGCGTGGCGCACTCGCCGTTGAACGAACCGAGACGATCGAGGTCAGAGGAGCGGAGCCGGTCACAGTGACCTGCGCAACCACACCCCGGGGTCCGATCGTGTTGGGCGATCCCGCATCGGACCAGCCGACCCTCGGTCTGCAATGGACGGCGTGGCACGGACCCGACACGACCTTCGATGCCCTCGGGCCCATGCTCACCGCCCCCGATGTCGACGGCTTCGAGGCCGGCCTGCGACCGTGGGTCATCCCCGTCAACAACGTGCTCAGCGCCGACACCTCGGGCAACATCTCGTTCCAGTTGCGAGGCCGCGTCGTCGAACGACCGACGCCGAACCGCTGGGTACCGGTCCCGGGCGATGATGACCACAGCTGGGAGGGCATCGAACAGGTCCCGTTCGAGCAGCTCCACCACTGGCGAAATCCCGACCGCGGGTTCCTGGTCACCGCCAACAATCGAACCAGTGACTCGCCGCCGTATGTCTCACTCGACTTCGCCGGTCCGTCCCGGCACGACCGGATCATCGAGCTGTTGAGCGGACTCGAAGCCTCCGAGACCGATGTCGCAGCGATGGCCTCCATCCACCTCGACACCCGATCGCTGGTGGCTGTCGAGCTACTGCCGTTGTTGCTCGCAGCCATGCCGGCGACAGAGCAGGGGCGGTCCGCACAGTCGCTCCTCGTCGACTGGGACGCCGAGCTGACGGCCGAATCGGTTGCCGCCACGATCTACAGCGGGGTCCGCCTCCAGTGGGCCGACGAGGTGTCACGCCGTCTCGATCTGGGTGATGTTCACCTCGTCGAAGCTGGCTCGCCTTCGGCGGTGTTCGCGTCGCGAGCGTTGTTCGGTGCCAGTCATCGCCTGCTCACCGGCGAGGGTTGGCAGCTGCTGCCGGGAATGGAAGCCGGCGATCTTCCCGCCGTGCTCGGCGAAGTATTCGATCGGGTGGCCGAGGATCTGACCTCTCGCTTCGGTGCAGAATCGACCAACTGGCGGTGGGGACAGGTGCACACGATGGTGTCACCCCATCCCCTGGCCTCTGCCCGGCCAGACATGGCAGCGTTGCACCCGCCGGTCGATGGTGTGCCCGGGGACGGCGACACGATTCGGTGCGCCGCCATGTACCCGTTCCACCGAGACCGGGCCGCCACCGGGTCGGTGGCGCGCTACGTGTTCGACCTGGCCGATTGGGATCGTTCGGGTTGGAGCGTGCCGCACGGAGTCAGCGGCGTCAGAGGGTCGGGCCATGATCTCGACCAGCGTCAGGCCTGGCTCGATGGCGAACTGCTTCCGATGGCCTACACCGCTACCGCAGTGGCCGGCGTCGCCGCCGAGACGTTCGAGCTGTAGCCCGTTGCGAAGTCGCCGAGACCGTCGGAGACGGCGTTCGACGGCGGCAGCAGGAGCGATTCATGACGCGCCCAGGCCGATACCGCCAGCCGGGCAATCGTCTGGTCGATGATGCCCTGCGCCTTGATGCCGAACAGGACGTTCGAGATCTGCGACGGGTCTTCTCGGGGATAGTCGACGAGGAACGCCTCGGCGGCGATGGCCTCATGCTCGGTGTCTGCCATCACGTGGACGTCGAAGAATCGTCGTGTCGCGGCGTCGAGGCCGAGTCGGTCGCAGGCACAGACCATGTGGCCGTTGGGGCTCACGGAGTCCATCTCGAACAAGGCGAGCTGACCGATGGCGACGCCGCGCCAAGCACGGCTCAACCCGGCCATCGACACGAGATTGTTGGTCGCGAATGCGATGCCGGGGAGGCGGTTGAGGATGGCCGACGCCGATGGGTCCACCCCAAGCCCACGAAGCGCACCGAGGTACAGTTCGGCGTGAGATTGCGGATAACCGACGCCGTATTCGCCGGCTTGGATTTCGACCAGGGATCGCTTGACCGCGCCCTCGAGGCGGGGGATGGCGAAGGTATGCGGGTCGGCCTCCTTGGATTGGTAGGGGAACCGCAGAAGGAGCGATTCGGCCAGTTGATCCGCGGTGCCCCATTCGGCGAGATAGCTGGAGATCGATGGGCCGTCTGCGGTCAGCAACGCTTCGACGGCGGCGGCCGGCTCGTCGATATCGTCGAATTCACGGCCGACGAGATCGCTGAACCACGTCTCGAGACGCTGTCGCAGTTCCACGACCCGGGGGTGCCATTCGGCGTCGTCGTCGACCTCGTCCCAGCCCCCGAACGATGCTTCGTTCAGCATGAACCACGCGAGTTGGGCATCCCGGGCGAACGGATCATTCAGGTCTGACAGCAGATCCACAATGTTTGCATTCGTCGGCTGATCGTCTCGAAGCGCAGCAGCGGCCTGCTCGGAAATCGGTCCGATCGGGAAAGGCATCCGGTTGGTCATGCGGGCTGCAGTACCCGGCAGCCGAAAGACCAAACGCGACGTTTCAAGGAACGGACCGTGGTTGTGCGTGCCGGCCGGCGTGTCGCGTACTGTGCGGTCATGTCCACCGGTATCGCCAACACCTTCAAACAGCCGGTCATCGCCAGCCGAGCGGTGGTCGCCACCAATCATCCGCTCGCCTCTGCCGCTGCGGTCGAGGTGATGGCCGAGGGTGGCAACGCGGTCGACGCTGCCGTCACCGCCTTGTTCGCTCTGACGGTGGTCGAGCCGATGATGGTCGGTCTCACCGGTTCGGGGTTCTTCGTGCACCGCACCGCAGCAGGCGAGGTGGTCACCCTCGACAACTACGGAACGGTGCCCGGCGCAGCCCACGCCGACATGTTCGAACCGGTCCCCGGGAGCCTCGAACACGAAACGGTTGGCGACCGGAACATGGTCGGTCACCTGGCAGCCACCGTTCCCGGAGCCCTCGCCGGGTGGTGCGAGATCCTCCGCACCCACGGGACCGTTCCGCTCGCCCGGGCCATCGCCCCGGCGATCCGGTATGCCGAACACGGGTTTGCCGTCTCGCCGTACCTGGCACAGGCGATCGGCGAATCACCGGAGCTTGCGAACCATCCCGCCGCCGCAGCGATCTGGTACCCGGGGTCGCCGGGTCAGGGGCTCGGCCCGGGGACCCGGGTGCACCAACTCGACTACGCCCGCACCCTTCGCACCATCGCCGAGGACGGAGCGCATGCCCTCTATCACGGTGAGCTCGGCGACCTGCTCGTCGCCGAGATGTCTCGTGCCGATCTCGCCACGTCGGTGCGTGATCTGGCCGACGCCGGTCCCTGGATCACGAAGAACGATCTCGCCACCTATCGAACGCACCGGCGTGAGCCGGTCCGCGGTTCCTACCGTGACTGCGGAGTCGTCTCGATGCCGCCGGCCTCATCGGGCGGCACCCACGTGGTGCAGATCCTCAACCTCCTCGAAGGCTTCGATGTCTCCGGTATGGGCTTCGGGTCGGTCGCTGCCGTCCACCATTTCCTCGAGGCGCTCAAACTGGCCTTCGCCGATCGCACCGAGTATCTGGCCGACCCCGAGACGGTCTCGGTCCCCGTGGACTGGCTGACCTCCAAAGAATACGCCGATGCTCGTCGGCACGACATCACGTCGGAGCGAGCAACCGACTTCTCCGCCGGTGTGGCTCCTCGCACCGATGGCGAGGGGGCGTGCACCACACACCTGACGGTGGTGGACGACGCTGGCGCGATCGTCTCGACCACCCAGACCATCAATGCCGTCTTCGGCGCCCGCTCGATGGTCACCGGGACCGGCATGATGCTGAACAACTGCATGTCACTGATGGACCCGGTGTCGGGGTGCACCAATTCGATCGCTCCGGGGAAACGGGTCTTGTCGTCGATGTCGCCCACGATCGTGGAACGCAACGGTCGACCCTGGTTCGCGCTCGGCACGCCAGGAGGGAATCGGATCTTCGCCGCGGTGACCCAAGCGATCCTCAACGTCGTCGATCACGGCATGAGTCTCCAGCAAGCCGTCGAGGCGCCTCGGGTCTGGACCATGGGGATGGGATCGCCGGTGCTCGTGGAAAACTCGTTCCCGAACCTGGCGGCATTGGTCTCAGGTCTCGAGCGGCTCGGTCACCGAGTCGAGGTGGTCGACAAGGTCGCAGGCGGGATGAACGGTGTGCTCATCGACGACGATGACCTGCGCCACGGGGCAGCATGCTGGCGAGCCGACGGTGCTCCGGCCGGCCTGTCGGGAGGCCCGGCTCGTCTTGCCTCCACCACGTTGGACCGCGGCCGCTAGATCGAGAGGGCCTGTTGGGCACGGGGACCCTCGAGACTCTCAGAGGCGAGCCCGGTGAATCCGAGAGCTTCGGCCCGACGCCCGAAGGCCACGATGTAGCTGACGAACACGAGCTCGACGGTGATGCCGATCGCCATCCTCGGAATGGCAGGCAGGCCCGGGGTGATGAACCCTTCGATGAGGCCGGCGACGACGAACGCAAGGATCAGGCCGAGGATGACCACCACCGCGCGTCGGGCCTCTTCGGCCAGCGCAGCGGATCGGTGTCGATCACCAGGAGCGAGCATGGCGAAGCCGACGCTCATGCCGGCGGCACCGGCGAGCACGATCGCCGAGAGTTCGAGGAGGCCGTGCGGGATGATCAGCCCCCAGAACTTCGACTGTTGTCCGGCGCCGATGAACACGGCCCAGGCGACGCCGAGGTTCGCGCCGTTGAGGGCGAGGATTGCGAGGCTGCCGACGCCGAAGAAGATCCCGACACCGAACGCGGTGAACGAGACCCTGATGTTGTTGAGCAGCACGGCGGTGGCGAACTCGGCTGCGGGTTCGGAGCTGTAGTAGTCCTCGAACTGTTCGTCGACGTAGGCGGCCTGATTGGCTTCGCTGTCGAGCCGGTCGAGGGAATCGGTGTCGTTCCCGAGCCACAGTCCGAGGGCGAGAGCGGGGAGGAACGTTGCCAGCGCAGCGACGGCGACGACCTTGCGAAGATGCCAGACCGCAGCCGGAAAGTAGATGGTGAAGAAGCGGCGAATCGTGCTGGTCGGACTGGCGGTACGGCGATACAACACGGCATTGGCGTTGGCGACGAGCGTGGTCAACTCGGCGGTGAGCTCGGGGTTGTCGTAGTGGCCCCGGGCAAAGGAGAGCTGGCTCGATGCTCGCTGGTAGAGCGCCAAGAACTCGCGCACCTCGTCGCTCGAGAGTGACGAGGGCTTGGCGGTGACCCGGCCGGTGAGCTGGGCCAGTCGGCCCCAGCCCGGCCGATTCGTGACGAGATACCGGTCGATGTCCATGCGAGAACCTACGCTAGACGCCATGTCTGCAACGGGGTTGCATCACACCTCGACCAGAGGTCCGACCGTCGGCGATGCTCGTCCGGCTCGTGCACTGCACTATTCGTCGGTCGTCACGCCGGAGGCCGTGCTGCTCGAATTCCGCGCTGCCGGTCTCGGGTCACGAATCTTGGCCAAGGTGGTCGACCTCATGATCCAGGGAATGGTCGCCAGCGTCGCGTTGACGCCGATCGCCCTCATCGGGTCGTCGGTCGCTCGAAACGTGCTGTTCGGCATCGTGGGCTTCCTGGTGTTCTTCGGGTACCCCGCCTCGGAGGCCTTCATGTCCGGGCAGACCGTGGGCAAGAAGGTCCTCGGCATCCGAGTCGTCACCACCGAAGGCGGCCCCGAGCAGTTCCGACATGCAGCGGTTCGCACCCTGATCGGCGTGATCGAATTCACCCTCATCCCCGGTGGGCTCATGGCCATGGTCACCGCGTTGGTCTCGAGGCGGAGTCAACGCATCGGCGACATGGCGGCAGGCACGATCGTCGTCCGGCTCGAGCGGGCGATGTCCCAACCGGTGTTCTTCCCCGTCGTCTACGGACACGAGGCGTTCAGCGAACGATTCGATGCCGGTGGGATGTCGAATGACCAGTTCGCCGTCCTGCGCGACTACATGCTCCGCTATCGGTTTCTCTCGGCCGACGCCGCCAGCCATCTTGCGCAGGTGATGTCCGACAGCATGCAGCGGTCGGGAGCGACACCTCGCCCGGTCGACATGAGCCACGAGCACTATCTGATGGCTGCGGTCTTCGCCTACCAGCGGCGGTTCACCTTCGACGACGGGTCGACCCAGGCCCCGGTGCTCCCGATCTTCACCAAGGGCTACGGGGCCGGCTACACCACGGCGGCGCCACCACCACCACGGGCCGCCCAGTCGAACGTGCCGCTGATGGGTGCCATGTACCGATGAGGGCCGACCCGATGAGGGCCGACCCGATGAGGGCTATGCACCTACGCCGCTAGCCTTGGTCGGATGGCTCACTACCTCGATCATTCGGCGACCACACCGCCGCGCCCGATCGCGGTCGACGTGATGATGCAACTGCTCACCGGGCAGCCCGGAAATCCGTCTGGGGCCCATCGTTTCGCCCGCGACGCCAACCGAGTGCTCGACGACGCCCGCGAGTCGATGGCCGAGCTCCTCGCTTGTGATGCCGGCGACATCGTGTTCACCGCCGGGGGAACCGAGGCCGACAACCTGGCAATTCTCGGGGTGCTCGACGCCGTCGGTGGACGGCCACTCTGCTCGGCCATCGAACACCACGCGGTGCTCGAACCCGTCGAGCTCCGCAACGGTGTGGTGTGCCCGGTGTCACCCAACGGGCAGCTCGATCTCGACGCACTGACATCGCTGCTCGAATCGGCTGCCGAGGCAGCGGTCGACGATCGATCACAGGCCATCTCGATCGTGTCGGTGATGACCGTCAACAACGAGACCGGCATCATCCAGCCCATCGAACAGATCGCGGCCATCGTCCGTGAGCACGCCCCGGATGCCGTGCTCCACACCGATGCCGTCCAGGCGCTGTCGTGGATCGATCTGCGCATGATCGCCCCGCACGTCGACATGCTGTCGCTCGCCGCACACAAGTTCGGCGGACCTCAGGGATCCGGCGTGCTCATGGTGCGCCGAGGCACCTCGTTTGCCGCCCGAACCATCGGAGGCGGCCAAGAGCGTGAACGGCGGAGCGGCACCCAGAACGTGGCAGGCATCGCCGCCATGGCCGCGGCCGCCGCCGAGGCCGACACCACCCGTTCCGAGCTCGTCGCCCGATCGACGACCATGCGCGACCGGCTGATCGATGCGATCGCGGCTGCCGTGCCGGGAACCCACGTGTCCGGATTCGCCGGCACCGAGATTCCCGGACGAGTGGCAGGCATCGCCCACCTCTGCTTCGACGACATCGAGAGCGAGGCCCTGCTCTTCCTGCTCGAGAAGCACGACGTCTTCGCGTCCGCCGCGTCGTCATGTGCCAGTGGTGCCATGGAACCTTCACACGTGCTGGCGGCGATGGGCCTGTCTCGAGACCTCGCATTCGGGTCGTTGCGCCTGTCGTTCGGCCACTCGACGACCGACGCCGACATCGATGCCGCGATCGCTGCGGTTCCACCGGCCGTCCGACGGCTCCGTGAGTTGAGCTGAGATGGCGTCCCGAATCACACCTTGGACCGTCACGTCGACGATCAGTCAGGAGTCCTGAGATGGCCGAGATTCTCGTTGCGATGTCCGGCGGAGTCGATTCTTCCGTCGCCGCTGCGCTGCTGGTCGACCAGGGCCACCAGGTCACCGGTGTCACCCTGAAGCTGTGGGGCGGCGAGAGCGACTCCGGTTGCTGCTCGGTGTCCGATGTCGATGACGCCCGCCGCGTCGCACAGCAGCTCGGGATCGATCACCACGTGTTCAACTTCGGCGACGAGTTCGTCGAGTTCGTCATCGACCCCTATGTCGCCGACTACCAGGCGGGCCGCACACCCAACCCGTGTGTCGAGTGCAATCGCCACATCAAGTTCGACAAGCTGCTTCGTCGAGCCGATGCACTCGGCTTCGAACTGGTCGCCACCGGTCACCACGCGCGCATCGTCGAAGACGGCGCCGGCGTTCGCCGTCTCGCTCGGGGCGAAGACGAAGCCAAAGACCAGTCGTACGTGCTGCACATGCTCGACCAGGCCCAGCTGTCTCGTCTCATCCTTCCGGTCGGCGACATCACGAAGGATCGTGTTCGCGAGCTCGCCACCGAGCTCGGTCTGCGAACCGCCGACAAGCCCGACAGCCAAGACGTCTGCTTCATCCACTCCGACGGAGGCCGCGAGAAGTTCCTCGGCGATCGCATTCCGTTGACGGCCGCCGACATCGTCGACACCGACGGTGCCGTGGTCGGCCGCACCACCTCGGTCCAGCTCGTCACCATCGGCCAACGCAAGGGTCTCGGACTCGCTGGCAACGCCGAACGCAACTACGTGATCGACATCGATCCCTCCACGCCGCAGGTCACTGTCGGCCCCCGAGAACTCACTCGCACCGATCTCACCGCCATCTCCGATCTGGCGTGGACGGCCGAGAAGGTCGGCGGCACGCTCATGGTGCAAGCCGCAGCACACGGTCGTCGTGAGGCGGCCGTCGTCGAACCGGGCATCAACGGTGCGGGCGTGGTCTGCTGGGCCGAACCCCACACCCGGATCGCCGCCGGCCAGTCGGTGGTCTTCTATGTCGGCGACCAGGTGGTCGGCGGCGCAACTGCCGAGTGACCGTGCCGGTCACCGCAGATCAGCTCGATGCCGACCAGATCGATGCGGCCGTCGCTGCACTTCGAGCTGGTGATGTCATCGGTCTGCCGACCGAGACCGTCTACGGTCTCGGCGCCGACGCATCGAACGATGCTGCGGTACGCCGCATCTTCGAGGTCAAGGGTCGACCGGCCGGCCACCCACTGATCGTGCACCTGGCCTCGGCGGCTCTGGTCGAGCAGTGGGCCGAGGGGAGCGAACCTCGGCGAGACGCACTCGGCGCCGCGTTCTGGCCTGGCCCTCTGACGATCATCGTTCCGTCGTCTGGCCTCGCCGCTCCGTCGGTCACCGGTGGCCGCTCGACCGTCGGTCTGCGAGTCCCGGATCATCCGGTGGCCCTCGCCGTGCTCGAGCAGTTCGGTGGGGGAGTCGCTGCTCCGTCGGCCAATCGATTCGGCCATGTGTCGCCGACCACGGCGGCCCACGTTCGTGCCGATCTGGGCGATGCCGTCGCGGTCATTCTCGACGGCGGGCCGTCTCGGGTCGGCATCGAATCGACGATCATCGAGCTGGTGGGGCCGACACCGGTGTTGCTCCGTCCGGGTGGTATCTCGGTCGACGAGCTCGAACGAGTGCTGGGTGAGCCGGTGGCCAACGGTCAGGCCGGCCCGTCTCGGGCCGCGGGCATGATGGCGTCGCACTACGCCCCCGATGCTCCGGTGGTCATCATGACCGAGCTCAAAACGGAACCCGGTGCCGACATCGGCCTGATCGCTCCGACCGGTACCGCCGGGGTGCGCCCCGATCGAGCGCGGACCATCTGGCTTCCCGCCGAGCCTGCCGGATACGCCGAAGGGTTGTACGCCGCACTTCGACACCTCGACCAGCCCGACACCGCGCAGATCATCGTCGTGCCACCGACCGAGCCCGGCGACCTGCTCCCCGCCGTGCTCGATCGCCTGACCAAAGCCAGCGCCCCCCGCCCCTGACGGTCCCAGAAGTTTCGTGCGCCGAGCCCGCTGGTGGGCTCGAGCGACGGAGCTTCGCCGGCCACCCGAGAAGTTTCGTCGGCTGAGCCCATGAGAGGGCTCGAGCGACGGAACTTCTGGAGGGTGTGGGAGGCCGGGTCAGCCGATGGTGATGGCTCGGGTTCGGGCTTCGGAGAGGACTCGACCGGGACGGGTCGGTGAGAACAGGAACTCGGTGGCGGTTCTCGATTCGACCTGACGGTTTCGCCGGATGGCGGTGGGCATCGGATCGGGCAAGCGGATCGAGAGTGCGAGACCGGGAGACCCTGCGGTGAGATCGACCGGGACACGGTGGTCGGGTGTATCGCTCGCCGACGACGCTACGTCTGACGCTTCGGAGCCGGAGGAGACGGCGTCGGCCGCGGCCGGGCCGAGGGTGGGCTTGATCGAGCGCTGCACGAGCAGGGACTCGGCGAGTGACCAGTAGTCGTGGATGACGAAGCCGACGGGGACGAAGACGACCCATCGGCGTGAGAGCTGGTGGAGGGATCGCACACCGGCGACGGCCAGGAGGGTGCCGAGGATGGTGAGGGGGACACCGACGATCCAGTTCCGCGCCGCCAAGAACAGCGGACCGGTGATCACGCCGGCGAACGTGATGACCCAGGCGAGGTAGAGCGGGCCGATCAGTACCGAGCCAGGAGCGCGCAGGGCCATACGTTTCTCTGCCCCATAGGCCGAACCGTTGATCATCGGTTCACCGGTGGTCGGCAAGAAGGCGATGGCGTTCACCACGACTCCACCGAGCAGGGCGATCGAGACACTCACCGGCCAGGAACCTCCGGCGATCGCCGCGAGGACCGGTGCGACGATGGTGGCGGGGGCGATGGTGCGCATCAACGTGAGCGTGACCGTCGATGGCGCCATGACACAGATGAGACCGACGAACCATGCCGCCCATGCCCCGATCTCGACCACGGTCTGCACCGGCTCGCTTCGCCCGTCGACCGCAGCCAGGAGGCCGGGACCGACGACGAGGGGGAGGACGAACCAGACGATTCGGATCGGCCACAGCGCACCGCGTTCGAGGAGCGCGGGAAGCGTCGTCGGGGACGAGACGGCAGTCATGACCTCATTCTGCCGTGATCCCTGTCTGACCCACCCCTGTCTGACCCACCCCTGGTTCGATGACGCGGGCTCGGTCGAACCATTGTCAGACCAGTCTTCTACGATCAACGCCTGTGAACGACCGTACGGGAACCGACCTCCTGCCCGAAGACGCCGATCCCGCCCATCGGATCGGTGAGCTACGAGCGCTGATCGCCGAGGCGAACCGCGACTACTACGAGCTCGACGCGCCCCAGATCCCCGACGCCGACTACGACGTCATGGTCCGAGAACTCCAGGCGATCGAAGAGGCCCATCCCGAACTCGTCACCGACTCGTCACCGAGTCAGACCGTCGGTGGGGCACCGTCGGCCACGTTCGCCCCGGTCGAACACCGGGTGCCGATGATGAGTCTCGACAACGCGTTCGACCACGCCGAACTCCGAGGCTGGGGCGAACGCATGGCCCGTGCGCTCGAGGTCGAGGGAGACGACCTTCCGGTCGGCTACTTCTGTGAACTGAAGATCGACGGCCTGGCCCTCTCCCTCCGTTACGAGAACGGCGTCCTCGTCCAAGGTGCAACCCGGGGCAACGGGCGAGTCGGCGAAGACATCACCGCGAACGTCTCGACCATCGACGTCATACCCACCGAGCTCGACGGAGCCCCCGAGGTCCTCGAGGTCCGAGGCGAGGTGTACCTGCCCGTCGCCGAGTTCCAGGCGCTCAACGAAGCCCAGGAGGCCGCTGGCAAGCCGCTCTACGCCAACCCGAGAAACACCGCGGCCGGCAGCCTTCGCCAGAAAGATCCGGCGGTCACCGCCTCCCGACGCCTTGCCTTCTGGGCCTACCAACTCGGCGAGGTGGTCGGCGGGCCCGACCTCGCAACCCAGGGCGATGCCCTCGATTGGCTGGGCTCGCTCGGCTTCCCCGTGAACCCCGAACGGCAGGCCGTCCGTACCATCGGCGAGGTCATCGCCTACACCGAGCGGTGGGAAGAACACCGCCACGACCTCGCCTACGAGATCGACGGCGCCGTCGTCAAGGTCGATTCGCTGACGTCGCAACGGTCGCTCGGCTCCACGGCGCGTGCGCCTCGGTGGGCCATGGCCTACAAGCTGCCGCCCGAAGAGAAGACCACCAAGCTCCTCGACATCCAGGTGTCGATCGGGCGAACTGGCAAGGCCACGCCCTTCGCCGTCCTCGAGCCCGTCGTCGTGGCCGGCTCCACCGTCCAGATGGCCACCCTGCACAACGCCGATCAGGTGCGGATCAAGAACGTGCGCCCCGGCGACACCGTCATCGTCCGCAAGGCAGGCGACGTCATCCCCGAGGTGCTCGGACCGGTGCTGGCCGAACGCCCGAGCGACCTTGCCGAGTGGCACTTCCCGACCCACTGCCCCTCGTGTGGTGTCGAGCTCGTACGCCCCGAAGACGAGGCCCACACCTTCTGCATCAACCCGGCATGCCCGGCGCGGCGGCAAACCCAGATCGAGTACTTCGCGTCGCGGAACGCGATGGACATCGACGGCATGGGTGAGAGTCGGATCGCCCTCTTCATCGAGCGAGGTCTGGTGAAAGACGTCGGTGATCTCTATTCCATCGACTGGGACGAGGTCGCCCAGTGGGAAGGCTTTGGCCAGACCACGATCGACAACCTCGTCGCGGCCATCGACGCCACTCGCAGTCGACCGCTCGCCAATCTGCTGGTCGGTCTCGGCATCCGTCATCTCGGGCCGAGCGGAGCGGCCAGTCTGGCTGCCGGCTTCGGCCACCTCGACAAGATCATGGAAGCGTCGGTCGACGACATGGCAGCCCTCGATGGCGTCGGACCCGTCATCGCCCGCTCGACCAAGGAGTACTTCTCGAGCGAGCCGGCCCAAGCCCTCGTGGCCAAGCTGCGAGCGGCCGGATTGAACTTCGAAGGCCCCGAGGTCGTCGACGTCGACCAGACGCTCGCCGGCATGTCGATCGTCGTCACCGGTGCGCTCGAAGGCTTCTCCCGAGACGGTGCCGCCGATGCCATCAAGTCCCGTGGGGGGAAGAGCCCGGGATCGGTGTCGAAGAAGACCACAGCGGTCGTGATCGGGTCCGAGCCCGGCGCCTCGAAGGTCACCAAGGCCGAAGAGCTCGGGGTGCCGATGATCGACGAGGCAACGTTCGTCGAGCTCATCGAGACCGGCCGGCTCCCGGGAGCCGACGAGCCAGAGCCAGAGCCAGCTCCGAAAGCAGAGCCAGCTCCCGAAGCAGAGCCCGACCCGGCGTGAGCGCTCCGCTCGCCTGATCGGGGTGTCGATCAGTTGGCGATGGCGTGGTGGAGGGAGCGGAGCAGATCGATCAGCTGGTCGCGCGCATCGGGGTCGAGGGCAGACACGATCTCGAGTTCGTTGGCGGCGTGATCGACGAGCGCCGCATCGACCTTGGCCATCCCGGCCGGGGTCAGGGTGACCAATACCTGGCGCCCGTCGGTCGGGCTCTTGACCCGTTCCGCGAACGAGCGTTTCTCGAGCCGATCGATGCGATTGGTCATCGCTCCCGAGGTGATCATCATCGACTCGAGCAGCTGGCCCGGCGTCAGCTGGTGCGGATGGCCGCTGCGTAGCAGGGTGGCGAGGACATCGAATTCCCAAGATTCGAGGTCGTGCCGGGCGAAGACCTCGTTCAACCGGGGCCGAATGAGGCGCTCGAGGCGACCCAGCCGTCCGATGATCGCCATGGCCGAGACATCGACCTCCGGTCGGACCCGACCCCATTGCTCCAGGATCTCGTCGACGTGATCGGGTGCGTTGTCGGCGGGGCGGTTCGAATCGGCCATGGCTGCATTTTCTCTTGATGTCGAGAGATTCGCAAGGTACATTTATCTTCATGTCAAGAGACCTTGTGATCGCTCCGTTGGCGACCGTGCCGGCAGGCACGGGTTCGGTGGCCGCTCGAACGGCGCTCACGCCGATGGTGTGGGGCACCACCTACATCGTCGCCACCGAGTTTCTCCCCGACGGCCGCCCCATGCTTGCTGCCTGCGTGCGGGCGCTCCCGGTCGGCCTCGCCTTCGTGTTGTGGTCCCGCAAGCTCCCGTCGGGTGCCTGGTGGTGGCGATCGGCGCTGCTCGGTCTGCTGAACATCGGCGCCTTCTTCGCCCTGCTGTTCGTTGCGGCCTTTCGGCTACCCGGAGGAGTGGCGGCCACCGCCGGCGCGGTCCAGCCGCTCGTGGCGGGCGGTATCGCCGCTCTCGTGCTCGGTGAAGTCTTCACCCGGCGAACAGCCATCACCGCCGTCGCCGGCATCGTCGGCGTCGCCATGCTCGTGCTCGGGCCCGAGGCGGCGCTCGATTCGATCGGTGTCGCGGCGGCACTCGCGGGGACCGTCTCGATGGCGATGGGCGTCGTGCTCGTCAAACACTGGGGGCGTCCGGTGGATCTCATCACCTTCACCGGCTGGCAGCTCAGCGCTGGCGGCCTCATGCTCGTGCCAGTCGTACTCCTCACCGAGGGCCTGCCGTCGAGCGTGACCGGTACCAACATCGCCGGGTTCGTCTGGCTCTCGGTCGTGGGCACCGGAGCCGCTTACGCCAACTGGTTCGCCGGTGTGCAACGGCTCCCCGTCAACGTGGCCAGCTTCCTCGGGCTGCTCAGTCCACTCGTGGCGACGATCGCCGGGTGGGCGTTCCTGAGTCAGAGCCTCACAGGGGTCCAGCTCGTCGGCGCGGCGTTCGTGCTCGGTGCGGTGTTGGCGCCCCACCTCACGACGTTACGTGCGGGCATGACCCGTCAGCTTGCGAGAAGCTGAGCACCTCTGGAGTTCAGGATCTGAGGAAGCGCAAAGGTCAGAGGGCGTCGAACTCGAAGGGGCCGTACTGGCGGCAGCCGTTGGG
>RCMY010001912.1_pt1 | contig 19179 bp, 14 predicted proteins | sample 2041341 | NCBI WGS metagenome assembly RCMY01 (sample SAMN09708234, study PRJNA481090) | Marine sediment metagenome, whole genome shotgun sequencing project. | reverse complement strand
GATCGACTCGCGTCCACCTCAGCCAGTTTGGCGCGCGCTTCCGCAATACGGCCCTGGTTACGGTTGCGCAGTGCGAGCGGAATGGTAATACCCACAATCAACGCCTGATCGTCACTTTGCTCCAGTCGGCGAATGCCCGCGCTCACCCGCCAACTCGGTTTCGACTCCGCCTCGGCCAGGCGCAACTCCGCTTCACGCAATCGTTGCTGGGTCAGAAAGCGGGAAAGGTCGGGGTTTTGATCGAGTCGCGTGAGTAACTTCGAAAAGCTATCCGGCTTCGGCAGCTTCTGGAGGTTGCCCGTTACCTTCGAAAAGCCGGGCTGTGTCTCGCCCCACTGCGCTGCCAACCGATGGTTAGATGTCGCCTTTTCATGCGCTACATCCTCCCGAGCCAACTGTACACGGGCAAGCTCCGCTTCTGCTCGTGCCAGGTCTGCAGCGGGCGTTCTACCAGCGCGTACACGCTCACTGACGGTAGCAACGGTCTTTTCCGACAGCGTAACGGCCGCTTGTGTTTGCACCAGGCGTTCCTGAGCAGCGAGGCTATCAAGGAACAAGCGAGCGGTGGTTGCAGCCGCGTCCAGTCGCTGGACTTCCGCTTCTGATGCTAGCGCTGACACGCCTGCGCGAGCTGCCGCAACACGCGATGCCCGCTTCCCCCTCTCTAAAACCCAACCCAAACTGAGTGTGGACTCGGCACTATCAAAGCTTTCATATTCATCGGAGCCAAGGACATTTTCCACCAGCACACTCAGCTCAGGATTAGGGCGAAGCTGTGATTGCGTCAGCCGGCCTTGCTGCGCGTCAACTTGATAGCCAAATGCCACCAGCGACGGGCTGCCCGCAAGCGTCCGTTTGATGGCTTCTTGCATGTCAAGGGTGGCGTCTTCGCTGGCTGACACTGACTGAGTCAGCGCGACGATGCTGAATAAAAGCAGCAGGCACCGCGCGCCATTGCGGCACGTGATTAATACCCACATAAGTGGTTCTCCCATCGCGTTTCTTGAAAACGCGATTATTAGTCGAGCAGGACTATAAACAGCGGTTGCTGTTCACAGAGGCTTCAAAAGACTGGTTTACAGGGAGATAGGAGGGGCGCGCAGGAGAGGTCGCCAGCGAACACGGTAGCGGACTTTGCCGGACTGTACGGGTGGCGACCGAAGACGGATTTGAGTCCAGGCAACTGCCGCTAATACAATAAAGCAAATAATTAATAAGGGGATGAGTTTCGACCAGCTGCTACTCAGTTGTTCAAGTAGCGACACGTCGATGTCTGTGCTGTGGTCGTGATCGTCCGGATCGGCGTCGTGCATATGAGTGCCATGCATCCCTGCATCGTTCCCAACTGCATCAACGTGCAAATGCAGCCCGCTGAGCTGCATGGTTAGCAGACAAACGCAGGCGAATGCAGCTATTGAATATGGGACTTTACGCATCCGCATACTATAGCGCGTAGCAAACGTAAGAACACGTGGTTTGCTACGGATAATTGCAGTTCGGTTGCAGATTAATGGACTTCAGTTGCAAAATAATATGGCTTTGAACGCCGGATGGTCGCACTTAATATGGTTCGGAAAAACCCCGATGATTGCAGTTCAAACCTCGGATCAATGCAGTTCGCTACAATTAAGAGCTCGCCTCAATAGCGCCCGCCGTAACATGCGCTTGAAACTCCTGCTCCGACAGGCCTAGCAGCCCGCAAAAGACCGCATGGTTATCGCTGCCCATGGCTCTACCTGCATCGCGGGTTTTTCCCGGCGTCGCGGTTAAACCGAGGGGAATGCCCGGCGCAAGCACGCGTCCCTTGCGGTGGTGAAAAATCTCCTCAAAGAAGCCGCGCGCTGTAAGGTGAGGGTCATTATGCAATTGATCTTCGACGGTTTGCGCGACGCCGGCGGCAATGCCGGCGCGTTGCAGCGTGTGCATTACTTCATGCGCGTCACGAGGACTTGTCCACTCTTCGATCAGCACATCGAGCTCATTACGGTGCGCCAGGCGTGCCGCCCGGTTGCTGAAACGCGGGTCTTGCAGCCATTGCCGCCGATCAAGCACGGTACAAAATTGTTGCCACTCCTGCTCGCTGCAGATCGACAGTGTACACCACCGGTCCTCACCCAGGCACCGGTAGCAGCCTTGTGGGGCGCGATAGAGCGACGCATTACCGGGTTTTGCCGGTTCAGCATCGTTGGCAAATACCTCAAGCAGCACATCCCCGAAACTGGCGATAGTCGCCTCGAGCTGCGCCATATCAACGAGCTGACCTGCGCCCGTTTTACGCCGATGCTCGAGGGCACAGAGAATAGCAAACAGCCCGTGCAGAGCGCTGAGCGGATCGGGATACGCAAACTGGGTCATGGTGCATTCGCGCTGAGCGAAACCCGACAGCCGCGAAATTGCCGATAAGGTTTCGATATTGGGGCCCCAGGAGATATAGCGCGAGTCGGGCCCAAACTTGCCAAAACCGGTGCTGCTGAAGCCTATCAGATCGGCTTTGACCTTTACGAGCTCTGCAAAACCAAGCTTAAGCTTCTCTAACACCCCGCTGCTGTTGTTATCAATCACAATATCACTCGCGGCGATAAGTTGCCTGGCCAAACCGGTTGCCTGCGGATTCATCAGGTCCAGGGAGACAAAACGCTTGCCCGCATTCCAATCGGTAAACCACGGCGACAGCTGCGATTGAATGCCGAGTTCGGGCGTTTGTGGGGGGATATACAGCCTGGTGACATCCGGAAAGCTGCTGGATTCGACCTTGATCACGTCGGCGCCGCACCAGGCCATTAAGCGACCGATCCACGGCCCCGCCATGCCGGCGCTAAACTCGACCACCCGCACGCCTTCAAGCGCACCGCCAGGTCGTTGCGTGCCAATCGCCCGTTGCGATGCACGCGGCTTGCGTTGCAGTAATGCGGCAATGCCGGCGTTGTGCTCGCCTGCCGCGGGGGCCCGGTGAGCAATCCGCCAGGGGGTTGCCGACAAGCGGTACGGTGGCCCGGGATAAGTGAGACGGCGGCCAGCGCCGTGCTCAACCTCGACAAAGAACTTGCGCTCGTTGAGATGATGATCCCGGGCAACCGAGTGGGCTGTGCTCAGTGGCGTCAGCGCGAGATGGCGATTTTGCCCCTCGCGATACATCTCTTCAACACTGAAGCGACTGGTGAGTTCGCCGATGAAGATGTCAAGCAGTTCCCTGTAGGGCTGCCGCACCGAGGACGGACCCTCGAACATCGGGTCCAGAATCTCTTCGTTGCCGGTAACTTCGTTGACCCAGCGCGCCAGCGTCTGCCAGTGTCGCGGGCGGTTAATCATCAGGTAAATACTGCCGTCACTGCAGGAATAGGTGCCGGAGGGAACCGAAGCAAAGGTTGCCGTGCCAAAGCGCCTGGGAACAATGCCATCGTCCAGCCACTTGCCGATCCCGCAAATACTGGTCACCGCCAGCATCGCCTCCTGGGCGGAAATATCGACGTGCTGCCCTGCCCCGGTTTGCGCGCTGTGATACAGCGCAATCATGCTGCTGGCCGCCGCCAGCGTGGAGGCCATCACAAATGCCTGTGATCCGACCAGTTTTACCGGCGGGTCCTCTGCTGCGCCGGTGACCACCATCGCGCCACCCATGGCGCTAGCCACGATGTCCGCCGTTTTGTAATCGCGATGCGGTCCTGTCTGACCAAAGCCGGTAATCGATGTGAGGACGAGACCGGGATTTTCCGCACGCAACACAGCAAAAGATAATCCCAGTTCGTCGAGTTTTCCCGGTGCTAATGTTTCGATGACAAGATCAACGCTCTTTACGAGCTCGAGCACGAGCAGCCGTCCTGCGTCGACCGTGATGTCGACGCTGATGCTCTGCTTGCTGGTATTCATGTAGAGAAAGAATAGCCCGCGATCGTCGGCGGCTGTGTCGCCCCAAAAAGGCGGGACCAGGCGTGTGGGATCACCGCCAGGCGGCTCGATTTTGATGACTTCGGCACCCATGTCGGCGAACAGCTTGCCGCAATAGACGCCTTTTTCGTCGGCGATTTCGAGCACTCTGCGCCCCGCCAGCGCCGTGGTGTTGGTCATGACGAAACGCTACCCGGTCTGGCGGAAATCGGACAGCCTTTTGCCGGTCCACCCCTTAAATGCCCGCCGAAAATTGTTGACACTGTTGTAACCCAGCAGGAAGCCAATTTCTTTCGGCGTTAACGACGTATGTTCAAGGTACTGAATAGCGAGGTCTTTACGCGTGTCATCCAGAATTTGCTGATAGGTGAGATTTTCCTTCACCAAACGTCTGCGCAACGTCCTTGAGCCCATTTTCAGCCGCTGTGCCATGACTTCCAGCGTAGGAAACTCGCCGGGTTTTTCCACCAGCGCGTTGCGAATCGTGCTCGACAACGGATCGTCACCCGTCAGCTTGCCCAGCAGCGTGCGACACTGTTGCTCGCACAGCTCAAAAACGCTTTCGTTGGCGAGACTGATCGGATCGTGTAGATGGCGTATGTCGAAATACACCAGATTTCGCGGCTGATTAAATGCCATCGGGCACTGAAAGCGTTCATGGTATGCCGCCAGGTCTGCGGGTTGCGGGTAGCTCAGGCGCAGCTCAAGAATGGGGAACGGCTGGTTGGTCAGACTGGTAGCCAATTCAATGGTTTGGCTGACAAACTCCTCGACGGCGAAAGGCAGAATATCGCCCAGCGGAAAGGTCTCGGTGATTTCCGAGTACCATTGATCGTCGCTGACATGATTGGTAGTTTTAAAGATATGGTCGTTCAACGCAGCATCATAGCGGGTGTAGAGTTGCCGTGACTGGTCGAGGTTTGCGGCGCTCAGCACCGCGTAGCCAAATACACCAAGATCGTTGATTTTGAATTCCGATCCCAGCGCGATACCAATGTAGGGGTTTTCCGTCAAACGGATAATATTGTGAATGATAACCCGGTACTGGTTCGGGCCAGGGCAAAAAGCAGCGTTACAGGTCTGCTGTTCCAGCACACCACTATCTTGCAGAACTTGTTCCGCAGTAAAACCGCGACGGGCCATATGGGCAATATAAAAGGCGATTTTACTGGTCGCCAGTGCTGTGTTCGTCATTAGGTGCCCGTTTATGGTAGGAGAATTTTTGTTTTTTCAAAGATAGAATGTTATCAGAGTAGTGGCCGTATTTCATACTGCAATGGCCGCATATAAGTCCAACAGGGTTGTATCGCTTTTGGAAAAGTCTGTTAAGTTCACAAACTATGTTGATACCGAGTCCGAAGGAAAACAATTCAATGACCTGCAAAAAGACCAACTTCATTTGCACAATCGCACTGGTAAATTTTATTGTGGCTCCGCTGGCAATCGCGCAGGCCACGGTACTTGAGGAAGTGATAGTGACCGCCCAGAAGCGTGAACAATCACTACAGGATACACCGATTGCTATTTCAGCCTTCGATGCGGCCGCGCTTGAGCAACAGGGCATCAGCAATATCGGTGACATAGGTCAGTTCACCCCCAATGTGCAGATCGTCGAATCGCCCTCCAGCAGCACGGCGGCGACTATCGCCATCCGCGGCGCATCCACCTTCAATCCCGCCATCACGTGGGAGCCGCCGGTTGGCCTGTATCTGGACGGCGTTTTTATCGGCAAGAACGTCGGCAGCATTTTTGACATCACCGAACTGGAGCGGGTAGAAGTGCTGCGGGGGCCTCAGGGTACACTGTATGGCAAGAATACCCTGGGTGGCGCGGTTAATCTGATCACGCGTAAACCGAGCGGTGAATTTGGCGGCAAGCTCAGGCCATCGGTGGGCAACGCGGGTTACTACTCCGTGTTCGGTAGCGTCGACACGCCGGCGATTGAGCTTGCCGGCGGCCGACTGGCTGCCAATATTGCGGTATTTCGGCAGGAGCGCGATGGCTTTACCGACAATATCGAAGACCCGCTGGGCAGCCCGCTGGCCAACCCGGCGTCGAGCAATGAATTCAAAACCATTGACAGCAAAGCGGGGCGTATCGCATTACTTTGGGAGGCCTCAACCGTAGAGCTTACCTATACCTATGATCACAGCAAGAAAGATACCACGCCGCCGGCCGGCCAGCTGACCGATGTGCCGGCCAACTCCGCACTGGATATCGGCGGTGGTACCCTGCTCCCGGTCGATGGCGTGCTGTCGCCGTATTTGACCAACGATAGCAAGCGCGCCAGCACCATCAGTAACGACCAATCCTTTTTCGAAAACTCCGAAACACGTGGTCACGCGCTACAAATCAGTTGGGATGCAGGCAGTTGGGGTGCTCTCGGCGATGTGACCCTCAAATCGATTACCTCCTACCGTGCAATGGACTGGGAGGATTTCATTGATATCGACGGTTCACCGCTGGACTTCTTTCATTCGCAACGGGATATCGAATACGACCAACGCTCGCAGGAATTCCAGCTGATCGGTCAAACCGAGCGCATCGACTATGTCGTCGGTGCCTACTATTTTAAAGAGCAGGGCGACGTGTTAAACCCTATAAGTTTCATGTCGGTCTATGGCTTCCCGACCAATAACAATGAGTATGGCATGCACAACCAGTCGCTGGCGGCGTTTGGGCAGGTGGATTGGAGTCCATCGGCGTCGTGGTTGAACGACCGCTTGACGCTGAGCTTCGGTCTGCGCTGGACGGAAGAGGAGAAGGAGCAGTATATTTTTCACCCCGACGCTGCCCCGATTATTCCCTTTACGGAAACCGACAAGACCTGGACTAATCTGTCGCCCAGCTTTGTTGCCAGTTGGGCATTGACCGACGCAATCAACGTTTACGGCAAGGCCGCCAGCGGTTGGAAGTCCGGCGGCTTTAACGGTGAGTCCACGACCCAGGCATTATTCCTGCAGCCGTACGACCCGGAGGAGGTCACCTCTTATGAGTTAGGCACCAAGTCCCGCTGGCTAAATGACCGTTTGCAGATAAATGCCGCCGTGTTTCAGAACAAGCTGGAAGACATGCAGTTTACCGTGTTCGTTAGCGGCGGCGGCGCTGCCTCCACGGTGGAGAATGCCGGCAAGGCGACCATCCGCGGCTTCGAGTTGGAACTGTTGGCTCGGCCGCTGGAAGACTTATTAGTCAGCGCTAACTTCGGTTATCTCGATCCGCAGTATGATGAGTTTATCGAAGTGGATCCGTTTACCGGGTTGACCGCCGACTTCAAGAACGATCGGGACTTCCCTTATGCAGGGGAATATACCGCCAGCGTCGGACTGGAGTACAGTATTGGCGCCTTTAATTGGGGCGCGCTTAGCGCGCGTCTGGACTGGAGCTACCAGGACGACTACGTGCCCTATGTCAATCCGACCCAGAACAGTGCCTCCCAAATCGAAAGTTACCAGCTGCTGAATGCGCGTTTAACGCTGTCCGAGGTGCCGGTGGGAGAAGGCAAGACGCTGCGGCTTGCCGCCTGGGGTAAAAATATCACTGACGAAGACTACCGTGTGAGCACTATTCCATTTGGCTTATGGGCGACCAGTTACTTCGGCGAACCACGTACTTATGGGGTGGATCTGACCTTTGAGTTTTAGGCCCTGGTTTAAGCTCTGACGTCGTCAATACTTGCCTCCTCGTGTTACTTACTTGATTTGAATCAGACAAGGAATACCTGCCCATAAGGTATAGTCTTGTCTTCAGCGGTAACAATGCAATGAAAAATGCAGGTAACCGAAAAGTAGATTACTAATTCATTGGGAGGAGTGAATCAACTCAAGTTCCTGTTTAGCCCCATCAATAGCAGCGTGATGGAGCTTGGAAAGCGGAGATAATTTATCCTATGGCCAGCAACAAGTACGCTTTTAAGTCACGTGCGCTGAAAAAAATCGAGCGTGACTTTTTGCAAGCCGACAGCTATGCACGCTGGTGTGAGCTTGCCGCTGAGCACGACAGAGAAACCGGCGCCGATAGTTGGCGCGGCATCAATGCTTCCAGACTATACGATCATACCAACATCGAAACACGCCTGAAAATATTGCGGCGTTTGCGCAAGAAGGGGGATGATCAACGTTTGCTATTTGTGCTGAGCGAAGGCATTCACGGCAATATGGCAGGCATCGGCAAAGCCGCGCTGTACCAGCGCGCCCGCTGCGGCACGAAAGTGCTGATTGAAGAATATATCAATGAGGTCGGCGATGCGCTGGAGTATTTCTCGCCACGGCATTTTTCAAACATCCCATGGGCCGACCGCATCGAGTTTTTCAAACGGGCAAGCCATTGTTACGGCCGCTCGGCGCTGATGTTGAGCGGCGGCGGCACGCTGGGTTACTTTCATTTTGGCGTGCTCAAGGCGCTGATCGAGCAACGGCTGTGTCCGATTGTCATTTCCGGAGCCAGTGCCGGCGCTTTTGTGGCTGCGATAGTTGGCACCCGCAGCGACGAAGAATATCTGGCGTTATTTGAAAATAATCTCCTGGCGCGGGAGCTGACGACAAACAGGGGTGACATTAAGTTAAGCTTCGGCAGCGGTAAAAATATTGATATGCGGGCGGTCAAACGGGAAATGGCCAGAATGATACCCGACATGACTTTCCTGGAGGCGTTTGAAAAAACCGGGCGCAGCATCAATATCACGATATCGCCCGCCGAGCCGCGACAGGAGTCGCGTTTACTGAATTACATCGCTTCGCCCAACGTGACCATTCGCTCGGCCGTATTGGCCAGTTCCGCCGTGCCCGGGATCTTTCCCCCTGTGAAACTGCAGGCGCGCAATGCAGACGGCGACGTGCAGGCCTACCTGCCGTCGCGGCGTTGGATCGACGGCTCGTTTTCTCAGGACTTGCCGGCCAAGCGGTTGGCGCGCATGTACGGCGTCAATCACTTTATCGTCAGCCAGGTCATGCCCGGGCTGGGCCGAGAGCCCACGCTGAGACCCGGCATTCGCAAGATTATGACCGACGCCGCAGTTGCCGCAACCAAACAGATTGTGCGCGGCTACCTCAGCTTTATTCAGCGCCGCGCCACGGTCGGTCCACGATTGAGTACGGCCATGACCGCGCTGAATGCTTTGATTGATCAGCAATACACGGCGGATATTAATATTTTTCCCGGCTACGGCGCATCCAGTTTAGGCATGCTGCTGAAGATGCTCTCCGAAGAGGAGATGGTGGAGTTGATCAGTGCGGGGGAACGGGCAACCTGGCCCAAAATTCCGGCCATACGCACGACCACCGGTATTGGCTACACACTCGACCGCATACTGCACGCCATCGAAGACGATGAGGTTGACTGGTTGAGAGAGGCGCCGCAAAACGACGACGGCGCACACACGTGATGGTGAAGGTTAGTCGGAAGAAGGCAGTGGCTTGGCCTCTTTCAGGGACAGCGCTGTACCATTTGCAGCGAGCGACCCGTCGCCGGGTTTTGTACACAGCAATTCCAGATCACCCGCTGCGCTAATATAACGTTTGCCAAGTAAGGTACCTTCGGCGTGGCTCGCATCGACCGTACCGTCTGCCGCGGGCTGATCGGCGATGCCAATCATTGCGGCACCTCCGCAGGCAAGTTCAACTTCCGTGCCGGGAGCGACGATTACCATCACCTCCGAAGTACACACCGCGCTACGCATGCGGGTTCCAGCTTTTAATTCGGTCATTTCTATCAACACCTATTTTTTAAGCGGCCTCAGAGGCCCTTAGTCTAGAGTATGATCAGGGCCGCCGTTAATGGCCTGGCCCTGATTGTATTCAAACGCGCTTGTTTGGCTCTATACCCGTCAACCGCGCCAGGTTGAGTCCCAGAATGTTGGCTTTGTCGCTATCGGCGAGCTGTTGATATCCCCAATTTTGCTGTAACTCCTCGGGCATATCAAAGTTTCTAATGTAGTCCACCACCCGCGGCAAGTCATCAAACGGCAAGTCAAAACCCATGACGATTTGCTCCGATGGCATCCACTGCAGGGCCGTGCCAAGCGCATGGTAGCCGCGGTAAGGTGAGCGCTCATACCAGCCGATAATACCGGAGATGCTCATATACAGGTTGCTGTGTTTGCCGCACAGACCGATTAACTCCTCGGTGGTCGGCCAGCCGGCATGGTAAGCGATAATGTTCAGCTCCGGAAAGTCCAGCAACACGTCATCCAGCTGGCGCACCTCACAGTGACTGCCGGGCTGCGGATTCACGTAAGCCGCACCCGTATGGATTGTCAAAGGCACACCCAACTCCTGCGCCTTCTCATAATAAGGCCACAGACGCTTGTCGTTGATCGGGCCGTCATCCTCGGGTTGGTAAATCTTGCACAGCTTGGCGTCGCGTTCTTTAACCAGGTATTCCATCTCCCAAATGGCGTTCGCCAGACCGCGCTTGATAATAGGACCACAGTTGGCTTCCAGATACATCCGTTCCGGATAGGGCGCGATCTGCTGCATCATAAAACCGTTAGTGGACATGGATACGCTGCCGCCGGAGATGTCCATCATCGGCTCTCGCAGGCAGAAGGCAACGTCGACTTTGGCCTCGTCCATATAGTTGATCAGCGCCGCTGCCGTCGGCTCTGGCCATTCGTCCTCCAGACTGCGGCCTGCCCAGGCCTTCAACACACCACTGACGCTTTTTCCAAAACGGTGCATCTGCGGGTAGTAATCAATCTCAGACATGGTCTGAGTGTTCATAAAATGGAACTCGGTCATTGCGACGAAAAAATCCTGGTTGGCCATGCTTAACTCCTCCAAATTAGATTGGGCTGTGTCGTTCGATACAACGGGAATTTAGCGCCAATCCAGAAGAAAAGAAACTGCCAATCCCGGCTCGTTTACACAATGTCCAAATATGAGATGCTAACGGCCTGATTTGCTGCGATGCAAGTTGCCGAGAATTCTGCTAAGCCATTAGACTGTCGCCATGCTTAGAAATACCAAGGACTTAATGATATGAGCGTAGTTCTCTGTACCTGGGGCGACAGCATCGAAGGGGGAACCGAAGAGGCGCTAACGCTTGCCGGCCAGCTTAGCCACCAGTCAGGCACAGACCTTAACTGGCTTGTTATTGGTGGCGCGGCGGACGCGGCGGCCGAAATCGCCGGCCGCTACGGTGTAACCAGTCTCGACACGATTGCCGTCACAAGAGCCGAAGGCTTTGCTCCCGACGCGCTGGTGCATGCGCTTGCCAGCTACTGTGAGCAAGCCAACCCAACAACTATTCTGTTTAATCAGACCGTCGAAGCGCGTCTGATTGCACCGCGCCTGGCAGGCCGGCTCGGCGTACCCGTGGTCATGAATGGCTTCGACATCGCCGTAAACGACGGCGCGTTGAATGTAAGCGCAACGGCTTACGGTGGCGATACCAACGTGGTCTACGAATTGACCAGTGCCGTTAATGTTATTGCCATCGTCACTACTGCCATCAAGGCAAAAGCGGCGGCAACGGCGACCTCTCCGGCAACACGTACTATCCCGGTCGAGCTGGATTCCGTCGCTGAGCGCTTCAAGGTCACCTCGGCCGCGCGCGCCGAAGGTCCCCGCCTTGAGGATGCGGAAATTATCGTCGCCGGCGGTCGCGGTCTAGGCAGCGCCGAAAACTACCAGCTGGTCGTGCAGCTTGCCGAAACACTCGGCGGCATGCACGCCGCATCGCGTGCCATCGTCGACGATGGCTGGATAGACCCTTCGCATCAGGTGGGTCTGACCGGCAAGATAACCCGCCCCTTGCTGTACCTGGCAGCGGGTATCTCCGGCGCCAGCCAGCACATGGCGGGCTGTTCCGCCGCTAAGACTATTGTCGCGATCAACAAGGACGCGGACGCATCGATTTATCGTTACGCCCGCTATGGCATTGTCGGCGATTGTAATGAAATACTGCCGGAACTCATCAAGGCAGCAAAAGCATAAGCGAGGTTAACCATGATGGCTGAAGAACGGGTTCCCTGTTTGGAAGGGTTGTTTACGGAAGAAGGCGGCGCAAAAATCCTCGGATCTCGATGCGCCACCTGCAATACGCCCTACTTCCCCAAAGCTCCTGTTTGCCACAATCCTGATTGCAGCGCATCGAAAATGCAAGACTCCGCTTTTGGCGGCAAGGGGGTGCTGTGGAGCTACTCTGTTGCGGATTTTCCACCACCGGCGCCGCACAAATACGATGAGCCCTTCAAACCTTATGTGATAGGCGTTGTAGACATGCAAGATGGCCTGCGCCTGATCGGTCAGATGGTTGACACGCTTGATGATGTAAAGATCGGCGCCAATGTTGAGTTGGTCATCGACACACTCTATCACGAAGATGATAAGGCGTTTACATCCTGGAAGTTCAAACAGCTGCAGGAGAATCAATGATGAGAGAAGTTGCCGTATTGGGTGTCGGTCTGCATAGATTTGGCAAGACGGGAGACAACATCGTAGGCAGCAAATCGGTGACTGAATTGTGTCGCCACAGCGTCGATGCCGCGTTGAAAGATGCCGGCGTTGCCTGGAAGCAGATTCAGGCGGTTGCAGCGGCCAGTTCCCGCTTCTCCGGCGGCAAGGGCTGGGGCCTCAATGGTAACGATGTAGTCGAGGATATGGGTTCCACCGGCATCCCCGTTTACAACCTCTCGGCAGGTTGCGCGGCGGGCGGCAATGCATTCAACGTGGGCTATGCACTGGTAGCAGGCGGCGTGTATGACATGCTGCTGGTTGTCGGCGGTGAAGTGATGCCCAAGGGTATGATACAGACCTCCGGCGTTGAAGAGGCCACCGACCCCGAATTTCTGCGCCAGCGCTGCGTGGGCATGCCCGGGCCCGCGTTCTGGTCAACTCTGGCGCGCCGCCGCATGTACGACTACGGCACGACCGAGGAGCAGCTGGCAAAAGTGGTTGTCAAGGCACGCAAATGCTCCGTACACAACCCTTATGCGCGTTTCCAGCAGGAGGTGACGCTGGAAAACGTACTGGCATCACCCTATGTTAGCAACCCGTTGCGTTTGTTTGAGATCTGTCCGGTGTCCAACGGCGCCGCTGCGGCGGTTATCTGCTCAGCAGAAATGGCCCGCCGTTTCACGACTAACCCTGTTACCGTTGCCTCCAGCGCCGTGGCGACAATGACCTTCGCCGACGCACTGCCAAGGGGGCTGGCGGTTCCAGCGCCAAGTGGCGCCAGCCTGCATACTGAAGTTCTGACGGCCGTCAACAACGCCTTCGAGCAGGCCGGCATCGGTCCTGACGATATCAGCTTTACCGAGCTGCAGGATAATACCTGCTACTACGAACTGGCTTACCCCGAAGAGTGGGGCCTGTGTAAACCAGGCGAGGCGGAGAGCCTGGTTGAGACCGGCCAGACCGCACCGACTGGCCGCATGCCAATCAACCCCTCCGGCGGCTTCGTTTCGTTTGGCGAGGCGACTACGGCCATGGGTGTGTTCCAGATTGCCGAGCTTACCTGGCAACTGCGCGGTCAGTCCGGCGGTCGACAGGTCCCAGATGCCAGGGTTGCTCTCGCCCAGACCAACGGTCTTGGCGGCAACGCCACTGCCACCATTCTGAAGAAGTAGCTTACCGCTACATTCAATTTAAGCAGCGCTGTGAACAATGCGTTAAGGGCTCGCGTAAAAATAAGTTCACAATTTTGACGCGAGTCCCAAGTAGCCACGGCAGCAACAGGTCCGGTTTACGATGCCTACAATATCAGTACTTAGCTACGTTATTCTCGGGTTGCTGTTAGCGGCCGCCCTGGCCTTGCTGTTCACAGGGCTGCGCACGCATTGGCGACGAATTCAGCACGGCAAGGCGTTCTTCGGCGACACAATCAGCAGGGACAGCGTGCTCGCCAAAATCAACTGGCGGACGTTTCTGACGCGCGGGCTGCTTACGTCACGGCTTGGCGATCGCCCGGTAGCGGGCCTGGCGCATGGATTGTTGTTCCTGGGTGCGCTTGTGCTGATCTTCGGTCACGCCGTCTTCGCCCTGTCTTTTGTCGGTGTTCCTGTTTACCAGGGCTGGTTTGGCTGGCTGGTGATGGGCTTCGGCCGCGAGGTTGCCGGCATCATGATGTTCGTCGGCGTTGCGTTCTTCCTGCTGCGGCGCTTATTCCCGCCCGAGCGCCTCACAGTCGGCAAGGCCCGCCGCGGTTTCGAGAAAATGGAAATTTTTCTGCTGCTGATTATACTTAGCGGTTACCTTGCCGAGGGGTTTCGCCTGGCCCTGGAGCCGAGTAGCGGTGGCGAATTTCTTGGCACGGCACTGGGCGCTACGCTGGCTGATAAGTTTGGAGCCGAGCGCTCGCTTGTCGGCTTCGATCTGTTCTGGTGGATTCATGTGCTGATGGGCGTCGCTTTTATCGCACTCGTTGCGCGTACCCCGCTGTCGCATATGTTGCTTGGTCCCGCTAACTCCGCCTTGGCCGCCAAACGCCCCGGCATCAATCTGCCACCTATAGACTTTGACCTGGATGAGGACGAGGACGAGGACGGCGACGAGGAGGAAATGGTATTCGGCGCTGCCAGGCTTGCCGATTTGAGCCAGAAAAACCTACTCGACGTCTCCGCTTGCCTGTGGTGCGGGCGCTGTCACGACGTATGCCCCGCCGCACAGACCGGCAAAGACCTTTCACCCAAGAAAGTGATGTTGACCTGCGCCGAGTATGTGGAGCAAGGCAGATTCGACGACAATTCGCTGATCGATGTGCTGGGCAAGGACGCCATCTTTAACTGCACCACCTGTTCCGCCTGTGTTGAGGTGTGCCCGGTCAGCAACAATCCGGCGGAAACCATTATGGAATTTCGTCGTCACTACGTGATGGACCGCTCGGAAATGCCCGAGACCATGGCCGCCGCCAACCGCAATCTTGAGTCCCGTGAGCACCCCTTTGTCGGCACCAGCGCCAGTCCGGAAGATTGGCGCAGGGGCCTGGATGTGCCCTTTTTTGAGCCCGGTGAGACCGAGTACCTGTTGTGGATAGGCTGCTCCATCACCTATGAAGAGCGCGCGCAGGAAGTCGCCAGGGCGATGGTCAAGATTTTGGAAGCAGCCGGCGTGTCCTACGGCATTCTCGAAGAGGCGCGCTGCACCGGTGACCCGGCCAAAATGATGGGCAACGAGATGCAGTTCGTTGAACTTGCAGAGGCCAATATCGAAGAGTTTCAGGAAAAGAACATTCAACAGGTGATCACCATGTGTGCTCACTGTTTTAACAGCTTCGATCGCTACTATCCCGAACTGGGCGCGGAATGGAAGACCATACCCCATTCGGTTCTTATTGATGATTTGATCAATCGAGGCGAGTTGAAAGTAACCGCCAGCAGCGACGAGAAGATAACCTTCCACGACCCCTGTTACCACGCCCGCCACAACGATATCGTCGATGAGACACGCAATGTGATCGCCGCCGTAGGACAACTCATCGAAATGCCACGCAACAAGAAGGAGAGTTTCTGTTGTGGCGCCGGCGGTGGCAATTATTGGGGCGGTCAAGGCGGTACGGCGCGAATCAGCGATGTTCGAACCGATGAGGCATTCGACACCGGAGCGGACAAAATTGCGACCTCCTGCTCCTTCTGTTTGCTAATGCTGACCGACAGCGCCGGCAAGCACACAGAACAACGCAAGGTTTACGATATCGCCGAACTGGTGGCGGAGCGGATACCGGCGATCAATCTTGAGGATTAGTTTTTCAGTTTGATTAGCCGGAACGACGTTACGCCTGGCGGGCGACCAGAATACTGGCAAGGCATGGGAGAGCACTATGAGTACTATCAGTCAATTTATGCAACAAAATCATCGTCACTGCGACGATCTATTTACCCGTGCGGAAGCAAGCGTCGCGGACAGCGAATGGGGTAACGCCGTCGCGCAATGGGACAATTTCAGCACCGATTTGATTAAGCATCTGGCGATGGAGGAGCAGGTACTCTTTCCCGCTTTCGAACAAGCCACCGGCAACACACAGGGCCCTACCGTGGTAATGCGAATGGAACACGAGCAAATGCGCATGCTGCTGGAGGAGATGGCTGACTGTATAGAGAGTCAGGATCAGGCGCGTTTTCTTGGTTTGTCGGAGTCACTAATGTTGTTAATTCAGCAGCACAACATGAAGGAGGAGCAGATGCTCTACCCCATGGCCGACCGCGCACTGCCGCACGCGAGCGATATTCTGGCGCGCATGCAGGCGGTCGATTAGCCTGCACTCGACGGCTACGGCACATGACGCACGCAGCAGCGGATGAGATATTTCTGGACGCTACCGCAATGTCGCCACCGGAGCCCTTACAGCAAGCGACCGCCATTCTGCAGAATCTACGCTACGGTCAATATCTGCGCATGCGACACCGCCGTCTTCCCTACCCGCTATTCGATCTGAGTGCGCAGATGGCGATTGAGCACTGTCATTTCCCGGGCAACGGCGGCAACTGGGAAATATTTTTTTGGCGCGATGACGACGCCACCACGGCAGCGCGCTGTCGCCAGCAGGCGGCCAGCCGATGAGAATGGACGGGCTGGCGCTGGAGAATATGCCACCCTTGATGGCGCCTTTGCGGTTTTTTATTACCGCACCGCTGTTCGGATTGCTGGCGGCGGCACTATTATTGCTGGGCGGATTCGAACCATGGGACCGCTGGTCAGCGCCATTGATGGCCGTCACACATCTGCTGACGCTCGGCTTTATGGCCATGGTGATGGTCGGTGCGCTGTTCCAGGTGCTGCCGGTACTGAGTGGTCAAACTATACCAGGGCAGCGCTGGCTTGCCCCCTTGCTACACCTGTCGCTGGTGTGCGGCACGCTGGCACTGGCCGGTGCCATGCTGTGGCGCCATGCTGCATGGCAGCAAACGGCCATGCTACTGCTGGGCGCTACCTTTCTATTGTTTCTGGGTGCTGTCGGTCTGCGCTTGATACACCGAGCGGGCGGCCACTCACTGTTCGCCATTCGGTTGGCGGCACTGTCTTTATTGCTGGCAATCACACTGGGACTCGCCCTGCTGTGGCGCAATATGGGTGGGCAAGTCGGCTGGTTACCCGACAGCCCGACTACGGCACATATTCGTTTCGCGCTGCTTGGCTGGGTACTGTTGCTGGTCATGGGGGTCAGCTATCAGGTTATTCCGATGTTCCATGTCACTCCCGATTACCCCTCCCATGGCGTTCGCCTGCTGCCAGCCAGCATTTTTATCGCGTTACTGGCACTGTCGGTATTCACTAGCGGCCCCATTGCCGCGGCGGCGGTTGTTCTGCTGGTCGCGGCGGCACTCGCCTATGCCATTATTACGCTGCGACTGTTTACCTTACGCAAACGCAAACTCGTCGATTACACTATTCGCTTCTGGCAGTTGGCACTGAGTTGCCTTGTCACCGCGCTGCTACTTTATAGCGGCGCAGCGCTCTGGCCACAGTGGATAAACCCTGGCACAGAGTTACTGTGGGGCATACTGCTGATTGCGGGATTTGCGATGTCGGTTATTATCGGTATGTTGCACAAGATTCTGCCTTTCCTGTGCTGGCTACACCTGAACATGCAGCGCAATAGGCGCTACAACCCAAAGGCACTGCTAAGGCTGCCTACGATGCACGATATTCTGCCCGGCCGACGCGCGAGGGTTCAGTTTCACCTGCACTGCCTTGCACTCGGCCTGTTGTTGCTGGCCCCATTTTTGCCAGCCGCGGGAATAGCCGCCGCGTTGGCGCTGGGCGCCGACTTTCTCTGGTTAACCGTTTCGACGCTGAAGGTATTGCGCCTCTACCAGCAAACACTGCGGACAATTGAAAGCAAGGAAATCATCACCAAACCGTGACCGATTTCTGTAGCAATGGGTTAAGGGCCGCACGGCGCTGGCTATTTCTCGACATCTCTTGACATCAGGCGGCGCGTCCAAATAGGCGCCTGAAAAAGCGCATAATCGCTTGCCAGATTACGTTCCAGACCACGGCGATCACGTTAATGGATTCTTCCCTGACCGGAGGAGGTTTTGGAGTTTCCACTGTCACACCTTCTGCGGTCACCATAACAGACTCGGCAGGTTCGAGGCTGCTCTTCACGTTAGCCACAAATTTCTGAATAATCTGTTGTGAAACACCCTCAATCATTCCACGACCTACCTGCACAATGCGGCCGGTCAAGTCGGTACTGGAGTCACACTGCACTTCGGTTTGCCCGTCAGCCAGTGCAATACACCGGGTGGAGATAGTGGCGTTTACCGTACCGCCGCCCTTTTCCTTCGCCTTTGCCAGCAATTCGAGAAAGTGGGCATTCTCATCCATTTCGACAAAGGAAATATCGCCCTGATACCTGGCTGTGATCGCACCGATCTTGAGCTTAACGGCGCCAACGAAATTTCTGTCGTCAATTTTCTCATCCAGCGAAGCACCAGGCATGCAGCCTGCCAGATTCTCGGCGTTGATCATGAAGCGCCACACCTCATCGATAGGTGCATCCACCTGGAATGTTTCTTTAATCTCAATGGCCATTTGCTATCCTGTTTCACCCTTTACCAACTTATCAACTCGTCTTTGGCATTGCATATGCCAGCAATACCAGCGTATCAATTTGCCGGATTTTATGTCGCGTGTTGACAAACCCTGAGCGGACGAATGAATATCAAAACAGGACATTCCGCAGTGCCGTCAATCATGCTAAGGGCGGCAAGATCCAAAATTCGAAGCAGGATTTACCATCGAAGTGTTTGGCCAGGATGCACTTATGGCTGCTATCGAAGACATCTTTTAGTTCATACTATTGCACCAGCGGCGTTTCACTTCCCTCCAAATCAATACCACTGATTTCAGCGCCACCGGCCAGAATGCGCAGGTATTGCCCCATGGCGCTGCGGTGTACGCTGTCGCGCAGGTAGATGGCAATTTGATCGCGCACCATTGCGTATTCCAACGGTTTGCCGTCGATGCGCCGTTGCAGGTAGATTATATGAAAGCCGTAACGACTCTCCACCGGGCTACTGCTGAGCTCACCTTCCTGCATGCGAAACAGTACGTCTTCGAATTCGGGTACGGTTTGGCCCTTGCCGACCTGCCCCATATTGCCACCGGTATTTTTGGAGGGGCAGTCAGACAGCTCGCTGGCCAGTTTAGCGAAGCGCGAGGCGTCGCCGGCCAGTAACTGAATTGCCGCTCGCGCCTGCTCCTTTGCGATGACGCGGGCATCGTCGTCGCGCGGGTCGGCGGCGATGAGAATATGCGACACTTCGAACAGGTCGGCGCTGCGGAATTTATCCTGGTGATTATCGAAGTAGCGGCGGCAGGCGTCCTCGTCGGTTTGCGGCACCGTGACTTC
>RCMY010001911.1_pt1 | contig 19183 bp, 13 predicted proteins | sample 2041341 | NCBI WGS metagenome assembly RCMY01 (sample SAMN09708234, study PRJNA481090) | Marine sediment metagenome, whole genome shotgun sequencing project. | reverse complement strand
CGTCGGCGACCTGGTGCGCGTCGGTGACGTCGGCCGGCGCGAAGCGAGCGTTCGCCCCCAGCTCCTCGGCCTGAGCGGGCCCGTCGGAGCCCGGAAGGTCGAGCATGACGACGTGGCCGCCGGCCGCGACGATCCCGCGGGCCGTCGCGTTGCCGAGCCCCGAGGCTCCCCCGGTGACGAGTGCCGTGCGTCCTGCGATGTCCATGTCAGAGGCGTCCTGGTCGGGTGCGCGGGCTGGCGCGGACCCTACTCCAGCAGCGGTCCCGGACGAGGGCGCCTCAGAGCCCGAGGTCCTTCGCGATGATGAGCTTCATGACCTCGCTGGTGCCGCCGTAGATCGTCGAGATCCGGGCATCCGCGAAGGCCTTCGCGATCGGGTACTCGAGCATGTATCCGTAGCCGCCGAAGAGCTGCAGGCACCGGTCGATGACGTCGTTCTGCAGCCGCGTACAGACGAGCTTGGCGCGCGCGGCGTCGGCCACGGCGAGCGTGCCGGCGTTGAGGTCGACGACGCAGCGGTCGACGAACTCCTGCGCGACCGTCACCTGGGCGTCGCACTCAGCGAGCTCGAACTTGGTGTTCTGGAACGAGCCCACGGGCGTGCCGAACGCGGTCCGCTCGCCGACGTAGTCGAGCGTCCAGCTGATCGCGGCGCGGGCCGCCGCGACACCGGTGATCGCGATGGACAGCCGCTCCTGCGCGAGGTTGGAGGTCAGGATCCGGAAGCCCTGCCCCTCCTCCCCGAGGAGGTTCTCGACCGGCACGCGGACGTCGGTGAAGGAGAGCTCCGCCGTGTCCTGTGCCTTCAGGCCGATCTTCTTCAGGTTCCGTCCCCGCTCGAAGCCCTCCATGTCTCGCTCGATGACGAGCAGGCTCACGCCGGCGTGGCGCTGGGACGGGTCGGTCTTGACCGCGGTGACGACGAGGTCGGCGTTGATGCCGTTGGTGATGAACGTCTTGGAGCCGTTGACGACGTAGTGATCGCCGTCGCGGACGGCCGTCGTGGCGATGCCGGCGAGGTCCGATCCTGCGCCGGGCTCGGTCATCGCGACCGCGGTGATCAGCTCACCCGAGGCGATGCCGGGAAGCCAGCGCTGCTTCTGCTCGTCGCTGGTGAAGTCGAGGAAGTACGGCAGACAGATGTCGTTGTGCAGCGTGATGCTCAGGCCTGCCGAGGCGACCCCGGCCGCGGCGGCCTCCTCGCCGACGATCGCGTTGAAGCGGAAGTCATCGACGCCGCCTCCGCCGAACGCCTCGGGGATCTGCATCCCGATCAGGCCGGCAGCCCCCGCCTTGGTGAAGAGCTCGCGCGGGACGAGACCCGCGTCTTCCCAGCCATCGTGGTGCGGGATGACTTCGCGGGCGAAGAACTCCTTGACGGACGCGCGGAAGAGCTCGTGGTCCTCGCCCATGATCGTGCGCTGCATCGGCGGTTCCTCGCTGGTCGGTCGGGCTCAGCGGACGTCGTGACCGCTGGGCTTGGCGGCGGCACGGTCGACCTGGGCCATCGCCTGGGCGTTGCCGAGCTGCGGGTACATGATGCCCATCTTCAGCGCCGCCGTCCGGGGCAGGTCGAGTGACTCCCAGATCGCCTTCAGGGTCCCCTGCATCGCGATCGGCGGCTTGGCCGCGATCTTCTCGGCGAGCTGCTGCGCGCGCGACCAGAGCTCGTCGCGCGTCGTGATCTCGGTGACGAGGCCGATCTGCAGCGCCCGGTCCGCCGACATCCGCTCGTCGAGCCCGAGCAGCGTCCACCGCAGGACGTCGCCGAGGTTCACGCGGCGGGCCAGGCCGATGGGCTCGAGGGCGGAGATCATCCCGTAGGTGACGTGCGGGTCGAAGAACGTCGTGTCGTCCGAGCAGATGATGATGTCGGCCTCGTTCAGCCAGTAGAACGCACCGCCTGCGGCCATGCCGTGGACCGCCGCGATCACCGGCGTCCAGCACCCGTTCGCCTTGGGGCTGAGGAACTCCCCGGGGTCCGTCACGCCGAACGGGTTGTCCGACCAGTCGACGCCCTCGACGACGTCGACGCCGGTGCAGAACGCGCGGTCGCCGTTGGCGCGCAGCACCACCACGTGGACGTCGTCGTCTGCCTGGACCGCCGTCCAGAGGCGGCGGAACTCGTCGCACATCTGCTGGTTGAAGGCGTTGAACTTCTGGGGACGATCCAGCGTGACCGTGCCGACGTGGTCGACGACCTCCCACGTGATCGTCTCGAACCCGTGCTCCATGCCCACTCCCTCATCCACCGCGCGTACTGGTCAGACAAGCCGAGCAGACGGGCACGCTCCCAACCGACAGGTGGCGCGCTGCACCTCCCGACGTGCTGTGCTCCACTCGCGAACATCCCTTGCCGACAGCACACCTTCCCTCCCGACAGCACAGAGGAATCCTCATGAGCGACTACACGATGACCGTCACGGTCGAGTCCGGCCCGGCCGAGGCCGAGGAAGCCATCCGCGACGCCCTCGCGGCCGAAGGCTTCGGGATCCTCAGCGAGATCGACGTGCAGGCAGCGCTCCGGACCAAGATCGGCGAGGACATCGGGGTCTACAAGATCCTGGGTGCCTGCAACCCGCCGATGGCCCACCAGGCCATCACTCAGGACGCTGACATCGGGGCCCTGCTGCCGTGCAACGTCGTGATCCGCGAGAACCGTGACGGCGGCACCGACGTCGTCGCCGTCGACCCGACCGCGATGCTCTCGATCGCGTCCGGTGAGCTGTCCGAGCTCGCCTGCGACGCGCGTGACCGCATCCAGCGTGCGCTCGACACGCTCGGCTGAAGCTGCCTGCTCAGCAGCCCGGGCCCGTCCTGCGCATCAGCGCTTGCCGCGCGCCTCGAGGAACCGGTCGCGCGCCTCGGCGTGATCCACGATCGGCTTCGGGTAGTCCGGGATTTCGGTGAGCAGGTCGCCGACCGTCCACGGCTCGTGGATCTGCTTGGCGTCGAGGTCGGCGAGCTCCGGCACGAAGCGACGGATGTAGTCGCCGTCCTTGTCGTAGCGCTTCGACTGCGTCGTGGGGTTGTAGACCCGGTTGGGGCGTGAGTCCGTGCCCGTGCCCGCGACCCACTGCCAGTTCGCGCCGTTGTTGGCGACGTCGCCGTCGACGAGGTGATCGAAGAAGTGCTGCGCCCCGTGGCGCCAGTCGATGTAGAGGTCCTTGCAGAGGAACGACGCCACGATCATGCGGACGCGGTTGTGCATCCAGCCGGTCTCGCGGAGCTGACGCATCCCGGCGTCGACGATCGGATAGCCGGTACGGCCGTCCTTCCATGCTTGCAGGGCCTCGGGGTCATCGCGCCACTGGTCGTCCTTCGTGCGGAAGTCCGTGCCGGTGATGTCGCCGTGCGCGGCGGTCAGCTGGTGGTGGAAGTCGCGCCAGCAGAGCTGGCGCATGAAGGCCTCGTTGCCGCGCTCGCGGAGATCGAGACGCTGCGCGACCTCCATCGGGCTGAGCGTCCCGAAGTGCAGGTCCGCGGAGAGGTTCGACGTTCCGTCGATCGACAGGTCGTCGCGTCCGTCCTCGTAGTCCGCGATGTTGTGGGTGCGTCGCTTGTCGAGCCAGTGGTCGAGACGTTCGCGGGCCGCGGTCTCTCCGCCGGCGATCAGGTCCGGCGCGACATCTCCGTGGACGAGATCATGACGCGTGAGGCGATCGCCGAGCTCGACGTCCAGGTGTGGGCCGAGACTGGTGGGCGCGGCGAGGACGTCGCGCCAGCCGTCACGGGCATCCGACCAACGACGCCAGTACGGCGTGAAGACCTGGAACGGCCCACCGGAGGTCGGGGTGATCTCGAGCGGCGGCGCGATCGTGACGCCGGGGTGCGCGGTGACCGCGAAGTCGCCGGCCTCGCCTGCGTCGCGGAGCATCTCCAGCCGTCGGGCGGCGTGTCGGCTCACGTCGGCGCTGAGGTGGACGTGTTCGGCGCCCGTCTCATCGGCGAGCGCTGCCATCTCCTGGACGACGTCGCCGCGTCGGATGACCAGCGGGGCGCCGAGGTCGGTCAGCCTCGTGTCGAGGTCCACGAGCGCATCGTGCAGGTACGCGCCGCGGTTCGCGACGAGGAAGCCCCCGTCGACGATCGCGTCGTCGAGCACGAACACCGGCACGACCGGGCTGCCGGTGGCCGCGGCAGCGCGCAGGGCTGGATGGTCGTGCACCCGGAGATCGCGGGTGAACAGAACGATGTGGGGCCCCACGGCAGAGGTCCTGTCGAGGTCGGCAACAGGGGTCGTGGTCGGTTCGGACCACGGCCGTCAACGGATGCCGGTCATCGTCGCCCGGGCAGCGGCCCGCTGACCTTCTCGGCGATGTCGCGCGCCGAGGGACGGTCGCCGCGCTTCACGTAGAGCCGCGTGCCCCAGTCCCCCGCGAACGCGATGCGCGTGAACTTGTTGGGCACCTTCACGCGGACCGGGATCTTCGCGTCCTGGAGCAGCCCGACGATCGTCTCCGCGTTCTCATCGGTGAACTGTCCGAGCTGGACGACCTCGTCGAGCGCTTCCTGCTCCCGCTCCTCACGCGACTTCCTCGCCACCCGCTGCTCCATGTCCTCGGAACGCCAGTGTGCCCCAACCCGTCGTCGACGCGTGGGTTGAGCAACAGACGTCTCGAGTTCTCCACAGGCGCGGCGACGACCGCTGGCGCGCTTCGCCGAACGACGGCAACGTGCGCCCATGACGAAGCGCACCACGACGACCGACGGCGACGCTCGGCGACGCATCGCGAGGAACCTTGCCGAACGCCAGCACGCCTTGCTGACCCGCGCCCAGCTCATCGACGCGGGGTACAGCATCGGGGCGATCGACCAGCAGGTCCGCGATGGGCGACTGGTGTCCGTCGTGGCCGGCGTCTACGCGATGGCGGGAACTCCCGTCACCACCGAGCTGCGTCTCCGCGCGGCGGCGCTGAAGTTCCCTTCGGGCGTCGTCTCGCACGAGAGCGCGGCCGCATGGCATCGGCTGCTGGGCTTCGTCGATCTCCCCGCCAGGGCTCACCTGACACGAGACACCTTGACGGACGTCCGACGTCCCTGGGTCCGCATCCACCGCCGCGATGAGCTCCCCGCGACCACCTCGGTGCGCGGCCTCCGGGTGACGACGGTCGAGGCGACCATCGCGGACCTGGCTCCGGTGGTCCGGAGCGAGGGACGTCTGCTGGCGATCGCAGCCGACGCATGTCGTCGGAACGGCGTCGACGCGCTCGACATCGCCGCTGCCATCCGACCCTGCCGACCAGGGATGCCGAGGCTGAGACGAGTGCTGGAGTCGCTGGGTGTCGAACGCCCCGCTCGGAGCGCTCAGGAAGCACGGTTCCAGGAGATCGTCCGGCGGGTCCCGCGCGCCCAGCACGCGGAGCTCAACCCGATCGTGAGGCTCCGTACCGGAGAGGTCACCGAGTTCGACGTGTTCCTCCGCACGGAGCTCACTCGACGCGCTGCACCCCGATGTTGCTCACTTTCCCCGTGATGCACGGGGAAAGTGAGCAACAGACGCGGTGGTCTGGGGTGTGCGGGGCGCAGGTTCGGGGCAGCGTGTCAGGGGTGCCCCATACCTTGAGGGGCCGATGTCGAACCCTGTGCGAGATGACCGAGCTGCTCACGCCGAACCCGGATCATGCTGCCCTGATGGGGCGGTTCTCCGAGCCTGTCCGGGAATGGTTCCGGACATCGTTCCCGGAGCCGACGACAGCGCAGCAGCAGGGATGGCCGGCGATCTCGGAGGGCGATCACACGCTGATCCTGGCCCCGACGGGTTCTGGCAAGACCCTCACCGCGTTCATGTGGGCGATCAACCAGCTCACCACGACCCCACCGAAGATCGACGACCGGGAGCACCGGACGCGCGTCATCTACCTGTCGCCGCTGCGCGCGCTCGCGGTCGACGTCGACAAGAACCTGCGCGCCCCGCTGCTCGGGATCCAGCTCGCCGCGGAGCGACTCGGCATGTCCACGCGTGACGTCGAGGTCGGCGTCCGCACCGGCGACACGGACCCGAAGCAGCGACGACGGCTCCAGACACACCCGCCCGACATCCTCATCACCACGCCGGAGTCGCTCTACCTCTACCTGACCAGCCGAGCACGGGAGACGCTCCAAGGCGTCGAGACGATCATCATCGACGAGATCCACGCGCTCGCGACGACGAAGCGCGGGGCACACATGGCGCTGACGCTCGAGCGCCTCGAGCAGATCACGGACACGCCACCGCAGCGCATCGGGCTGAGCGCCACGCAGCGTCCGCTCGACGAGATCGCACGCTTCCTCGGCGGCCACCACCGTCTGCTCGACACCGAGACCGGCGAGATCGTCCAGCGGCCGCGCCCCGTGACCATCGTCGACGCCGGCGTCCGCAAGCAGCTCGACCTCGAGGTCGTCATCCCGCTCGAGGACATGTCGGACCTCGGCGAGATCGCCGACGAGCCGTTCGGTCACGGCGCCGCAGCGCCGCAGCGCAAGTCGATCTGGCCGGCGATCCACCCACGCCTGCTGGAGCTCGTCAACGAACACCGCTCGACGCTGATCTTCGTCAACGCCCGGCGTCTCGCCGAGCGCCTCGCCGCACGGCTCAACGAGCTCGAACACCTGCGCATCCTCCGCGAGCAGGACATCGACCCCGAGTCCCCGGAGGCCGCAGCCATCCCGGTGCCAGAGCTCGTGATGGCGCACCACGGATCGCTCTCGCGCGAGCGCCGTCTGGACATCGAGGACCGGCTCAAGGCCGGGAAGCTCCGGGGCCTCGTCGCCACCTCCAGCCTGGAGCTCGGCATCGACATGGGCGCGGTCGACCTTGTCATCCAGGTTGCCTCTCCCGGGTCGGTCAGCCGTGGCCTGCAGCGCGTCGGTCGCGCCGGACACCAGGTCGGCCAGGCCTCGCGCGGCCGCATCTTCCCGAAGTTCCGCGGCGACCTCCTCGAGTCCGCGGTGGTGGTCGAGCGGATGGAGGCCGGCGACATCGAGTCGAGCCGCTACATCCGCAACCCCATCGACGTCCTTGCGCAGCACATCGTCGCGATGGCCGCGATGGACGAGCTGGACGTCACCGAGCTGCGCGCACTTGTCCGCGGCGCCGCCAACTTCGCCGAGATCGGCGACGAGACCATCGACAACGTGCTCGATCTGCTCGCCGGCCGCTACCCGTCCGACGAGTTCGCCGAGCTGCGCCCTCGTATCGTCTGGGACCGCGTGGCCGGCTCCATCCGTGGCCGCAAGGGCGCCCAGCGACTCGCGGTCACGAACCCCGGGACCATCCCCGACCGCGGCCTGTTCGGCGTGTTCCTCCCCGACGGTGCCCGGGTCGGTGAGCTCGACGAGGAGATGGTCCACGAGTCGCGGGTCGGTGAGACGTTCGTGCTCGGCGCGTCCACGTGGCGCATCGAGGACATCACCTACGAGCGCGTCATCGTGACGCCCGCGCCCGGCGAGCCCGGGAAGCTGCCGTTCTGGCACGGCGACGGCCCCGGCCGCCCGTACGAGCTGGGCGCCGGCATCGGCAAGTTCGTCCGCGAGACCCGTGAGCTCGCCGCCGGGGACCGCGAGGCCGCACAGCGCCATCTCCAGACGACGAACGCGCTCGACGCCTGGGCCGCCGACAACCTCCTCGGCTACCTGGAGGAGCAGGCGGAGATCACCGGCCACCTCCCGGATGATCGCACGATCGTCATCGAGCGCTTCCGTGACGAGATCGGCGACTGGCGGATCTGCATCCTCTCGCCGTTCGGCTCGCAGGTCCACGCCCCGTGGGCGATGGCGCTCGAGGCCCGTCTCGCTGAGCAGGGCGTCGAGACCGAGATCCTCTGGGCCGACGACGGGATCGTCCTCCGCCTCCAAGAGGCCTACGGCGGCGCGTCCATGCCGGCGTTCGGCGAGTCCCCCGGCGACGGGTTCTCCGGTCAGTTCGCCAACGCCCCGTCACCGGAGTGGTCGAGCGACATCTTCGACGACGCCCCGAAGGGTCGCGACGGCCAGCCCATCGACGACCTCATCGTCAGCATGCTGCAGGTCGACCCCGACGACGTCGAGCGGATCGTCACCGAACAGGTGACCGGTACGGCGATGTTCTCCACGACCTTCCGCGAGGCCGCCGGCCGCGCGCTGCTCCTCCCGAAGCGTCGCCCCGACCAACGCCGTGCCCTCTGGCAGCAACGCCAGAAGGCGGCCAGCCTCCTCCAGGTCGCCTCGCGACACCCCACGTTCCCCATCCTGCTCGAGGCCACCCGCGAGTGCCTGCAGGACAACTTCGACCTCCCGGCGCTCCAGCAGGTCCTCCGCGACGTGCATTCACGCAAGATCCGCATCCGGACGGTCCAGTCCGAACGCGCCTCACCGTTCGCCGCGTCGCTGATGTTCACGTGGGTCGGCACCTACATGTACGAGTACGACGCGCCGCTGGCCGAGCGTCGCGCTGCTGCCCTGAGCCTGGACCGAGACCTGCTCAACGAGCTCCTCGGTGGCGACGAGCTGCGCGAGCTCATCGACCCGGGCGTGCTGGCCGACCTCGAGCTCGAGCTGCAGCACCTCGCCGACGGCTATCGCGCGCGCGACGCTGACGAGCTGCACGACGTCCTCCGTCGCCTCGGTCCGCTGACGCGCGAAGAGCTCGACGCTCGCTGTGACGGCGCAGACGGCGTCTCGTGGGCGGAGGAGCTGGTGGCCGATCGCCGCGCGATCGAGATCCAGATCGACGGCGACGTCCGCATCGCCGCGGCCGAGGACGCCGCGCGGCTGCGCGACGGGCTCGGTGTCGCGCTGCCCATGGGCTTGCCGACCGCCTTCACCGACCCGGTCGCTCGCCCGCTCGAGGATCTCGTCGCTCGCCATGCGCGCACCCACGGGCCGTTCCTTCCCGGTCAGGTCGCACGGCGCCTCGGCATCCCTGCAGAGCGCGTCCGCGGGGCGCTGACCGCGCTCGGCGCGAGCGACCGCGTCATCACCGGGGAGTTCCGGCCCGGCGGTGTCGAGCGCGAGTGGATCGACCCCGAGGTCCTGCGTCGTCTCCGCCGCCGCTCGCTCGCCCGCCTCCGTCACGAGGTCGAGCCGGTCGACGGCCGAGCGCTCGCGCGCTTCCAGCTGGCCTGGCACCACATCACCGGGCCACGCCAGCGCGGCACGGACGCGCTGCTGGACGCGATCGCCAAGCTCCAGGGCGCGGCGATCCCGGCCAGCGTGCTGGAGACCGACGTCTTCCCGGCCAGGGTCGAGGGCTATGAGCCGGCGCATCTGGACGCGCTCCTGGCTGCGGGCGAGGTTGCGTGGCTCGGCGCTGGCGGCGTCGGCGCGAAGGACGGGCGCGTCGTGCTCTGCTTCCGCGATCAAGTGCCGCTGCTGGCTCCGGCGCCGGTCGAAGAGCCGCCCGCGGATGACGTCCATGAAGCGCTCCGCGAGCACCTCCGCAGCCGCGGGGCCTCGTTCTGGCCGGACCTGCTCCGCGCGTCCGGCGTGACGGACCAGACGGTCGTCCTCGATGCGCTCTGGGACCTCGTCTGGGCCGGCGAGGTCACCAACGACACCTTCGCCGCCGTGCGGGCGCTCGCCACCGGAGGGCGCAACAGCGGGCGCGCGACCAAGCGCGGTCGCCCGCGCCCCGGACAGCTGCGGGTCGCGGGACCTCCGACGGCGGCCGGCCGATGGTCGTTGGTGTCGGACCTGACGTTCGAGGACGTGGCCCCGACGTTCGTGCACCGGGCCCGCGCGGAAACGCTCCTCGAGCGCTACGGCGTCCTGACGCGGGAGGCAACGCTCGCGGAGAACGTGCGCGGAGGGTTTGCGGGCGTCTACCCGGTGCTCAAGGTCATGGAGGAGACCGGCCGCATCCGGCGTGGCTACTTCGTCGAAGGTCTCGGGGCGGCGCAGTTCGCGACGCCAGGAGCCGTCGATCGCCTTCGCGACCATCGCGACGTTCGCGACCGTGACGCGGTCGCGGTCGTCGTCGCAGCGACCGACCCCGCCCAGCCGTACGGCGCAGCGCTGTCGTGGCCGGAGTCCGCGGGACGGCCTGCGCGCGCGGCCGGTGCGTTCGTCGTGATCGACGATGGGCGTGCTGCGGCGTTCCTCGAACGCGGCGCCAAGACCCTGGTCACCTTCCCCGCGGCACACGAGTCACATCGCTGGATCGAGGCGCTGACCCACCTCGTCGCGCGGCGCCGTCTGCGGAAGCTGGAGCTCACGACCATCGACGGGGAGGACGCGTTCGCGTCGCCGTTCGTCGACGCGCTCCGGGCCGCGGGCTTCCGCGACGGACACCGCGGACTGACGCTGCAGACATGACGGACGAGGGTCAGATCCACCGTGCGGGGCACAACCTCCCCCATTCCGTGCGCAGATGTGCCTACAGTCCGCATCCAGTACTTCCCCACGAACAAGGAGATTGCGGTGGCGGACAAAGAGAACGTGGTCGTTGCCAGCAAGCTCAAGGCTGCAGTCAAGGGCCTCGAACTTCGCATGGATGGCACGCTCCCGGATGCGATCAACGACAAGGTCCACGCGATGCTGGCGGACGCCGCCACGCGTGCGAAGGCGAACAACCGTGGAACCCTGCGGCCGCACGACCTCTGATCGATGATCGGGCGGCCCTTGGTCGCCCGACACGCACAACGACGCGACACCCCGCGGCGCTTCGGCGCCCACGGGTTCGCGTCGTTCGCGCGTTCAGGAGGCGCTGACGCATGCCAGAGGGTGACACCCTGCATCGGGCCGCTCGCGCGGTGACCGACGCCGTCGTCGGCCACGAGCTGACGGCGTTCGAGGCGCCCCGCCTCGTCGGGGGCTTCCCGGCCATCGGTGCGACCGTCGATCGCGCCGAGGCCAAGGGCAAGCACCTGCTCGTGTGGTTCTCCGACGGGCGGGTGCTGCACACCCACCTGCGCATGACGGGTTCGTGGCGCACGACGCCTCCGGGCGGCCCGTGGCCCGGGCCGCGACGCGATCTCCGTGCGCGGATCGCCACGCGCAACGGGGAGGCGTTCTGTCTCGGCGCGCCGGTCGTCCGCCTGCTCGACGCGGGCCGCGTGCACCGCGATCCACAGCTGATGTCGATCGGCCCTGACCTGTGCGTCCCGCCGGTGGACCGCGACGCGATCGCCGAACGCCTCCTACGCGTGCATCCCGACACCGTCATCGGCGATGTGCTGCTGGACCAACGGATCGCCGGAGGCATCGGCAACGTCTACCGCTGCGAGGTGTTGTTCCGCGCGCGGATCCACCCGTCGAGGTCCCTCGGTGAGGTCGGCCAGGAGCTGGCGATGCTCATGTTCGACGACGCCGCGATGCTGCTGCAGTGGAACCTCTCGCTTCCGAACCACACCCGCATCACGGTCCCGGGGCTCACCGGCTCGCGTCGCGACGACGGCCTGTTCGTCCACGGACGTGGCGATCGCCCGTGCCGGGTGTGCGCCACGCCGATCGTGCTCGACCGGGCCGGGCGTGACGCGCGATACCGCTACTACTGCCCGACCTGCCAGCCGCGCTGAGCCTCAGACCTCCGGAACGGTGTCCCGGACGGACGACTCAACCTCGAAGTACGCCGCCCGCGTCACCCCGAACCAGCCGGCAACGAGGTTCGACGGGAACGACTCGACCCGACGGTTCAGGTCGCGCACGTTCGCGTTGTGGAACCGACGTGCAGCCTGGATCCGGTCCTCGGTGCTGACCAGCTCGCGCTGCAGCTGGAGGAAGTTCGCGGACGCCTGGAGCTGCGGGTAGCCCTCGGCCACGGCGAACACCTGCCGCAGCGCGGAGGACAGGGCGCCCTCCTGACGGGCCTGCACCGCGATGTCGTCGCGCGGGCCCGCAACCGCCGCGGCCCGTGCAGCGGTCACGGCCTCGAAGACGCCCTGCTCGTGGTCGGCGTAGCCCTGCACGGTGGCGACCAGACTGGGGATCAGGTCGTGCCGTCGACGCAGCTCGGTGTCGATGTTCGACCACGAGTTCGCGACGAGCTGTCGCTGCTGCACGAACCGGTTGTACGAGACCGCGAGCGCGAGCAGCGCCACGGCGACGACACCGAAGACGAGGAGCAGCGGGTCCGAACCGGTCATCGTCCGCCCGTCGACGGGTAGAGCGACATCGCGACCTCCGGGATGTGGGCGCGGAACCTCCGGCCGATCTCGAACGGCAGCAGCGTCCGTGGTGGGTCGACCGCCCTGGTCAGCGCAAGGATCATGTTGCCGACCACCTCGAACTCGTAGCCGCCGCCGAGCCCGAGCAGCCACTCCATCATCTGTGCGTCGATCACCGCGTGCGCGGCGCGGCGGTCCTTGGAGTTGATCTCGTACTGGCGGTTGAACTCCTCCGACTCGAACTCGATGTCTCGGAACCCGGCAAGGTCCTTGGCGCGGGTCAAGAAGTTCTCGGGCTGCACACGGATCGGCGGGAACCCGCCGAGCGGGACGTGGACGATGGCCCCCGTGAAGTAGGTGTGCGTCTCCGACGTGTCCCCATCGGAGTCCGTCGACTCCTCGGTGATGCGCAAGCGGAACACCGTGAGCAGCTCGTCGTCCATCGTGCCGTACAGCGTCTCCATCACCTTCTGGCGGTCGCCCTGCCGCAGCAGCCTGAACGGCAGGTCGAGGACGCGCTCCGGATCACCCTCGCTGTACGTCAGACCGTGCTGCTGCGCGACGGCCTGAACCGCGTCCTGACGCTGCTGCTCCTGGACCATCGAGACGATCACGAGCAGCACGACGACCACCACGACGACGAAGACGACGACGTAGATCACCTCAGCGCTCCAGCTTGACGTTGTCGACGTACGCACCCTCACCGTTGACGAGCTGATCCGCGCTCACCTTGAACCGGACGTACACGTCTCCGGGCGGCGCGACGAACTCGAGCACTGCCTGGTCGAAGGCCGGGTATGACGGGTTGAGCCCGTCGATGCCCTTCAGCCCGCTGAAGATCTGCCCGTCGCTCGACCACTCGACCACGAAGAAGTCACAGCACTCCTCGGTGTTGTACTTCTCCGAGAACGTCAGACGGACCGTGCCACCCGGATGGGCAACCGCTGGCGACGTCAGGACGTAGGTCGCCTCGTTGTTGTACGGCGCGACCTGGAACGACTGACCGCTCGCGTCGCCGGGAGCAGCGACCCGCCAGCCCGTGACCGCGTCACCGCCACCGCTCACGACCCATCCGTCGTCGCCGGTCTCGAAGCCGAACTCCGCGAGGGTTTCGCCGACGATCGGGTTGAGCACGGGAGGTGGCGGCGGACCTGCGGTGATCGTGGCATCGACGTCGGCCATGACCTGGTCGGCCAGCACTGCGGTCCCTCCGAGGAAGTAGCTGTGCTCGATGTGCAGCGAGTTGAGGCCGATGAACTCCTTCGTGACCGGCGCGAGCCCGCTCGGCCGCGAGAGCAGCAACAGGCCGCCGTTCGCGACGATGGACGGTCCTGCGGCAAGCGCGTCCGGGTAGTTCGCCCCGGTCGCCAGCCAGATGCGCTGCTCGGTGAGCCCGGCGGCGATCGCGGTGTCGGCCAGCAGCGTGGAGGTCTCGTAGCGGTCGGCGCCGGCGATCCCCTTGACCGCCAGCCCCATGTCTTCGATCTCCTGACGGACCTCGGCGGACACGGCGACCTCGCCTCCGATGACGGTGACTCCCTCGAACCCGAAGGTGCCGAGGGCATCCCTCGTGGCCTGCGGCACCGACTCCGTCGTCACCAGCAGGATCGGGCGTCCCTGGTAGGCGGCGAGCGGTGCGACGGACAGCGCGTCCGGCCACCCACGGCTCGGATCCGCGTCGCGCCCCTCGACGATGTAGGCGATGTCGCGGTTCGGAAGCTTCGCGGCGATCTTCTGGGCCGTCTCGAAGCGGTCGCGTCCGCCGATCCGGGTGATGTCGGTCACCCCGATGTTGCGCAGATCCTGCTCGACCGCTGCGGTCAGCGCGGTCTCACCGCCGAGGATCTGGACGCGGACGACGCCGAGCCGGACGATCTCGCCGAGGGTTGCCGACGGCACCCCACCCTTCCGAGCGAGCAGAATGGGCCCGTCCTCCTGCCATGCCAGCGGAACACCAGCCAGCGCGTCGGCGTAGTCGTCGGCGGTGGCGATCGTGACCGAGCGCGCTTCGCCGGCCTTCCACTGGAACCGGGAGGTCTGCACCGCCGTGGCGATGCGGTCTGCTCCGGCGATGCGGACCTCGTCCTGGAACGGGGCGGCGTCGGTGAAGGTGTAGGTCCAGACGCCGCGGCCGAACGTCGCGATGACGAGCGTGTCCGGGTCACCCGGCTTCTGCTCGATGGTCGCGATCGGCACGTTGGGCAGGCCCGGCATCGGGGTCCAGCTGGGAGAGCCATCCGGTGCCGAGATGAACACCCCGAGGTCTGACCCGACGATCAGCTGGCTGCCGCGGAGCTCCACCCACGTGAAGGGTGCGTCCGGCAGCTCACCGGAGATGTCGACGAAGTTCTCGCCGGCGTCGACGGACTTGAAGACGTGGCCGACGCCGATGTCGTCGTTGTCGTCCTGGAGGGTCCCGGGGCTCGCCCACTTGCGGGAGTAGCCACCCATGGTGACGTAGACGGTGTCGACGTCGCGCGGATCGATCTCGATGTTGGTGACGTAGCGATTCGGGAGCCCGTTCGCGGACGCCACGTGCCAGCCGTCCGACGTCGCGCGGTGCTGCGGCTTGCCGAACCGGACGTTCGTCGCAAGGCCGCTCTTGAACTTCTCGCTCGAGTTCAGGATGTCGCACACACCGCAGTACGCGACGTAGACCGCGTCACGCTCGACGGCGATCGACGACATCTTGTTGAGGGGGTCGCCGGCCTCGCCGGATGCCTCGACGTCGCCGGGGTTGTTGGCGGTCCCGAGACCGAAGACCTCGGCCCACGTGTCGGTCGTCGTGCCGGGCCCGAAGACCGTCTCGTACACGCGCGACCCAGCCGTCACCAAGTGCAGCGCGGCGGTGTTGTCCATGTCGAACTGGTTCGAGAAGTTGTACGGCCCGCCTTCCGGAGGCGGCCGGACGCCAGCCGAGGACAGTCCGCCGTCTGACGTGACGCTCATGTTCGCGCCCGGCGTCTCGTAGTAGGCGACGTTGGAGTTGTCGGGGTCGACCGCGACGAAGAACCCGTCGCCACCGAAGGCCTGGAACTGCTGGAAGGCGTCCGTCGGGTCGACGTAGCCCGAGCCGTTGTCCTGGAGGCCGAACCAGGCGCGACCGTCGCGCGCCATCACCGCGTGGTACGGGAGGAGGGTCTGGAAGCCCTGGTTGATGCCGTCGCCCCAGCCGCCGTTGTCGAACTCCTCACCGTTGGCGACCGCCTGCTTGTAGACGCCGCCGTCGTTGCCGACGTAGAGCGTGACGCCGTCATCGGACGGGACGAGCAACACCGACTGCTGGTCGGGGTGGGTCGTCGTCGTGTTCGTCTGGACCTCGTCGTCGGGCCGTGAGACCGGGCACACAGGCGTCCCGAGGTTCAGGAACAGGCACGTCGAGCCGGAGAAGTAACGGCCGATGACCTTGAACGTGGTGTTGGGCTGGGTGACCGGTGCGTTCGGCACCTCGTTCTGCCAGACCTCCTCCATGCCGAGGATCAGACGGGTCGGGGCGCCGGTGATCGGGTCCGCCCGCGTGGGGTCGACGCCGACGAACTGGTTGTACCAAGTCTGTACTCCGGGCTGATACCCCAGAGCGGAGGCCGTGCCGTTGAGCGCGGAACCGGAGGTCGGCGACTGGAACTCCTCGACACCAGCGATCTTGGTCCATGACTCACCGAAGTTCGAGGAGACGAAGATCCCGTCGAGGACGGTGTTGATCCCGGTCCCGACGCCGGCGGGGTTGTCGCCGGAGACGAGGGTCGAGCAGTCTCCGGGCGCGTCCAGCACGGCGCAGGACGCGTCGTTCAGCGCAGCAGCGTCCTGGACCATCGCGTAGAGGTAGCCGTGGTTCTGGTCCGGCCCGCCCGCCGCGCCGAGCTCGATGCGCCCGATCTGGTTCTGCGGGGTGAAGCCCGACCCAGTCTTGGCCCACGTACCCGGCTCACCACGCGTCGAGGTGTAGATGCCGTTGTTCGGCGACTGGATGGTGCCGTCCGAGTTGGCGCGGTTGCCGCCTCGCCAACCGACCGCGGCGACGACCTTGGGCTCCGTGACGTTGCTGGTCCCGCCGAGCTCCTGCACGACGACGTCGGTCACGATGTTCGCGAGCTGGCAGTCGGGGCGAGCCTGCGTGTCGGTCACGCCGGCGCAGTCACCGGTCGGCAGCACCACGTTGGTGAAGGTTTCGGACGCGTCGGCCGAACGAAAGAGACCGAACTGCGTCGCGACGTAGACGATCGTCGGGTCGGACGGATCGACGGCCACACGGAAGCCGAGTCCACCGTTCGGCACGCCGGCCGACCTGGTCCACGTCGCCCCGAAATCGCGGGTGTAGTAGGCGCCGAGGCCGGGTGTGCCGCTGATCCCGCCGAAGGTCGGGTCACCGGTGATCGCGGTCAGGGTGCCGCCAGCAGCGCTCGACCAAGCGACCGACGCGACGACGGTGGTGGGGAGGTTGTCGCCGATCGAGCTCCAGGTGTCACCCCGGTCCTCGCTCATCCAGACCCCGCCGGTCCCGACGGCCGCGAACAGCCGCCCGGTCGCCGGGTCCAGATCGAGATCGTCCACGCGACCTGCGTTGTCCACGAGTCCGAGGGACGACGTCCCGAAGCGGGGGTCATCGGCGCGGAGCGGTCCCTCGCCGTACTTCGTCGCGACACCCGCGACGCCAGCCGGCGGGTCAGAGGCTGCACGCTCCACCATCGCGTCGCGCTGCGCGACCGCCGCCGGGAAGGCGTCCGCGCTCACCGACCCGGTCGGCGCGAGCCGCGGGATCGCCCAGTCCTGGGCTCGGAGCAGCAGCTCCGCGTACGGCTCGGGGTGTCGTTCCGCGACGCAGCCGTCGGGGGCCGGGACCACGCCGCGGTCGATGGCGTCGCCGAGGAGGGCGAGCGCCCCGCCACGCAGATCTGAGGCGGCGTCGGTGCGGACTCCGGCGATGGCCCGTTCCCTGGCGAGGAAGTCGCCGTAGGTCAGGTACCCGGGAGGGCAGATGCCATCCTCAGCCGCGACCGCTGCCGGAGCGCTCAGCGGCTCCGGTGCCGAGGTCGAGACGGCGGCCCCGACGAGCGTGGCGATGACGGCCACCCCGGTGAGCGAGAAGGTCCGCGACCAACGCGGACGAGGAGACGAGTCAGGAGTTCGCACGACAGGATCCCTTGGCAAGCGACGCAGAGCGGCCGGGCACGACGGACCCGTGCCAGGTTGGCGGTGAGGCTAGGCGAGCAGCGTCACGAACCCGACGAAGCGCGCACCTGCGTCCAGATCGACGCGGCTGGATCGCGACAACGTGGCACCGAGAGCCAGTAGGATGCCGGCCTTCGCACCCGCTTCTCCGTGAGACCGCTGTGACCATCGAAGCCCGCCGTCTGGCGCTCTGGCGAGCGTTCCTCGAGGCCCATGCGGGCCTCACGGAACGGATGGAGATCGACCTGCAGCGCGACTGCGACCTGCCGCTCGGCTGGTACGACGTCATGGTCCACCTCTCGGAGGCCGACGACCTGCGTCTCCGCATGCGCGAGCTCGCCGACAAGGTGCTGCTGTCGCGGTCTGGGCTCTCGCGGCTCGTCGACCGCATGGTCGAGGCTGCGCTCGTGGAGCGTCAGCCGTGCGACGACGACAAGCGTGGGACCTGGGCGGCGCTCACCGAGGAAGGGCTGGCACGCCTGAGGCAGGCCCACCCGAGCCACGCTGCCACCGTCGCGAACACGTTCACCGACGTGGTCACCGATGACGAGGTCGCCCCCATGCTCGCCGCGTTCGACCGGATCCGCGCGGGCCTGCGGCCGAACCCGCAGAGCTGACGCGGACGCGTCGAACGCCTTGAGTGCGACGCGGGGCGAGCAGGCGAGTCCGTCGCTACCGTTGCGGGGCCCGATGCACACGTGCCATTTCACCCAGGGAGCCACCCGCAGATGACGGACGCCACGGAGACCTTGACGGTCACGGACAACCGGACCGGCAAGACGTACGAGATCCCCGTGCAGGACGGCGCGATCACCGCGATGGACCTGCGCCAGATCAAGGTCAAGGAGACGGACTTCGGGCTGATGAGCTACGACCCCGGGTTCAAGAACACGGCGTCGTGCCGCTCGAAGGTCACGTTCATCGACGGCGCGGAGGGCATCCTCCGCTACCGCGGCTACCCGATCGAGCAGCTCGCCGAGAAGTCGAGCTTCCTCGAGGTCGCGTATCTGCTCATCCACGGTGAGCTGCCGACGGAGTCCGAGTACGAGAACTGGGTGTACGAGATCACCCACCACACGTTCATCCACGAGAACATCAAGAAGTTCATCGACGGCTTCCACCACGACGCCCACCCCATGGGGATCCTGGTCTCGACCGTCGGCGCGCTCTCGACGTTCTACCCCGAAGCCAAGGACATCGAGGACCCCGAGAACCGGCAGCGCCAGATCGTGCGGCTCATCGCGAAGTTCCCGACGCTGGCCGCGTTCGCGTATCGCCACTCGATCGGCATGCGCTACGCCTACCCGGACAACGACCTGTCGTTCGCCGGCAACTTCCTCAACATGATGCGCAAGACCACGGAGCTCAAGTACGAGCCCAACCCCATCATCGAGAAGGCGATGGACACGCTGCTGATCCTCCACGCCGACCACGAGCAGAACTGCTCGGCGACGACGATGCGCGTCATCGGCTCCTCCGACGCCGACCCGTACTCGGCGGCAGCCGGCGCGGTGTCAGCCCTGTACGGGCCGAAGCACGGCGGCGCCAACGAGGCGTGCCTGCGGATGCTCAAGGAGATCGGGTCCAAGGACAAGGTCGGCGAGGCGGTCGAAGCCGCGAAGCGCGGGGAGTTCCGGCTCATGGGCTTCGGTCACCGGGTCTACAAGAACCACGACCCACGGGCGAAGATCATCTCCAAGCTCGCCCACGACGTCTTCGAGGTCACGGGCTACAACCCGCTGATCGAGATCGCGACCGAGCTGGAGAAGGTTGCGCTCGAGGACGAGTACTTCGTCAAGCGCAAGCTCTACCCGAACGTCGACTTCTACTCCGGCATCATCTACGAGGCGCTCCAGTTCCCCGTCGACATGTTCCCGGTGCTCTTCGCCATCGGTCGCATCCCCGGCTGGCTTGCGCAGTGGGAAGAGAACCTGCTCGATGACGAGCAGGCC
>RCMY010001910.1_pt1 | contig 19192 bp, 13 predicted proteins | sample 2041341 | NCBI WGS metagenome assembly RCMY01 (sample SAMN09708234, study PRJNA481090) | Marine sediment metagenome, whole genome shotgun sequencing project. | reverse complement strand
CTGGATGGCCCCGACCTTGGCCGTGGCGTACTGGATGTAGACCCACTCGGCGAAGTTCGGGCTCCACATGCCAACTCGGTCACCCTTCTTGATGCCCCGCGCCATGAGACCCTTGGCCACGGCGTCGACGGTGGCAGCGAACTCGCTCCACGTTTGGCGAATGTCCTGGTGCGGAACGACGAGCGCCTCTCGATCAGGGAACCGTTCGACCGTTGCGGCGAGGTTGTCACCGATGGTCTGCTCGATGAGCGGCGTGTCCGTTGCACCGGAATCAATGGCTGCTGTCATACCCGATGGTCTACCACGGGGCCGATGGAGTGGCCCACCGTGCCATGCCTCCAACGCCGTACCTGTCTTCGTCGTACGAGCCTGTCAGTTGGGTGGGAGCGGACCAGTCAACGACGCCCGCTGGGAGAGCTCGACTTGGTTGCCGAACGGGTCGGCCACCATCGAGAACCTGGCGACCTCGCCGTAGGTGTGGGGCTCCCTCGTCACTCGAGCGCCTCCAGCCAACGCAGCTGCCGTTTCGCCATCGCAGTCCCAGACCTGTGCGGTGAGATAGGTCCAGCCGCGAGTCGATGCGGGAATCTCAGAAGGCGCGTCCGCTCGTTCCTCGAGCAGCACGAGCGTCGGGCCGAACCGCACCGTCGACCCGTCGACCTCCCACCGCAGGGAGTCCCGAAAGTGGGCAACCGCTCGGTCGAGATCGGGAACCTCGAGCCGCACCGCCATGTCGTCGACGCCACCCCAGCCCTTTGGTACCAACGAGAACGCGACGCCATCCGGGCCGTCGAGCCGCAGCGGTTCACTGATGCTCGGAGCAGTCAGCACGAGCTCAGAGAAACCTGAGCGCGCGTCGGAATCGAGCACCTCAGCGACGTTTACCTTGACGACCGAACCGTTGCGGTCGAATCGGTGCTGCATCGTCGTGCGACTGACGCGCAGCTTTTCGGGTCGGCCGAGGCCGACTTCTTCCGCCACGAAGTCGACCATCGAGGGATCGTCGGTGACCAACCCGACGTCGAAGCGAGGTTTGGCGAAGCGGGACATGTCCATAGCGAGAGCGTAGAACGCCACCCGCCAGCGTCTCGATTCAATCAACCTTTACGATCGCCGGCATCTCGTTCTCGTTCGAGGGCGCCGTCGAGCGCACCGATCGCCAGATGCCCGGCCTGGGTGACGCTGAGACCGCGCCCCAGCTCGAGTAGATCATCGAGGCGGTCGCCGAGCGCTGACTCGAGTTCGCGTTGCGCATTGCGTCGGGGGAGGTGCCCGTGTTCAATCATCCCACCAACGAGACGGGCACCCGTCATGGCGTCACCGGCACGACTCAGAGCGATCGCCGTCACGCCGAAGAGGTGACTCGCTCCAGCGTAGTAGTGCTGGTTGAGCGCCTCATCGAGGGCGTCGCGGCACCCTGCGAGCGTGCTCAACAGCTCGCCGCGCCGCGCCATGACGTGAAGTTCGAGACCGACGAGCAGCTGATCGAGCAGGTGGCTGCTGGGCATCGACCGCGCCCAGTCGCGCCCGTCGCGCCACGTTTCGATCCCGAGTTGGAGATCCGTGAACGACTGGACCTGGCCGTTCGCCCATGCCGCGATGCATCGTGCGGAGATACTGCCCGAACTGGCTGCCAGGTCACTCAGCACCTTGGCGTGCTGGACCATCGCTGATCCCGGATCGTGGATGCACAGATGGAAGGTCCGGAAGCCGTGTGCCCAGATCTTGCTGCCGCCGCGCTGCGGGTCGGTGGCGAGCCAGGCCGAGGTGAGTTCGCCGCTCGCCTCGGGCGTGTGCACGTTGTTGAGGAACACCGCCGCCAGCGCACACCGGCAGAACCCTTCCGGGTCGGACGGATCGGCCGTCAGGCCGGCTTCGGCGCGTTCCTGGACCTGTCCGTCCAGAGTGAAGTACGAACCGACCGCAGCTGCGCCGCACAGGTCCGTGTAGCGCTGGTGGCTCTCGATGCCCTCGGCAGCGAGCAACTCCTCGGCCCAGCCGAAGAGCTCGAAGCGCATCGACATTGCTGCGAACCAGACCAGGGCGACCACTAGCTCGGCCCCGTTGTCGAGGTCGTCGAGCGCTTCGAAGGTGTCGAGCGCGGTTCGAAAGTTGGACCACTCGGCGTCGAGCACACGCCAGACCTCCGGCTCGGTCGAGCCGAAGAGCAGATCACCCTCGTGCTGTGCCAGCTCGAGGTAGTAGGCGGCGTGTCGAGCCCGGACCTCAGCGGCAGCCCCATCACCGTCGAGTTCATCGGCTGCGTACTGACGCAGTGTCTCGAGCATTCGGAATCGTTGGTGGCCGTCGACCTCTTGGCTGGTCAGCATCGACTGGTCGAGCAGCGCCAGCACCAGTTCGGGGACGTCATCGGCCGGAACCAACGCGACGTCTCGGCAGACAGCGGTAGCGGCGGCGAGGTCGAACCCACCCGAGAACACGCTCGCCCTGGTGAACAGCACGGCTTCGGCGGGGGCGAGCAGGTCGTATGACCAACGCACGGTGTCGCGCAGCGTCGAGTGTCGATCCCAGCGAGCGGCCCCGCCGATCACGTCGAGCCCGTCTTGCAGGCGTTCGGCGATCTCACCCGGCGTCATCAATCGAATTCGTGCCGCGGCGAGCTCGATCGCCAGCGGAATGCCGTCGAGCCGGCGCACGACGTCGCCCACGGCGGCGCGGTTGGCCGCGTTCAACTCGAAACGAAGGTCTCGGCGCCGAGCCCGGTCGACGAACAGTTTGACACCGTCGGTCTCCGGCGTCAGCGGGGCTGCGATGACCTGCTGCTCCCCGGGGAGACCGAGCGCTTCACGGCTGGTCGCCAGCACGTGGATGCCACCCGCGTCGAGGAGTCGCGTGACAACCTCGCGCACTGTGTCCATTACGTGCTCACAGTTGTCGAGGATCACGAGTTCGCGTCGGTCGGCGAGGTAGTCCGCGATCGAGTCGATCAGATCCATACCTGGTTGGCGACGTGCCCCCACGGTCTCGGCGATCGTCTCGACCACCGCATCTCGATCGGCCGCTGGCACGAGGTCACAGAAATGGACCTGACCCCGGAAGTGCTCGACCGCTCGCGTGCCGACCTCGACCGCGAGCCTCGTCTTGCCGACGCCACCGGGCCCGAGCACCGTGACCAACAGGTCCTCGTTGACGACAAAGTTCAACGTCCGCTCGACGTCGCGTTCACGGCCGATCAGCGACGTCGTCGGTTTCGGAAGGTTGGTGGGTGCGACGGGTCGACGAAGTGGTTGCGGGTCGGTGACGACGTCGTCGCTGAGAACCATGTGGATCTCTTCGACGCCGATGCCGCGAAGCTCGTGCAGTCCTTCGCTCCGCAGCGTGAAGCCCGTCATCAGCGCTGCGCAGGAGGAGGAGCAGACGATCTGATTGCCGTTCGCGAGGTCGGCGATACGGGCCGCTCGGTTGACAACTGGTCCGAAGTAGTCCTGTCCCGTGGGTTCGACCTCGCCCGTGTGCAGGCCGATCCGAAGCCTGAGCGGCAACCGGCTTGACGAGGCAGAGGTTTGGTGACGATGCTGAAATTCTATTGCTGCCGCCGCGGCAGTGCTCGCGGAGGCGAAGGCCGCCCAGCAGCCGTCCCCCAGGTGCTTGACGATCGCTCCGCCGTGACCGGCCACCACGTCGGCGACGAGGGCATCATGAGCGGTCAGTCCACTGCGCATCTCGGCGGGGCGTTCTTCCCACCAACCCGAACTGTTCTCGATGTCGGTGAACAGGAACGTGACGACACCCGACGGCAACACGACCTCTCCCGCTGTCACAGTCACCCGTCACTCCCCCTTTCCCCAGGTCAGCCACGTTAGACCATCATGAGGGCCGACGACCGGGGTCGCGACGCCATCGACCTCGCGGCGGGATCTGAACTCGACGCGCCCTGCATCAAGTGCCTTCTCGGCGAGGTCCGCCCAACCGACCGAGCGCTCACGGCATTCCGCTTGTGGTCCAAATGGGTCACTTCTTTCGTGCCTCTCCAATGGGTCACTTCTTTCGTGATCCGCTACAAATTGCGGACCATGACTGACGCACCAAGTTCCTTGACATTCGCCGAAGCCTGCGCTGCCGTTTGTGCTCCAGGAACCATGTTCGAGATGACCGAAGCTGAAGTCTTCGGCGTAACGACGAAAGTCTTCACCCACGCCCCAGCGAACATCAGAGCGCTGTTCGCCATGGCCGCCGCCCGCGAGGATGACTTCATCGTCTACGAAGACGAGCGCTGGACCATGCCACAGGTCCTCGCCCAGGCTGGCCAGATCGGGGCATTGCTGGTCGACACCTACGGGGTGAAGAAGGGGGATCGCGTGGCCATCGCCATGCGAAACTTCCCCGAGTGGATCTCGACCTTCGTTGCGATCACATCGATCGGCGGCGTCGCCGTGCCACTCAACGCCTGGTGGCAGACCGACGAACTGGTCTTCGCCATCGAAGACTCGGGCTCGCACGTCGTCATCGCCGACGAAGACCGGCTTCGTCGAATGCTGGACGCAGCTGAGGGTGAGATCGCCGCCCGAACGATCGTTGTTCGATCGACCGGCGAGGTCCCAGAGTCGGTCGCCCGCCTCGAGGACGTCATGGTCGACGGCGCCACGATGCCCGAGGTCGAGATCGACTCGGATGACGACGTCACCATCCTGTACACCTCCGGCACGACGGGCCGCCCGAAGGGCGCCGTCAGCACCCATCGGGCGCTCCTCAATTCGCTCATGGCGTTTGCCGCTCGGGCCGCCGTTGGCGCGGTTCGCGAACCTGATGCTGGCGACCCGGACGCGGCCCCTGCCCCCACGGTGTTCATGCTGCCCGTTCCCCTGTTTCACGTCACCGGGCTGGTGCCGGTGATGCTCGGATCGTTCGTCAGCGGCGCAAAGCTGGTCATGACCCACCGCTGGGATCCGGACCGTGCCCTCGAACTGATCGAACAAGAGCGGGTCACGAACTTCGTCGGCGTACCAACCATGAGTTGGGATCTCCTCGAAGCAAAGACCTTCGCCGAACGCGACACCTCGTCGCTGAAGTCTGTCGGCGGCGGTGGCGCCCCGATGCCGCCGGAGCTTGTGAAGCGCATAGAAGACAGCTTCTCCAGCGGCCGACCCGGCCTCGGTTATGGCATGACGGAGACGAACGCGTACGGACCTCAAAATGCGGGCGACGACTTCCTCCGTAACCCAACCTCGACTGGCAGGGCGGTCCCGATCATGGACTTGAAGGTCACCGATCCAGAAGGCAACGTCCTGTCCACGGGCGAGACCGGCGAGATCTGGTTCAAGGGGCCCAATCTGATCCGCTGCTACTGGAACCGCCCTGAGGCAACGGCCGAGACCATCGTTGACAGCTGGCTGCGTACCGGCGACCTCGGCCACATCGACGATGAGGGCTTCGTCTTCATCAGCGATCGGGCCAAAGACATGGTGCTTCGGGGTGGCGAGAACATCTACAGCGCCGAGGTCGAAGCAGCGATCTACGAGCATCCGGCGGTGTATGAATGTGCTGTGTACGGCGTACCCCACGATCGGCTTGGCGAAGAGGTTGCAGCTCACGTGATGGTGAAGGCTGGCCAGACCCTCGACGCTGGCGAACTGCAACGCTTCATGGGCGAGCGGGTCGCAAGTTTCAAGGTGCCTTCGATTATCACGCTCGTGACCGAACCGCTCCCCCGCAACGCTTCAGGCAAAATCCTCAAGCGGGACCTTCGAGAGTCACAGAGCTGAGTCTGCGGCCCGCGGCGCTCGGCGCAGGAAATCCACACGCCATCTCACCATTGGCGCCAAACACGCCGCCTGGGTTGCAGCCAAGACCTGCGTTGTATTGGAAGCGCTTCCACGCTTGCATTGTGGTTCACCAAGGTCGAGGCCAGGAGCATTCCAGTGAACACCACCGATTCTTCCCAGAGCAGGTCCGGCCGAGCACCGCTCGATTTCCCTCCTGGCTTCACCTGGGGCTCGGCCACTTCCTCGTTTCAAATCGAGGGCGCACCGACAGCCGATGGGAAGTCGGCAAGCATCTGGGACACCTTCTGCAAGGAAGAAGGCCGCATTGCTGACGGCACCAACGGCGACGTGGCCTGCGATCACTATCACCGCTCCGGCGACGATGTGGCGCTCGTCGCCGACCTGGGGCTCGGCGCCTACCGCTTCTCGATCGCGTGGACTCGCGTCGTTCCCGACGGTGTGGGTACGGTGAACGCAGCCGGCCTCGACTTCTACGATCGCCTGGTCGACCAACTCCTGGCCAAGGAGATCACGCCGCTCCCCACGCTGTACCACTGGGATCTTCCGCAGGTTCTCGAAGACAAGGGCGGCTGGGTGTCACGCGACACGGCCTACGCCTTTGCCGAATACACCGAGGCCGTCCTCGCTCGCCTCGGTGACCGCATCGGCACATGGACGACGCTCAACGAGCCGTTCGTCTCAGCCAACCATGGCTATGTCACCGGCGAACACGCACCGGGGCACACCTCGCGAGAGGAGGGCTTCGCTGCGTCACACCATCTTCTGTTGGGCCACGGACTGGCCGGACAACGCATTCGGACGATCGCTCCCGACTCCCGATTGGCGATCGTCATCAACTTCAGCCCGATGGAGGTTGCCACCGACAGCGAAGTCGACAAGACCGAGATGCTCCACAAGAACAACATCGAGAACCGCTGGTACAGCGATCCGGTCGCCGGTCTCGGCTACCCGCAAGAGACCGCCGATCATTTCCGATGGAACCAATCCGAGGTCCACGACGGTGATCTCGACATCATCAGTCAGCCGATCGACCTTCTCGGCATCAACTTCTACACCCGCGATGTCGTCTCAGCTGATGACAGCTATGTCACTCCAGACGAGATGCCGGTGAACACGATGGGTTGGGAGATCCACCCGCCAAGTCTTGGTCGGCTCCTCGGCGAACTGCATGATCGCTACGAGTTTCCGAGCTACATGATCACCGAGAACGGCGCCCCGATGCCGGATCAGATCCGAATCGACGGTCGGGTGATCGACGATGATCGGCTCAACTACATCCGCGACCACCTCGAGCAGGTCCACGGCGCTATCGCCGACGGCTTCCCGATCGAGGGCTACCTCGTGTGGTCGTTGATGGACAATTTCGAATGGGCCTGGGGCTATGGGCCGACCTTCGGCATCGTCGAGGTCGCACCCGGGACCCTCGAGCGCATTCCGAAGAAGAGCGCACTCTGGTTCGCCGATGTCGCTCGGTCGAATCAGGTCACCTACTGAGATCTGCGCTGGGTCAGCCTCGGCTGAGGCGCTTCCCCAACCAACTGTTCGAACGCTTGTCGGCAGCGGAACACGAACAGCGGTCATTCTCGGGTACGTCGCCCAACACCTGCTCGATGTGGGCACCACATCCGGCCCACGATGGCTTTTCACAGTTCTTACAGGTCACGCGACGGCACATGACGGTGATCGTAGACGGACGAGAACCGCTGAAACTCACTGCCACCTGTTGCTTCCATCACGAGGCTTCGGCAATAGGCCGCCCGACCCTTGCTGAGGCGAGCAAGCTCGCCTACTGTGCCCATACACCGTAAGGGGACCACGTGACCGACACGATACCGAGCCAGTCCGACGCCGAACAGCCCGCCGCCCGCCAGCTGCCTATTCTGAAAGACACACCAGAAGGTGCTGACGCGTGGGAGCGCACGCCATACAACGCTGACGACTACGGTCCCGTTTCCGACTGGGCCACCGATTTCGACCACGCTGACCCGGCTTACAACCGGAACGCCCCCAAGATCTGGAACGAGCTCATCGAAAGCGGATGCCCGATAGCTCACACCGACCGCTACGGCGGTATGTGGGCACCACTGACCCACGAGACGGTCCACGAGATCGCTTACGACACCGAGACCTTCACCAGTCGTGCTGTCGTGGTCGGTCACACCAGGCCAGGTGACCTCGCACTCCCGGCCCCGATTGGGGTGGCTCCTCCCATCTCCAGCGACCCACCGTTCCACAAGGAAGCCCGGCGCATCCTTCTGCCGGCGTTCTCGCCGAAGAAGATCGCAGAGTGGGAAGCAGAGATCCGCCTCCTCTGTAACAAACTGCTCGACGAGATGGGCGAGATCAAGCCGGGCGAGAGCATCATCGATGGCGCCATTCAGTACGCGCAACACATCCCGGTGAACGTGATCGGACGCATGTTGGGCCTTCCGGCCGAAGACGACGACTACTTCCGCGACATCGTCCACCAGATCCTCGAACGCATCAATGTCGACCCTCGCGAGAAGATCGAGGAGACCGAGGTCTCACCGCTCGACGATTATCTTGACAAGCACATCCAGGACCACATCGACAACCCGCGTGACGACCTCATCAGCTTCGTGCTCGACATGGAACTCGGTGGCAACAAACTCGAGCCAGATCACGTCCGCGGCACCATCATCTTGTTGCTCGTCGCCGGGATCGACACCACATGGTCGGCCCTCGGTTCATCGATTTGGCATCTCGCTCAGAATCCTGAACATCGTCAGCATCTACGCGACAACCCCGAGCAGTTCGACTTCGCTCTCGAAGAGTTCCTTCGGTTCTATGCGCCGGTCACCATGGCCCGCATGGTCGCCAAGGACAACGACTTCCACGGTTGCCCGATGAAGGAAGACGACTGGGTTCTGCTTCCGTTCCCGGCCGCGAACCGCGACCCGGAGCAGTTCGATCGGGCCGACGAGTTCGTGATCGATCGCGAGGCGAATCGCCATGGCGCCTTCGGCCTCGGTATCCACCGTTGTATTGGCTCCAACCTCGCTCGCCTCGAGATGAAGGTGGCGCTCCAGGAGTTCCTGAACCGCTTCCCCGACTTCGAACTCGCCGGCGACGTGCGCTGGTCTGTCGGCCAGATCCGCGGCCCGCGCGAGATGCCGCTCCGGATTCTCTAGACCGCTCCAAACCCCGGGTTTGGGGCCCTCAGAAACGAGGGTCTCAGCCCCGGGGTTCGTCGCGTCTGGACGGCTATTCGAAGTAACGGCCGCCGACCAGGGTCCCGGCCAACGAGATCCCGGCGCCCAGCATGATCAAGCTGCCAGCGAGCGACGAGGCCAGCAACACTGCGGCACCAACGACGAACAGCACCGCCAGAACAACGAGCTGGACCCGTTGATGCCGGACCGCCTCTCTCCATGTTCGGAACTCATCGGGCTGCTTCACCGCTCGATAGTCCTTGTAGATGCTCATCTGGTTCCCCCGCCCGTCTGGCGATCTCTGGCCGACCCCTTGCCGTGTTCGTCTTCAACGCTGCGGCTCGCCGGCCAGTTCCCGAGACTGGATCGTGGCCGCCGAGCTACCGTGCCAGCATGGTCGACCGGATCGAGGCGCACCTCTTTGCCGAGGTCAGTCAGCTCGTCCGCACCATGGTGCCCGATGGAGTCGGCGAGATTCGTACCCGGTCGCATCGACGGGGCGTCAAGGTCTGGTTCGACACCGAGAAGCCGACGAGAGAACACTACGAAGCCCAACTGATGCCGGCCAAGTTCGCCGAGAACCCGACGGCTGGCAAGGCAGCAAGCGGTGTTGTACTCGAGGTTGGTTTCCATGCCGAGCACGCAGACGAGGCGGCCAACCAAGCAGTCGCCGATCTTCTCCAGGCAAAGACCAAGCTCTGGCGCAAGGAACTCGGGAAGCCTGCGCAACTCGACACGTTCTACGGCCGAGACTCATGGCGCCGCCTGAGTGAGGTCTGGGCTGATGTCGACGGCCTCGAGGAAGATCCCGATGCCGCCTTCGAGATCGCCTGCCGTCTCATCGACTACATCTCGGTCGTCGAGCCCATCCGCACAGGCTGACCCATTCCCCAACCTGCGCGCTCCGAGTGCGTCTCGGCGTTGGGTACGCGCCATGACAACGAACTAGCGTCGCTTTTACGTGGCGCACTGCCTGCGCCCTCACCCCGGAGATGCTGCGATGACCTATGCACCCGACACTCGTCCGTACTACGACGCCGACAGCCACATCATGGAGCTGCCGAACTTCTTGAAGGACTACGCCGACCCGGAGTTCCGTGACGACATTCCCGAGGTCAACTACGACGCATCACTCGTCTCCAACGAGGAGGTCGCGGTCATCGTCGAGCAGGGCGGTCGCCACTCGGCCGAGCATGTGCAGGCCCAGGTCGCCCTCGGTGACCGATTGATCGAGGCCTCGAAGGAGATCCAGGCACTCGGAGCGTTCGACAAAACTGACCGTTCGGTTGCGATGGACATGCTCGGCTTCAAGAAGCAGCTCGTGTTCGCCACGCACAGCGTGGTGCTGCCGTTCCATCCGAGTTCGAAAACCGACCCCGCACTTCGCTATGCCGCGGTCCGGGCCCACAACCGCCACATGGCTGACTACTGCGCCGATGACGACCGGCTCATGGGCGTTGCCGTCATCCCGCTCGACGACCCGGCCAGGGCCATCGCCGAAGTCGATTGGGTACTCGAGAACGGTCTCGAGTCAGTGTGGGTTCCCCATCGTGCGCCGATCGGATTCGCCCCCGGGCACGTCGACCTCGATCCGTTCTGGGCCAAGCTGGCCGAGGCCGGGCTCCCCTTCCTCCTTCACGTCGGCGGATCGCCGCTGCAGGCCATGAAGTCCTGGACCAACAACGGGCGGGCCGCCGTCAAGGACTGGATGGGAGGAGGCGAGAACGTCCGCACCAAGGACGCTGCCCTCATGCACCAGGTGCCGGAGACCTTCGTGTCGATGCTCGTCCTCGACGGCGTCTTCGAGCGCAACCCGAATCTCCGCGGCGCATGCGTCGAACTCGGTGCCAGCTGGGTTCCTGAGATGCTGAAACGCCTCGACGCCATCACCAAGATCTACGGCCGCGTTGATGAGTCTGTCCGCTTCGAACGCAAGCCGTCCGAGCAGCTCTCCCAACAGATGGGTTTCACCCCGTTCCCCCACGAGCCGGTGGCCGACATGATCGATCAGTCGAACGACGACCTCTACCTGTTCTCCAGCGACTACCCGCACGTCGAGGGCGGACGAGATCCGATCGGCAAGTTCGACAAGCATCTCGAGGGAGCAAGCGAGGGCACCATGACGAAGTTCTGCAGCGAGAACTTCCTGCGGCTGTACCCAGAGGCCCGAGTCTGAACGCGTCTTCCTGACCGAAGAATTGGACGCTGCGACGGCGCGTTCAGTTGGGCGTCGGCATCAGCTGATATCGCTGCCCTCGAGTCGGAGCGCTCGGAATGATCTGCCGTGTTCGAGCAGCAACGGGTTCTTCAGCTCAGAAGCCCGCCACAAGCTACGGTCGGCGCGTGAGCGAACGAGTCTGCCACCAAATCGAGCCTGGCTCGCCGAGCAGCGTCATCACGGATTTCTGGATTGCTTTCGAGCCGGGGGATCCTCTCGCCTCGCCGCTGACGAGTGACTGCTGACGACGTGACTGCTGACGACTTCCGCCTCCCTGGCCAGCGGGACCGGTCGAGCAATTGGACCTGTGTGCCGACCACACCCGCCCGCTCGTGGGCCGAGCTCCTCGAGACGATCCAGGGCGGTCTCGCCGTGGTCGACGAGAAGTGTCACCTGGCCTTCGTCAGCGACCGGTTCCTGACGTTGCTCGGTCAACCCAATGATCTCGCCGGTCAGGATCTTCGAGAACTGCTGCCCGCGCTGAGCGACGACGATCCCAGAGAGCTCCGCGAACAATTCGAGAGCGGAGCACAGATCGAATTCGAGCAACAGTTTCCAACCAGTGATGGAAATAGATACTGGTACCGCGTGACGATGGTCCCATGCGCTGGGCTGGGCGACCGATTCGTCGCTGTCGTGTTCGCGAAGGACATCACAGAAACGAGTCGGACGCTGGCGCAGCTTCGAGACGCCACGGTCGGCCTGACCGAGGTCGAGAGCGAGTTGCACCGCCGAGTCGGCCGCGATGTGCATGACGGACCGATCCAGCTCTTGGCCGCCCTGATGCTTCGACTCGGCATGAGCAACACCGACGAAGCCGACCAGCTGCAGCCGATCGTTGCCGAAGTAGCCGTCACGCTGCGTCAGGTGATCGAGGACTTCTCGCCAGAATCCCGCCGAGCGCGAGGCACCTTGCTCGAGCAGTGGATGGCCCCGTTGCTCGTCGACTCGGGAATAGAGCTGAATGTCCAGGACCGGCGCACCGCCGAGTCCGGCCTGGCCGAGGTTCAGGCCGTATTCGTGATGCTCTATCAAACCATTCGCGGAGTGAGTGACCCGGCCCTCCGCCGCACGATCAACGTTGACATGACCAACGAGCGCGGTGGCGAACGCATCGTTCTCACGACTCTGTCAACGCAGCCCGTACCTCTCTCGGGTCGCAGAGCTGCTCGATTCCGTTCGATCACCCATCATGTTCGTTCCCTCGGCGGCACCTTGTCGGCATGGCTCGACGACGACGATGTTCGCACGTTCTCGATGTGGATCCCGACGCTGGCTCGAACGACCGAGCCACCAGCGACCGAGGTGACCGGCCTGAACCGGGCATCCGACGTCCCAAGCCAAAGAGGCATGTCGCCCCTCCAGCCGCTCAGTGATTCGACCTGGCGCAAGATCGTCAGCGAGGCCCCCGAGCGGATGATCGAGTTCGACGCCCAGATGCGAATCTCGTTCGCCAACGCTGCGCAGCAAGCAACAATCGGCCTCGCTCCTGACCAGCTGATCGGCTTGTCGGCAGAGCAAATGTTCTCGGCAGATTCCTTGGCCCAGCTGGCCGATGCCTTCGACCGGCTCGATGCAGGCGAGTTTGTCGAGACCGACTGGTATCGGAACAACTGGCTCGGCGACTCCAGGCTCATCCACCTGACCCTGTCGCCACGGCTCGACGAAGCCAATCAGTGGCAGGGCCTCTTTCTTGCCACCGAGGACCAAACAGATCTCGAACTGATCGACGACTTGTACCAGACCGCACTCGCTGATCTGACCCTCGCTCGTCGTCGAGCCGTCGAGGCATCAGTCCAACGCCTCGAACAACCGCTGGCCAAGTGTGAGCAGCTCATCGAGGACATCGAACGGTCTGGATCGCACCCAGCACCGGTCCGCAACATCGCGATCGAGTTGGCGGTGGCGCTTCGCAAAATCAAGAGCTCGACCAGCATGCTCGTCGCTCCCGCTCTCTCGATCAATGACCTCGACCATGCTCTGCGGGAATCCCTCGGGGCGATCCTCGTGGGCCGCCGGTTGGTCGTTGTCGACAACACGGGTTCTCCGCTGCCGGCTGAGATCTCCGACGTCGTGTTTCGGATCGCTCGTGAGGCCGTCAACAACGCTGTGCTTCACGGCGATGCTGGTTCAATCACCGTCACGTTGTCCGACGCCAGTGACGGAACCAACTGCACCATCCATGACGATGGGATCGGTGTGAACACCGATCAACTGCAGCACCAACCCGGCCACCTTGGCACTCGAGCGATGCAGGAACGGGCTCGCGAACGAGGCGGGACCTGCCGCATCGAGCCAGACCCGCGCGGCGGAACCCTGGTGAGCGCGTGGCTACCAAACCACACCGATCGCCCCTCCCTCCTCCACGGCACGTCGACCGCGCTCTGACGTTGGGTTCTTGCGGTTCCGATCTGAAGACCAGGGCCAGCGCAGGCTACGTTTGTTGCCGTGGGCGAACAAGAGAGCCGGAGCTACCGCCTCCCGGGGCAGCGAGAACGGCCCAGCGGCTGGACCCCACCCCCGACCACGCCAGGCCGCTCGTGGGCCGAGCTGGTCGAGACGATCCAGGGCGGCCTCGCCGTGCTCGACGACAAGTGTCGCCTCGCGTTCGTCAGCGACCGATTCCTGAACTTGCTTGGCCAACCCGACGACCTCGTCGGCCGCGACCTCCGCGGTCTACTGCCGGCGCTGGCGGACAACGATCCAAGGCAGCTACGAAAGCAGGTCGATGGCGGAACTCGGATCGATTTCGAACAACAGATTCCGACCGCTGACGGCGATCGATGCTGGTATCGCGTGACGGTTGTGCCATGCACTGGGCTCGGCGACGGCCTCGTTGCCGTGGTCTTCGCGAAGGACATCACCGAGACGAGCAGAACTCTCGCTCAGCTTCGAGAGGCCACGGTCGGACTCACCGAGGTCGAGAGCGAACTCCATCGCCGCGTTGGGCGCGATGTTCACGACGGCCCAATCCAGCTTTTGGCCGCGCTGATCTTTCGACTGGGAATGAGCGACACCGTCGAGGCCGACGAGCTCCAGCAAATCGTCTCTGAAGTGGCGAGCACCCTCCGGCACGTGATCGAAGACTTCTCCCCTGCGCTGCCCCAAACGCAGAGCAAGCTGCTCGAACAGTGGATCGCCCCCTTCCTCATCGACTCCGAGATGGGGGTCAACGTTGTGGACAGGCGCACTTCCGATTCGGGCCCAGCCGAACTGCAGGCGGCGTTCGTATTGGTCTATCAATTCGTCCGCGCCGTGCAGAACCACAAAACCAAACGCACTCTCGATGTGGAGCTGACCAACGAGCACGGTGGCCAGCGAATCGTCGCGAGCTTGCCAACCGTCGGCTCCGCAGATCTTGAGGGCCGCCGAGCTGCTCAACAACTGGCACTCGAACATCATGCCCGAGCCCTTGGCGGCACCTTGTCGGTGTCGCTCGACGGCACCGGTGTTCGCACCGCCTCGATGTGGATTCCCAAGCTCGCCGGACCAGCGGAGCCGCCGAAGGCAGCACCAGCCGGTTCGGACCACGTGCCCCCGGCCCATCTCCCGAACGACGCGACGCTCCTACCGCAGCTCAGAGACTCAACCTGGCGCGAGATCGTCAGCCAAGCCCCCGAGCGAGTAGTCGAATTCGATGACCAAGTGCGAGTCTCGTTCTCAAACGCTGCTCAACAAATCTCGATCGGCGCGTCGCCTGTCCAGCTGCTCGGTGTATCGATCGAGTCGATGTTCTCGGAGGAATCGTTGCCTCACCTGGCCGGTGTCTTCGATCGGCTCGATGTCGGGGAAGTCGGCGAAACCGACTGGCATCGAAGGAACTTGCTTGGCGAATCGAGGCTGGTTCGCCTGACCGCCTCGCCTCGCCTCGACGAAACAGGCCGGTGGATCGGCGCTCTCGTCATCACCGACGACCGCACCGACATCGACCTGCTCGACGAGCTCCACCAGACCGCACTCGCCGATCTCACCCTCGCTCGCCAGCGTGCCATCGAGGCATCGATCCAACGTCTCGAACAGCCCTTGACCGAATGCGAACTGCTCATCGGACGAATCGAAGAGGTTGAGCGATTCGCTGTCCAGCCAGCCGCCACCAGCAACATCACAGCCGAGTTGGCGTCCGCGCTGCGCAAGATCGCGAGCTCCACCAGCATGCTCGGCGCGTCCCGTCTCTCGATCAACGACCTCGACACTGCTCTCCGGAGATCCCTCAGAGCGCTCCTCGTCGGCCGCCGGCTCGTCGTCGTCGACAACACCGCATCACCGCCACCAGCGGAGATTTCCGACGTCGTGTTCCGAATCACTCGGGAGGCAATCAACAATGCAGTGCTTCACGGCAAGGCCAGCGTCGTCACCGTCACGCTGGCCAACGCCGACGGCGGAATCAGCTGCGAGATCCACGACGACGGAGTGGGCATCGACCCCGGCCGGCTGCACCATCGGCCAGGCCATCTGGGCACTCGAGCCATGCAAGAGCGGGCTCGCGAACGGGGCGGAACCTGCCGCATCGGGCCAGACTCGCGGGGCGGCACGCTTGTGAGTGTCTGGTTGCCCAACCACGCTGACCGCTTCTCACTGCTCCACGGCTCGTCAGCCGCACCCTGACACGCCAGGGCGCTACGGCGCAGTGGCGGCGGCGAGCACGTCGAGCACGATGTCGATGTCGGCGTCCTCGATGACGAGCGGCGGACAAAAGGCCAGACTGTCGCCGATCGGGCGACAGACCACGCCCATGTCGAGCATTGCGTCGCGGATGGCAACGGTCTTTGCGTACTCGGTGCCCTCCGGCAGCTTTGCTGCCCACAGAGCGCCGACCCCGCGGTAGCCAGACAGATTGCCGTCGCCCGTGAGTGCCTGCAGCCCATTCGAGAGACGCTCACCGATCATCTTGGATCGTTCGAGCAAACCCTCGTTCTCGATGATGTCGATGTTCGCCACCGCTGCTGCAGCAGCTGCCGGATGGCCGCTGTAGGTGAACCCATGGCGGAAGAGGAAGTCAGCGTCGGCTTCGAGCTGGTCGCAGATGGCTCGCGAGATGATCACGCCACCCATTGGCTGGTAGCCGCTGGTGACACCCTTGGCGAAGGTCATGAGGTCAGGCGTGACCCCGTAGGTCTGGGCGCCGAACCATTCACCGGTACGACCAAAGCCACAGATGACCTCGTCGAAGATGAGAAGAGAGCCGTGCTGATCGCACATTTCGCGAAGTCGACGCAGGTAATCGTCGGGAGGGGGGAAGACGCCACCTGCGCCCTGGACCGGTTCGGTGAGCACGCCGGCGATCTTCTCGCCGTGCTCGGCAAACGCTCGCGCCGCCGACTCGATGTCGTCAGGGTCGATCTCGATGATGTGTGGGACCAGGTCGCCCCAGCCTTCACGATTGGGCGCAATGCCCTGCAACGAAGTGCCAGCGCCGGCAACCCCGTGGTAGCCGCGGGTGCGCCGCAGCACGATCTGGCGATCGGCCTCGCCCCGCAACTGAGGGAGTAGGCGGGTGATCTTGAAGGCAGTGTCGACAGCCTCTGACCCAGAGCAGGCGAGGAAGACACGACCATCGGGGTGCGGCGACACCGACGCGATACGGGCCGCAGCGGCCTCGGCGGCATCGTTGGCCCACGGGTCGAAGCAGTTGTAGAGCATCTCCCGCATCTGCTCGGTCACCGCGTCGATGATCTCGGATCGGCCGTGACCCACCTGGCAATACCAGAGACTGCCGAGGCCATCGATGTATTCGTTTCCCTTGTCGTCCCAGAGACGGACGCCCTCACTTCGCACGATATGACGGAACTCAGCGCTGTCTTTCGCCGGCTTGGCAAAGGGATGGAGCAACTTCGGGATCATGGGAGGCCTTTCGAGGGTCGATGCAGGAATTCAGCTGACCGTGCCGTTGAGAATCATCATGGACTTGAGATCGGAGTGGAAGTCAAGGGCGTGGTCGCCGCCCTCCCTGCCCATGCCGCTGATCCCGATGCCGCCAAACGGGGCAGTCAGGTCTCGCACCAGGAACGTGTTGACCCACACCAGGCCGACCCGAAGCGATCTGGCCACGCGATCGGCTCGGTCAGCCGACGACGTGAACACGATCGCCGAGAGCCCGTACTCGGTGCTGTTCGCCAGTTCGATCGCCTCGGCTTCGTCTGCGAAGGTCTGGAACGTGAGGACAGGGCCGAAGATCTCGCGTTGGACGACCTCGCTGTCATTCGATGCTGGTTCGATGAGCGTGGGCTCGTAGTGCAACGACCCCTCGACCATGTGACCGCCGCGCACGATGGTGTCGCCGTTGGCCCTGGCTCGTTCGACGAATCCGTGGACGTTGGCTCGGTGGTCTGGATGAACCATCGGGGCGATGTCAGTGGCAGCGTCACGGCTGTCTCCGAGCACCAGACCGTCGGCGTGCTCATTGAACTTGGCCAAGAATTCGTCGCGGATGGAAGCCTCGACCAAGATCCGGGTGCCTGCGAGGCAGACCTGGCCAGAGTCGTCGAACTGCCAGGCGGCTCGATGCGCAGCCGCGTCGAGGTCGCTGTCGGCGAACACGATCAGCGGGCCCTTGCCGCCGAGTTCCGCGGTGAACGGCACGATGTTCTCCGCCGCCGCTCGGCCGATGTGACGAGCAGTTTCGGGCGATCCGGTGAACGAAATGCGCCGAACGCGAGGGTCGGAGACCAATGCGGCGCCGACCTCTTCGCCGATGCCCTGGACGAGGTTGTATGCACCGTCGGGGAAGCCAGCCTCGATGGTGAGTTCGGCCAACAGCGCAGCAGAAAGCGGCGACCACTCCGCTGGTTTGTGGATGATCGAATTGCCAGCGGCCAATGCAGGGGCGAGCTTCCACGTACTGAGCATGAACGGCGCGTTCCACGGCGTGATGATCACCGCTGGTCCTGCGGGCATGCGCTGCACAACGTTCTGCATGTTCTTCGCTTCCCACGACCGTTCCTCGTAGGCCACGATCAGATCGGCGTAGGTCCGGAAGTTGAGCGCTCCACGAGCGACGAGTCGCTGCTTCATCGAGTCGAGCAAGAACGCCATGTCGAGCGACTCGACCGTGGCGATCTCCTCGGTGTTGGCTTCGATCAGATCGGCCAGGCGATAGAGCACCTCGGCCCGTTCAGCAACGGAGAAACGAGACCAAGCGTCGAAGCCGGCGACGGCTGCGGTGACCGCAGCGTCGGCCGTGGCGGCATCGCCTCTGGCGATCTCGGCGAGGGGACCTGCCTCCCAGTCGAGGGGTGAGCGCGTCTCGAATGTGGTGTCAGAGCCAACCCACTCGCCTCCGATCAGGTGCCCGGTGGGAACGGACACGCCCCCAACGTCTGCCCGAGCAGCCTCAGTCATCATCGGCAGCTTCATCATCGAGCGTGCTCTCGTAGTGCTTGGCGCCAGGACCCATCGGCGACCGGATGCCCCGGAACTCCCAATCGCCGCCCTGGGCGGTCGACATGACCTCCTCGGAATCGCTCGGCTGCGCACCGACATCGGTCCGGATCGGGGTCGGCCCGGTCACGATCGTGTTGCGGAGCGTGCCGAGTCCCTCGACTTCGACTTCGACCACGTCGCCCGGGTAGACAGTTCGCGAATTGGCTGGCGTGCCAGACAACAGGACATCACCGGGCACAAGCGTGATGGTGCGAGCTATGTCGGCCACGAGGTAGTGCATGTCCCACTCCATCTCGTCGGTGTTGCCGTCCTGGCGGACCTCACCGTTGACAATCGTGCGGATCGACTTGTTTCGGAAGTCCCAGTCGGTCACCAACGCTGGGCCGATCGGGCAGAGGGTGTCGCTTCCCTTGACGCGAAGCATCGAGCCAGCATCAGTGTCTCGGAAGTCGTGCAGCCCATAGTCATTGGCGACGCTGTAGCCGGCGATGTAATCGCCTGCATCCTCTGGGGCGATGTTCCGGCACGTCTTCCCGATGACGATGGCGATCTCGCCTTCGTAGTTCAACCACTCACATCCGGCGGGCCGAACAACGTTGGCGCCGTGACCAGTGAGTGCCGTGATCGGCTTGTGAAAGTACGTGGGTGCCGCTGGCAGCTTCGTCATGAACTCATCC
>RCMY010004018.1_pt1 | contig 19207 bp, 19 predicted proteins | sample 2041341 | NCBI WGS metagenome assembly RCMY01 (sample SAMN09708234, study PRJNA481090) | Marine sediment metagenome, whole genome shotgun sequencing project. | reverse complement strand
CGAGATCGCTTTTCGCTATTTCCAGCCGGGATTCGGATTGCGCAACATCGGTCCGGGTCAAATCCCCGATTTCGAACCGGTCGCTGGTTGCCTCGAGATTGATCGAAAGCACACCGACATTGGCGCGGTTGAGTTTGACAATCGCAGAATCGCGGATGACGTCCATATAGGTAGCTACAACATTGCTGAAGATGCTCGCCTCGGTTGCGCGCAGATCGAACTGACCGGCTTCCACTCTGGTTTTGGCTGCACGGACGGCATTTTTGACCGCTCCGCCGGAATAAATTGGTACGTTTATCGAGCCGCCAGCAGTGGTCTGGCGCAAAGGCGCGGTGAAGCTATTTGCGCTCCGGACGAAATTTTCCTGAAAGCCGAAATCGCTGGTGGCATTCGGTCTGCCATCGGCTTTGGCAATGGCAACATTTTCGTCGGTCGCCCGCTGGCCGGCGCGCGCGCCGGAAAGCGTCGGGTTGGTTTGATAGGCGGCTACCAGGGCATCGCGCAGCGTATCGGCTTGGACCGGTGCCGATAGCATCGCCAGGATAGCCGTTCCAATGAGAAGGCGCCGTCTATTCATTTGTTCACTCTCCCGAACGCCTCAAAAGTTAAAGCTTTTTGCTTTTTTAAAGCCGGGTAGCGGACACGCCCCGCAATCGGCAAAATATTGATAGCCGACATGATCTCCAGCGGTACGGCCCAAGGCAAGGCGCGACACGCCATCATTCATCACTGCAGCCACAATCCGTCCGTCGGGGGCGAGTTGGTCGACCAGGCTCTGGGGAATCTGTTCCACCAGTCCGTCGATAACGATCACGCTATAGGGTGCAGATTTGACCCAACCAGCGGCATGGTCACCAGTTTCGATTGTAGCACCGGTCACGTCAGCCAAATTCTTCTTTGCCGCCGCTGCCAGTTTGTCATTGGCTTCGATTGCCGTCACAGAGCCGGCGAGTTGGGCGAGCACAGCCGCGGTATAGCCAGTGGCAGCACCGATTAGCAGGACATCGTCATCCTTGGTCACATGCGCCACATTCAGCAGGCGTCCGGTGGTCAGCGGCGGATTCAAGGCCCTGCCTTCACCGATCTGAACACCGCGGTCAGCATAAGCGAAGCTGCGCTGGGCGGCCGGAACAAAATTTTCACGGGCGATGTGGCTCATCGCAGCAATGACGCGCGGATCGCTGACCTCGGTGGTGCGCAACTGGCTGACCACCATGGCCTTGCGCATCTGCTTGAAATTTTCCTGACCCAAGAGTCGATCCTCCCAATGAATAATATTCCGTCCATGCCATGCCTGTATTATTAACACAATACACTATGGTGGAGATTTGTCGCTTCTAGCGGGGCTTGGCACGTGCGCCAAGACGGAATCCGGCTAATTTATACCGACTGCGTCATTTACTCGACAAACGGGCCGTTTTGACCATTCGGTAACAGGAATTATGTGGCTAAAACCGGGGCCAATAACGCAAGACGCAAGTTTGGGTTGACTTTGCGTGCAAAGCGAAGCAATTCGCGCCGGCCCGATGGCGGAGTGGTGACGCAGCGGATTGCAAATCCGCGCACCCCGGTTCGATTCCGGGTCGGGCCTCCAGAGAGTTTCCCCTTTATATTAATGAGTTACGCTAGGCGAAATCAGGGCGTGATTTCGCATGCATGCGGTCAATTGCAGACGTTATGGGGCATTCAAGAGCCGGTAATCATCTCGAACAGCCGGCCCAAACGACCCGATAGTCTCTGCACCGGAAAGTGCAGTGACGGTCTGGAGACCAAGAATATTGCGACAGCCTCCACGCGTCATAATCCTGGGCTGTTGCTTAAACATTGCCCGACTGCTCTAATGGCTTTACGACTTGCAACGCTTATCGGTTATTAACCGATGCTTGAACCCCATCGCTCGATCAAGGATTTATAAACGCAAATGCCGCCATTTTCACAACCAACTTTCCAAGAACGCACCCAGATGGCTGCCAAAGCCAAGGAGGCTGCACTCAAACAACTGAAGGCGAAGCCACCCGTTAGCGCTGAAGTTCTTGCCGAACGCAAGGAAGCCCGCCTTGCACGTGAGCAAAAAAAGGCCACCGCACGCGCGGAGAAACGCGCGGCATTCGAGCAATTAAAGGCGGAGCGGAAAGCTGCGAAAGAGCAGGCAACGCCGGATTCCGCACCTGAACTTACGGAAGCCGAAAAGAAGGCTGCCCGTGACGCACGCTACGCGCAGCGGAAAAAACGCAAGAGATAGTGCGCCCGCAATATAACGGGGCAGGGCATGGGAAGTGCCCCGCGTCTCCAGGATCTCTGTCTGTCCGCTATTGCCACCTTTTGGGGGCAATTTGATCCACGGTCTCTGCCGCAAAAATTGCTAAGATTGGCACGGTCGTTGTGCTCAAATAGTTTGCGCCGATAAGCGACGCCGGCGAGTCGGGTGAGGCTAACCCGGCCTTGTCGATATTGTCAGTAGCGCTCACCAAGGCCGGGCAAGGGGGAAATTCCTAAAACACTGTCGAGAATTGTGACGGTGCTTGGTCAGAGCGAGAGGCACAATTGCTTCATCGGTGACCAGGCTTATGTTATTGGTGCATATAGTCTTTGATATGAAAGATTTTGCGCAATGGATATTGCCGTAGCCCGAACGTTTCTTGAAGTCGTAAAAACCGGCAGTTTCGTGAATGCAGCCGCCAATCTCAATTTAACCCAAACTGCGGTGAGCGCGCGCATACGGGTATTGGAAGAACAACTGGATCGTCCGCTCTTTATTCGCAATAAATCGGGCGCTACATTGACGCCTGCGGGCGAAAATTTTTTCCGTTTCGCGACAACTTTGGTGCAAGTGTGGGAAAATGCGCAGCGTGCAGTCGCTTTGCCGCCGGGACGCGAGACCATCGTCACTGTCGGTGCGGAATTAAGCTTGTGGAGTCCGTTGTTGCATCACTGGCTGTTGTGGATGCAGCGCGAATGTCCGGAAATTGCCGTCAGAACCCTAATCGACCGTTCGGAGCACCTGATTGAGCAAGTACAGGAAGGTTCATTGGACGTTGCCATCGTTTACGCCGCGCCGCGCAGGCCCGGTATCATTGCGGAGCTTCTGTTTGAAGAAAAACTTGTGCTGGTGCGAACCACTCCGATCGACAAAGACCTGACACCTGAAGACTATATCGAAATTGACTGGGGAGAGAAATTCGCAGCCAGCTATCGATCCGCGTTCCCGGATAATCCAAAAGCGGTAGTGTCGATCAGCTATGGGCCCTTGGCCCTTGATTATCTCCTGGCCACGGGCGGAAGCGGTTATTTCCGCCAGGGATTTGTTCAATCCCTTCTGGACGAAGGACGACTGGCGCTGGTGCCGGATAGTCCGGAGTTTTCCTATTCTGCTTTTGCGGTGCATTCTTCAAAAGCCGATACGGATGTCGCTGCGCGCATCCGTCGCGGATTGCGAGCCGCGTCGGAGATGACAAGATGAGCAAGGGCAATTCACCGCTGACACAAAGTGATGATCGAGCGAACCGTTCAGACATGGGCATATCCGCTCGCAACGAACTGATCGACGATCTCAATATATTACTCGAGGCCGAGCGCGCTGGAACGCGGGTTGCGATTTCCACCGCCAAAGATACTACATCAGCCGATCTGAAAAATTTTCTCTCGTCGCTCAAACATGATGAAGCACATTGGTGCGATATGCTCACCCGCAATATCGAAAAACTGAACGGCACCCCGTCTCTGCGCTGTGGCGATTTTTATGACAAGGCTATGGCCATAGACGATATTCTTGAAAGACTGGATTTTCTCAACCGCGGACAGGCATGGGTTGTTCGCAAGCTGGACGATCTGATGTCGCGCGTGGAAAATGGCATTCTGCATGCTGATCTAAAAATGATGCACGACAATCACCTCGACAATATCGCGGAAACAACGCGCATTGTGCAGGCCGCAAAATAACGGTGCAGAAATTAGACCCCAATAAATTTGCGGTATAGCCACAGAAATATGCGTTTCAGCTGTTTCATTCGCTATGATAAACACTCCCTCAGAAACTGCATTTTTCATAGACTTTACTGACTAGGTTTCTGGATGGTCCCGGATCAGCTGCAGCGCCTTGCTTTGGCGCAAAATCTTGTGTCACAGCTTTCGAGCCAACCTTGTTCTCTAGTTAGCACAAGGAGGCGTAATTGGCATCGTCAAGCGAACTTTTATCCGACGGATTTCACCCCGCGATAGATGATCACAAGCCCGCCTTTATCCAGAGATGGTTTATGTCCACCAATCACAAGGACATCGGAACGCTCTATCTGATTTTTGCAATTTTCGCAGGGATAGTGGGCGGCGCTATTTCGGGCCTGATGCGTCTGGAACTGGCACACCCCGGTATCCAGTATTTAACTCTGTGGGTGGCGGCCGATAATTATGACGCGGCCTTCCACCTTTGGAACGTGCTGGTCACCGCACACGGCCTGATAATGATTTTCTTCGTACTAATGCCTGCGATGGTCGGTGGCTTTGGAAACTGGTTTGTTCCGCTCATGATCGGTGCGCCCGATATGGCCTTTCCGCGAATGAACAATATTTCGTTCTGGCTGTTGGTGCCGGCATTTGTGTTGCTGTTAGGGTCTGCTTTTGTGCAGGGTGGCACTGGTTTGGGGGCTGGAACGGGATGGACATTATATGCTCCATTATCCACGGCAGGATCACCTGGGCCAGCCGTAGACATGGTAATCTTGTCCATACATCTTGCCGGGGCGTCGTCCATTCTCGGCGCGATCAACTTCATCACCACAATATTCAATATGCGCGCACCGGGCATGACTCTGCACAAAATGCCGCTATTCGTATGGTCGATACTGGTTACCGCTTTCATGTTGCTATTATCGCTCCCCGTACTCGCTGCAGCAATCACAATGCTGCTGACAGACCGTAACTTTGGCACTAGCTTCTTTAACGCTGCCGGCGGGGGAGACCCCGTATTATATCAGCATCTCTTCTGGTTTTTCGGACATCCGGAGGTTTATATCATGATCCTGCCAGGCTTTGGTATGGTCAGTCAGGTGGTCTCCACTTTCAGCCGCAAACCGGTTTTTGGTTATCTCGGTATGGCTTATGCAATGGTCGCGATTGGCTTGATCGGATTTGTGGTCTGGGCCCACCATATGTTCACCACTGGAATGTCGATAAACGTAAAATTATACTTCACAGCGGCGTCAATGGTTATCGCGGTACCTACCGGCATCAAGATTTTCTCCTGGCTGGCGACGATGTGGGGCGGGTCTATCAGTTTCAAGACCCCGCTGCTTTGGGCGCTCGGTTTCATATTCATGTTCACCATCGGAGGTGTCACCGGGGTCGTGCTTGCGAACGGCGGAATAGACGATTCCCTGCATGATACATATTATGTAATTGCTCATTTCCATTATGTGCTCTCACTCGGAGCAGTCTTCGCAATCTTTGCCGGTTTCTATTACTGGTTTCCCAAAATGTCGGGCCGCATGTATAATGAACTGCTAGGCAAATTGCATTTCTGGCTCTTTTTCATCGGCGTGAATATCCTGTTTTTCCCGATGCATTTTCTCGGGCAGCAGGGCATGCCGCGGCGGATTCCGGACTATCCCGCTGCCTTTGAATTCTGGAACCATATCGCCTCATGGGGTTATGCGGTCCTGGCCGTTGGTCTCCTGTTCTTTTTCCTCAATATGGCTCTCTCATTTCTGGGACGGCGCAACGTTTCGGACAACCCTTGGGGGCCTGGTGCGACCAGCCTCGAATGGACGCTGTCCAGTCCGCCGCCCTATCATCAATTCTCTACTCTGCCGCGGATTGATTGATGCCGTGACCATATCTGATCAAACACCCGTTAGATGTGCAGATATAGCTGTGGCCGCACGACTGGCGGCAAAGCAGTATTTTGATGGTGCAGGAAATGTGAAGGATATTTGCCAGAGAATAGTCGCCGAATTTCTCAGTCAGGGAGAATATCCAACTGATAATCTGAATGGTTCACATTCGTTGGAGACACTAATCAACGAGCTTGCCAAACGGACGACCACAATAATCGAAAGAAAGAAGGCTTCAGAAAGGATCGATGAAGCATCCAAAGAGTCTTTTACCGCAAGTGATCCACCTGCCTGGATTCACTGACCGAGCCTGATGTAAGCTCAAGGCTTCTGACCTATCGCCGAAAACTCGCGCAACAATTCACATGGGTTTTTATTGGGGCGAACTCAGAGAAACACCCAGGTCGTATATTTTGTCGGTGCCATCGTGATAGACCCATCCATGAATGCTAAGGTCATGACCGCCGGCCCAATATTTGCGAACCGCCGGATTGTCGGCGAGGTTTCGCACCTGGTATCCCGCATGAAGAGTAGCGAGAAAAGACTCCTGATCCTTTGGTCGTATCATCGCGCTCACCTCTTTTCGGCGAAGCACGAACATTTCATTCATCGGCGCAAGCCAGTGATGTAAAAGCCCGGTTGTGTTATCGGCAAGCACGGTTTTCACTGCCCGACAATCATGGTGTCCAGCCACGATGATGTGCCTGATATTCAGCGTTTCGAGAGCAAACTCGAGAACGGAGAGAAAATTGAGATCGTGCACCGGTGCGCAATTTCCAAAATTGCGATGGACCAGAATCTGGCCTCGGGAAAGGTTCAGCAATTGGTGGGGGAGCAAGAGCGCTTCCGAACAACCTATCCACAAAATTTCCGGTACGGATGGATCGTTTGACAATAGTTCAGGGCAGCGAGCGTGATCGCTGTTGTCAACAGACAGCATTCCGAAATCATGCCTGCCGCTATAGGCAATCGCGCAAATTTCCGATGGTTCTTTGTTATGTTCGCTTTGCATCTTGCTCTCCGTCAGAAAACAATTTGCCATCTTGGTCTCTATCAATCCAGTGAATATTATTCCGCTTAAAGCGTAAATTATTTGTTGTTAAAAACAGGTCCCGATACCGCGAAGAAGGAATGGGCTTAAAAGGCAATTTGACTGCTGTGATATTCTTTTGATCGTGCGGGTCGATACTGATCTTGATGATTGACGATATGCCGTAAGTAGGTGAATATAGCGCCCAAAGGATGGTGATCGGAGCCGCAATATGAAGGAGAGTTCGTCTTGCTTGAAATTGCTGTAATCATATCCGCGGTTGGTGCCTTTGATCGGCGCACCAAACGGATTATCGCGATAATTGGGGCTGCCTCCTTAATGCGTATCCGTTTTGCTTTTGCCTGGACGGTCAATACGCTGCCAGTATTTGGCGAAGCCGCCGCCGCATGACGGGCAAGAACAGCATCTCGATTGTGCGCGTTTACGACAAGGATGCAAAAAGCAGCGGTGCCCGCCTGCTGGTTGATCGCCTGTGGCCGCGCGGCGTTGCTAAAAAGGATATCGACCTCGAACAGTGGATCAAGGAAGTCGCTCCGAGTACCGAATTGCGCAAATGGTTCGACCACGATCCGGAGAAATGGGGCGAGTTCCGCAGACGCTACCGCACCGAACTCGATAAAAATCCGGATGCGGTCGAGCGATGTCTGGAATGGCTGCGTAAAGACAATGTGACATTGCTGTACGGAGCCAAGGACGAAGAGCATAATCAAGCCGTCGTGCTGCGCGACTATCTTCAGGAAAAAATCAAGAAGGAATAACACCGATCGTTCAACGCCACGGATTCTGTCGAAGGCATTTCTTCCGGTGCAAGCTGCGTTGCTGACGTTGGGTTCGCCGAATGAAGAATATGGACAACGGCCTCCGTATCGCTTCAAGCCCGGCATCGCTATATGATTGACCCCATTGAACCCCAAATCGGGAACATTTTCTGATCTGCGTCGTCAAATAGCCAGAAGGAAGAATTCTACGCCACTTTTACGTCACTATCGATTAATCGCGAGGCCGCTATGATATCGAATGTAAAATTATTGAAAAAGGAACAGGTCGCCGAAGATACGATGGCCTTTCATTTTGCCAAGCCGGAGGGCTTTGAATTTCGGGCCGGTCAATTCGCCGATTTCACGATCATTGATCCTCCCGAAACCGACGAGGAAGGCAATACTCGCGGCTTTTCCCTGGTTCATGCTCCGTACGAAACCGATCTGGTAGCGGCCACGCGAATGCGCGATACCGCTTTCAAGCGCGTGCTCAAAGACCTGCCGATTGGCACCGAACTGAAGCTCGATGCGCCCTATGGCGATTTTACGCTGCACAAAACAGAAACCACCCCGGCGGTGTTCATTATCGGCGGTATCGGCGTTACCCCTGTGCGCAGCATGATTGCGCAGGCAACACATGATAAAACCGCGCATCGGTTAACGCTGCTTCACGCCAGCAGCACACCGGCGCAGCTGCCGCTTAGAGAGGATTTCGAAGAGCTTGCCAGAAAGAACCCGAATTTCACTTATGTGGAGATCGCAACCGATTCCGCGCCGGATGGCTGGCAGGGTGAACGCAATCGGGTCGATGCCGAAATGGTAAGAAAATACGTTCCGGATCTGAACGCGCCGATCTATTATCTGTCCGGACCGGAAGGGATGGTCAAGGCCATGCGGCAGCTTCTCGTTGATATGCAAGTCAACGAGGACAACATCCGCACCGAGGAATTCGCCGGTTATTGATCGTTCTCGCTGGCCCCTGTGCATAGTCGAAACCCGATTATGAATGATGGTTGCCTCTCGAACTGACAAAACACTCAAGCTTCGCCATCGGCTCTCTTTCCATTCGGACAACGCGGCGTTACTATCGTGCATGACCGAAAAATCCACGATGACTTATGCGCGCTATCTGGCGCTCGACACATTGCTCGATGCGCAGCACCCGCGATCGGATCTGGACGATGAGATGCTGTTCATCATCATTCACCAGACCAAAGAACTTTGGCTCAAACAGATCATTCGCGAGATGCGCTTTGCCAAGCAGCAGATAACAGCGGACGCGCTGGTACCGGCCTATAAGGCGCTGGCGCGGGTCAGTCGCATTCAGGCGGTGATGACGCTGAGCTGGGATGTATTGTCGACCATGACGCCCAGCGATTATACGCGTTTCCGGCATGTATTGGGGCCGAGTTCGGGTTTCCAGTCCGACCAGTTCAGAACCGTGGAATATATGCTTGGCCTCAAGGACAAGAGCTTTTTGAAATATCAGGAGGATCGCCCGGAGGCGAAGGCAGCGATGCAGGCCGCGCTCGATCAACCGAGTATCTGGGATGATGCCATAGCGGCGCTGGCGCGGGCCGGCTTTGATATTGCTCCGGAATTACTGGACCGTGATTTTGCCAATTCCCATCAACCGTCCGAACAGGTCGAAACGGCCTTTCTGGAAGTCTATCGCAATCCCGACAAATATTGGGAACTCTATCAACTGGCGGAAAAACTGGTTGATCTCGACGATGCGATGGCGACCTGGCGGCACAAGCATGTGCTGACGGTCGAGCGGATTATCGGCGGGAAAATGGGCACCGGCGGGACCGCTGGCGTCGCCTATTTGCAAAGCACGGTGGCCAAGCGCGCCTTTCCGGAACTATGGTCGCTGCGTACCCAATTATGAGCTGGAAACATCTGTTTTCCAGAGCGCTCGCGGCCAATTCCGGGCGTCTGCATTTCGCCGCCCATAGCCATCATCTCTGGCCCGACGCGAGCCACACCGGCCATCTTGAAGCATGGCAGGATGCGGCAACGCTAGCGGATCACAAATGGGACAAGATCATGGGGCCTGTCTGGTCCGAAGCGCAGCGTCATGTTGCGGATGAGTTGAAGCTGCCCGATCCCGAGACGCTATGCTTCGCGCCGAATACACATGATTTCCTCGTGCGACTTTTGTCCGCCATTCCGGCGCGGCCGGCAAGGGTGCTCGCGACCGACGGCGAGTTTCACAGCTTTCGCCGGCAAATGACCCGTTGGGTGGAGGCGGGAGAAGTTGTTTTGCAAACAGTATCGCCGGAGGCTTTGCTTGATACCGCCCGATCCGGCGAGTTTGATCTGATATTTGCCAGTCATGTGCTGTTCAATTCCGGTACTATCATCCCCGCGCTGGATCAGCTTGCAGCGCTGTCCCGTCCCGGAGGACCGTGGGTGGTGATTGACGGCTATCATGGTTTTATGGCGATCGAGACCGATCTGTCGCAAATTGCTGACAAGGTGTTTTATCTCTCGGGCGGGTATAAATATGCGATGGCCGGAGAGGGGGCTTGCTTCCTCCACGCGCCGCCCGGTTTTGCCGCCCGGCCGGTGGTGACCGGCTGGTATGCCGCTTTCGATGACCTCGCCTTGCCGCCTGGAGATATCGGCTATGCGCCGGACGGGCGGCGGTTTCTCGGCAGCACTTTCGATGCTTCCGGTCTCTACCGGTTTAATGCCGTGCAAAATATGCTGGCCAGCCAAGCGCTGACCACGGCCGTGATTTCAGAGCATGTCGCGGGTCTGCAGGCGCAGTTTCTGGAGGGCGACCGGCTGCGCGGATTCGATCTGCTCAATCCGCTTGATGATCAGCCGCATGCGCGCTTTCTGGCCTTTAGGGGAGAATCAGCGCCCAGACTGCACGACAGGCTGGCAGACCAGAATGTCGTGACCGATGTCCGCGGCGATGTCTTGCGAATTGGCTTCGCGCTTTATCACGATCGGGAGGATGTCGCGCGTTTGACAAAAATAATCGACCAGCTGACCTGAGCAATCTGCCGCTACGGATTGTTCGTTTAGCAGTCTTTTTCTGCGGTTTCCCGCACTTTCCCCACGGATTTTTCCGTTGACCTGAGCAATTTCAGCGATAGGTTTAACTGCACAATTAATTCGCCTTGAAAAGGACAGACAATGAGTATTTCCGTCGATATCCAGAATGATGTTGCCTTGATCACTATGGACGATGGCAAAGCCAATGCCGTCAATTTCGACCTGATGATTGCACTCAACGAGGCGCTGGACAAGGCGGAGGCCGATGCCAAGGCGATCGTGCTGACCGGTCGCGCAGGGCGTTTTTCCGGCGGCTTTGATCTCGGCATGATGGGGAGCTTTACCCGTGACGCTTCCGTCCGTCTGCTCGACCGTGCGTCGGAACTGGTGCTCCGTCTCTATGGTGGGCCGGTTCCCGTCGTCGCAGCATGCAACGGCCACGCCATTGCCATGGGCGTGTTCCTGCTGATGGCCTGCGATACGCGGATCGGGGCTGCGGGCGATTTCAAACTCGGCGCAAATGAATCGATTACCGGCATGACGCTGCCGGTATTTGCGGTCGAGCTGGCGCGTGACCGGCTCAGCCCCCTGCATCAGACCCGCGCGATGATTCAGGCTTACATCTATGATCCGAAAGGCGCGGTAGAGGCTGGATATCTCGATATGCTGGTCGAGCCTGATAAAGTGATCGGTCAGGCAACCGCGATTGCCGGCCAGCTCGCCAAGCTGCCGGGCCATGCCTATGCCTATCAGAAATCGGCGATGCGCAAACCGGCGCTGGATGCGATCCGGTCGAGCATTGGCAATCATCCCAATTTGCGGAAATAGGTTTTGACCCTGCGCCTTTACCGGTGCTGGTCGATCAGGATCGGGTTGCCATCGGGGTCGGTCAGCATGATGCTCGCTGGACCCTTGTCACCTTCGGCTTTGCTGTCGAGTTTCACTCCCGCTGCCAGCAATGACTTCTGGATATCGCGGACGTCATCAAAATCATCGAGATTTTGTGCATCCTGATCCCAGCCCGGATTGAAGGTCAGCATATTTTGGGGAAACATGCCCTCGAACAGACCAATCAGCGTTTCACCATTTTTCAGGATCAGCCATTTCTGATCCTGATCGCCGCCAAATTGCACAAAGCCGAGCTTTTCGTAAAAGGCTCTGGAAAGGGCGATGTCCCTGACCGACAGGCTGATGGAAAAGGCTCCGAGTTTCATATTCATTCTCCCTATTGTGCGTTTATTGCCGAATGGGCAGAGGCTATTTCTCCTCCAGCAGATATTTTTGCCAGAAGATCAAACTCGCCCAGAACTGGTAGTCGGCGTTGGCCTTCTTGCGGAAGCCATGGCCTTCGTTTTCGGCGAGCAGATGCCAGGCGGGGCGGCCATTGGCGCGCACGGCGGCGACGATCTGGTCGGCTTCGCTCGCCGGGACGCGGGGATCATTGGCGCCGGTCACGACCATCAGCGGGATTTTTATCTCGCTGGCGCGGAGCAGCGGGCTGATCTCCTGCAATTTGGCGCGCTGTTCGGGGATGCGTTCGTCGCCATATTCCACTCGCCGCAGATCGCGGCGGTATGCCTCAGTGTTTTCCAGGAAAGTAACGAAGCTTGAAATGCCGACAATTTCCAGCCCGGCTTTCAACTTGTTGCCATAGCGCAGCATCGACGCCAGGGTCATATAGCCGCCGTAGCTGCCGCCGGTCACCGCGATGCGCTTGCGGTCAATGTGCCGGTCCTTGCGCAGATGATCAAGGAACGCGCCGATATCGAGCACGCTATTTTCCCGTCGCCAGGGACCGTTGTCGAGCGAGACGAATCTTTTGCCAAAGCCGGTTGAGCCGCGCACATTGGGGTAGAAAATCGCCACGCCCAGCTCGTTGATCAGATAATTGTCGCGTCCGAGAAAGCGGGGTGTGGCCTGACCTTCCGGGCCGCCGTGGATGCGGATGATCAGCGGTCGTTTCCCTTTGTGCCTCGCTGGATCGGGTCGATAGAGAAAGCCGGACATTTTCTCGCCGTCGAAACTGGCGATCTCGACCAGTTCGGGCGCGACATTATTTGCGGCATCCAGCCCGCCGGTCTCGCTTCTGGTCCAGCGCGTGACCGCCAGTGTCTCCGGATCGATACTATAGGCGTCCGTGCCGGTCCGGTTGCTGTTCAGCGTCAGGCCGAGCTCGCCCCAGGGCGCAAATTTGACACCGCTGATCACGCCGGTCGGCAACGCATCGGCAACCCGAATATCGCCGGTTTGAATATCATAGAATTTGAGCACGGAACGGCCGGCCTGATTGACCTCAAAGGCGATCCAGCGGCCGTCCTGACTGATGTCAAAAGCGACAATGTCCCAGATTTTCTCATCAACCACCGGTTCGAACAGCGACGTTTCCAGATTGACAACGCCCAGTCGTTTGACATCGCTGCCATCGTCCGATGCGGCCCATAGCCTGCCGTCTGGCGCAAATCGCAGGCCATCATAGGCGACCGGCTTGCTGCTGTCGGTCAATTTGCGGGAGCTGCCCTGTGCAATGTCGATCAGATATAGTTGATTGTCCGTCACCGAAACATAGTTGAATACCAGCAGCAATTTGTCATCGGGAGAGAAATCGATCGGAAACCAGCCGCCACCGGTGGAGGCAATCAGCATCTGGGCGCTATCCGGATGGGCCGGGTCCATCAGATAAATGTCATTATACAGTCCGGTGCGCTTGTTCGAACCAAAGGCCAGCAACTTGCCGCTGCTCGACCAGGGGCCCAGGCCGTTGCGGCTCTTGCCGTCAGTAAGCATTTTGGGCTGCCCGTTTTCGAGAGCAAAAATCTGGTCGACCTCGTTCCCGCCGCTGTCTTTCTCGAACAACAGAGACGAGCCGTCGGGTGCATAAAGAGCGCTGCTCACCGGTTCGCTGGCAAAGGTCAGTTGCTCGCGCTGTCCCATCGGCGCGGAGACGCGGTGCAGCTGGCGAGTTTCGGCAAAGCGGGTGGCGATCAACATCGCCCGGCTTTTCGGGTCCCAGTCGACAAAACTGGCGGTGCGATATTCCATATAGGGGCGGGTCTGGTCGACGATCGCCAAAGGAATGGCGGGGATCTGGTCGGCGACCAAAGCCGCCGGTTGCGGCGCCACATCCTCAGCCGCGGCAAGGGCCGGGCCTCCAATCAACAATAATGCCATGCCAATCTGGCAAGCCCGCGCAAATCGCATCGAACAATCTCCCCGTTTTTCTTTGGGCAAGCTTATGGACGAATGGTGTGAAAAGCAATTAGGGGGGACAATGTTCGATGGAAAGTTTCCCTTTGTCCTGCTCGATGACGCCAGAGCCTCCGGTGCCGCGCCGGCGCGGCTGTACCGGGATCCGGTGGCGGTTGTTCGGGCTGATAAATTGGAAGATTTGGAAGCATGTTTTGAGGCTCTGTCGCGGGCGCGATCCGGGGGAAAGCATGTCGCGGGCTATATATCTTATGAAGCGGGACTGGCGCTGGAAGAGCGATTGCGCGGTCATTTTCCAACAGAAATGCCGACGCCTTTGGCTTGGTTTGGAATATTTAATGATTACAAAGAGATAGCGGAAAGCGACGTGGTCGAAGGCTTGCCCGACCGCAACGGGGCGTGGCTTGGTCGACTCCAGCCGCTGGTGTCGCGTGAGGCTTATGATGCTGCGTTCGAAAGCTGCGTTCGAAAAAGTGCAAAATTATATCATTTCCGGAGATATCTATCAGGCCAATCTCACTTTTCGGGCAGAAGCGGGATATGCCGGTCACCCTTTGGCGCTCTACGCGGCGATCCGGGGCAGGGCGCAGGCCGGCTATGGCGGGGTTGTGTTTGACGGCAAAAACTGGATGCTGTCTTTCTCGCCGGAACTGTTCTTTGCGCTGAAAGGCGGCCGGATCACCGCCAAGCCGATGAAGGGGACCGCGGCGCGGGTCGCCGATCCGGAGGCCGATGCCAAGGTGCAGGCGCAATTGCACAGCGACCCCAAGCAGCGCGCCGAGAATCTGATGATCGTCGATCTGCTGCGCAACGACCTGTCGCGGGTGGCGAAGCAGGGCAGCGTCAAAGTGCCGGAACTGTTCCAGATCGAAAGCTATCCGACCATCCACCAGATGACCTCGACGGTCACCGCGCAATTGCAGGACGGCCTCGATGTGGTCGATGTGATCCGCCGGATTTTCCCCTGCGGCTCGATCACCGGCGCGCCGAAAATCCGGGCGATGGAGATTATCGACGAGCTCGAACGCGCGCCCGATGGCAGCGGGCCGCGGGGCATCTACTGCGGTTCGATCGGACGGATCGATCCGGGCGGAGACGCCGCCTTCAATGTCGCGATCCGCACCTTCCACCTCGGCGCGCACGACAAAAAGCTTTCCATCGGCCTCGGCTCTGGGATAGTGGCGGACTCAGACGGGGATGACGAATGGCGGGAATGTCTCGCCAAGGGGAGATTTGCAAAAGTGGATGCCAATGGGGGGGCTAATGCGGGGGTCAGTTCGGGGGCCAATACGGGCGGAGCCCACAAGGTCGACCTGATCGAGACCATGGCCTTTGATCCGGCAAGCGGTATCGCCCGGCTGGAAGCGCATCTAGAGCGGATGAAGGCCAGCGCCAGCGCCCTTGAATTCGAGTTCGACCGCCACGCCGCGCGCAACGCGATTCAGGCGATCACCTTTCATCAGGAAGCCCCCGCGATGGTCCGCCTGCACCTCGCAAAATCGGGCGTGCTGGCGATCGAGCTCAAGCCGATGCCCAAGCCGCTTGACGGGCCGGTGCAATGCCAGCTGGTGCCGATGCAGGCCGACCCGCAGGACTTTCGCCTGCACCACAAGACAAGTGACCGGCGGATTTACGCGGTCGATGGGCTGGCGGACGGCGTGCACCCGGTGTTTGTCGATGCCGACGGTTTTGTCACCGAAGGCGCGATCTGGAATGTGTTTGTCGAACGTGACGACAAGCTGCTGACGCCGCCTTTGGTGCGCGGCGTGTTGCCGGGCGTGTTGCGGGCGGAATTGCTGGAGAGCGGGCAGGCGGTCGAGGCGGATTTACGCGCGGAGGATCTGGCTGGCGGGTTTTTTGTGGGGAATAGTGTGAGAGGGTTGGTTGGGGGTGAGATTGCGGATTAATACCTCGACACTGTAAATCCCAGCCGTTGCCGTTCGCTGACGTTTGAACGGGTGGATCGCCTTAAAGTTGTCTTTCCTGTTTCAGCATGGTGAGCGGTCAGTCGGCAAGCGCCCCAATTTCCGTCATTCAAGTATCAAATTTATTTGCCGAAAAGCCGTCATTTGATTCGTCGGATCTAAAACTTCCAAATTTTGACCGATACCTGTTCATCCACATTAGTATATCGCCATTAAGGCAGGAAACTGGGTTAGAAAAGCTTTCGAAAGCAAATAGCCACGCTCAAAACTGGGTTCGTTCATATCCATCGTGCATTTACCCAAGCCTTCATAAATCCGAACATATGCTGTCGCGGTTTCTAGATAGAGCAGCGGATGCCGGGCTGGACTAGTGAAGGATTGTGCGCGACTAATTAGGTTGATCGCATCATAGGCCGATTGCCTATGTTCCTTCGAAGCTCGATCACATTCACCAGTAATTTCACTGAAAGAAGCCTCACCAGACCACATCAGCAGGTGGATGGCCTCTTTAGGGACTAACGCCTCGCCATACCGCAACCCATCATGCCAAGCCCTTTGGAGGAACAGATCGACTGTTCGCGGCGTGGTTCCATCTCTGATAAACCGACGATCAAATGTCTCTAGTTTAATGCCTAGCTGACGGGCAATTAGTTCGAGGCGACTACGATTATACCAAAAACCCATTGCATAGCTTTCGTATCCGTTTTCTTCGCACCGATCTACATAACCGGGTTTGCTGTTGTTTTTGCTTGCCCGACAAACCGTTTCGTCATCCTCATAGGCGTTTTCAATAAATGTGAAGAGGTCTGGCCATGGATAAGTTTGCCCGTCGGGCCGATATACTTGGCGGGTTACGGCATCGGCTGCCTGCACCGTTTCAACATCGCGTTTGATCGCAGCATCAGTCACTGACAGAGCAATTTCGCGCAAGCGCGGTTCCATTCGATCCGAACGATACCTTGGGCGCACAAGGCCAACGAGATATTTCTCGACGGTGCCAATTTGTTCTTGTTGGTTGAGAAATGTCGCGACGGAAAAGGACGGCGCGTGTAATCGACGCGCTTGTTTCAAGAGGTTTTCGGAGCGAAAAACCTCGGCTGCACGCGCATATTCACCTGCGATGAATTCGACTCCACCCAATTGGTTGCCAAACTTAACCAGTGATTTGACACCTCTCAGTTCCTTGAGTTGCGGTTCAAGATCGCGGAGAAGTTGCCAATCACTAACTCCGGGATTGCGCGCCTTTTCTCCTTCGAACAGATGTTGCGCTTGGTCTAACGCAATTTGCCATTCAGCAGCGAACTCCGGCGGGTATTCCGGATCGATTTGGACCAAGAATTCGCGCTCCAAAAATCGTACTGCAGCTATTGCGGATCGCTCGTCTCCGTATTGAAAGTGCCAATTGAGAAGGCTGCCAAGAACCAATTGGAAGCGCGTGCACGTGTCGCCACGAATTTGCTGAACGAAGGATTTTGGAACAGGCACTTGACCTATTTGTTCACGCTCAGCGAAGGTACCAGCCCATACTCGGCCAATGGTGAGGCATATCATTTCTTCTTGCGTGTTGTTCTCAAGCTCCGGATCGGTTTGGGACTGCGCGACAGGGGCGAGGAATAAGGCAGACACCAAACCTAAAAGACCAACCGCAAGTCTCGGCGCAACCGCCCGTTTTGTCGAATTCATAGACATATCCCTCGAGAAATACGCAAGTAACAATAAGCCAAATTTCTAAATACCGGTTAATTTCTGCTTCATACAGAAATCCAAGTTATCTGGTAAAACCAAGGCCGTCGCAAGTCTCCATTTTACTTTCTCAAGCTAAAACCGGGCATTCCGGAAACCACCCACTTTTTGCCATAAATTTGGAAGTACATTGCGTTCAATGGATGTGCGAATAAGGGTGACAGCGTCCTTAGCCGAACCTCACCAAACCACCCCGTCGCCCCAGCGCAAGCTGGGGCCTACGCCAACTAGCTTTTGCAGACGAAAATATGGTTTGGGTCCCGGCCTTCGCCGGGATGACATTTTGCGGTCGGGGCTGACGGTGGCTGCTGGGGCCGCTGGACATTACGCACCGCGGTGACACTGCGCCAGGTCCATCCGACCACCGCTGACCAAATCCGCTCTCCTACCACCCTAACATAACCGCAATCAGTCACCTTCTATAGAGCAACTTACAAAGCCACCTTCGCATGGTCGCCCATTTCGTCGCCGCTCATCGTCATGCCGGTCATCATCTTGAACATGCCGACGACGCCGGGATCGGCTTCCCAGATTTCGGCGTCGCCGAGGTCGAGGCGCAGCATCAGCAGGCTGGGGTCCTGGCGGCCCTCACTGTACCAAGCTTCGACGGGGTTGCTCCAGTGCTTGTCGATGATCGCTTCGTTGGTTTCTTCGGTCAGGGTGCCGGAGACGCAGGCAAAAAGATCATGCCCCTTGGACACGAATTGCATCATCGCCGGGCCGCCGGTGGCCAGCCGGTTGTCGCGGGAGGTGTAGAACCAGATCGAGCTGTTGGCGTCCTTGTCGAGCTGCGCGCGCATCGGGATGGCGTGGCCGTTGTCGCCATCGAGGGCGATCATCACAAACGGGCTGTCTCGGCGATGGATTCCCAGAATTCCTCACGGATTTCGTCGGTGTCGCTGCTGTGGTTCATATCTTTATTGCTCATGGTCGGTTTCCTTTTCTGCTTTCTCTGAACCAACGCACGAGGCGGGAAAGGTTGCACAATAGCGGGAGAGATCCGATAATTTTTCGCGGGAGGTCGGGGGCTGTGCGCCTGATCCAAGCCTCACCCGACCACGCCCCGCCAAATCGTCTTTCCTACAGCGCCCGGACAATGGTAAACCAGCGCCATGACCCTGCAGCATCACGCTTTGCCTCGCGCCTCGCCCCGATAAATCCCTATTCACCGCCAAGGATTTTTCCGCTTTGGGGGGTGTGACCCTGTGTGACCCGCGACAATATTTTCCCGGGATCGACCCGAAGGCTCTGGTAAAAACCGCACCGATCCAATACCCCCGAAGAATATTATCAATGGAGCCACGCAATGACCGATCATCTAGAAACAATGGCCGTCCACGCCGGAACCGAGCCCGATCCCACGACCAACGCGCGGATCACGCCGATCTACCAGACGGCTTCCTATGTTTTTGACGATGTCGAACATGCCGCCGATCTGTTCAATCTTGACGCGTTCGGCAATATCTACACAAGGATCATGAACCCGACCAACGGCGCGCTCGAAGGCAAGATTGCGGCGATGGAGGGCGGTGTGGCGGCGCTGGCGGTGGCTTCGGGTCATGCGGCGCAGATCCTCGTTTTCCATGTCCTGATGGACCCCGGTGCGCATATTGTCGCGGCGAACAAGCTCTATGGCGGCTCGCTCAACCAGCTCGCCCATTCGGTCAAGAAATTCGGCTGGAACGTCACCTT